>Ga0193717_1000132_pt1 | contig 72786 bp, 51 predicted proteins | sample U2c2metaG_FD_145900 | JGI IMG/M metagenome (GOLD analysis project Ga0193717, IMG submission 145900) | Soil microbial communities from a riparian zone of the East river system, Colorado, United States - U2c2 | ecosystem: Environmental > Terrestrial > Soil > Riparian zone | place: USA: East River... | reverse complement strand
AGGACCGTGGGCAGCGATGGCGACGATGCGCTCAAGAAACTTATTGAGACAAGGGACGGCGGGTATATCCTGGCGGGGACTTCAAACCCTGTGCGCTCGCAGACTCCAGGAAAATCTAAAAAATCCAAGTCAGGTAAAGGCCCGGGAGTAACCCTCGGAAATGGTGAACCTAACAAACAGATGCAGAACACCACCAATGCGGTCAATGAGCAATTGCAGGAGACCACCGACAGCATCAATGAGGCGTATGATGAGACCGTGGGCGGCGTGGCCGATAAGATCAATAAGGCAACCGATACGGGGGATTCGCCTTTGAAGTTTGGGGTGAATAAGCCGAATAGCCCGCTCGGGAAAGCGCCGTCAATCGGCGGCGGGACTTCGGGTGATGCATTGGGCAGCCTGATGGACGGGCTTAGCAATGGAAAAGACAATCTGCCCGCTTCAGGGGATAAGAAAAGGAGTTTTGGGAACAGTGATTTTTGGGTGGTGAAGTTGCGGGATAAATCCAAAACAGAATACAGTAAAGAGAAGAGCCTGGAGGCGATGCCGAACCCGACGAGCGGGTTTACCAATGTGATCGTGAATTATGAGTATGAGAGCGGGACGGCGACGGTGGTGGATTTGAGCGGGCATGTCCTGAAACAGTTTGAGATTAGCGGACGGACAGTGCCGGTGGATCTGGGTGGGTACCCGGAGGGGGTTTATATCGTGAATATTAAGACCAACGTACAGAGTGACGGCGTGAAGGTAATTAAAACCAGTAAGTAATTTTATCATGAAAAGAATTTCAATTGTAGCTTCGTTGATCCTAAGTAGCATGATTAACCTGACTTATGCCCAGGTCATAACCAAACCCGGCGACTATTTGCCGACTGTCTTCGCGCCAAGCCCTAATGCGGCTTCGCTTGGTACTTATGGAGATATTCCCGTGACCCTTTTCAACGGGATGCCCAATGTGAACATCAGCCTCTACACCGTTAAGGTCGATAATTTCGAAATGCCCATTACCCTCTCTTATCATTTGGCCAGCGTCAAACCTGAGCAACGTCCGGGTTGGGTGGGGCTCGGCTGGAACTTGAGCGCGGGCGGCGCCATTACTCGTAATATGATCGGCAATCCCGATGAAATGCTAGACCCTTACGCGTCTGACCATTCAATAGTTTCTTATTATACGCATTACGATCAACTCAACACCAATTCCTGGAGCTCGCCTGTGACAATGTCTAATTTCTTTGATTGTTTGGGCATTCCCGCCTGCGCGTATCCTTCACCTGACGAGTTTTCGTTCAACTTTAACGGTATATCGGGAAGTTTTTATAAAAACCATGAAGGAGAATGGGTCGTCGAGGCGAACCAAAAGATCGACCTTAAGATCGAGAGTGAACTCAAGGACAATTTTATAATTGAAGATATCGGTTACCCTACCAATCCCCATTCCGATCGTCCTTACACGCTAAAGCGCATCATTTACGGCTTTACGCTCACCACCGATGACGGTACGCAATATATTTTCGGGAAGACGCCGAATTCGATCGAATTCAACGCCTCGACCACACACGGGACTTCCGACCCTAACAACAACCGCTTCATGGCCAAGACCTGGTATCTGACCAAGATTATCCTGCCCAATAACAAGGAAATCGTACTCACCTACAATGCGCTTGAAGGCGACAGCTTTGAATATCCTACGAACCAGGCTACCAACAGGGCGGTCTTTACGCAATCGATCAATACATCGGCCATGGGTTACATATGGGGTTCGAATAGCTCTTCGAGCGGAAGCGCAGATTACAAAATCCTTTCGAGGTCATATGTGACTTATCTGGAAAGCATTACGACCGAGAATACAAAGATTAGCTTTATAAAATCAATTGCCGATGACCTTGAATTCAATTTTACGACCGGCGTCACTTCTCCGTTCAGCGCTTATACCTTAAACGCAGACTATGAGCCAGGCAATAACCTGCAGGGGCATTATATGGCCAACAAGCATTGGTTCAAGCTCGATGAAATGACGGTACTTAAAAATTCAACCGACCTCGTCAGAAAAGTGCATTTCAATTATATGGAAAATCCTACGAAAAGGCTGCACCTCACTGGCATCGAGGAATCGGGACTTGGAACAAGCCCTGTAATCAAACGACATTTCTTTACTTACAATTCGCAGTCGCTGCCCGCTTACAATTCAAAGAAAAGTGATCATTGGGGCTTTTATAACAACGGCACAGGCATCAATAATGACGGCGTTCCTACAGATGGCGCGAGTTATTACCTGACTCGCCAGCCCAACCCAAGCTACATGCAGGCTGAAACGCTCACCAAAATCGAGTATCCGACGGGCGGATTTACCAGTTTTGAATACGAGCCACACCGTTTCTCGAAATATATGGAAAAAGTCTCAACCGGTGCCAATACGACTACCTTCGGTCTGATTTCGGCTGTCAATAACAATGAGATTGCAGGCGGGCTCAGGATCAAAAAGATAACCACAGACCCTTTGTACAGCGGCACTCCGATCGTAAAGGAATATTTCTATGTGAAGGATTACAAGAATAATGACATGACTCCAAGCGGCATCATGTCGGGACGTCCGGTTTATTACGAGTCCGGGTCATCACCGGTGTTCTCGTTTATGAAGATGAGCAGCAATTCAATGGCACCGGCCAACGATACCAACGGCAGCCATGTGACTTACTCGACTGTCGTCGAAAAATTGGCCGACGGCAGTTTTACCGAATTTACCTATTCCAACCAGGACAACGGCTTTGTCGACCAGCCTGCGTACGTGAGCGTGTTTGACGACGCCGGCACAGGCTGGATAAATACCATCATAAGGAAAATGCCTTTCAACAGCCTCGCCAATGAAAGGGGCAATGTGCTGTTCGAGAAAAAGTACAATGCGCTGCAACAACTCGTCGAAGAAACCAGGAACACCTACGATACCGATCAGACCCGATTGACCATGAAAATCAGGGCACTCCACCTATCGTCGGAAACTTATGGCGAGGTGGTAACTAACGGTCCGTTTACGGAGGTCGATGGAGTGAGAAACATACGGAAAGCGTGCGCTTATGTGCATTTCAGCAATCAAATCATCCTGAAACAAAAACAGCATATCATTTATGACCTTGTCAACGGCACAAACCTAAATACGATAACCGATTACGAATACACGAGCCTGCCCAATCACCATCACCTGCGATCAACCAAAAGCAATACTAACAATGCAACAGGTGAATATGTGAGGACTAAATATTTTTATCCGATGGATGTTGAGATGAACGGGCAACCCTACCAGAGCGATCTAATTACTAAATATATGACGGGTGTGCCTTTGCAGACTCAGACTTTCAAGAACACCGAACAGCTTTCGGAGCAAACTACGCAATATTTTCCTTTTGTTTCAGCAGATCCTTTGAGACCTATACTTTTGCCACAATTCGTTTACAATAAAATCGGGACTTCAGGCAGCGCCGAAAAGAAAATCACGTTCAAGTACGACACTAACGGACACATCATTGAATACGCGTTGGAAAATGGCGCACCGGTATCGATCATTTGGGGTTATGGCGCAACACTACCCGTTGCAAAGCTCGAAAATATGGCGTACAGCAGCATTCCGACCGGCTTAATAACTGCAATACAAACCAGTTCTGCAGGAAGCAACGAAGCTGCGGTGATTACTTCACTCAATGCGTTGCGCAGTGATCCTTCGTTAGGAAGCGCAATGGTCACTACTTACAGCTATATCCCTTTGATTGGAATTAGTACCATAACAGACCCAAAAGGAGAGCTTGAAAGATATACATACGATGACTTTGGCCGATTGAAATGGGTCAAAGACAAAAATGGGAATATCCTGAGTGAGAATCAGTATCACTATAAAAATCAATAAGATGAGATTCAAATATATTCTACTTTGTTTGGTGTTTGGTTTAACAAACCTGTATGCACAGAAAAATACTACCGCCAGTCCCGGAGATGACTACACCATGTATTGGTTTGATGACGATGGAGATGGTTATGGAAATGAAGCCATTTCCCATTATTGGATCATCGATGCACAGCCACCGGGCTGGGTGCTCAACCACGACGATTGTGATGATATGGATTACAATATCAATCTCATTGTATGGTATCTCGACGTCGATCAAGATGGCTTCGGAAACCCAATGCATTCCATTACCCAATGCGGGCAGCCCACACCACTCTGGACGACAACTGCCGGAGATTGTAATGATCATGATGAAACAATCAATCCTGGTTCAGTCTGGTATGTAGATGCCGACGGCGACGGGTACGGAACTACGACCGTTGTGGCAGCCCAATGCACGCAACCTGCAAACACTTCGCCAAACAATCTCGACTGCAACGACGCCAACAATACGATTACCTTGGCAGCTACTTGGTATGTGGATGCCGACGTGGATGGTTACGGAAGCACGACCATCGCGGCAACCCAATGCACCCAACCCGCGGGTAGTTCGCCCAACAACCTCGATTGTGACGATACCAACAACACCATTAACTCATTCATTTGGTACGTGGATGCTGACGGCGACGGCTACGGAAGTACGGCCGTTGCAGGAACCCAATGCACCCAACCCGCTAACAGTTCTTCCAACAACCTCGACTGCAATGACAGCAACATTACAATTACCGTAGGGCCCACATGGTATGTAGATGCCGATGGTGATGGTTTTGGAAGTACAACCGTTGCGGGAACCCAATGCACCCAGCCGGCGAACAGCTCGTCGAACCATCTGGATTGCGATGATGCCAACAATACAATTACTTCAGGATTGACATGGTATGCCGATGCCGATGCCGACGGTTACGGTGAAAACAGCCCAACCATCTTAGCGTGTACCCAGCCAACAGGTTACGTAGCCAATCACTTGGATTTGTGTCCAGGAGTTAACGGCTCGATTTCGGGCTGCATCGTTCCGAATTCGAGCTCGAACGGATTCAACGGCGACAATTATATCCTGACGATGAAACCCAAGATTCCGGTAACCGATTTGCAACTAATCACCGACCCAAAGGACATTTCCACCAACATCACTTACTATGACGGGATCGGCCGGCCGATACAGATCATCGGAAGCAAGCAATCCCTGAATGACAAAGACATTGCCGCGCTCACCACTTATGATGCCTTAGGCCGACCGCTTAAGGAATTTCTGCCGTTTGTTTCTTCGCAGAATACGCTCGCTTACATCAATGAAAACAGTTTGGAATCGGGAACCATCGCGCAATACCAATCTAATTATGGGACTTCGGTCGCATTCAATCAAAAATCATATGAGGATTCGCCTCTGGCCAGGGTTATCAAACAATCTTCTCCCGGGACGGACTGGGCTATGGGCAGCGGACACGAAATCAAATACGACTATCAGCTCAATACGACTGCCGATGCGGTAAAACTGTACCAGTCCAACGCTACGTTCAGCGCTGACGAGGTTTATGTGCCGACCTTGTCGCAAACAATTAACTATCCTGCGGGCGAATTGGTCAAATCAATTACATATGACGAGAACAATACCAGCCTATCGGAAACCGACGGCTCAATTGTCGAATTTAAAAACAGGGAAGGTAAAGTGGTTTTAAGGCGCACCTATGGCATCGTTGGGAATGGATCGGCTCAAACACAGCATGACACCTACTATGTTTACGACCAATTTGGGAACCTGAGTTTTGTGGTTCCGCCAATGGTGACCAATGTCGTCGCCCAACTATCCGAATTATGCTACCAATACCGGTACGATTACCGCAACCGGCTCATTGAGAAGAAATTACCAGGAAAACAATGGGAATACACCATTTATGATAAACTCGACAGGATAGTTGCAGTCGGGCCGGTGTTTCCTCCGTTCAGCGATTTGACACAATATGGTTGGAGTATCACCAAATATGATGCGTTTAAACGCGTGGTGCTCCATGGCTGGATCTCATCACCTACGCCGCTCATATCAAGTACGATCCGCAAGAACATGCAAAATAATTACACGGCGACAGTCAATGAAACAAAATTGGCGACCGGTGCGCCGGATACTACTGTCGGCGGCGTGAATTTTAGGTATACCAGTGCGGTTTATCCGATATCGGGATACCATGTGTTGTCGGTCAATTATTACGATAATTATGAGTTCCCGCACGCGCCGACTTCGATTGTGACATCAGTAGAAGGACAGCCGGTTTATTACAATGCCACTGTTAAGCCGATAGGATTGACCACCGGCGTTTGGCTGCGCTGTACTAAAACCACTTCGGCATTTCGGAATAATGCCAATTATATGCTTTATGATGAAAAGGCAAGACCTATCAGGATTTTTAACAGGAACCACGAGAACAGTCCCGGAGGTTCTAACCAGATAGACAGCAAGTTTGATTTCATCGGAAAAACAGAGTACACATCCACACAGCACAAAAGAATTAACAGCGATCCTGTCATTACCGTGAAAGACATTTTCACATACACCAAAAAAGACCAGCTGGCGATGCATACGCAGCAAATCAATGGCGGCAACGTGCAGCTTATCGCCGACAATACATATGATGATTTAGGCAAGCTTGTTTTGAAAAAGGTCGGCAATACTGCGGCGTTTCCGTTGCAGAAAGTCGATTATCAGTACAACGTCAAAGGCTGGCTTACCGGGATCAACAACGACCCGACTAACAATGCAGTACTTAATACGCAGGACAACGACCTTTTTGCTTTCAAGATCAATTACAATACCGTAGAAACGTCGACGAATAATTTTACCGGACAGGAATTGTTTAACGGCAATATTTCTGAAACCTACTGGCGTTCGGTTAATGGAAACAATCTGCGCAAATACAGCTACCTGTATGACGATTTAAGCAGGCTTCGCGACGCAGTATACGAAAGACCGGATACGCCGGGCAATATCAATTCTTACAATGAATCGGTTACCTACGACAGGAACGGGAACATCATGACCTTGACACGTAATGGTGATTCGGATACGGCTTTTCCTGTTATCGGCATCGACAACCTTACTTATTCCTACGACCCGAACAGCGGCAACAGGCTCATGAAGGTTACCGACACAAGCAACCTGTCGAGCGGATTCAAGGACGACAGCAACGGATTCAACGATACAACAGACGATTACGCATACGATCTCAACGGAAATATGAAACGGGACGATAACAAGGGCATTACCCAAATTACATACAACCATTTGAACCTGCCCGTTTTGATAACCTTTGGAACAAACGGGAATATTGAATACCTTTACGATGCAAGCGGACAGAAAATTGAAAAAATCGTTACAATAGGCTCGGCGGTGACGACGACGAAATATTTTGGCGGTTTCCAATATGTGAATAATGTCCTGAAGTTCTTTTCGCATTCTGAAGGTTATGTCAACAAAATAGGAAGCGCTTATATGTATGTTTTCAATTATACCGACCATTTGGGTAATATCCGTTTGAGCTACCAGGATACCAACCAGGACGGTCAGATTGCGACGAGTGAAATATTGGAGGACAACCATTACTACCCGTTCGGACTTAAACAAGCGGGCTACAACTCGGTAAATGCGCAGCCGCAGTATAAATATAAATACAATGGGAAGGAGTACCAAGACGAGCTGGGGCTTAACGTTTACGACTATGGATTTAGACAATACATGCCTGACATTGGACGTTGGGGTGTTATTGACCCATTTGCGGAAATGTATCACAATTATTCGCCTTATAACTATGTTTTAAACAATCCGTTAAGTTATATAGACCCAACTGGTATGGCAGTTGAAGAAGTAGAGGGTGGGGTTAAATTTACCGAAGGAGATGCGGTTAGTGCTTTTAAACTGTTAACAGGAAAATCAAAAAATGCTTATGTTGAAGTAGTAGGTAATAAAAAAGATAGAAATTCAATGAATGCTTCAGATAAACAATTTCAAAATGGGAATTGGTCAGTTCTTGCAGTTGGGAGTTTATCACTTGCATCAAAAGCATTGGACGCGATAGGTATTGGTAATCATTCATTAGACAATTTAATTGTTTCAAATCACGGTGCAGCTGGAGAAGAAAATAATTACTTTGGAATCGAAGATAATATACACATGAATGAAGAAAACTCAATTACTACTTCCGAATTGCTAGGTTATAATTCAAAAAACGGAGTTGGTTTAACAGATGGAGAAAAGCAAGTTGGATATTTTTTAAACTTAGGAAATAAAGTGAAGAATGGCGGTAACTTCATTCTCAATTTCTGTTCTGTTGGATACGGCGATTATGGAAATAGTAATCTTGAAGCATTTAAAACTTTGTTAAACGACAGAGTAAACATATATATGCCGACTAATGAGGTGAAAAGCAGTAAGCTCGAATACAGTACTGGAATGGGATTAAATACAAACCAAGTCTTAAATGCGAATCCAAACACGAGATGGATAAAAAGTACCACAGTAGTGAAAGATGCCACTATGATTAATTCAATTAGTATTTCGTCGAAAACACAAAACCCAGTTAGAACTAAATAAAGCAAAAAATGAAAATCTTATATTTTATATTAATATTTCTTTCTTTTAAATCATTCTCACAAGAACCGATAAATTATATTCATTGCAATAAATCCAAAGCAATTAATTATGTAATATCTGGAAGTAGTAGCCTAAAAATTACCAACCTGAATGTTCTTAAAGACGAGGTGCTTGGTAATAAAACAGTCGTTGATTTTTTAAAGAAATATAAAGACAGTACCAAAATAGGTATTGTATCTTCTTTAATTATTATTGATTTGAAAAAGAAAGAAAACTTCGCCTTAGCGACATTAAAGTTTAAATCAGATTTTGAAATAAATAATGTTTTAAAAACTTTTTTAGAACAATCGTTCAATAAATTAACAATTACTGGATTAAATAACCCTAATTACACCCTTGGTGTTTATACTGTTTATAATACAAGCGACAAGAAATTAAAAGTTGAATTTGTTGAACGAATAAAAAATAAAAATTATTTAATATATTCCGAAAATTACGATACTTTAATAATGACTAATAATTAACTTGAAACCACCTAATTAAGGTAGTTTTTCCTTTTTATAGTTTTTTCCAAATCCAAAGCAACCCACTTCCGACCATAACCAGAATAGCCAAAGCTAGTTCCTGCACCGCGCCGATTGGTGGAAAAAACAAAAAAGCAAAGACCAGAAAGACGGACTTGGTATATTTACTGATTTTGGAGAAGGCCCCGGTTTTGTAGATAACAGGATAAATGGTTTTAGAGAGGAAGCTAACTTACCAACACTTTACAAGCGTTCAACCGATACCTCTTTATTTATCCTCAAAGACGGAAGAAAAGTAGAAGTTCCATATGAAAATCAAAAACCTCATGCAAAAAAATAACATCAAAAAAACATTGCTACTCGGCGCTATTTTATTTGCAATCAGCTTCACAATTTCCGGATGCGGTAAAAAAGACGCTGAAAAAATTTCACAACAAGATGAAGCAAATATTATAAAAAAATGCATCGAACGGCTTTATCAAAACGGTTCTAAGCAAAGCTATTTAATCTTCCCAAAATATGAAGCATTTGATTTCAACACTTTTTTCAAAGAAAATAAGATCTTAGAAAAATATCATAAAGGATATAACTATGATAAAAACAAGAAAAAAGTGCTGCAGTCATTGCAATGGTCCGACAGTGACTTTACGCAAAAGCAACAGAAAGTAAATGAAAACTATTTGAATCGCACCAATCTATTATTGCAGAAACTATCCAATTCAAATGTGAGCCATACCGTTTATTTCTTTTCGGGAATTCATGAAAATCTGGTCTTTGCAAACGTGATTGATTACTGCGATTCTATTAAATCTCAAGATCTCAATCGTTCGTTTAATAAAAATCAAAAATTCATGTCGGCTGGATCTGTGATTTTTATTATAAAGGGCGGCAAGGTTAAGGATATGATAATAGATAGTGGCATTTCGGTTGAAACTCAATGTCCGTAATTTAAATAAAAATCAGGGAAAAACAGGTTGGCAATGGTGGTAATGTTCCAGAGTTAGTGGTATCCGATTTATATTTCTAACCTATTGAAAAAGAATAATCATTGAAAGTAAATACGACTTCAACTTTTGTTTCAAAATACCAATCGTTTGCCAGGACTGTTGGTTGCAATTTTTCCTGTACTGAATTATCTCCATTGGCTTTTTGCCGTGGAATTGAATATTTTTTATTGCCTATACGCCATGTAATTTTTTCCAGTTTTCCGGTATTTGGTTGCTAATCAGAACAAACATTATTAATACTACCATTTATGGAAAACCCCTTCCTGTTTAAATGGCGAGGATGCCTCCTTGCCTTTTCGCTATTGTCCTCCCCTTTTATCCAAGCCCAGGAAACAACAGGATTTGAAGTCCCTAACTTTGCCCCTAAGACTCCTGAGGCTGCCGCGTTTTTGAAATATGGGGAGTATCCTGTGGATTTGTCTACAGGAGTGCCGAATATTTCAATACCCCTTTACACGATTGAAGACCATGGGTTTTCGATTCCAATCAGTTTAGATTATCACGCTTCAGGAATAAAAGTGAATCAGGAGGCAACCTGGGTCGGATTAGGATGGAACTTAAATTTTGGTGCGCAAATCATTCTAAGTCCACGCGATGGAATAGATCAGAACAACCAGTTTATCGATATCCTTCCTGATGCAGATTCTATCATCGCCCATTTTAATGCACATCCTTATGAATTTAGCGGAGGACCAGTTCAAACAGACCATCTGGACATGTCCAGGATAAAGGATGTCTACAATTTTTCGTCGCCTACAACAAATGGAAGTTTTTATATCAGGAATAAAGATAGTAGTGATGTTGTTATTTTTCCGCCCGATGCATTCAAGGTTGAAATTTTTTATTCTTCATCTCAATATCTACGCTTTAAGATTACCGATACTTCGGGCAATATTTACTTTTTTGACCATACTGCAGATAAATCTTTGAGGACATTAACCCACAATGACTTTTATACGAGTGCCTGGTATGTCGATCAGATTAAAACACCAAATAATAATATTATCGACTTTAACTATGAAGAAGATGGTGCGATAAATGACTATAGTTTTTCTCAAAAAATCGTAATTCATGATACTGGTCAGAATTGTTCGTGTGGAGACGGCCAACATTACGACAAAACTATAAGTGGAGTGATTAATGAGGGCGGCACTACAATAACACAGACAAAAAAAATAGAATCGATTGTTTTCAATAATGGTCAATCCAGGGTACTTTTCAATAAAACTGCAGGTAGAGCCGATTTGGTGGACGGGAATAGTTCTCTCAGTTCAATCGAAATCCAACAACTAGAAGAATCTGTATTCACAAGCGAAAAAGGATATACTTTCGAATATTCTTATTTCGATTCACCAGAATACAATCCCACAGCATATAAGATAAAACGTTTAAAATTGGATAGAATCCTTACGCTTGTTGAAGGGGAAGCCCATGAATTTGTCTATTCGGATATTGATTTACCTGCTAAGGTTTCCAAAGCCCAGGATTACTATGGCTACTACAATGGTCACGCAAACATTGACCTTATTCCAAAACATTTTATTCCTGCCCCTTACAGTGTTGAAGTTGGCCATGCGAACAGGACAGTGAATCCCGAAACACTTCAGGCCGGAATGCTAAAGGAAATTCACTATCCAACCAAAGGATGGACAAAATTTAACTATGAGCCGAACCAATATTTTGGTGTTAATGCATTAGGCAAATATGATCTTATTACAATTAGCCATAATATGGTACAGGGAACCGGAGTGCCAGAAGCTGCTGCTTCTACAGTAATGGGTCCCGGCATCGACGATGATCTCGTATGCATTAATCCAGGTCCCGAGTGTGTGCATTATGAAACAGTTCCGATAACTTTCAACAATTCAACTGGTAAAATGTCATTTACAGTTGTTAAAAATGACGATACCCCCCATCACTATGAATACGCCAAGGTCAGGATGTTTATAAATGGGATTGTCATGAATACCGCAAGTTCATCAAGCCTACCAACAGGAACACATACTTTTGAGTTTGCAAACCTTTCAGGGTCGGGATACGTCCTTCTGGAAGCTTACGGAAGTGTTATGGAAATATCCGATTTCCAATTAAGATATGTAAACGACGACTTGAGCCCTAAAAATGTAAATGGTTCGGGTTTAAGGATAAAAGCGATTGAAAATTATAATCACAATAATGCCCTTGTTTCTGTAAAAGCTTATGATTATAGTGATGCAACAAATGCGCTTTTGTCGAGTGGTAAGCTGGTAAATGAAAAAACTGTTTCATTTTTCAACAATTACATTTCTAATGTTTCTTTAGTGATATGTCCCAATGAAACTGGTAGTGGAGCGGGTGGAGGACTTTTGTTTGGCGCAAATTATGACAATTCGTATAGCCTTACGTCAAATTCCAGGTATGGCATTGAAGGAAACAGTGTCGCTTATGAGTATGTCAAGGAAAAAAATGTTTCAGTTTTGGACAGTACAAAAACTAACGGCTATACATTATATAAATTTTCTACAGATCCCGATCTGATACCTTGGGGAGATCCGACTGTTCAAATTTATAGCAGTTGGAAAAGAGGAAAAGTTTTAGAGAAAAAAATATACAAGACATCCGAAAATAGCGACTTTTTACTAAATGATGAAATCAACACTTACGTTGAAGATAATTCAAAAATCTCATATATTGATGGTTTTAAAATGTTTAGGCATGGCAACCTTGCAGTGAGTGAAAATTCTCTTAATCCGTTGATTGCGCCGCAGCCTTATATTTTCCTTTATGGTGCGTGTTATGTTCCGACTGATGTGAAATTTTTCTACGAACCTATAAATTTGCATCTCCCAATTGCATGGTTCTATCTAAAGAATACAGAAACCATAGAGCATTTTTACGATTCTTCCAATGTTGAGACCGGAATTGTCACCACCACAAAAACCTTCAATTACAACAATCCCCTGCACCAGCAATTGAGCAGCCAGGTCACTTCCAATTCCAATGACGAGACCATTGAGACCAAATATTATTATCCACAGGATAGCGCAATGTCGGGCGAGCCATATATAACCGACCTCATTGCAAAAAACATGATTGCCGTCCCTTTGAAGATAGAAAGCTATAACGGGTCTGAAAAATTGGCAGAGAAGAAGACGGTCTATGCAGACGACACGAGTTCAAACAATCTGTTGCTGCCGAAGTTTGTCTACACCAAAAAGGGAACGGACACCAATGCGACGCTCGAAAAGAAAATCACCTATGACAAATATGATACTGACGGCAGGCTTTTGCAGTATACCGTTGAGGACGGCAATACGATATGCCTGATATGGGGCTACAACAATGCCTACCCTGTCGCGAAGATTGAAAATGCATCATATTCGGCAATTTCAGGCACTTTAATAGATGGGATAAAGAACGCATCCGGTTCAGCCGGCAGTGAGACCAGCCTGCTGATTGCACTGGCCAACCTTCGCAGCGCAGGAGCCCTTGCAGATGCAATGGTGACGACCTATACCTACGTCCCGCTCTTTGGCGTATCCTCAGTAACCGACCCGAAAGGCATAACGGCTTATTACGGGTATGACACCGAAGGCAGGCTAACCACCGTTAAGGATTCCAAAGGGAACATATTGTCCGAAAACCAGTACCATTTTAAAAACTAAGCAAGATGAAAAAGATACTAATCCTGATCGGACTGATATTACCTGTTCTTGCTGTAGCACAAAGCCAGGACCAGAATTACATCAAGACAATCGTCTATAACGACAGTACAAAAATACCGATCGCAAACCCTACAACAGCACAGGCAAAAGTGCAGGTAGCCTATTTTGACGGATTGGGCCGAACAATACAAACGGTTCAATACAAGCAATCACAAAGTGAAAAGAGTATTATCACGCCTGTCGAATATGACGGGTTCGGTAGGCAGGTAAAAGAATACCTGCCATACGTTAGCAGCACAGGCCTTGCCTATGATTCCAGTGGCATCAGTTCGGACGTGGAGTTCTATGCCACACCGACACTGCTGACAACCGGCAACCCCTATTTTGAAGGCACCGCAAACCCTTATACCGAGAAAGAACTGGAGAGCTCCCCGCTGAGCCGTACCATGAAACAGGCTGCCCCGGGCGACGACTGGGTTATGGGCAACGGAAAGGAAGTGGAATTCGAATACCTTGCAAATGCAGCCCATGAGGTAAGGAAATTTAAGGCCAATACCGATTGGGCCGGAAGCGGTGGCATATACGACGCAGCGCTTTATGACGATGGCTACTACTCAGCCGACAAATTATACAAGACCATCACCAAGGATGAAAACTGGATTTCGGGGAACCTCCATACCACAGAGGAATTCAAGGATAAACAAGGAAAAGTTATCCTGAAAAGGACATACAATGACGACGGCCAGTACAATACCTATTACGTCTATGACAGCTACGGCAATCTGTCTTTTGTGATCCCGCCATTGGCGGATGATAACGGGACAATCGATACACAGGTGCAGGAAGATTTGTGTTACCTCTACCGCTATGACAACAAGAACCGCCTTGTGGAGAAGAAACTCCCGGGCAGGCAATGGGAGTTTATCGTCTACGATAAGCTCGACAGGCCGGTGCTTACCGGGCCTGCCCTGAATCCCTTCACAGGCTCAGGCTACGGATGGGTGTTTACCAAGTACGACACCTTCGGCAGGCCCTGCTACACAGGCTGGTATCCGCAGACTTTCATTTCGGGTACCAGGTACACTGCCCAAAGTTCCTACAATACAACCGCTATTGATAATGCGATCAAAGGCGGCTCAACCATCGACGGCAAGACAACAGCCTATGGCAGCTTAACAGTACCCTCCGGATTGAAACTGCTTACGGTAAACTACTATGACAATTATACCTTCCCGGACGTCCTGCAAAGTATCCCGATAACCATATATGACCAGAAAGTTACCGGACAGGTTCGCGGCCTTTCGACCGGGACATGGATCAGGAGCCTCTCTGATGCCAATACACCTGTCGGGGAAACTACCACATTATTGTATGACATTAAATCAAGGGTGATCCGGAATCATAAGATTAATTTTCTGGGCGGGACTGCAACAATCGACAGCAAATATGATTTTACGGGCAAAGTCCTGCAACAAAAGACCACCCACAAGCGCATTGCGCAAAGCGACCCGATCGTCGTCGATGAGGATTTTGATTACAGCCCACAGGGAAAGCCCATCAACCACATCCATACGATCAATAACGGCACCCGCGAACTGCTCTCGCATAACGAATACGATGAATTGGGAAGCCTCATACAAAAGAATGTTGGCGGTACCGACACCAATTCCTATGCAGGCCTACAGAAAGTCGATTACCGCTACAACATCCGCGGCTGGCTAACCAACATCAACGATACCGATGACCTGGATACCGACCCGGTGCAGGACCTCTTCGCCTTTAAGATTAGCTACAACAATATAGCAGGGGAAGTCCCCGATATAGACCCGCTGTATAACGGGAATATCGCCGAGACCTACTGGCGCTCCTCGGGCGATAATATCCTCAGGAAATACAGCTACCGTTATGACAGCCTGAACAGGCTCGGCGATGCCATCTACCAGAAGCCCGACGCCGATATCCAGGCTACACATTCTTATGATGAGAACCTGACGTATGATAAAAATGGAAATATCACGCATCTTGACAGGAACGGGAACCTGGATAACCTGACAATGAATGTGTCGATAGATAACCTGGGGTACAGTTATAATGGCAACCAGCTCATGCGCGTGCACGACAACACCAACAGTACGTTGGGCTTTAAGGATGAGGCCACCGCACAGGGCGGCTTTGATACGGTAGATGATTATGCATACGATAATAACGGCAACATGATACAGGACGACAACAAAGGCATCACATCGATCACCTACAACCACCTGAACCTGCCCATTGAGATAATATTTAACAGCAGCCAGAACACAAAAATTAACTACATTTACAATGCGGCCGGGCAGAAGTTGCAGAAGATTGCAAAGACGAGCGCGACGGTGACACGGACGACGGATTATCTGGACGGTTTCCAATACCTGAACGGTACATTGTTGTTTTTCCCGACGGCGGAAGGCTATGTGAATAATACTGCCCTTGAACATGGGAATGCATACAATTATGTGTATAATTACCTGGACCATTTGGGAAATATCAGGTTAAGTTACGGACTGGATCCCAGCAATGGAGAATTGACTGTATTGGAAGAAAACCATTACTATCCATTTGGATTGAAGCATACCAATTACAATTCTGTGCTGAAGGTTTATGGTAAGGAAGACGATGGCGAGGGAATTGAGCTGAAACCGGGTGAGCCGCCGGAAGGCGAAGACCCAAGCCTTGCGAAGTCTTTGTATCGATACAAGTATCAGGGGCAGGAAAGGCAGGAAGAACTTGGGCTTAACTGGGATAGTTTTAAATATCGCAATTACGATTATGCTATCGGGAGGTTTATGAGTATCGACCCGCTAACAGAAAAATATACGGACTGGACACCATACGCGTTCAGTGGAAACAGAGTTGTTGATTCAAGAGAATTAGAAGGTTTAGAGCCTCATTCAGTTCATTCAAGTCTTGCTGAAGCCGGTCAAAATTTTGTTTCGCAATATAATGGTTTATCTATAAGAATGAAAGGAGAGGTAGGAACCAAATTTTATTCAAAAACAGTAAATGGGGAAAAACAATACTCCTATATTCAACCTGTAGGATCTCCTGGTGCTGGTGGTGTTGACCCGAGTGCTGGTCCAGAAAATATACCGGAAGGCTCAGATTATGCAGGTCCTGGTCATACACATAAAGAAGATTTAAATCAAATACAGAAAGATGAAAATGGAAAGATGATTTCAAATGAAAGCAATACATTTTCTGAACAAGACTTAAATAAAACAGATGAACAAAAGAGTAATAATCCTACAGTTGAAGGTGCCATTTTAGGCACGCCTAATGGAAAAGCTTTATTGTACACCCCGACAGGTAATCAAGGGGATGCCAGAAAATCTGACATTACACGTGTTTCTAATCAAATGCCAAGTGACCCAAATTCAAAAACACGGGCAAATGATGTGAGTCCAAATAGCGTCCCTGCGGTATTGCCTTATGGAACATCACAGCAGGATGTGGATAATTTACCAAAACTTTAAATAAGTAATTTTATGAATGCCAAATTAAAAAATTTTATATTCCCATTCCTAATCATTTTTATATTTTCATGTGGGACTAATAAAAAACATATAAATCAAACTGAGGATATTGATTATGCCAGCTATGGTAAATATATCGATGAGACCAAAAAGCCGCAAAAATTTGAACCTGATTTAGTACCTGATGAAAAAACTGCTATTAAGCTGGCAGATGTAATTTGGGATGCAAGGTATGGAACTCCAAAAGGCATTAGAAATATGCCTTATACGGTTACTTTAGAAGAAAATAAAGTTTGGTATATAAAAACCAACCTCGAAAAAGGCTTTTTCGGTCAAGTTTTGCATATTAAAATTAATAAATATGATGGCAAGATAATATATGTTTGGAGTGAAGGATAACAGATCTACCGACAAAGAAATCCTTGCCCACAGGGGTAATGTTCCAGAGTTAGTGATATAGCATTTTATATTTCTAACGTGCTGAAAATAAACAATTATTGAATTATTTTTTAAAAAGGATAGGCAATATTGCCCATCCTTTTTGTTTTAATATTGCCTCAAAAGAAACAAAATGATGCAAAACGACACCTCGTGTTCCAGAGTTAGTGAAAGGCCTTCATGAACCCGATGGCGCGGATTTGCGTCGATGTTTCGTTACAACATTAAACAGCCTATTTTCCCAAAAACTTTTCTAAATACTTTATCGTGGAAATTTGTTATAAAATTAATCACACCTTCATCACTAAAATTTTTAATAGCCTCAGCACTGACTTCCAATGCCTCGGCAACCTTAAGCAGCAACTTCTCATCAATTTCGGCACTGTTCTCGATATTGCTCACGCTCTGCTGGCTTATACCTAGCGCCTGTGCCAAAGCTTCCTGCTTCATCCCGCGCAATTCGCGTATGCGGCTGATCTTTCTTCCAATGTGGTTCGGTTTCATTGTCGTGCTCATAAGTAAAGGTATTAAAAGTGCATATAAGTTTTTTTGGTAAAGTACCGCAAGGCAGTAAATAAGCCTGCAACACAAAAATAACCAATTTAATAACAGTCGGGCAATGCAGCCCCAAAATGTTTCAACAGCTTTACCAATCCCATAGTGCAATTTACAAATTACACCACCGCCAAACCCCAGTAAGCCCAATCTGGCCTAAGCGATTCCCAAACCCGCAACTGTGGTGAGCTAAAAGAAAATAAACTTTGTAGGATCTCTTTTATTTAACCCGTATAGAACGGATCATATTCATTATTGCTTCGACGATACTCCATAGATACTCCTATGATAAGCCATAGATAGTTCATTAAAAGCCCATAGTTCATTATGTAAAATAGGATGGATTTTCGAAAGTATATTATGCAGGATTGGATAATGATTTGGAAGTTTTTGTGTTAGGTTTGTTTTGATTTGTTTGGGCACGGATTGCAAATCCGCGCCATCGGCGGTTTTGATACTGCAGATGATTACGCCTACGATGTTAACGGCAACATGATACAGGACGACAACAAAGGCATCACATCGATCACCTACAACCACCTGAACCTGCCGATCGAGATTGTCTTTAACGGCAGCCAGAACACAAAAATTACCTACATTTACAATGCGGCCGGGCAGAAATTACAGAAGATTGCGAAGACGAGTGCGACGGTGACAAGGACAACGGATTACCTGGATGGTTTTCAATACCTGAACGGTACATTATTGTTTTTCCCTACAGCGGAAGGTTATGTGAATAATACTGCCCTGGAACATGGAAACGCGTACAATTATGTGTATAATTATCTGGACCATGTGGGCAATATCAGGCTGAGTTATGGATTGGACCCTAAAGATGGCGAGATTGCAGTATTGGAAGAAAACCATTATTACCCGTTCGGATTGAAGCACACCAATTACAATTCTGTGCTGAAGGTCTATGGCAAGGAAGACGATGGACAGGGAATTGGGTAATGTTCCAGAGTTAGTGATATAGAATTTTATATTCCTAACGCGTTGAAAATGATCAATTATTGAACTTAAATTAAAAAAGGATGGGCAATATTGCCCATTCTTTTTGTTTTAATATTGTCTCAAGAGAAACAAGATGATGCAAAACGACACCTCGTGTTCCAGAGTTAGTGATGGTAATAGTTGTCAAGGGCCTCCATGAACCCGGATGGCGCGGATTTGCAATCCGTGCCCACTAAGTATTAAGAAACTGCGTTGTTAAAACTGCAGTTTTTTTAATTATTAAAATTACTTGGAGATTTATTTGTTAGGCACGGATTGCAAATCCGCACCATCGGGGGGAATAATCTTATCAGATGTGATTCGCGATTTTAAAAAATTTACTTCAAAGCAAATAATCAGGATAATAATGGAATATCCCGAAAGCAGAAGGGAATGGATGCTGGAACGTTTTTTAAAAGCTTGCGCGCATTTAAAAAGGGAACAGCAATATAAAGTGTGGCAAGATGGGTATCATGCAGAGATTGTCCGAACAAACTGGTTTATAAAACAGAAGATCAATTACATTCATAACAATCCTGTTACAGAAAAAATAGTGACGATGCCTGAAGATTATTACTTTAGTTCTGCGCGGAATTATGCAGGATTGGATAATGATTTGGAAGTTTTTGTGTTAGATTTGTTTTGATTTGTTTGTGGGCACGGATTGCAAATCCGCGCCATCGGGGTTAAACTCTTCTTCTTCCGCGTCATCATTCAATTACTTTGTGGGCACGGATTGCAAATCCGCGCCATCGGGGACGTTAGCGGCAGCCAAAGAAAATTCGTGTAAAATTTTGACCATATACCATAAATTGGTATTTTTGATTCAAACTTTTAAGTCATGGCGAAAAACACATCAATTTTACTTGGGGATTATTTCGATAACTTCATAAGCGGTCAAGTAAAGACCGGTAAATTTTCATCTGCCAGCGAAGTAGTTCGTGCGGCATTGAGAATGTTTGAGCAAGAGGAAACTAAAAAAGCGGAACTGATTAAAGAACTTATAAAAGGAGAAAAATCTGGATTTGTAAAAGATTTTAATCGTGATTCCTTTTTGAACAATCTTCATGAAAAATATTCGAAAGAATGAATTACCTATTAAGTAAAGAAGCCGAGAATGATTTAGAAAAAATCTGGCTGTATACTTTTGAGAATTGGTCGATCGAACAATCGGACAGGTATTTAAATTTAATACTTGATGAGATTGATTATCTCTGTTTAAAACCCGATTCAGGATTTGATTGCGGAAATATCAGAAAAGGATATTGGCGTTCGAAAGTCAAATCGCATTTCATTTTTTATAAAATAAACAGCAAGCAAAATGAACTTGAAATCATTAGGATTTTGCATGAAATAATGGATATTGAAAGTCATCTATAAGCTTGACAGCAACTAACAGCGCAACGTTATACTAAACTTCAGAGAAAAATTGATTAAACATAAATTTTAGACTATGACAAAACATAATTTGCTTCGAATGGACAATGTCGGGATTGTGGTAGCATCTCTTGACGAAGCTATTCCTTTTTTTCTTGAACTCGGCCTGGAGTTAGAAGGAAGAGCGATGGTTGAAGGTGAATGGGCCGGTCGTGTAACAGGACTTGGCGATCAATCGGTAGAAATTGCCATGATGGTTACCCCAGACGGAAACAGCCGACTGGAGCTGTCGCGATTTATTAATCCGAAAGTAATAGAAGATCATCGCAACGCTCCGGTAAATGCCTTGGGTTATTTGCGCGTTATGTTTGCGGTTGCCGACATAGACGATACGCTAGACAGACTTTATAAACACGGTGCACAACTTGTTGAAGAAGTAGTTCAATACCAGGACTATTATAGACTTTGTTACATTCGCGGGCCTGAAGGGATTTTAATCGGACTTGCTGAATCACTTAAAAAATAGGCAGCGCATGACAGGGGCTAGCCATAATTGCTGGTTTTCAGTAAATCGAAGGTCTATCTTCACGAAGAACGTTTTATCTTTGGCAGAGAAAACTCAGTCTGCCTGAACCACGACTTCGCCTAGCAAGCCCATAAAAACCATGAGAAAAACAAATCGTATATCATATTTATATTTTATAACCGGGATCGCTATAAGTCTCTATTCGTTTATAAGTGAAAAAGTCCAAACGTTAAATATTCATGATACCTATTTTGTTTTTCCACCGAAAGATTTTGGAGTTCTTGCATTTGCATTGTTTGGTTGTATAGGCTTGGTTTATTCAGTAATTGAGAAAGAAATGCATTCAACCTTAAAAACATTGCAATTTTTTTCATTTACTATTCCGTTTGTTTTCTATATGCTGTGTGATTTAATTAATCATAATCCAGGATATTATTTTACACATCAAGTTGTCTTTAAGTGGGAAGCCATTTATATTCCAAGAATTCTTTTTACATTTTATTTAGCGAGCATCTTACTTTTTATTTACTTAACAATTGTCGGTATTTACAAAAATTTTAAAAGCATTTCGGCCGGCACCTAACCGCCTGTAAGTGAACTGTGCTGCTTTTCAGTAAAACGGAAATTGTCAGCCAACAATTAAACAGACACCATGAATAAAACAATATTCTTATTTTTTATAATTTCCTTACCGTTTAATTGCTATTGTCAGCAAGACCAAATCAGTTCCTCAAATCATGAGGAGTTAATTATTGTGCCGTTTGAGAACGGGAAAATCGAAGATGGGAAATATAAATGCAATCTATTTGATTGGGAAATCGAAATTCCATATGACTTTACCATAACTTCACAAGAGCGAATAAAGCAATTGGAAGATAAAGGTTACGCTGCAATGCAAGAAAACGCAGCAGAAGGAAAGAATATCAAAAGAGAAACAAATAATCTAATCGGATTCGAAAAAGATCGCTATAATACTTTTAGTGTAACCTATGAGGCTTTGGAAGGAACTAAAAAAATTTCATTAGAGGAACACAAACAATTTATTGTGAAATTGCTTGAAGAAACATACTCCGGCAAAGGAATTAAGTTCGATATTGCACAAAGCAATTTAAAATTGAGAAATTATGATTTTTATAAAGTGACGGTTCACATTTACCATCCTAAAACAGATCAACTGTTGTTAACACAGGAGTTTTATACAGCATATATTAACAATCACCTATTCACGACTAATATAAATTCCAGAGATGAAAATTCAGGAAATATTTTGAATTATAATTTCATGAAGTCTTTTCAATAACCATCGGCTAATGCCCCAAACCGAAAGTGCTAATTTTGGTTTACAGAATGCTTTTTTACAACTAATTTAATCCCGGCAGAGCGAACTGCATCCAAATAATATATCTAACGTTTCGAGCAATTGCACAATCGCTTAAAAGCGGACTGAGCTGATTCCCATAACTTTAACATTTACTACAGAAAATATACACCCTGAATAATTTGATGCCCGATAAATTTACAGAACATTATTTCGCGAAAATTTTGTTGCTATTCGTTTAATCTAAATTATCAGAAACCATGAGAAATTTCATTTTTTTATCCTCCGCATTTTTATTTACTTTACTTTCATTTGGCCAGGCCAACAACCCTTACAACCAAACCGGCATCGACCTTATCAATGCTTCCAATGCAATCGCCAGGGATTACAAAGACGGGAAGATCAAGGATGTAAATCAAGCCACAATCGATTATTACTATAAGGCCTTGCTCCCAGGGTACCAAACGATAAAATTAGCTGATTTTACTGCCATTATGACTGAAATCGCCGCTTCAGACAATCCTACTGCAATCAAAAAATCAAAATTTTCTGAGCAGGGCCAGGCTTTCTTACAAAAATCGTTAACCGACTATAGTACCACTGCGTTAGTGAACGATGTGAAGGCGAGCAAGATTTCAGAAGAAGAGAAAAAAAATATTTTGATTGTCTTAGCGGGAAATTACAATCTTGCCATTGCCCATACGCCGGCCAAAGCGACCTCAACAACCGGAAAAGGTCCGAATGCCGACTTTGAATTCGGGAATCCTTTCGAGACCCAGCCGATGCTATCAGAGGGACCGGCAACGATGCTATGGGGCTTTTTGGGAGCGGTTGTTGGATTTTATATGTGCGGTCCCTGGTGCGCTGTTGGGGGATTTATCATAGGAGCCATTATAGCAAATACGGGCGGACCGACCACAGTTCATGCCAGCGGTGGCACGCAATACTCGTCGGGATATCCGCAACCTTAGAACAGACAGGAACTACAGCGTCCTGTTTTAGCGCTGTAGTTTCTTTTAAACTATAAATATGATCAGAATAGGTATTGCACTGTATTTTCTTATGTTTTGCAATTTTGTTTCGGGGCAGCAAACCATTTCCGGAAAAGTGATCGATTTGGAAACGCGCCAGCCGCTGGCGTTCGCCAATATCGTTTTCGGCAAAAGCACTTCGGAACAGGTCATCTCGGATATCAACGGCAATTTCAGCTTTAATACCCACGCGGAAAACGTGGTGTTGAAATGTTCTTATGTTGGTTATCGATCCCTCTCGATCGCTGCTGTTAACGACAAATCAAAGATTACAATTGAACTGCGGCCACAGGCAGACGAACTGTTGGAAGTGGTTATTAATCCGAATGAAAATCCCGCTAACCGAATTATTCGGAAAACAATTGCGAACCGGAAAATCAACAATCCCGAAAATCTGAAATCGTTTCGTTACCGCTGCTACAACAAAGTGGTTTTTGATTTTTTACGCAGGGGTGCCGATGAAGCAACGCCTGCTTTTATAGCAGCATTAAAAAACAGCCATATCCTTTTGATGGAAAGCACTACGGAACGAAAATATCTCAAACCCAACCTCAGTGAGGAAGTCGTTACGGCGACAAAGGTATCGGGATTTCAAAATCCGACTTTTGCTTCGCTCGCCACTGATTTGCAACCCTTTTCTTTTTATCAGGATTACATTAAATTGTTCGACATCCATTATTTAAATCCCATTTCTGAAGGCAGCCTAAAAAAATACAAGTTCAGGCTCGAGGATGAAATTTATAAGGAAAACGATACGATTTTTATTGTTTCGTATGAGCCAAAAGCCGCTAAAAATTTTGATGGCTTGAAGGGCGTGCTTTACATTAATTCCAACAAATACGCGATCCAGAATGTGATTGCGACGCCGTTTGAAAAAGCGAAAGTTGATATTAAAATCCAACAGCAATATCAATTCGTGGATAATGCCTGGTTCCCGGAGCAGTTGAATTATATGATGACGGTGAAAGATTATCCTGCACCCGATGTTGGCCTTTATGCTGAAGGGAAAAGTTATGTGAGCAGCGTTGAAATCAACCGGCCGATCTCAAAAAAAGATTTTGCGCCCGAAAGCGTCAGGCTTGCTGAAGACGCGACGGAAAAAGACAGTGTTTTTTGGAATCAGCAGCGGTATGAGAAGCTAACCCGTAGGGATTTGCAGACTTATAAAACCATTGACAGCATTGGAAAAGTGGAGCATTTTGACCGTTATCTTACTTTTGCAGAGAAGGTTTTGCAGGGAAAGATACCGTTAAAATATGTCGACCTTGATCTTTCCAAAACATTTGTGTACAATAAATTTGAAGGTTATCGTGGCGGACTCGGTTTTCTTACCAATGACGCTATTTCCAAGAATATTACTGTTGGAGGGTTCTTCGGATACGGATTCAAAGACCGACAATGGAAATATGGCTATGAGGCAAATTACCGGATCTCGCGTAAAAATGAGTTTACTGTCGGAATTAAACATCAGGACAACTTAAGGGAAATCGGGAATTCAGGCATTCGGAACTTTACAAACAGCATTTATGATTTCAGGAGTATTTTGGCTTATCGTTTCGACCGGATCAGGCAGAATGAACTGAATGTTTCGTTCAGGAATTTCCGGTATGCCCAATGGAAAATCCTGCTGCAACAGGAGAACATTATTCCTAAATATGATTATGAATTTGAAGACGGCAGCCGGATATTCACAAATTATAAAAACACAACCGCTTCCGTTTACCTCAGGTATGCTTATGGCGAAAAAAGGATCAGTTCGTTCGGAAATACCTTTATTGGCGGGACCGACTTCCCAATTGTGTCTTTTTTCTATTCTCATGGTTTCAAAAATCTGTTTGACGGAGATTTCAATTTCGACAAGATTGAAGTTGCGGCCGATCAGGCTTTTTTTACAAAAAACTTTGGCGGTACGGTTTATCGGATAGAAGGCGGAATTGCAACGAAATCCATTCCTGCCGGTTTGCTTTTTACAGGCGAAGGCAGTTATGACAAGGATTTTCCGTTTGTAATCAAAAACACTTTCCAGACTATGGAGCCTTATGAGTTTCTTTCAGATCGATACGCCAATTTATTTCTTTCACATGACTTTGGGACATTGCTGTTCAAGGCCGGAAGATTTCAGCCCAATATCATAGTCGCTAATAATTTTGGATGGGGAGATTTACAGCAACCTGAGCAGCACGATTATTTGTCATTTATGAGAAAAAATAAAGTGTATTGCGAAACCGGGTTAAAGCTTGACAATTTAATCAAGTTCAATTATATGAATTTAGGATATTTTGGGTTGGGATCTGCGGTTTTTTATCGCTATGGCCAATATGCAAAACCAGGGCTGAAAGACAATCTGGCGATAAAAATGACTTTAAATTTCAGTATTAAATGAATCGCTTATTCCGGTTGGCTTTTGCGACAGCACTATTCGCCTGCCTGTCTCAAAGCGGATTTGGGCAATCGATGTGCCTCGATCGGTTATTGGTTGAGGAAAACGTATTCTATCTCGCCTGTCGCGGTACAAAATCGAAAGCCGGGCTTATTGCAGAAAAATTTAACCTCACCGATCCGTGTTCGACCCACGTAGGGATTGGCATTATGGCCGACGGGAAACTTCAGATCTACAACGTGACGAATGAACATTCCGGGGGTCAATCTGCATTGGTTATGGATAGCGTGGAGTCGTTTACCGGGTTACCCGATGCAACTTATTTCTGCTTGTGGCGCTGCAGGGTTTCTTCGGAGAAAATCGAGAAATTAAAAGCGATACTTTTGGATTACGAGAAGAAAAGTATTGCTTTCGATTTTGATTTTGACGCCGCCACCGATGATAAACTTTATTGTTCTGAATTTTGCGCGAAAGTTTTATGTGAACTGGATGCTGTGAAATTCAACTTCCCGTTGTCAGAAATCGCCCTGGATTCATTTTACAGCATGGCGCTTAAGCGGAAAACCCTCAAATACTGGCCGGTTGATTTCTTTGAGCAAACCGGACAATTTGGAAAAATCTATGAGATTTATTTTGATGAATAAGCGAGGTGCAAAAATTGCATTTGGCTGAATGTCTGCAATAGATGTGAGCCGGATTGAAACATTTCCTTAGATTGAGAAAAAACACTAATGTCAGAGGTCGCGCAGAAAGGGATCAAATTTTAAAAACCTAAAACCGGTTCCGGAACCAGACCTTCTGCCATTCGCGTTTCAAAACCAGAAAAGAAACCTGTTCTGAAAGCACTATCAGGTCTGAGCCGTCGAGTTTCTTGATCTCGGTTTCATTGACGTCGATGATGTAAAGCAAATTGAGGTATTCGGCAAATTTATACTGGATCAGGCGGTAGATTTTCTCGTGCAATTGAACGGTCAGCTCTTCAGGTTTGGTGCTCAACGGGAAATCGATGCCTTCATTGGCGAGATTGAAATCCTTGTTGATCTGCTCAATCAACTTGAGGTAGAGGTTCTCGCTTTCGGCTTCGGCCAGAAGGACGTTGGTATTTATCGGGGCTACAAACATCAGACTTTCCTTTCCATTAATTTTTCCCCGAATGTTTTGAGTGCGGACTTCTTGTCTTCTGAAACCTTGAGTTTTTCCAAGGTCTTGAAGGCTTTGAGCGTATAATCTACAATGGCCTGCTGTGTGGCTTCGGAAGCGCCTGTCTTGTTAAAAATGGCCGCAACCGAATCGATCTTCTCATGGTTATCGTCGGGATGGATGGAATACAGATGCTGCAATTGTTCTTTTTCGGCATCCTGTGCAAAAGCCATCGCCTTGAGGTACAGGTAGGTCTTTTTGTTTTCGATAATGTCGCCGCCCGTTTGTTTGCCGAAGGTTTCGGGATTTCCGAAAACATCGAGGTAATCGTCCTGGAGTTGGAATGCGAGTCCGAGGTTTAAACCGAAATCATATATCAGGTCACAGTTTTCCTCAGAAGTCTCAGCGATTATGGCGCCCATTTTCATCGCTGCGGCAACAAGCACCGCCGTTTTGTATTTGATCATTTTAAGGTATTCCGGAATCGTGACATCCTCGCGGTTTTCAAAATCAACATCCCACTGCTGGCCTTCGCAGACTTCGAGCGCCGTTTTGCTGAAAAGCTTTGCGAGGTCGCGGAAAATTTCAGGTTTGTATTGCTCGAAATATTGGTACGCCAGAATCAGCATTGCATCGCCGGAAAGGATTCCGGTGTTCAGGTTCCATTTTTCATGAACCGTCTCCTTTCCCCTACGCAACGGCGCATCGTCCATAATGTCATCATGCACGAGCGAAAAGTTATGGAAAACCTCCACGGCCATCGCCGCCGGAAGTGCTTTCTTAAAATCGGCATCGAAAACTTCCGCCGCCATTAACGTCAGCACCGGGCGCATCCTTTTTCCGCCAAGACCCAGAATGTAATCAATCGGCTCATACAGGTTTTTCGGCTGCCTGAGCAAATGCTGGTCTTTGAGGTATTCGACGAAATGTTCCTGATACTGTTGGATGGGAAGCATACACATAAATTTCGGCTAATTTACAGTATTCGGTCTGTATGGCAAACAAGACGCTGCAATCAAATGTTAAATAATTGTGAATACTTTGGAAACTATTTTTGTGTTAAAAGTTTCCGTTCTACATTTGTCCTCGAAATTTTAAGATTTCCATAAGAACAATGAAAGATAAGATTATTGCCAAAGCGACTGAGATGTTTTTGAAATTCGGTTTCAAAAGCATTACGATGGATGACATTGCCGGTGAGATGTGTATTTCGAAAAAAACGATCTACAAGTTTTTCATCAACAAGGAAGTGCTCGTTACAGAAAGCACCGAAACCTTGCACAAGACGGTTTACCAGGTTATCGAAAGCATCATTGCCGAAGATTACAATGCGATCCAGGAGAATTTTGAGATTAAGAAAATGTTCAAGGGCGTTTTCCAGTCGGCCGAAACCTCGCCGCTTTACCAGCTCAAAAAGCATTATCCTGAAATTTACGACAAGGTGATGAACCAGGAATATGAGGAATGCAGCCGGTATATGAAGCACAACATCCAAAAGGGAATCGACCAGGGACTGTTCCGTCAAAATATCGACATCGATATGTACAGCAGGTTCCACTATATCGTGACGTTCAGCATCAATGAGAATACGAAATCGGAGAAAGAGGCACAGCGGCTCGAACTCGGCGCGCTCGAATACCACATGCGTGCGATGGCGACCGAAAAAGGAATCATCGAATTAGAAAAGCAACTATCAAACCCAAATATATAAACAAATCAATCCAATCATCAATGAGAAAATTAACGTTAATCATGCTGTTTCTTTTCGCCGTCAAGGCGCAATCGCAGCAAACGCAGCAGAACCAGAGTTATTCGTTCAGCCTCGAGCAGGCCATCAGCCATGCGCTCACGAATAACTATTCGGCCATCAATGCGAGCCGCGACATCGAGATCGCCAAGCAGAAGAAAAGGGAAACCACAGCGACCGGTTTGCCGCAGATCAGTGCGAAAGCCGATTACCAGAATTACATCAAGCAACCGGTTCAGGTGGCCGATCTTAACGGCGACGGTATTCCGGAAGCTTTTAAGTTCGGGACCAAACAGACTTTGGGTGCCACCGCAACGCTCAACCAACTGCTTTTTGACGGTTCGTATATTGTTGCCCTGCAGGCTTCAAAAACCTACCTGCGCTATTATGAAAATGCCAAACAGAAAAGCAATGTCGAGATCCGTGAAATGGTCATCAGCGCCTACGGGAATGTATTGTTGGCGGAGGAAAGCATCGCGATCCTGAACCGCAACAAGACTATTCTTGACAAAACGCTTTCCGACACGCGCGAAACTTTTAAAAACGGGCTGATCGAAGAGGAAAACGTAGAGCAATTGCAGATCACGCTTTCGACCGTAAACAGCAACCTCAACAATACGACGCGTTTGCTCGATATCGCCTACAAGAACCTGAAAATCACTTTGGGAATCGACCTCAACGCCGACCTGAAGCTGACCGATAAGCTTGACGACCTGACGACACAGAACCTCGCGATGGTTTTTTCGCAGAGTGAATTCAACGTCAACAATAACATCGACTACCAGATTGCGATCAATTTCCAGCAGCAGCGCCAACTCGAATACAAGCTCGAGCGCAGTAAAGCATTGCCGTCATTAAGTTCGTTCATCAATCTTGGGACTATTGCCAATAACGATGACTTCCAGTTTTTTGCCAATAACCAAAAATGGTATGACTCGTCTGTTTTCGGTGTCAGCCTTAACGTACCGATTTTCAGCAGCTTTGCCAGAAGCGCAAGGACGCAGCAGGCCAAAATCGCTTATGACCAGGCCACGACACAACTGACCGAAGCTTCACAAAAACTGCAATTGCAATATGAAAGCGCCAAAAGCGAATACGAATTCAGCATCGAGGAATACGAAACGTCCAAGAATAATTTAAGGCTCGCCGAACGCATCGAAAACAAACAGCAGATCAAGTTCACCGAAGGGCTTTCGTCGAGTTTTGATTTTAGCGAAGCGCAACGGCAGTTGTACACCGCGCAGCAAACCTACCTGCAGTCGATGGTCGATATCATCAACAGGAAAGCCACTTTAGAAAAAATAATCAATCAGAAATAATCCCATATAACATTATCCACACAATGAGAAAAGCAATCATATTAACCGCATTTTCAATCCTGTTGGCGTCTTGCGGCGGCAAGCAGGAGAACATGGATTCGATCATCGCATCCAAGAACCTCGAATCCATTAAAGCCAAAAGGGCCACGCTTCAGGCAGAAATCACTAAAATCGATGAAGCACTAGGAACGCTCGAACAGAAAAAAGACGAAGCGCTCGTAAGCGTTGTCAAAGTATCTGATACCATTTTCAACCACTTCCTTGAAATCCAGGGAAATGTTGACACCAAAGAAAACCTTGTGGTTTATCCGCAGTTTTCGGGGACATTGGTCAGCCTGAATGTGGTTGCCGGACAGAAAGTCTCAAAAGGCCAGGTTTTGGGCAGGATCGACGACGGCGGCATGGGCCAGCAAGTCGCACAGCTCGAAACGCAACTGGCTTTGGCGAAAACCACTTTTGAAAGACAGAAACGTTTATGGGATCAGAAAATCGGCTCTGAAATCCAATACCTGCAAGCACAAACGACCATGATCAGCCAACAGAAAGCGGTTGCACAGGCAAAAGCGCAATTGGCAAAAACAGTAATCACGGCGCCAATTTCAGGGACTGTTGACGAAATCATCACCGATATGGGTGAAGTCGTTACACAGGGGCAAGGCATCGTAAGGGTTGTGAATCTTTCGAATATGTACGTATCGACTTCGGTTCCGGAATCATATATCGGGAAATTGAAAGTCGGCACCCCCGTAGATGTAGAATTGTCATCATTGGGCAAAACCTACAAAGGAAAAATCCGCCAGGTAGCGAATAACATCAACCCGAACAACCGTACGTTCGGTGTGGAAGTTACGGTTCCGAATACCGATAATCTGTTGCGCCCGAATCAGGTGGCGAAACTTAAAGTCATCGATTACACCAATAAAAATACGATTGTCGTTCCGACAAACGTGATCCAGCAGGATGCCGAAAACAACAAATTCGTTTTTGTCGCTTCAGAAGTTAAAGGAAAAACAGCGACCGCCAAAAAAACGCTCGTTAAAACCGGACAATCGGGCAACAATGTCACCGAAATCCTAAGCGGATTGAACGCCAACGACATGATCGTTACCGAGGGCGCGAATGCCATTTCAGAAGGAATGAAGCTAAATTTCTAAAATCGTTTGGGGTTTCGTTTCTACAAATACCGAAGCAAAACCCAAACCCAAAATCCAATCAAAAATGAGTCATAATAAACACGAATTTAGCATATCCAGCTGGGCGGTAGACAATCGGGTTACCGTTTACATCTTCACGCTGCTGATCGTAATCACGGGTGTGATTGCCTATATCACTATGCCGCGCGAGGATTTCCCGGAAGTCATCGAGAATAAAATCTATATCTCTTCTGTTTTCCCGGGCAACTCGGCAGAAGACGTCGAAAAGCTGATCATCAAGCCGCTCGAAAAGGAAATCAAGAACATCAGCGGCGTTTACAAAATCACTTCGAGCTCGTTCCAGGATTACGGAATGATCGTAGTCGAATTTGACGACGACGTGACCATCGAACAGGCGAAAGAAAAAACCAAGGACAAGGTCGACATTGTCAAAGCCGATACCGATTGGCCGAATCTCGACAACGGGGGAAAAGTAGAACCGAGCGTTTTCGAACTCAACATTTCGGAAGAAGTACCGATCCTGAACATCAACCTTCAGGGGAATTACACGACGCAACAGCTTAAAGACTACGGAAAATTGCTTCAGGACGACATCGAAGAAATCCCCGAAGTCAAGAAAGTCGATATCCTGGGTGTGGATGACAAAGAAGTGGAAATCGCCGTCGACATCTTCAAGATGCAGGCCGCGCAGGTTTCTTTCGACGACATCCAGAATGCCGTGAAATACGAAAACATGACGCTTTCGGGCGGTAACCTGATTTCGCAGGGTTCGAGAAACAACATCCGGATCATCGGTGAAATCAAAGATCCGAAAGAACTCGAAAATGTAATTGTTAAATCTTTCGGCGGAACCGTTTACCTCAAAGACATCGCGGCAATCAGCTTTAAGGAAAAGGAAAAAACGACCTATGCGCGTGAAAGCGGCAAGGAAGTCGTGATGCTCAACGTGAAGAAACGTTCGAACACCAATATGATTTCGGCCATTGAACAGGTGAAGGAAAGATTGGAGAAAGCCAGGAAAACCTACCTCCCGGCCGATTTGAAAATCAAACTGACCAACGACCAATCGTCGCGTGTAGAACACCAGGTGGACGAATTGTCGAACCACATTATTTTCGGGATCATCCTCGTCATGATCGTACTGATGTTTACGATGGGATTGCGAAACTCACTGTTTGTGGGCGCGGCGATTCCGTTATCGATGCTCATTGCATTCAGTATCCTCTCGGCTGCCGGATTGACGCTGAACACGATGGTGCTCTTCGGGTTGGTAATGGGGCTCGGGATGCTTGTGGATGACGGAATTGTGGTCGTCGACAACGTATTTGCCAATATGAAAAAGGGAATGGACCGTTACCACGCTTCCAAAATCGGGATCGGGGAAATCGCCTGGCCGGTAATTTCATCGACCGCGACGACTTTGATGGCGTTCCTTCCGTTCCTGCTCTGGCCGGGAACCATGGGTAAATTCATGAAATATTTCCCGATTACGCTTACGGTAACCCTGACCGCTTCATTGTTCGTTGCGATGGTTATTAATGCAGCAATGACGGGCGGTTCGATGGATATTGAGGACAAGAACGTTACCAAAAAATCGGCGAAAAGATACTCGGTTGTCTTTACGATTCTCGCGGTCATCTTTGTGATTGTCGGAAATGTTTATGATTCGAAACTCGCACGCGCCATCGGGCATTTGTCGATCATTGCCTTTGTATTCATGTGGCTGTACCGAATCAAAATCTACCAATGGACACAGGATTTCCAACATGGTTTCTTTCCGAAAATAGAAGACAAATACAAGCGCTTCCTTGGCAAAATCCTTGTCGGAAGGAATGCGTGGCTGGCGTTGGTCGGAATTATCGGAATGTTGCTGTTTTCGTTTGTACTGCTCGGAATCTTTCCAAGAAAAGTATTGTTCTTCCCGGACAATATCCCGAACCAGGTTATCGCCTATATCGAATATCCGCAAGGAACCGATATCGAAAAAACCAACAAGGCGACCCGATTTGTAGAGAACCAGTTCATCGACATCCTCAAGAAATATGTCGATCCGAAAACCAACGAAAATTACCTCGCCGAATCGATCGTTTCGCAAGTTGGCGTTGGCGCCGGTAACCCGAATGTGGATGCCGGTTCGCAATCGGAAACACCTTATAAAGGAAAAGTTTCTGTGAATTTCTCCGAATTCAAATTCAGGCGCGGCATCAACACGTCCGATATCCTTGAAGAAATCCGCTCAAAAGTGAAAGGCATTCCGGGTGCTTCGGTAACCGTTGAGAAAGACGCTGCGGGTCCGCCTGCGGGTTACCCGATCAGTATCGAGCTCACCGGTATGGATTACGATGACATGCTCAAAGAAGCCAGTAAAATGATCGCTTTCATCAACCAAAAGAATATTCCGGGTATCGAACGCCTTAACGTGGATGTGAATAAGGACAGTCCGGAACTCGAGGTGAAAGTCGACCGCGTCAATGCCGGAAGCCTTGGCGTTTCCACCGGACAATTGGGTTTCAATTTGCGCCGTTCGCTTTACGGACAGGAAATTTCGACCTATAAGGAAGACGACGACGATTACAACATCGTGATGCGTATGCAGCAAGACCAGCGCACGAACGAAAGTATTTTGTTCAACCAATCGCTGACGTTCCGCAACCAGAATAACGGGAAGATCGTCCAGGTTCCGATTTCGGGCGTGTCGACCACAGAAAAAACGTCGACCTATAGCCAGATCAAAAGAAAGAACCAGAAACGCATCATGACGGTTTATTCGAATGTGCTCACGGGTTACAACGGCGATGAGATTACGAAAGAAATCGCAACCGATCTGAAAAGTTATCAAATGCCAACGGGAATCACGTATTCGTTTTCCGGCGTTCAGGAAGAACAGGGCAAAAACCAGAGTTTCCTGATGTATGCGTTGTTCCTCGCTTTGGCGGGAATCATGATCATCATCGTGCTGCAGTTCAACTCGGTGTCTAAAACAGTCGTGATTTTGTTTACGGTAGTGCTCAGTTTCAGTGGTGTGTTCTATGGTTATGTGATTGCGGGAATGGATTTTGTCGTGCTCATGACCATGATGGGAATCATCTCGCTTGCGGGAATTGTCGTCAAGAACGGGATCGTATTGATGGACTTCTTTGTCTTGCTGCTCGATGATAAAGTACGCGAGCTCGATCTGAAAACCCACGACGATCTGTCATTGGAAGATATTAAAGGTGTGATTATCGAATCCGGTAAATCAAGGCTGCGTCCGGTATTGTTGACGGCTTTGACGGCGGTTTTGGGATTGATCCCACTCGCAATCGGACTCAACTTCGACTTCTTCTCGCTGATCACCGATTTGAATCCGCACGTATTCATCGGCGGTGACAACGTCGTTTTCTGGGGACCGCTGGCCTGGACGATTATCTTCGGACTCACCTACGCCACTGTGTTGACATTGGTCATGGTTCCGGTGATGTTTTATCTTGTGAAACGCACCAAGTACTGGCTGCGCGACAGGAGAAACAGAAGAACGGCAACCGTTTCAGAATAAATTCAAATTCAACCACAATAAGAGCCATCGGATTTACTTCCGGTGGTTTTTTTTTTGAAAATATCCGCTGAAAAACCAACTGCAGCTTGCTGAAAAATTCGGGTGTGGTTTTTTAACCGTTAAATTTTTATCAAATTCTCACTTAAAATTATAAAGCCTATGCTTATTTAGAATAATTAAAAATAATCTTGTTTGATTGGGTTGCAGCCTTTATCTTTGCGGCACTTAAAAAATCATACCCATGAACAAGTATTTATTCAGTATTCTGGTCACCGTCCTATTTAGTGTGTTTTCATTTGCACAGGAAACCGGCTCGGTAACGGGAAAAATTGTGGCTTCAGACAATAGCCCGATAGACAATGCGACCGTAACGGTAAACGGAACGAAATTCGGCGGTAAAACCAACGATATCGGAGAGTTTGAATTCAAAAACCTCAAAGCCGGTAATTATACGCTTAAGGTGACGCATGTCAATTTCACCACGAAAGAGACACCTTTCACAATCGCCGCCAACCAGAAAACAACAATTTCCGGATTACAGCTCAATACGCGCAGTGAAACGCTGAAAGAAATCAACGTAACCGGAAACAGCAACAAATACACCAAGCGCGAATCGGATTATGTGGCGCGTATGCCGATCAAAAACCTCGAAAATTCACAGGTCTATAGCGTGGTAACGAATGAATTGATGAAAGACCAACTCGTCGTTAACCAGGACGAAGCGCTAAAGAATATCACCGGATTGTACCAGATTTGGGGTTCGACCAACCGTGCAGGTGACGGCGGTTCTTATTTTGCTTCACGCGGATTCGTTACGCAGGCATTGTTGCGCAACGGCATCGTGGGACGCGTGACGAGCAATTCGGACGCGGCCAATCTGGAGCGCATCGAGAGCATCAAAGGGCCATCGGCGACTCTATTCGGAAGCATTTTGACTTCTTACGGCGGATTGATCAACCGTGTGACCAAAAAGCCTTACGACGGATTTGGCGGGGAAATCGCTTATCAGGGCGGAAGCTATGGCTTTAATCGCGTGACTGCCGATGTCAACACACCGGTCAACGAAGACCACACGGCTTTGTTCCGTTTCAACGGCTCATTCAATAACGCCAATACATTCCAGGATTTTGGTTCCAACCGCAGTTATTTTGCGGCGCCGTCTTTCTCTTATCAGGTGAATGAAAAACTGAACGTTTCGATTGAGGCAGAAATTTCCAATGTGGAAGCGGCAGGTATGCCATTGATTTATATTCCATATGGCGCTTCGCCTTCAGACCTTGGAATTTTCAATGCGAAGGACATTCCGATGGATTTCAAACGTTCTTTCCACGGTGGCGACTTCGTAACGACGACCAAAAGCGTAAACATCTTTGCGCAGGCATTGTACAAATTCAACGATAAATGGAGTTCGCAATCCGTTTTCAGCAGCGGATCCAACCGTGCCAACGGTATCCAGCCATGGTTTTATCTGTTGCCGAACTACCAGATCGAGCGTGACGCATGGAATGCCAACGGACGCGACAATACGATGGAATTCCAACAGAACTTCAACGGTGATTTTAACATCGGTTCGATCAGGAATCGCGTGCTTGTAGGCGGTGATGTTTTACACAACACAACCAACCTGACTTATGGTTACCTCAATGGCGGATTTACGACATTCGACACGGTAAATTATACCGGAACCGCAGCAAATTATTACGATTTCAACCCGACAACTTTGGCCGGATTGTTCGAAGGCGGCGGTGCATATCGTACACGTACCGACCTGACGACGCTCAGTGCTTATGCAGCCGACGTCATCAACATCACAGATAAATTATTGGTTTCAGCTGCGGTGCGTTTTGACCACTATATCGACCGCGGCATTTACGATCCTTCGACCGGAGAGACTACTGGTGATTACTCACAGAATTTCCTTTCGCCAAAATTCGGACTCGTATACCAAATCGTGAAAGACCGTATATCGGTTTTCGGAAACTATCAGAACAGCTTTAGAAATGTGGGTTACCTGACCAATATTTCAAATGAATTGGTCAAATTTGACGCAGAACAGGCCAACCAGATTGAAGGTGGTTTGAAGTTGAACGTATTCCAGAATAAATTGAGTGCGAACTTAAGCTACTACAACATTTTAGTCGAAGACATTGTCAGAAACGGCAGTATACCTAATACCAGCATACAAGACGGGAATCAAAAAAGCCGTGGTTTTGAATTGGAATTGATCGGAAACCCAATGCCGGGATTGAATTTTATCCTCGGTTTCGCGAAAAACGACAGCGAACTTCAAAATACTACGCCTGATTTGGAAAGATTGCGTCCGGAAACGGCCGGTCCTGAAAACCTCGTGAACTATTGGATCAATTATACCTTACAAAGCACAAGGATGAAAGGTCTTGGATTTGGATTTGGAGGAAACTACGCCGATGAAACCTATGCTTACAATCGTCGCGATGCGCAAAATGTTGTACAAAAATTTGTATTGCCATCATACGGCGTGATCAATGCCGCGATTACGTATGACCAACCGAAATACCGTATCGCATTCAAAGCGAACAACATTTCAGACGAAGTATATTTCAACGGATACACGACTATCAACATACAAAATCCGCGTATGTTTTTCGGAAGTGTCACTTATAAATTTTAATGGCGTTTAAAAAAACAATACGGTTTTTACACAAATGGCTCGGACTCACCTCCGGGCTTATTGTATTTATTATCAGCATCACCGGTTGCCTGTTTTGTTTCCACGATGAAATTAAAGACATCTCGCGAAAGGAATCGCGAATCGTTGAAGATACAGGCAACCCTTATTTGCCGCCATCGGTGTTGCGTGAAAAAGCGTTGAAACTGGTCCCGAACGGGAAATCCGGATTGGTATTTTACGTCAAAAGAGACCGTTCCGCCGTGGTGTATACATCCAATGACAAAGGCAGTTTCTACCTTTTCATGAATCCGTATACCGGGCAGCATTTGTATACCGAGGACCCGACCACTGATTTTTTCATCATCGTCGAATACATCCATTTGTATCTGCTGCTTCCGGATTACATCGGTAAGCACATCACCGGCGGCGCAACGATCATTTTCATCTTTATGATGATTTCGGGGATCATTCAATGGTGGCCGAAAAAGAAAAAAGACCTGAAGAAACGACTGGCCGTAAAATGGTCGGCGAAATGGCGGCGCGTCAATTACGACTGGCACAACATTTCAGGATTTTACATTGCTTTGGTGGCAACCGTCATCGCCATTACCGGATTGACTTTTACGTATGATTGGGTTGGCGACGGCATTTATTATGCCTTCAACCTGGGCAAAGGCGATAAGAAAAAAGAAACGCAGCATCCGACAATCGACACGACCGCTTTCAAAAATATCAGGATTTCCGCTTCTGACAAAGCCATGCTTTTGACCATGCAAAAAAATCCGAAGCACGAGATGTTTTACGTGACCTTTCCGGAAAAGAAAAGCGATCCTGTAGAAACCGGCGCTTATCCGTTTGCGCTGCGATACGACCATCAAAGCAATTACCATTTCCATCCTGAAACCGCTAAACTACTATCGGCTGAGCCATTTGAGCATAAATCATTGGGGTTGCAGGTTGTAGAAATGAATTACGGCATCCACACCGGGCAAATCCTCAACCTACCCGGCAAGATCATTGCTTTCATTGCAAGCTTGATCGCCGCAGCTTTGCCGGTCACGGGCTTCGTGATTTGGTATGGCCGCAGAAAGAAGGAGAAACCATCGCAAAAAACCAAAAACATAAAAAAGGCCTCCGTTTAAGGAAGCCTTTCATTTATGAAAAAATCTGGTAATTTTCTAGTTTCTGTTCGCCAACGCTTCCTGTTTCCAGTTTTTCACCGATGCGACAGCATTGTTCGAATAATTCACTTCTGTTAAGGCGTCTGCACTAAAGAAAACCCATTTTCCTGTTTTTTCCCCGTTGCTGTATTCACCGACCGATTTTTTGATTCCGTTCGTGTCATACGCCACCCATTGACCTTCCAACTTGCCGTCTTTAAAGAATCCGGTTTGCTGCACCTTGCCATTCTCAAAATAGTAGGTCGCTTTTACAAGGTTCCCGTATGCTTCTAATTTTGGTTCTATTGTTTGTGCCGAAATCATTCCTGAAACCAGCAAAGCGGTCATAATCATATACTTTTTCATAATCTGTAGGTTTTAATTGTTGATAATTCCATAACAAATGTAGCAAATAATTTACATTAAACAAACTTTCACTTAACAATTTGGTAACATTGAATGAAAACTTAACATTGCAACTATAAATCTAGTTGATTTGAGATTGGCTGATTGCCAGGTTTTTGGGCGTTGCCTAAGGCCGGGCTGTCCGCTGTATCTGTGCCGAAATGGCACAGGATGCCGCTTCCATCCCTAACGCAACTCTAACCAATACAAAAGTTCTTCAGGAGCGCGTTAGCGATAGCAGCGGCATCCTGCAAGCGTTTGCAAAACGCTGCAGATATAGCGGATAGCGCGGCCCGCAGGGACACGCCCAACTTAAAATCTTAATTTGAAATTCGTCTTCATTTATTGACAATTATGATTAAATTTGCACACTTAAAATTTCGACAATGTACAGAAGTCACAATTGCGGCGAGCTCACGGCTGCCAACAACAATCAGGAAGTTACACTCGCAGGCTGGGTGCAGAAATCACGCGACAAAGGTTTTATGAACTGGGTCGATTTGCGCGACCGCTACGGCATCACGCAATTGGTTTTTGACGAAGGCCGTACGGATAAGGCCGTTTTTGAGTTGGCCAAAACCCTCGGGCGCGAATTCGTGATCCAGGCAAAAGGCACCGTGATTGGGCGCGAAGCCACAAACAAGAACATGGCTACGGGCGATATCGAAATTTTAGTGACCGAACTGACCATCCTGAACGCCGCTTTGACGCCGCCTTTCACGATTGAGGACGAAACCGACGGCGGCGAAGACATCCGCATGAAATACCGTTACCTCGACATCAGGAGAAATCCGGTGAAAAATGCGCTGCTGTTCCGCCATAAAGTGACGATGGAAATCAGGAAATACCTTTCGGATCTCGATTTTTGTGAAGTGGAGACACCTTATCTGATCAAATCGACCCCAGAAGGCGCAAGAGATTTCGTCGTGCCGTCAAGGATGAATGAAGGGCAGTTTTACGCATTGCCGCAATCGCCGCAAACATTCAAGCAATTGTTGATGGTGGGCGGAATGGACAAATATTTCCAGATCGTGAAATGTTTCCGCGATGAGGATCTGCGTGCCGACAGGCAGCCTGAATTCACACAGATCGATTGCGAGATGGCATTTGTGGACCAGGAAGATATCCTGACTATTATTGAAGGGCTGACCCGTCATCTGCTAAAGGAAATCAAAGGTCTTGACGTAGCGGATTTCCCCCGAATGACCTATGACCACGCGATGAAAACCTATGGCAACGACAAACCGGACATCCGTTTCGGGATGGAATTTGGCGAACTCAATGCTGTGGCACAACATAAAGATTTTGGCGTATTCAATTCGGCGGAATTGGTCGTTGCGATTGCAGCCCCGAAATGCGGCGAATACTCCCGCAAAGAAATCGACGCGCTGATTGATTGGGTAAAACGCCCGCAGGTTGGCGCTTCCGGAATGGTTTACGTGAAATGCAATGAAGACGGAACTTTCAAATCATCCGTTGATAAATTCTACGACCAGGACGATTTAAAAAAATGGGCGGAAGCGACTGGCGCTAAAGCCGGCGATATGATTTTTGTATTGTCTGGCCCGGCCCATAAGACACGGACGCAATTGAGTGCCTTAAGAATGGAACTCGCAACAAGATTGGGATTGAGAAACCCGGCAGAATTCGCACCGCTTTGGGTGGTCGATTTCCCATTGTTGGAATTCGACGAAGAAAGCGGCCGTTGGCACGCGATGCACCATCCGTTCACGTCACCGAAACCCGAAGACATGAAATTATTGGAAACCGATCCGGGGAAAGTGCGCGCCAATGCTTATGATATGGTGCTCAACGGAAACGAAATCGGCGGCGGATCGATCCGGATCCACGACAAGGCGACACAGCAATTGATGTTCAAATATTTAGGCTTTACCGAGGAAGAAGCGAGAAACCAATTCGGATTCCTGATGGACGCATTCCAGTTTGGCGCACCGCCGCATGGTGGTTTGGCGTTCGGGCTCGACCGTTTGGTGGCGATTTTGGGCGGACAGGAAACCATCCGTGACTTTATCGCTTTCCCAAAAAACAATTCGGGACGCGATGTGATGATCGACGCGCCTTCGGCAATCGATAATGCCCAGTTGCAGGAATTACATATCAAACTCGATTTAAAACCTTAGATTATGAAAAAAAGTCTGTCTTTATTGCTTTTGGCACCTTACGTTTCGAATACAAATAAAAGATCGCCTTTTTGGAATTTGAATTGGTGAGTGATTGACTATCAACAATTAACAGAATTATACATCAAACCCGATTTAAAATCATAATTTTTTCAATAGAATTTTCGAAAACGTTGTAAATCAATAATTTTTAGAAAAAATTAACACAGTTCGACCTTTCGTATTATTATAAATATTACATTTGTCGCATTATAAATTATTTATCAGAATTACAATGCGTACAGGTACAGTTAAATTTTTCAATGAGTCTAAAGGTTACGGATTCATTACAGACGAAGAAACAGGAAAAGACATCTTCGTTCATGCTTCAGGAATCAAAGCGGAAGAACTTCGCGAAGGTGACAGAGTGAGCTACGAAGAAGAAGAAGGAAGAAAAGGTAAAGTTGCTGCACAGGTTGTAGCGCTTGAAGACTAAAAATATATAGATTATTTTTGTTACCTATGAATGTTTAGGCGTTCCGATTGATTTCGGGACGCTTTTTTTTGCAATAAATTGAGGTATTCGGCGATTGGCTGTCAATGCTGCATCAGGATTGGGAATTGTTAAAAATACCAACAGAAAAATTCCTTATTTATAATTAATAAAAATTAGGAACTTACAACGTTAATGCTGCGATGAAAATTTAATTTTTCGTTGCTATTTAATTATTGAAACTTATCTTTGTGATTCGAAATAAACCATATTTTCTTCAACAATATGCAAACGAATCAAACCGATTATTTACCGATTGTCATGCAGATGGGACTTGCTGTCGGATTTGTGGTCATGACCATCATCGTGTCTAGTTTCCTCGGCCCAAAAAGACACTCAAAGAACAAGGATAAGAATTTCGAATGCGGTATCGAATCCGTCGGAAATGCGCGTATCCCTTTCTCTGTAAAATATTTTCTCGTTGCCATCCTGTTCGTGCTTTTCGATGTGGAGGTGATCTTTATGTATCCATGGGCGGTCAATTTCCGTGAAATGGGCGTGGCAGGCCTGATGAAAATGGGCATTTTTATGTTATTGCTATTGGTCGGTTTCTTCTATGTGATGAAGAAAAAAGGCCTCGAATGGGAATAGTTTCAGATAGCAGGCTGCAGTTTTCATATTTCAGGCAGTCAGAATTAAAAAAATTACAATGAGCGATTCAAAAATAATTACAGATGCACCGGCTCCCGAAGGATTTTCAGGAGAAGGTTTCTTCGCGACAAAATTAAGCGACGTTGTCGGGATGGCGCGTGCCAATTCGCTTTGGCCGTTGCCTTTTGCCACTTCATGCTGTGGGATTGAATTTATGGCTACGATGGCTTCGCATTATGACGTCGCGCGATTCGGCTCCGAAAGGATGAGTTTCTCGCCAAGACAGGCCGATATGCTTTTGGTCATGGGGACGATCGCCAAAAAAATGGCGCCGATCTTACGCCAGGTATACGAACAAATGGCCGAGCCGAGATGGGTCATTTCCGTTGGTGCGTGCGCCTGTTCGGGTGGTATTTTCGATACGTATTCTGTTTTACAGGGCATCGATAAAATCATTCCGGTAGACGTTTACGTTCCGGGCTGTCCGCCAAGGCCGGAGCAGATTTTAGACGGCATCATGCGTTTGCAGGATTTGGTAAGATCCGAATCTGTACGCAGAAGAAGTTCCCCGGAATACACAGAATTATTGGCTTCTTATAACATCAAGTAATCAAATGGCATTAGAAAATTCTGTTATACAACAACTGCTTACGGATCAATTCGATACGGTAGTCAGCGATTTCCAGCAAATTCACGACATCCTTACTTTCGAGGTCGATTCCTCAGAAATATACAAAGTCATGCTGTTTTTACGCGACGACAAGACACTGCGCTTCAATTTCCTGACGACACTTTGCGGCATGCATTTTCCCGATGCTGCTCCCGAAAGACAATTTTCAGTCGTATACCACCTGCACAATTGGGTGGATAATGTCAGGATCCGCATCAAATGCTATTTGCCGGCCGACAATCCGACCATCGAAACCGTTTCAAGTTTGTTTTTAAGCGCCAACTGGCAGGAACGCGAAACCTATGATTTCTTCGGGATCATTTTCGCGAGCCATCCGCAACTCAAGCGCATTTTGAATATGGATGAAATGGTGTCGTTCCCGATGCGCAAGGAATTCCCTTTGGAAGATGGCGGACGTACCGACAAAGACGACCGTTTCTTCGGAAGAACAACAGACAATTGCTAATAATGTTACTGGAATAAATATATGTCAGACTTATTATTACCACCTGAATTACGATACGCCGGTATCATCGAAAAACGGAAAAATGAAGACGGAAGCGAACTTTCGATCCTCAATTTAGGTCCGACGCACCCGGCCACGCACGGTATCTTCCAGAACATCCTGCTGATGGACGGCGAGCGCATCGTTGACGGCGAAGCTACGGTTGGTTACATCCACCGTGCTTTCGAAAAAATTGCAGAGAACAGGCCTTTTTACCAAATCACACCATTGACCGACAGGATGAATTACTGTTCGTCACCCATCAACAACATGGGCTGGTGGATGACTTTGGAAAAAGCACTCAATGTAGAAGTCCCGAAAAGGGCACAATATTTAAGGGTTATCGTAATGGAATTGGCACGTATCTCCGACCATATTATCTGTAACTCGGTGCTTGGAGTCGACACCGGAGCCTTAACCGGCTTCCTTTACGTATTCCAATACCGTGAAAAAATCTACGAAATCTACGAGGAAATCTGTGGCGCGCGTTTGACGACGAACATGGGAAGGATCGGCGGTTTTGAAAGAGAATGGAGTCCGCTCGCATTCGAAAAACTGAATATTTTATTGGAAGAGTTTCCGCCAATCTGGAGGGAATTTGAAAACCTGCTCACCAGAAACAGGATTTTTATGGACCGTACGATCAATGTCGGACCAATATCAGCCGAAAAAGCGATCAGCTACGGATTTACCGGCCCGAATTTGCGTGCAGCCGGAGTGGATTATGATATCCGCGTGATGCAGCCGTATTCTTCTTATGAGGATTTCGATTTTGAAGTCCCTGTTGGAAAATCAGGCGACACTTATGATAGGTTCTGTGTAAGAAACGAAGAGGTTTGGCAGAGCTTGAGCATCATCAAACAGGCATTGTCCAAATTACCGGAAGGTCCTTACCATGCCGATGTACCCGATTATTATTTGCCTCCGAAAGACGAAGTATATCACAATATGGAAGCGCTGATTTACCATTTCAAGATCGTAATGGGCGAAGTTCCCGTTCCGGTTACAGAAGTGTATCACCCAGTTGAAGGCGGAAACGGCGAACTCGGATTTTACCTGGTCACCGACGGAAGCCGCACACCATACCGTTTGCATTTCCGCAGACCATGCTTTATTTATTACCAGGCTTTCAACGAAATGGTCCGCGGCCAGATGCTTTCCGACGCGATCGCCACCTTGTCAAGCCTTAACGTTATAGCCGGCGAATTAGACGCTTAATATTATGGAACGTTCACACCAAACACAGACAATCAATATAGATGCGAAACTCATGGAGCGCATCAACGAATTATTGGGCCATTATCCCGACGACAAAAGGAAATCCGCGTTACTGCCGATTTTACACGACGTACAGGATGCACATGACAACTGGCTCAGCATCGAACTCATGGACAAAGTCGCAGAAATCATCGGGATCAAACCCATCGAGGTTTACGAAGTGGTTTCGTTCTATACGATGTTCAACCAACGCCCGATCGGGAAATATATGTTCGAATTCTGCCAGACTTCCTGTTGCGCGACACGTGGCGTAGAAGACCTCATGGATTACACCTGTAGCAAACTCGGCGTAAAAATCGGCGAACCAACGGCTGACGGATTGTTCGAAGTGCGCGGCGTAGAATGCCTTGGCGCCTGCGGTTATGCCCCGATGATGCAATTGGGCGACGAATTCAAAGAGCATCTGACAAAAGAAAAAATCGACCAGCTGATCGAAGATTGTAAAGACGGAAAAATAAACTTACACTACCAGAACAATGGGTAAGCAGATATTATTAGACAAGATCAACGTTCCGGGCATCAAGACTTATGAAGTGTATCGCCGTGAAGGCGGTTATGCCTCGGTGGAGAAAGCCCTCAAAACCATGACGCCCGACGAAGTGGTAACCCAAGTTAAGGATTCACAGCTCAAAGGCCGTGGCGGCGCGGGTTTCCCGATGGGAATGAAATGGAGTTTCATCGACAAAAAATCAGGCAAGCCGAGACATTTGGTGTGCAATGCCGACGAGTCGGAGCCGGGGACTTTCAAGGACCGTTTCCTGATGGAATACATTCCGCATTTATTGATCGAAGGCATGATTACGGCGAGTTACGCTCTTGAAGCGCATTTGTCCTACATCTACATCCGCGGCGAATACATGTGGGTTTATAAGATTTTAGAGAACGCCATTAAGGAAGCCTATGCCGCCGGATTTCTCGGAAAAAACATATTAGGATCGGGTTACGATTTGGATTTATATGTCCATGTTGGTGCCGGCGCTTACATCTGCGGCGAGGAAACCGCTTTGATCGAATCGCTCGAAGGCAAACGCGGAAATCCAAGGATTAAGCCGCCATTCCCTGCGATTAGCGGATTGTGGTCTAATCCGACCGTTGTGAATAACGTAGAATCGATTTCGGCTGTACCCTGGATTGTGAACAATTCGGGTGCGGAATATGCGAAAATCGGAACCGAGAAATCAACGGGAACGAAACTGATTTCAGCTTCGGGACATATTAAAAAACCGGGCGTTTATGAAATCGAACTCGGAATTACCGTATACGATTTCATCAATTCTGAAGAATATTGCGGCGGTATGATCGATGACCGGCCGTTAAAAGCCTTGGTTCCCGGAGGTTCTTCCGTACCGATCCTTCCCGCACATCTGATCTACAAAACCGCCAACGGCGACGATCGTTTGATGTCATACGAGTCGATGTCTGACGGCGGATTCGCATCCGGTTCGATGATCGGATCCGGCGGATTTATCGTCTACAACGACACGACCTGCATCGTCAGGAATACATGGAATTTTGCAAGATTCTACCACCACGAAAGCTGTGGCCAATGTTCGCCTTGCCGCGAAGGAACAGGCTGGCTTGAGAAAATTTTACATAGAATTGAAAATGGCTACGGCCGTGAAGAAGATATCGATTTGCTTTGGGACATCCAGCGCAAAATCGAAGGGAATACCATTTGCCCATTGGGTGATGCCGCAGCCTGGCCGGTTGCCGCAGCGATCCGCCATTTCCGTGAGGAATTCGAATACCATGTGCGTTTCCCTGAAAAAATTAAGAACAGAGATCATTATGTTGCCGAGCCATTTGAAAAAGTGAAACACCTCGTGTCAACGCCAGTAATATAATTTACCATGAAAGTAACCATAGACGGTCATAGTATAGAAGTAGAACCGGGAACGACCATTTTACAGGCGGCCCGGATGATCGGCGGCGAGATTGTGCCTCCGGCGATGTGCTACTACTCCAAATTAAAAGGAAGCGGCGGAAAATGCCGCGCGTGTTTGGTGGAAGTTTCCAAAGGAAGCGAAGCCGATCCGCGCCCGATGCCAAAATTGATGGCTTCGTGCGTTACTGGCGTGATGGACGGAATGGAAGTAAATTCCATCGCTTCCGAACGCGTCACTGAAGCGAGGAAATCCGTAACGGAATTTTTGCTGATCAATCACCCGCTCGATTGCCCGGTTTGCGACCAGGCCGGCGAATGCGATCTGCAGAATCTGGCCTTCAAACACGGAAAATCAGAAACCCGTTTTATCGAAGAAAAAAGGACATTCGAACCCGAAGATATCGGCCCGAATATTCAACTGCATATGAACCGTTGCATTTTGTGCTACCGTTGCGTGATGGTTGCCGATCAATTGACCGACAATCGCGTGCATGGCATCATGGATCGCGGCGATCATTCGAACATTTCAACCTGTCTTTCCAAAGCGATCGACAATGAATTCTCCGGAAATATGATCGATGTTTGCCCGGTTGGCGCCTTAACGGATAAGACTTTCAGGTTCAAGCAACGCGTTTGGTTCAACAAACCTTATGACGCGCATAGAAACTGTGACAAATGCTGTGGAAAAACAACCCTCTGGATGTTCGGAAATGAAATCCAGCGCGTTACCGGAAGAAAAGACGAATACCATGAAGTGGAAGAATTCATCTGCAACGAATGCCGTTTCGACCACAAAGATCCGACACATTGGACAATTGAAGGCCCGCGGAAATTCGAGAAAGATTCGGTGATCAACCAGAACAATTATACGAGAAAACTCGATACGGTGGTTATCGAAACCGAAGAGGGAATTCTGAAAGGACGTGAAGAAGACCGTTTAAAAATCAGTATGCCATCTGTACCTTTAAAAAGGGAAGAGCAAAAGGCATTTAAAGGAGGAAACGTTTAATTATGGACAGTTCAATTATCATAGAGAAAAGTATTTTCATCTTCGCGATTTTTGCGATCACGATGGTCATGGCGATGTATTCGACTTTGGCGGAACGCAAAGTGGCGGCGTGGCTTCAGGATCGTATCGGCCCGAACCGCGCAGGGAAAGGCGGAATCTTACAGCCTTTGGCCGACGGGTTGAAATTGTTTTCAAAGGAAGAATTTTTACCCGATACGCCGAATAAGTTTTTATTTGTCGTAGGTCCGGCCGTGTCGATGAGCGTGGCGCTGATGACTTCTGCGGTGATTCCGTGGGGCGACAAGCTGCACCTTTTCGGGAAAGATATTATTTTACAGGCGACGGACATCGATGTGGGAATCCTTTACGTTTTCGGCGTTTTGTCGGTGGGCGTTTACGGAATCATGATCGGCGGCTGGGCTTCCAATAACAAATTTTCGCTGATGAGCGCGATGCGTGCCTCGTCCCAGATGATTTCTTATGAGGTGGCGATGGGATTGTCGCTGATTGCCTTACTGATGCTGTCGGACACGCTGAGTTTACGCGAAATCACGGCGCAACAAAGCGGCATGCGATGGAACGTATTTTACCAGCCCTTGGGATTCATCATTTTCCTCGTGTGCTCGTTTGCCGAAACCAACAGGACGCCGTTTGATTTGGCCGAATGCGAGGCCGAGCTCATTGGCGGTTACCATACCGAATATTCTTCGATGCGGATGGGATTCTACCTGTTTGCCGAATACGCGAGTATGTTCATTTCGTCAACGATTATATCGGTGCTCTATTTCGGAGGCTACAATTATCCGGGAATGGGTTGGGCGGTCGAGCATTGGGGCGTGAACCCGGCGAACCTGATTGGGATTGCGGTATTGTTTATCAAGATCTGTTTCTTCATCTTTTTCTATATGTGGGTGAGGTGGACGATTCCGAGGTTCCGTTACGACCAGTTGATGCGACTGGGTTGGAAAATGCTGATTCCGCTGGCGATTGTAAATATTTTCATTACGGGAATTGTGATTTTGATTGCCGACGGGAAGTTGTTTTAGAAAGAAGTTCTGAGTAGCCCTGATTGAAGCGGCATCCTTTTGAGGCTTTTCGCCGAAAAAGATACAGCGGAAAGCAGGAATTGGCTCCTAAAAAAATATAAGAAATTAAAGATTATGTCAATAGAAATGATGTCTTTATCGGGCAGGAAAAAAGAGGTTTCCAACAAAAAGATGACTTTTGTGGAAAGCCTGTACCTGTGGACGATTTTGAAAGGGATGATGATTACGATCAGCCATTTGTTTACGAGAAAAGTCACGATTAAATACCCGGAGCAGGTGCGTGAGCGCAGTAAGGTGTATCGTGGCCAGCATTCGCTCAAACGCGACGAGCAAGGACGTGAGAATTGTACGGCCTGCGGATTGTGCGCCTTGTCGTGTCCGGCCGAAGCGATTACGATGACCGCGGCCGAGCGTTTGCCGTCTGAAAAGCATTTGTACCGCGAAGAGAAATACGCCAAAGTGTACGAGATCAATATGCTGCGCTGCATTTTCTGCGGATTGTGTGAAGAAGCGTGCCCGAAAGACGCAGTGTATCTGACCGAATCCAAAGTTTTGGTTCCGTCGATGTATGACCGCGAGGATTTTATCTTCGGGAAAGACAAACTGGTGATGCCTTTGACCGAGGCGATGAAAAATGCCCAACTTAAAAACGCAAACTAATGTCGACAGTACTTTTAATATTCTGTGTCCTCGCTGCCGTTTCTGTCGGTACGGCGTTTATGACGATTTTCAGCAAGAACCCGATCCACAGTGCAATTTACCTTGTGATCTGTTTCTTCTCGATCGGTTTCCAATACCTATTAATGAACTCACAGTTTTTATTCATCGTGCACCTGATTGTTTATGCGGGAGCGATTATGATTTTGTTCCTTTTTACGGTCATGCTGATGAACCTCAACAAGGAAGACGAAGTGCACAAGCCGCGGATTACGCGTTGGGCTGCGGTAGTTTTGTTTATCCTGTCGTGCATCGTTTTGATCGCGATTTTCATCCAGTCGAAACCGATTGTCGGTCCGTATGATACGACCGGAGAAGATTACCAGTCGATTAAAGTCTTAGGAAAAATCCTGCTCAACGAATATATGGTTCCGTTTGAATTCGCGTCGGTGCTGCTTTTGGTGGCGATGATCGGTGCGGTGTTATTGTCTAAAAAAGAAAAATCATAACCATGGATAATGTCTTAAACCAGATTGGCATTGAAAATTACATCTTCCTTTCGGTAATCCTGTTTTGTATCGGGGTTTTCGGGGTGTTGTACAGAAGAAATGCGATCATCGTTTTCATGTCGATTGAAATCATGCTCAATGCGGTGAACCTGTTGTTCGTGGCATTTTCGACCTACCATCAGGATCCGCAGGGACAGATTTTCGTATTCTTCTCGATGGCGGTCGCTGCGGCGGAAGTTGCGGTGGGATTAGCGATTGTGGTTTCGATTTTCCGCAACCTCGGCTCGATCGATATTGATAATTTAAAAAACTTAAAAGGATAAATCTGCAATGGATACCAATTTAGCTTTAGTCTTATTACTTGCTCCTTTTTTAGGATTTTTAATCAATGTTTTCTTTGGGAAAAGCCTTGGGAAATCGGTTTCTGGGTTTATCGGAACCGGGACTGTTGTCGTTTCGTTTGTGGTGACATTGGTGTTTTTCCTCCAGATCAACCAAAATGGCAAACCGATACAGATTTCGTTGTTCGACTGGATTTCGATTAACGGATTCAAGGTAGATTTCGGATTCCTGTTGGACCAATTGTCGTTATTATGGCTGATGTTCGTAACCGGAATCGGAGCGTTGATCCACCTGTATTCCATCAGCTACATGCACGACGACGAGAACATGCACAAGTTTTTCGCCTACCTGAACCTGTTCGTTTTCTTTATGATTTCGCTCGTTATGGGAAGCAACTTGTTGGTGATGTTCATCGGCTGGGAAGGCGTCGGGCTCTGCTCCTATTTACTCATCGGATTCTGGTACAAAAACCAGGATTACAACGACGCGGCGAAAAAAGCCTTCATCATGAACCGTATCGGGGATTTGGGATTGCTGATCGGAATCTTCATCCTCGCCACCTTATTTTCTACATTAGACTTTGCACAATTGAAAACCGCAATTCTTAGCGGAACAAACACGAATACTTGCTGGATTGCCGCTGCTGCACTCGCCCTGTTTATCGGCGCCTGCGGAAAATCGGCACAGATTCCTTTATATACCTGGCTTCCGGATGCGATGGCCGGACCAACGCCGGTTTCTGCGCTGATCCATGCCGCGACGATGGTGACTGCCGGAATTTTTATGATTACGCGTCTGAATTTCCTTTTCGGAATGGACATCGATACGATGCATGTCGTCAATACGATCATCGCCGTTATCGGAGCCGTGACCGCTTTGGTCGCCGCAACAATCGGATTGGTGCAGAATGACATCAAAAAAGTACTCGCCTATTCGACCGTTTCGCAATTGGGATTGATGTTTCTGGCTTTGGGATTGGGCGCTTATGAAGTGGCCGTTTTCCACGTGATTACGCACGCATTCTTTAAGGCTTGCCTGTTCTTGGGTTCGGGTTCTGTGATCCATGCGTTGCACGGCGAACAGGATATGCGAAAGATGGGCGGGCTCAAAAAAGCGATGCCGGTTACTTTTATCACGATGCTGATTTCTTCTTTGGCGATTTCCGGAATCTTCCCATTGGCGGGTTTCTGGTCGAAAGATGAAATTTTGATGGTCGCTTACGAACACAACAAAGTACTTTATATTATCGGTTCGATCGCCTCGATCATGACCGCTTTCTATATGTTCCGACTGATGTACCTGACGTTTTTCAAGGATTTCAGGGGAACCGAAGAGCAGAAACACCATTTGCATGAAAGCCCGGCTTTAATCACCTTTCCGTTAATCGTATTGGCGATTTTGGCCGCTATCGGCGGAGCGATCAGCCTTCCGGGGAACAGCTGGCTCAACAATTACCTCGCGCCATTGTTTGCTGAAAAAGCAGGCGAAGCGCACGGTTTGGGCGGCGAGCAATACATGCTGATGGGAATCGCGATGGCCGGCGCCTTAATCGGAATCGGTTATGCCTATTCGAAATACATCAAACAAAACCAGATTCCGGAAGAAGACAGCGAAATCACCGGTTTCTCCAAAGTGCTGTACAACAAATATTATGTCGATGAAGCCTACGAGTTCCTGTTTGTAAAACCCGTCAACGTCTTGTCGCGTTTCTTCAGGGATTATGTCGAAACTGCGGTTTCGGGAGTCGTATTCGGATTGGCGAAAGTGACCGGAGAACTCGGCTACCAAGGGAAAAAACTACAGAACGGAAATATCGGATTCTATCTTTTCGTCTTTGTTTTTGGCGTCTGTGCGATGATAACCTATATATTTTTAGCAAAATAATTTTTAAATAATGGATGTATCTTACCTATTAATTATACTGTTACTTGGTTCAATCGCCACTTATTTCTCCGGAGATAAGCTGGCCTCAAAAGTGGCGCTGCTTTTTTCGCTGGCGGCGTTCGCGGGTTCCATTTATATCCTGAATTTATTCAATGCTGGCCAGAACGTCGCCTTTATATCGGCCTGGATCTCCGAGCCAAAAATCGCCTTCGCCTTAAAGGCAGACGGATTGTCGCTCGCGATGCTTTTGCTCACGACCGCCTTGACGCCGCTGATTATCTTTTCGGCTTTCGGCAACGACCACAAAAACGCCAAAGCTTTCTACGCCTTAATCTTATTCATGTCGTTTGCGATGGTCGGGACATTCCTCGCCGCAGACGGATTGTTATATTATATTTTCTGGGAACTGGCTTTGATCCCGATTTACTTCATCGCGCTGATCTGGGGTAATGGCGATGCCGAAGAACGCAAAAAAGCGGTAGTGAAATTCTTCATCTACACTTTCGCGGGTTCACTGTTTATGCTTACGGCGTTCATCTATATGTACCAGAAAGCGGGCAGTTTCCTGATCGAAGACTTATACAAATTGAAACTCAGCAACACCGAGCAGCTGTGGATTTTCCTGGCATTCTTCCTCGCTTATGCGATTAAAATTCCGATTATCCCGTTCCATACCTGGCAGGCAAAAGTGTACCAAAAAGCACCGGCTGTCGGCACCATGCTGCTATCGGGAATCATGCTCAAGATGGGATTGTACAGCGTTATCCGCTGGCAATTGCCTTTGGGAAGATTCGCCGCTCTAAACTACATGGACATTTTCATCGGGCTCAGCATTGCGGGAGTGATCTACGGTTCGATTGTCGCACTGAGACAGAAAGATTTGAAAAAATTATTGGCGTATTCGTCGCTCGCACACGTTGGCCTGATCGCCGCGGGTGCCTACACTTTAACACTCGACGGATTGAAAGGCGCCGTTTTACAGATGATCGCACACGGATTTGTCGTGGTCGGATTGTTCTTCGTGGCCGAAATCATCTACAGGAGATACGAAACCCGAAACATCAGTGAAATGGGCGGCATCAGGATCCAGTCGCCGAAATTCGCATCAATGTTTATGATTTTGGTATTGGCTTCCGTTGCCTTGCCGTCGACTTTTAACTTCATTGGAGAATTTACCGTATTGTACAGCCTTTCGAAAATCAATTTGTGGTTTGCCATTTTGGGCGGATCGACGATTATCCTCGGCGCCTATTACATGCTCAAAATGTACCAGAATGTGATGCTCGGCGAAACCAACGCCAAGCCCTTCAAAGACGTTACAATGAATGAAGGGATCGTTTTGGTCATCATCATCGCCGTATTGTTCTTCTTCGGGATCTATCCGAAACCAATCACCGATCTCATCACGCCAAGCCTCGAAAACATATTAACTTTCGTACACCGAACCAACTAGTCAGATAAAAAATGAATACATTAATAGCTATTACGGGATTGGGTATCTTATGCCTGTTGTTTGAAATCCTAAATCTGAGGAAAGCCATTATTCCGTTTACGATTGTCGGATTGCTGGGCGTGCTTGCGCTAACGGTACGCGATTACAATATGCCGCAGGCTTTCAACAACAACATGATCGTGGTGAACAATTTCTCGGTGACTTTTTCGAGTCTGTTTATCGTACTTACGATTTTCCTCATTGCGATGAGCCACAGTTTTTACCAGCACCACCAGACGCAGATTTCAGACTTTGTGGCGATTAAGATTTTCCTTTTGGCCGGTGCCGTTGCGATGGTTTCCTTTGGAAATTTGGCGATGTTTTTCCTCGGGATCGAAGTGCTTTCCATTTCCTTATACATACTTGCGGCGAGCAACCGTTTAAACGTGCGAAGCAACGAAGCCGGAATGAAATATTTCCTGATGGGTTCGTTCGCTTCCGGAATTTTACTGTTCGGAATCTGCCTGATCTATGGCGGAATGGGATCTTTTGACGTGGCCGAGCTCCGCCGAATTGCCGATCTGGTTCCCGATCGGGATTATCCTGGTGACGATCGGAATGCTGTTTAAGATTGCTGCCGTGCCGTTCCACTTCTGGGCGCCTGATGTTTACGAAGGTTCGCCTACATTGACTACAGCCACCATGAGCACGCTGGCCAAAGTGACCGCAATGGCAACCCTATACAAATTATTGACGGCGATGAATGCCGATGTCGACCATACTTTCCAGATGGTTGTGGTGACCGTTTCGATCTTGTCGATGACTGTCGGAAATATCATGGCCTTAAGACAAGTGAACGTCAAAAGGATGCTCGCGTTTTCGGGAGTCTCGCATGCCGGTTTCATGCTGATGACTTTATTAAGCCTGGCGACTTCCGCCGGAACGCTGTTGTATTACGCTTCGGCTTATGCGTTGGCCGGGATTGCCGCATTTGCCGTAATCCTTTACGTTTGCAAAGACCGGGACAATGAGGATGTGACGAATTTCCACGGTTTGGGGAAAACCAATCCGCTGTTGGCCGCGATACTGACCGGCGCTTTGTTGTCTATGGCCGGAATCCCGATTTTTTCAGGCTTCTTTGCCAAACTCGCCTTATTCAGCCAGACGATCCATTCGGGTTATTTGGTGCTGGTGATCGTGGCGGTTGTCAATTCGATTATCAGCGTGGGTTATTATTTCAAACTAATCCTCGCAATGTATGCCAAAGAGCCGAACGAAAACAGGACCGGAACGCCGTTTGTTTATTACAGCGTGGCGATTGTGGCGATTGCGCTCAATATTGTATTGGGCCTGTTCCCATCTTTGGTGATGGATCTGCTCAAATAAAATTACTTCCCAATATACCAAAACCATCAGTTGACGCTGGTGGTTTTTTTATGTCCGGATGCCTAGCCCTGATAGTAGCGGCATCCTTTTCCCGTCAGTTCGAGTGCGCCTGAAAGGCGTGTATCGGGAACGCGGGAAAAGATAGAGTGGATAGCAGGAAAAAGCTCCTGAGATTGCCAGCTTGGCTCGCAATGACAATTTATCAACACTATTCAGAATTAACTTTTCCGGCCGTTTTCACTTCCCGATATTCCCTAAATTTACAACATGTATGCATTGGTCGACTGCAATAATTTTTATGCCTCGTGCGAGCGGCTTTTCCGGCCGGAACTCGTCGGGCAGCCTATTGTGGTTTTGTCGAACAACGACGGCTGCATCATTTCACGCAGCGATGAGGCCAAGGCTTTGGGCATTGGGATGGGCGCCCCGGAGTTTAAGGTACGCGATGAATTGAAGCAGAAAGGCATCCATGTATTTTCTTCGAATTACGCGTTGTATGGCGACCTGAGTGAACGCGTGATGGAAATCCTCAGGCAGTTTACGCCGCATACGGAAGTCTACAGCATCGACGAGGCTTTCCTTAATTTTGACGATGTCCTGGTTCCGGATAATGATTTTCACGCTTACGGCCTGCAGATGAAAAACCGGATACGGGAATGGGTCAGCATTCCGGTTTGCGTGGGCGTCGCAGAGACCAAGGCACTGTCTAAAGTCGCCAATAAGATCGCGCGTAAATTCCCCGAAAAGACGAAAGGCGTTTACGTAATCGATTCGGACGAAAAGCGCATCAAGGCATTGCACTGGACGAAAATCGAAGACGTCTGGGGCATCGGGTACCGGATGAAGAAAAAGCTGAAACTGCGCAACATCAATACCGCTTTGGAATTTATCCAGCCGCAGCATGAAACGTGGATCAGGAGCATGATGGGCGTTGTGGGTTTGCGGCTTAAGAAGGAACTCGAAGGCGAATCGGTCTTACTGCTCGAGGACGACGCGGCAGAGAAAAAGAGCATCGCCACGACGCGAAGCTTTCCGAAAAGGCTCACCGATTTTGATGCGCTGCGCGAACGCGTGACGACTTTCGCATCGGTGACCGCCGAAAAACTGCGTGCCCAAAAATCCTGCTGCCATACGATTGTGGTTTTGCTGGGATCGATGGAAACGACCGAAAAGCACAGCCGCAGTTATTTCCAGCATTCGGTCATGTTGCCGTTTGCGACCAATTCGACGTTGACGATTTCGAATATAGCGGTGAAAATCCTCGAGAAATTGTATGCCGAAAATCCCGGCGTGCGGTTCCATAAAGCCGGCGTGATCGTAACGCAGCTGATTCCCGAAAACCAGAAACAGTTCAATTTGTTTGAAGATGAAAACCCGAAACACCTGGCGCTGATGAAAACTTTGGACCATATGAACCAGAAAGCCGGAAACAGGATGATACGCCTGGGTTCGCAGGACAACAAAACCTGGAACATGACCCAAAATAAAAAGTCGCCCGAATATACGACCGATGTAAACGATATACTTGTTGTGCAATGCCGATAAAAACTAAACTGGAATTCTTTCTCCCGGACCTGTCTTCTGAAATGGAAGTCGACTTTGCAGACGTGGGCATTTCTGCCGGATTCCCGTCTCCGGCGCTGGATTTCATGAAAACCCGAATCGACATCAACAAGCTGCTCAACCTGAATCCGCTGACCACGTTCTTTGCAAAAGCCAGCGGTGATTCTATGATCGGCGCCGGAATCCTCGACAATGCCTTTTTGGTGATCGACCGCAGCCTGCCGCCGCAGGATAAAAAAATCGCCATCTGTTTTATCGATGGGGAATTTACGGTCAAGCGCCTGAAAGTGGATAAGAAAGGGATTTCTTTACTGGCTGAAAATGACAAATACAAACCGATTGCGGTTACGGAGGACAATCATTTTGTGGTTTGGGGAATTGTGACGCATGTGATAAATGCGCTGTAGGGTTTTTTGTAATGCAAATAGTAAATCGCGTTTAAGCTACTGTCGTAAGCAGTTTCTATTTCTGAGCAATTTTGATTCCTGTATATTTCGAATTATCATTTAAAACAGGAACGGGTTCAATCGAATAATCTGAATTGTCTTCAGTCACATTACAAATTTTTAATAAGCCAGAAATGTTCTATCGGGTCGTGTCCTCAAGAAATTGCTTACAACTCACAAATATCCGCAAATCACTTCAATCCATGTATTCGCAAACCAAATATAACCATAAAACCAACCCAAAATTACGGATTTCCATAAACAAAATAAATCTCCAAAACTGCACCCTGTCCGATTTTTATGCGTAAAGACGATTTCTGTTTTTCCCTTCCGTTTTATTTCCTATTTTTAAGGTCAACCTTAAAAACCTCATTATGAAAAGAAAACTACTCTTCTTATCCGTCTTTATTTCGGCTTCCGCCATCGGCCAGAACAGCATCGCCAATGCAGAAATACAGGCGAAACAGCTTGCCGCGCAGACAGCCGTTGTTGCTTCCGTTGCAAAATCCGGCCCTGCCATTATCCCGTGTGTCGTGAACGCCCCTTATTTTGAAAACTTCGAATCGGTGACATTGCCGGCTTTGCCAGAATGCACCGTGATTGAAAATGCCGGAACGGGAAATAATTTTGAAACTGCTGCTACGGCTTACGGCTTTAATTCCAAGACCCTGCGTTATCCATGGAATACGGCAAGCGCCGCCAATGCGTGGTTTTTTACACCGGGAATCAATATGGTTGCCGGACAGTCTTACCAGATTTCGTATAAATACGGCAGCGCCGGATCTGCTTTGTATACCGAGAAACTAAAAGTCCATGTGGGTAGCGATGCGACGGTTGCAAGCATGTCGGCAGTTCCGCTGATCGATCATCCTTTGGTCAATAACAATGTGACGCCGCTCGTTGATACGCTTATATTCACTCCGGAAACAACAGGTGCTTACTATTTCGGTTTTAATTGCTATTCGCTGATCGACCAGTTTTACCTTTTTGTAGACGACATCAGTGTAGATGTGGTTTTGGCGACAGACGGTTTTGATGCCGCACACTTCAGCTATTTCCCGAATCCGGTGAAAGACGTCCTGAATATCGCTTACGACAAGAACATCGATGCCGTAAAAATTTACAACCTTACCGGACAGACCGTTATCAACCGAAACATCAATTCCGATAAGGCACAGATTGAAATGCAATCGCTTCCGAAAGGCGCTTATTTCGCAGAGATCGTTTCGGGCACTTCCATGAAAACGATTAAGGTTATTAAAGAGTAATTATACTTTGAAAATAAAAACCCGGCTGTTATAGCCGGGTTTTTTTATGGTTTGGGATTTCTGAAAGCTTCCCGATACGATTCCGCCCGCTGCGCAGCGAAATCACTCGAAGTGACGACCCGGGAGATTGTCGGTGCAGTTCATGTATCCAATAAATGTCCCAAGCGGTTCTCAAACGTACAGCCATCAACAAACGTGCTTCGTGAGGTAAGGCCTCCTGAAAATTTCCCTGAATTTCAAAGGCCGGGATGCCGCTGGCTGAAGGAAGCCGACCCCCTAGACGAGCCTGCAAGGCGAGCGGCTGGGGTCGGTGTGGCCGCAGCACTGCCTTTAGAAATTCGGGAAATTTTCGGGCGTGCCTTGATTTTTTGTTTCTTTTGCATCAAGGCAAAAGAAAGAATATCAGGCTAAAGACGGAGATTGCTTCGTGCCTCGCAATGACATGTTCACAACCTCGTTCGCCGAAACTTTCTATTACGATTGCGCCCGCTGCACAGCGAAATTACCCGAAGTGACGCGTGAGAAATTACAAACCGTAAGGCAGGATGAATTATTTTTTCTTCTCAATGGCCGAAATACGACTTTCAAGCGATTCCAGCAACAACCGTTGCTTTTCAGCCGTTGCCTTTAAGTTGGCATTTTCAGATTTTGCCTGCTCGAGTTCCGTTTGCTGTTTCTCAATCATCGCCTGCTGTTCCTGCATCGCCTTGACGATCGGCATGATAAACTGGCTGTAGGCAACGCTGTAATTGTCGGCCGGGTTGGAAGCGTCTGGAATATGCAATCCGTCAAAATCATAACCAATCGACTGCGCCGCCTTTTCGATGTCCTGCGCCAGGAATCCCGAATGGAGAATCCGCGAAGAAAGTGAATAATCCTGGTTTTTTAAACCCGTTTTCAGGCTGTCAGGCATATTGAGCATGAGGTGCTCGTCAAATTTTTTGGTGTCGAAATGGTATGTCACCGGTTTCAGTTTCATGATAAAATCAAGTCCGGGAACATTGTTGCCGATATCGTTTTTGAAACGCGCATCAGACGGATTGAAATAAGCCACCTGGCCTTCCACAACAGTGACGGAGGCATTTCCCAAACGCACTTTGTTCGAAATACTCGCCGTTGCCTGGTAGCCGATAGCCGTTGCATTGCTAAGCGCAGCGCCGCCAACATTGGCCAGGTTTCCGACAGCCGTATTGTTGCTTCCCGTAATATTGACCGACAGTGCGCTATTCCCGATTGCGGTATTGTTATTTCCGAGCGTATTGTTGAGCAGCGATGCGGTCCCAGTTGCTGTATTTGAATTCCCTTCGGTATTGAAATACAGCGACGACGCGCCCGTAGCGGTATTATTGTTCCCAATTGTATTGGTGAGCATAGCCGTTACACCTGATACCGTATTGTAAGTGCCAATCGTGTTGCTTGAAAGCGAATTAGTTCCCGTGGCGGTATTGTTGCTTCCCGTACCATTTTTCAAAAGGGCATTCCTTCCCATTGCGGTATTGCCACCGCCAACGGTATTGTCGCGAAGTGCGTAGGCTCCGTAAGCAGCGTTGTTATTACCCGCGACATTGGCCAGCATGGCCGACACGCCAGTCGCAGTGTTGTTGTTTCCGTCGGTATTGTTGTACAGCGCGGAAGTCCCGACGGCGGTATTGCTAAAGCCGGAAACGTTGTTCATCATCGCGGTAAAACCTGTCGCAGTATTATAATAGCCATCGTCGTTCGTGATGAGCGCACTGCCGCCAGTGGCTGTATTACCATATCCGGAAGTGTTCGATTGCAGCGAGTGGGCGCCTAAAGCGGTATTATCTGCCGCAAGATTATTGCGAAGCGCACTCATTCCGACAGCCGTATTCCCGATCGAAGTTACATTTGAAGTAAGTGCATTGGTGCCAAAAGCCGTATTATATGTTCCGGTTGTATTGGAAAACAAAGCGTTGAGTCCGCCCGCGGTATTGCTGTTTCCCGTCGTATTGTTCTGAAGCGCGCCTAAACCGAACGCCGAATTGTAAAACCCGGTCGTATTGCCTTTAAGCGACTGGAAGCCAATAGCTGCGTTATTATAACCGGTCGTATTGGCGAAACCGCTTTGGTAGCCAATGAAAACATTATTGTTATTGGAAAGATCATCATTTAAACCCGCCTGCTCGCCAACGAAAACCGACTTCCCGGTATTCAGCGTTTCGAGCTGCCCTTTGAGCGTGAGCCGCATTTTCAACAAGTTATTGGTCCTGAAATCGACATCCTGCGCATTGGTTGTCCCGATGAAATTGGTGCCGCTTACAGCAGCCGAATTCCCGGAAGTATCCCAGCTTTTATTGTTGCTGTTCAAACCAACCCAGGCCAGCGCCGGATTGCTCCAGTAATAAAATCCCGGAAGGTTTGTCCCGGAAGTTGTCGTCAGGAAAACGAGCATCCCGTTTTGGGCGGCTACCGGACTGGATGAAGGAAAGTTGTTGATTCTTGGGATAAGGATTCCGTCGATACCCGTTGGTGCGGCAGGATTGGAGGCGGTGATATCCAATTGCGCTTTGGGCGACGAATTCCCGATACCTACCTGCGAATGGGCAGTATGGTATGAAATTGTTAGTAGGGTTAACAAAAGTATTTTCTTCATAAAATCAAAAATAAAAAGGGGCAAAAAAACCAATCCTGTTAGTAAAAAATCAGCTTTTATTTTTATTGTAATTTTGAAACTTATTCTGTACAAATGTAACGCTTTATGTAAAAAACTGATAACCAATACTCTTTATTCGTTAAAATATGGAGTTTTATCGTTGAAAACAAGAATTATTACAGTTTTGCTTTGTTAAAAGACGTAAAAAAAGCTTTTCATTATAGAAAAGCTCTTTCATTTTTATCAGTCAAATGCAGTATTTACTTACGTTACGATTAATTTTTTGGTAGCTCTGCATCACAAGTACACCCATAAAATTTTTATTTGAATTGGAAGACCATTCCAATCCTGTATTGCTCGTCCCATTTTAAAGGATCGATCGTTTCCTCTTTATTGATGTGAAAATACTGCGCTTTAATCATCGCATTGTAACCATTGATCTGATAAGCGATTGCAGGGGAAAACCGCTGGGAATTTCCCGGAACAAGATCATTCAGGTCCAATTCCTCATATCGCGCCGATACAATCAGGTCAATCGGCTTGATGAAATAATTCAGCTGTGCGATATAACCTCCCGAAAGTACGTAGCCTTTCGTCTGTTCGGCAGTCAGGTTCTGGAACAGCGGATCATTCGGGCTTTGCGGCTCCTGCTTGATCTGGTGGATTTCAAACTGTGCCGAAAGTCCCATATATTGGAAAGAGGCGTCCAATCCATACACATATCTTTTGCCATCCGTTACCTTCAGGCCGTATTCGCCGGTCGCCTGATCCGGGAAAACTTCGCCTTCGGGCAGTTTTTTGTTGGCATAGCGGCCATTCAGTCCCAAAGAAAACATCGGAATCGGCGAATGCCTGTCGTCAATTTCACGGTAACGGTATCTCGCCGGATAGGAAACATCCACGCGGCCTACATATTCCAACTGGCCGCTCGCATCATTGTCTCCGCTAAGTGAAAGCTCGCCGAGGCCTGTGTAGGCGCCAATATAAACATTGGCCCTTTGCTTCCAGAAATTTTTCATCAAAGTGATTCCGACATCACGCGTCGAGAAAATGGAACCGCGGGTGAGTTCCGGGCGCTGCCAATAAGGCGAAAAATCAAATGGAACCAAGGCGCTCCTGGAATAATACAATTTTCCGTAACCCATTTCGATATCCACAAAATGAAAGCCTTTATAGGTAACAGTCGCTTCCATCAGTCCGGGATTTTCAGGATCGATTTCACCGGTGCTGTTCTGTGCGGCCATATCGGCAAAATCGACCTTGAAATCGTATTCGAAATCGGCACCAACACGTCCTTCAAGCTCGATTTGCGCATCGCGCAGCTTAAAGCGGTCTTTGGACCGGTCGGTTTCGCCGGGTTTGAGCGAGCGGTTGTTGTAATACGTTGAAACGCCGCCCGAAAGTTCAAGTACATGGTGGCCGTTTAAAAGTGTGACCTGTGCAAAGGAACTGACTGCAAAAAGCGACAGTATGGCAAGTAAAGTCTGTTTCATCTTAGGTTTTTTCAGGATTGTTGAAATAGTAAATGCGCTGCATGTCGTCGCAGGTAATCAGCAGATTGCCGTCCTGATCGAAGGCGAAACCTTCAGGGTTGATGACCGGAAGCGACCATTTTCCGACGACTTCATACGTGTTCGGGTTGAGTTTCAGCAGCATCATATCCTCATCACTCAGCAGCCACAGGAAATTATCGTGATAGGCCGCGGCCGAAATATCGGTAGCGATTTTAGAAAGGTCGATCCTGTTTAAAGTCTTGAAATCATTGTCGAGTTCGAAAAGATAAACAGGGTCTTTTTCGGTGATTATGGCAAAACCGTTCTTAGATTTATTGTAAGTCAGCGCTTCATAACCTTTGTTTTTTCCGCCGCCGTACGGAATCGTAACCATGCGGTTTACCTTAAAAGTATCGATGTCATAGATGTAAATGTTGCGGTGCGTTTCATCCACGGCATAGACGTTTTTTTCATCAGAATAAACCGCCTCAAAATCAGCATCTTTTTGGGAAACCTGACGCAGGGTTTTCCCATCGTGATCGGTTTCGAAAAGAATACCGCTATCGCTGACGATAAAAAAGGTACCCGATTTGGCATTGAAGCAAATGTCAGAAGGTTCGGCAATTGCTATTGCAACCGACCGGATCGGTTTTAGCCTTACTGCCTTTTGCGCAGACAGCCCGCAGGAAGCCAGGAAAATCCCCGCCACCATATAATTCTTAAAATGCCTCATAATTGGTTTCCTTGAAAAGTTATGTTATCAAAACGATTGTTGCCGCTGGTTCCGGCAGCTGCGGTTCCGTCAAAATCAATCTTCACTATAAAATCCGGGTTGTTGTTTGCTCCCGAAATGGCCGAAAAATCAAGCGTTACGATGTCGTAAACCGGTTCGATGTCCGTACTGAAACTTTCTACCGGAAGGTTTGCCGTTAAAAAGTTGGTTCCGTCCAAACTGTACGAATACAATTGCGTTGGTGCGCCCGCCGCCGAACTTTTCGCTGTCGCAAATTTGACGCTGATGTTTTTATAACCCGTTGTCGGTGCCTTGATGTAAAGGCTTCTGTCGTCGCTTGGATTCCTGGCGCGCAGTCCGGTGCCTTCAGTGTCACCGTTTTGGGCGTTGAGCGCAGATCCGGGTGAAACCAGATCCATATAACCTGCGCCGGTTCCCTGATAGGTAATTGCAGCCGTATTTGCAGCGATCAGCGTCGCGTCCGGGGCAATGGAAGTAAGCGTTCCTGCCGGAAGTGCGTTGAAATTCCAATACTGGAAAAGGTACAATGACGTGTCGGGCGGAACGATATCACCGAGCGGAATGCCTTCGAGTGTCAGGTTATCGAAGCGGTTATTGCCCGATGCTCCGGCGGCGGCATCTCCTCCAAATTCGATCCTGATTTTGAAGTCCGGATTGTCATTCACGGAAGTGATCGCCGAAAAATCGAGCGTCACCAAGGAATTCTGCGGATCTTCGATAGGGCTGTGTGTTGAAACGGCCAATCCTTCTGTTGTAAAATTGGTGCCGTCTGTACTATAGGAATAAATCTGGGAAGTAGCGCCCGATCCGGTTCTTGCGGTGGCAAACTGCACGATGATTTTGCGGTAACCGGTCGTTGGCATCGCAAACAATAAATTCCGGGTATTGCTTGGATTTCTGGCGCGGAAGCCGAAACCTTCCACATCGCCGTTACGCGAATTGGTGGCATAACCGGGATCGAAATCGTCCATGTAGCCGTCGCCGCTTCCGGGATAAGTGATTGTTGTACCCGATGGCACGAGTGAAAAATCGGGGGCGATTTCGGTGACGGTTCCGGCGAGCGTATTGAAATTCCAATAATGTACTAAGACGCTGTTCGGGTCTTTTATGATTGCTGCTGTTGTGATTTCGCGGTCGTCGGTACACGAAAAAAGGACGCATAAAAGTAACCCAAGATAAAAGTAAGTTTGTTTCATAAGTGAAAAATTATGGTACAAACTTATTTAAGAATAAAGGCTGAAATGTAAGGCGCGTGTTATCTGTTTGTGAATTTTTCGGAAGACGTCGATGCTCCAAATAACGTTGGCTTAACATATTTAAACTGTAACAATCGGTATTTCATAGCTGAAAAGCCCGAGTTCAACGATTTTTTTTTGCAGAAGCGAATTAAAACCATACGCTTACGCCACCAAATCGAAGATAAAGCGAACCGAAAAAACGAAATTACAATTTACCTAAACTTAACAATACCGAAATTAACGTTCTGAAAATCAGCTTTACATTTGTGCAGATTAAAATTTAATTCAATTTTTAAACGACAAATCGTGAAAAAAAATTTACCTCTTTTGCTATTAAAATCCGTCTTCACCATAATCCTTTTGTTGGGTTTTTCCAAAACGAGCGCGCAAATCGCCGCATGGGATTATGAGCCGCTTCAGGGGACGCTTTCCAACCCGACGACCAACTTCGGAATCGGAACCTCATCGGTCGTAAACGGCGGCGGCGGAACCATAACGCCCGGAACACGGATCGGGATGGCAGGAACCGGATGCGGCACACAAAACGGCGCGACGGCGTGGGCATTGGAACCTTTTGACCCGGGATCTGTGAACGAGGCGAATGGCGCGCAGTTTAATGCTTCCACTTTAGGTTACCAGAACATTTCTGTTACCTGGGACCAGCGCTGGTCGAACACCTGCCCGAATACGGTAAGGCTGCAATACACCACCAATGGCTCTACCTGGAACAATTTCACCATGACCGGTGCAAACACAACCTTTTGTTTGGGAACCATCAATGCCAACGGCTGTTTCGAAGTGAATACGAGCGGCGACATTTTTACAAGGATAACGGTAAATCTCTCTTCGATTTCCGCAATCAATAACAATCCGAACTTTGGCGTAAGGATGGTCGCATCCTACTACCAGTCTTCGGGGCAGTTCAGGCAAACCAGTTCACCCGGCTCGATTGCCGGAACGGCCGGAACCTGGCGTTTCGACAATGTGGCCATCAGCGGAACGTTGCTTCCAGGGCCAACGGCATCAATCATTTCGAGCATTGCGCCGGGCAGTATGTGCGCTGGCGGTTCGGCCAATATAAAAGTGACCATCACCGGCGGAACCGGACCGTTCACTTTGACCTATTCTGATGGGACTACCTCTTTTGTCGTCAATAATTATATAAGCGGAACAAATATCCCGGTAAGCCCTGTCGCAACAAAGACTTATACCATCGTATCGGTGGTAAATGCCAATGGCGTTGCCGGGACAGGCAACATCGGTTCGGCGGTAATTACGGTGAATGCATTGCCTGCAGTGCCTATTTCATCCAGTGTCACGACCTGTTCTGCCGGAGCCATAACGCTGACCGGAAGTCCGGCTGGTGGCGTGTTCAGCATTTCGAATCCATATTCCGGCGGAACGACCACTTTTACCTATACGGTCACCAATGCGAGCGGCTGCCCAAGAACCAGCATTACCTACACTTTTACAAGAAATACTGCGTCTGCAATTACGGTCCAGCCATCCACGGCGACCCAGACCGTATGCCAAAACAGCGCTTTTGCTCCGGTGACGATAACCGCCACGGGAAGTCCGACCTTATTGTACCAATGGTACAGGAATACGACGGCATCGACCACCGGCGGAACCGCCCTGACTGGTGGTGCCTTTGCGGCCGAAATCGCCAATGGCTCTAAAACGGCAAGCTATACGCCCTTATCCAATGTTATCGGCACCTATTATTATTATGTCCAGGTTTCCAACGGATGCAATACGGTTAAGAGCACGAATACAACAGGTGCATTTACAGTTGTCGCGCCAGCGGTGACGGGAACGGTTTCATCTGCACAAATCATCTGTGCCGGTTCTGTCCCTTCAGATTTGACCCTGGCCGGCTATTCGGGTACGATCGTTAAATGGCAAAAAGCCACTGATGCCGCCTTTACTGCGGGGATTCAGGATTATGTCAATACGACACCGACACTCGCAGGAGCGTCAATCGGCGCCTTATCGCAGACCACTTATTTCAGGGCTTTTGTTGAAAACGGAACCTGTCCGGCGGTCGCAACCACAGGAATCCAGATCCAGATCAAATCGACCACGTGGACGACTTCTTGGAGCAATGGCGTTCCCGACAGTGCCACTACGGCTATTTTCGCTGGGGATTACAATTCTCCGGGAAATCTCGATGCGTGCTCGGTTCAGGTGCTTTCCGGAAATGTGGTTTTCAATTCCAATCAGGTCCTGACGATTCAAAACGGCCTTGATGTTTCGGGAGGAACGCTCACTTTTGAAAACAACGCCAGCCTCATTCAGCTCGGCAACACGGTCAATTCGGGACCGATTACCTACAAACGCGACACGACTGGGATGAGCAGGTATGATTACACCTATTGGTCCTCTCCTGTCGACGCGCAGATTTTGGCCAACTTTTCCCCCGGAACCTTATCGGATAAATATTTCTGGTGGAACACCACAACCTACAGTTGGAATTCGGTGACCGCACCGGGAATCACACTGATGGATATCGGAAAAGGCTATATTATTCGTGCGCCGCAAAGTTTTGATCCCGTGAGCCCGGCTGTTTTCAACGGAGCCTTTACCGGCGTTCCGAATAATGGCGATTACGTGGTTCCGATTGTGATGACCGATGCCACGCACGATCTCAATCTGATCGGAAATCCGTATCCGAGTGCGATTGACGCCGACCTGTTTATGTCGGATCCGGCCAATACGGCTTCCATCGGGACAGGCACTTCGATTTATCTGTGGACACACAATACGCCGATTACCGCTTACGATTATACCACGAACGATTATGCGACTTATTGCTATAGTGGCGGGACAGCGACCTCATTCGCACCGTCTTCCGGAATCAACAACAATACCCCGAACGGGTTCATCGCTGCCGGACAGGCTTTTATGATCAAAGGGCTGGCAACGGGATCGGCGACGTTTAAGAATTCGATGCGTACGGGAATTGACAACAGCCAGTTTTTCAGGACCGCTTCGCAAAACAGTACCTCGGCCCAATTGGAAAAGAACCGCGTCTGGCTCGATCTGAAAAACAACCAGGGCGCCTTTAAGCAGGCTTTGGTGGGCTATATAGAGAATGCGACGAATGGTTTGGATCCGGGATTTGATGCCGAAATTATCGAGGCCGGGAATCCGGTGAGCCTGTATTCTGTTTTAGACAATTCAAAATTGGTGATACAAGGCCGGGCCTTGCCTTTTAATATAGCCGACCAGATTCCGATAGGTTACCGAACCACTGTTGCCGGGAATTTTGAAATCGCGCTTTCCAATTTCGACGGACTTTTTGAAAACCAGGATGTTTTTCTGGAAGACAAACTGCTGAATGTTGTCCAAAATCTGAAAACAGAATCCTATGCATTCGTTACTGAAACCGGTGTTTTCGATACCCGTTTCGTATTGCGTTTCGGCAACAGCGTTTTATCCACTGTCCAGACAGATTTGAATCCGAATGCGATTGTAATCTATAAAAACGGGAATCTGATTGCCGTCAATTCCGGAAAAACGCCAATGGCCGAAGTGACCATTTTTGACATCACCGGAAGACTTATCGCCGAACGCAAATCAATCAACGCCAACGAAGCAATGATAGATGCCGGAACCACGAATGAGGTTTTGATTGTAAGGGTCAAAACTTTGGACGGATTTATCTTTAGTAAGAAAATTGTGAATTAAAACCCTTTCCAAATAAAGATTTATCGATAAACGGCAGCAATATTTCGACCAAATACAGCAATACATTTTGTTAACTTATTGATAACGTATTGTTTCCATTGGCAACAGCCAAACCAAATAATTTTATCCCTCAAAACAAAATTAATTAATCACAACAAATGAAATCAATTTTACTAAATCCGAGCAAAGGCTCCATTCCGCAAAGGGACGATTCGAAGACCATTGCCGGAAACCAGCCGTGTTTTTCCTATCGGCGGTTTTCAAACAAAATGAAATCAATTTTAATCCCCGTATTATTGTTATTGCTGGGGAATCTCGCATTGGGGCAAAACCTGACCCAGACAGGATTTACGGGTGTTACTGTGCCTCAGTACATGGCTTCGGGGAATACTTCGCGGATGATGGTCATGTTCAGGGCAACCGTTTCGGGACTTACGGCAAGCACTTCGTACCGGTACTTCATCAACGGCGCCATCAATACCGATTTGGGAACGACGAATCCGGGAGCGGGAAATCCGCTGCTGATCAGCCCATCTGGCACTACGTATACCTATTCCTCGGGGGCGAGCATAACCTCTGCCGGGAATTATGAGACTTTTACGACCGATGCCAGCGGGAACTACACGGGTTGGTTCGGTTTTGTGAATACCGGAAATGCCCGTTTTACAGCCGGCAATGTGATTTATCCGACGATTGTCATCGGAAGCAGCACCGGAACCACTTTATTCAGGCGTGCGCTTGACCAGACGATTAACGTATTGGCGTTCGGCACAACAAGTGCGGCTACAAACGGAACTTTTATCAAAAGCACTACCAGCGCCACCGCGAAGAACATCGTCGTGCTGTATGACAATACTGCAGGAACAGGCAGGCCGTTATCGGTTACTGTTGTTGAGAATATCAGTGCTGCAATCGCTTCCATCGCCAGCCCTTATTCAACTGCGGCCGGGACATGGAATACCATTATCCCAAACAGCAATGCAAACGGGCTAAAGAGAATTGAGCAGCGCTCGGTTACGGCCAATACCCTGTTGGGTTGTGCTACGGATACCGATGGCGTTTGGCCAACAGGATCAATCAATACGGTAAATCCGACAGGAAGTACAACTTCACCGCTTGCGATTAACAGTGCCGATGATGCGCTGATCGCTTGCGGAGGAACCGCCCTGATCTCGACTTCGGGAACGCTTTCGGCTGTGAATACGACTTACGGAACGGCTTCGGCTTTCACCACTTTTACCGCTTCAGGCTCAAGCCTTACAACAGATATCACAATCAATGCTCCTTCCGGCTATGAAATTTCAAAGACGGGCGGTGCCAGCGGATATGCCGCTTCACAAGTACTGTCGCAATCTGGCGGAGCAGTCGCTTCAACTACAATTTACGTAAGGATTGCAGCGGCAACATTATTCGGAAATTACAGCGGCAATGTCACTCTGACTTCGGCTCCGGCCACTGCCGTGAATGTCGCTACGGTTTTGAGTTCGGTGGCTAAGAAAGCACTGACCGTTACCGGTGTTTCTGCAGATAATAAAACATACGACCGGACGACTGCAGCTACAATCAGTGGCGCAACGGCTTCGGGAACTGTAAATGGCGATGCGATCACGATCAGCGGCGGCGGAACTTTTGCTTCGGCAACAGTTGGAACCGGAATTACAGTAACGCCTGCACTTACTTTCAGCGGAACCAATTCCGGCAGCTATACTTTGACACAACCTTCGGGTTTATCGGCCGATATCATTGCTAAAGATTTGACCATTTCAGGCATTTCTGCCGCAAATAAAATATATGACGGAAATGCTGATGCCGTATTGTCGGGAACTTTATCAGGCGTAATTGCCCCGGATGATGTGACTTTGGTTTTATCAGCGGGCTTTGACAGCGCGGGCGTTGACATTGCGATTCCGGTAACGTCATTCTCTTCGATTGTCGGTGGCGATGCAGGAAACTACAACCTCGTGCAGCCTTCAGGCCTGACTGCAGATATTACCGCTAAAGAACTGACAATTTCAGGCGCAACTGCGCAGAACAAAACATTCGACGGAAACACCGATGCCACCATAACAGGAACATTGGTTGGCGTTATCGCTCCGGACGATGTGACTTTAGTCGGGACGGGAACTTTTGCCCAATCTACGGTTGGCTTGAACATTCCGGTGACTTCAACAAGTACGATTGTTGGCGATATCGCTAACTATACTTTGGTTCAGCCAACAGGATTGACCGCAAATATCACGGCAGGACCTTTGACGCCACAGACCATTTCGTTCGATCCGTTGTCGGATGTGGTTTATGGCGATGCCAATTTCAACCTGACTGCGACTGCAAGTTCAGGATTAACCGTGAGTTATTCGAGTTCGGACACTACCGTAGCGACCGTTTCCGGAAATACCGTTACGATTGTTGGCGTTGGAACGACTACGATTACCGCTACGCAATCGGGCGATCTGACTTATGATTCGGCGACCCCGGTTGACCAATCACTGACTGTTACACCAAAAGAACTGACTGTTTTGGCTTCAGCCGATAACAAAGTATACGATGGTACCGATACGGCTACAATTACAGGAACTTTATCAGGAATTATAGGTTCGGATGATGTGACTTTTATCGGGACAGGAAATTTTGTTTCCACTGCTGCGGCAACCGGAATCGAAGTGACTTCCACTGCAACTTTGGGTGGAGCCGATGCTTCGAATTATACTTTGGCTCAACCTCTCGGATTGACTGCCGACATTACGCCTTTGGCATTAACAATCAGCGGCGCTGTAGCCGACAATAAAATTTACGACGGCAATACGACGGCAACCATCAGCGGTGCCGGTTTGGTTGGCGTTATCGGAATTGATGACGTGACCGTTTCCGGAAACGGGACTTTTGCGGATGCGAATGTTGCAAACTCAATTGCCGTTACTGCAAACCTTACTTTAAGCGGAACAAACGCGGGCAATTATTCTTTGATCCAGCCAGCAGGATTATCGGCCAATATTACACCTTTGGCCTTGACCATCTCAGGAATTTCAGGAACCGATAAAGTGTATGACAGGACGACAACTGCCACTTTGGGCGGAACGCCGATTTTAAATGGCACTATAGGATTGGATAATGTAAGCGTTTCAGGAACGGTTTCAGCGCTTTTCAACAACAAGAATGTTGGAACGGCCAAACCAATCACAGTAACCGGTTACACTTTATCAGGATTGCAGGCCGGGAATTATTCGGTTTCCCAGCCAACCGGAATCAACGCAGATATCACAGCCGCTACCGTAACGATAACCGGAGCCGTAGCGCAGGACAAACCATTTGACGGAACAACTGCTGCAACCATTACCGGAACATTGTCAGGTGTGATCTCACCGGATGTTGTGACTTTAGTCGGAACGGGAACTTTTGCCTCTTCAGCTATTGGAAACGGTATTGCCGTAACCTCCACTTCAACCTTAGCCGGAGCCGACGGCGGGAATTATATTATCAGTCCACAACCGACAGGATTGACTGCGAATATTGTTTCAGGGCCGACTGTTCTGGCTGTTGGCGATTTGTCGATCATCGGATTCAACTTCAATGCGCCTGACAATTTCGCATTCGTTGCGTGGGTAGATCTTCTGCCAAATACACTGATCAAATTCACCGATAATGGTTTCCTTGCTGCGGCTTCAGCCAATGCGGCTAACAACGCCAGAGGTGGAGAAAATATCCTGATCTGGAAAAATAACGGCGCGACAATTCCTGCGGGAACGGTCATTACGATCCAGGACAACTCTTCTGCTTCGGGTACGAATGTGGGAACCATCGTTTCAGGAAACTTAAACGGTTTGTCTGCCAGCGGCGATAATATTTTTGCTTATCAGGGAGCGGCTACTTCAGGTGCTGCGCCGGATTACAGTGCGAATGCGAATCCGGCCACTTTCAACGGAACGATCCTTTTCGGATTGTATGCGCAGGCTTCAAGTGCAATCGCTACATGGATTTCGACCGGAACGGCTTCCTCCAACAGTTCTTACCTTCCGACACAATTGAATGTTGCCAATGGCAATATCGCTTTGGGAAGCTCTTCTACGAGAGGCCAGTACTCCGGTTTGAGAAACAATCAGGTTTCGTTTAACGGATACAAAGCCTTGGTGACCAACCCGGGCAATTGGACGATTGGGGCAAGCAGCGGCGTTGCTGTATTGAATACGACAAGCTTTACTTTGGCGACTCCGCCGACGGCTTCTGTCATTTCAGGTATTGCGACAATCTGCGTTGGAGAGGCTTCAGCAATCGCTGTTACCATTACTGGCGGAACTGCTCCATACTCGGTTGTTTATACGGATGGAAGCAATAACTTTACCGTCAATGGCTATGTAAGCGGAACCAATATTGCGGTTTCACCAACAGTGACAACGACTTATACTTTGGTTTCCGTAACGGATGCCAACACGCTAGTGGGAACAGGAAACAGTGGTTCGGCTGTCATTACGGTAAACCAACTGTACCCATTCTTTGCAGATAATGATGGCGATACTTATGGCGCCGGATCTTCTGTAAATAAATGCGCTGTCAATGCAACTACGCCACCAGCAGGATTTTCTGTAAACAATACCGATTGTAACGATAGCATCGCCGCTATTAATCCGGGTGCTGTTGAAATCGCCTATAATGGTGTGGATGACAACTGTAACGGAAGCATCGACGAGGGTTACCCTCAGATCACGACCTCATTGCTGGCTTCTGACTGTAACTCGACACTGGCTTCCATCGGTTCATTGGTCGGGATCCAGACACTGGCCCCGGGGGCGCTTTACACCGGCTGGAGAATCCGCGCCACCAACGGCGTTCAGGTTCAGGTGATCGAGAAAAATGTTCCGCATTTCACCATGATGGAATTCCCTTCTTATGCTTATGCGACGACTTATACGATCGATATCCAATTGCAGAGA
>Ga0193717_1000131_pt1 | contig 73010 bp, 62 predicted proteins | sample U2c2metaG_FD_145900 | JGI IMG/M metagenome (GOLD analysis project Ga0193717, IMG submission 145900) | Soil microbial communities from a riparian zone of the East river system, Colorado, United States - U2c2 | ecosystem: Environmental > Terrestrial > Soil > Riparian zone | place: USA: East River... | reverse complement strand
ACAACAAAATGCATTACTATATTCGGAATGAAATGGTATGTAATCCGTAAACAGGATATGTTAAGTTCTTTTCAGGACGATGTCAAGTTAATCCAGGACTAGTGTAAAGCTATTCCAGGACTAGACAAACTAAAACGCGAATTCTTGCTAAGCAGGTGCTTGACTTAACAAAGGAACTTGAGAAAGCCAAGTTAAAAATTAGTAGTTTGGAAACGATGATAGAAGTGAGTGAACAGGACCTGCATATAAAAATCAGAAAAAAGCCTGGCGCCAAACAGTCGAAAGAATGAGGCAGAAACATCCCAGAGAAAGCCTGGGTAATCTCTGTGCACTGTTTGGCTTAACACGACAGGCTTACTACGAAGCCTCAGCTTACGCAACAAAAACTTCCATTGCTCATATGATTGTGTTAACCTTGGTAAAAGATATTCGTAGCGAGATGCCACTACTCGGTACAAGAAAGCTGCTTTATCTTCTGGAACCGGAATTAGAAAAACACTGCATAAAAATGGGCAGGGATCAGCTTTTCGATTTATTACGCTTCCACGGCCTATTAATACGGAGAAGGAAACGAATGGTAAAAACCACTGACTCTAATCATTGGCTGAAAAGGTACCCTAATCTTATAAAGCAGCTGTTTATAACAGGTCCCGAACAGCTCTGGGTTAGTGACATTACTTATATTCGAACATTGCAGGGCTTTAGTTATTTAAGCCTCATTACTGATGTATATTCACGTAAAATAGTTGGTCACGCCCTCTTCCCGACACTAGAAGCGATGGGGTGTGTAAATGCTCTTACTATGGCGATAAATTCAAGAAAAGCCAACTCGCCCTATTTCTTAATTCATCATTCTGATCGAGGAGTACAGTACTGCTGCTCGGAATATGTTGAGTTACTTAACCAGGAGGGAATAGCAATTAGTATGACGCAAAGCGGGAGTCCTTACGACAATGCCCTTGCAGAGCGGGTGAATGGCATCATAAAAAATGAATTCTATCCAAAGCGGATCTATCAGAATCATAAGGATGCAGTTAAGGCGGTATCGAAGATAATAGACGTATATAACCACAAACGGCCTCACTGCAGTATCGACTATTTAACTCCGCATCATGCACATAATTCCGAGGGGCCATTAAAAAAGAGATGGAAAACATATCCGAGGGTTAGAAAAGCTTTATTAGAGCCAGCTGAAATGGATAAATAAATCAGGAAGTTGTGTCTTAATTTATAGATATCTATACTTGTAATATATTCTTAGGACTAAGAGTAAACATCAGGAGCTACGTAACAGTACTAATTTTAAAATCTGTAAGGTTTTTGTAGGACGAGACAAACATAGGAATAGATATAATATCTTTAAACTATGGAGAACTTTAAATCATCAATTATCGGACACCTGGATATAATAGTAAGCCGAAATGAAAATGGGTTAGATGGTGAGAATGAATGCTGGAACGAAGTTTTGATTCATGGTGATCCTGAAGGACTAAGATCCTTGGCCCACTTGCTTCTAAGATTGGCAGACCTTGACCAGGAAAGTGTCGTTAGTCTTCCGGTTGGTGCGAGAGAACATCAGCATCTGCAACCAAAGCTTGAATTGTCAAGCAGTTCGGAAGCGGTAATTGTGGGACGTTTGGATGCCAAGGGCACAGGTGCTTTTTATGATCGCTATATCCCGAAAGAGAGTTAAGATGATGGCTGGAGGTTTTGTTTAAAAGTTAATTGCCTGGATTTCCTTTACCGTTTTCTTCCCCGGACCAGGAGATTTGTTGTTATTGGCTTATCCCTATGGTTGTTTACAGGTATATCAATAAGACCAGGTTTTGTGTCAGTAACATCTTATGATGGCGGGTTTTTACATCTTTTGATGATGGGATTGACTGATATAACCGCTATCACCGGACATGAAAATCTATTTCCAGTCTTTGTCTTCTAGTATGAAAATGGCTTCTGCGTTGGTGTCAAATATTGCAGCGATTTTTAATGCCAGTATGCTGGAAGGAACAAATTTCCCAATTTCTATCGAATTGATGGTTTGTCTGGATACGTTTACTTTATCGGCGAGTGCTGCTTGGGTGAGATCATGCTTTGCCCGTTCTACTTTTATCGTATTCTTCATTAAGATTAGGGTTATGCCATGAAAATGTACAGCCTGGAATACCGGATCATATTGGCCATAGCAAATACAATGATTAGAAAGTAATTGATTGAGGTCAAATCAAAACTGATTATTTGATGCTGATAAAGATTGCTAATGATCAATTTAAGGGTATAACCAAGAACCAATGCAAAAAGCGCAGAGGAAGACCTGATGGCAGTCGACCTTTCGTCTTCCTTAGACTGAAAAGAGATAAACAACATAAATAGACCCACCAACAGGGGGATTTCAGCAGTTGAAGATTTTGAGGTAAGCAGGACTGGAATTCCCAGTACTATAAGGAACAGACCTACATACAGAGGGAATTTAATAAGAGTTTTCATGTTATATAGATCAGTAATTGAAGTATAAAAGTATAGTTAACTTATTAAAAAGACAAATATATTTGTCTTTTTAATAAGTTAACTATACAAATGGATTCTATGGTAATCGCTTGTATAGTTATGCCGCCATTAAACGATGTAAAAACCCGCCATTGAAAAATGTTATTTACATTTTGTTACCTTTTATTTACCTGGCTGATACTCCATAAGGATTTTCTATTTGTCTACAAGGAGATGAGAAAGATGGATACCTCTATAGGATGGCATAGAGATCCGTGACGGAATAGAAACTTGGCAGATCTTGAAGCCATTACGCAGGCAGATCTCTGGGCACAGTACCTGAAAGGCAATGGAACGGTATGGGCGGACCTGGACTACCTGGGTGGGAAATCATTGCGCTTTAACGTAGTTGGCAACAGAACTGCGATAAGTGGGGATCAGATGGATTATACGGATGAGTTGAATGGGGTTTGGGACAATGCGCAGCAGTTTAAAGCTTATGTGAGGGAGCATATACAGAAGATCTATGTGGCGGTAGAGGGGGAGTGAAATTATGAACGATGGAAGATAAGTTGATGAATTAAACTTAACCGGATAATCACCGGATAATTCAATTGCTGCTTATTATGTTTGGCTTAACTAACTTTTTAAAGATATGACAGAAATACAAAAGGTCCTGGATATGGAAGGTATTCGGACGAAAATTTACAACATACGTGGTACGCAGGTGATGATGGATAGGGATTTGGCAGAACTTTATAATGTAGAAATGAAAGTTTTGCATCAAACAGTAAGAAGAAATCTGGAAAGATTTGCGGATGATTTTATGTTTCAGTTAACTCGGGAAGAGCTGGCTTCTTTGAAATCAGGCATGGGCGGTTCAAGTAGGGAAGGTTCAGATAAGCTCTCGTTTGCTTTTTCAGAAGCTGGCGTGGGAATGCTTTCGGTAGTTTTACACAGTGATATTGCTGTCAGGATCAATTTAAGGATTGTTGAGGCGGTGTGTGAGCAGGTTCAGCTATTCGGATGAGTAATTCGAGTTTATTTGAGTGTAAGCCTCTCGAATTCGAGGGGCTTAAAAATGAGGCGGGTCACTGTCTAATAAAGATCATTTATGACAAATGTGATATTTGTAATAATTAAGTATCTTTGTGTTATGCAAACAGCAGTTCAGAATAAACGCACATTAATATCCCTGCTTAAGGCCAATGGCCAGAAGCTGAGATCATATGGTGTAGCTAATCTGAGCATTTTTGGTTCTTTTACTACAGGTAAGCCTACTGCCGATAGTGATGTTGATCTGTTGGTAGATTTCGACCCAAATCAAAAAAGCTATGACAACTTTATGGATCTGTCATTCTTTTTGGAAGATTTGCTGGGTAGAAAAGTTGAGGTGATTACGCCTCAATCTTTAAGTAAATACATTGGGCCACATATCCTAAAAGAGGCTGAGCATGTTGCCATCTAGTATTGAATTGGTTAAACATATTCTGGATGAGGTTTCTTTTATACTAACTACGGTTAAAGGGAAAGATAAAGAATCCGTAATTGGCGATCCTGTATTATCACGTGCCATTATCAGAAGCCTTGAAATTGTTGGAGAGGCAAGTACCAAGCTAGACCCAGAGTTTAAGGCGGCATATCCACACATTGAATGGCGAAAAATGGCAAATACCCGCCATCGTTTGATACATGATTACTTTGGAGTGGATTATGACATTGTTTGGGATATCATAACTACAAAATTGCCAGATCTGGAAACGGATATTCAATCTATTATTTCAGAAAATTAAATAAGGCATGTGAATATTTATATGCACATTTTCTATTGACAAAGAACAGGATGTGATGGCAACCAACATTAAGGGAACTAGAATCGGCTCAAATATGATCTCCAGCATTAACTATTTAATTGTAATGACAACTAAAATATTTGCTGCTGGACTTTTGCTATTTCTTGGATTGACAAGTTGCAACCAAGCCTCCAACAAACAGCAAAGCATGAAGACAAAGGCGGCTTTGCTCGTAAATAAGGAAGCCTTCACCTTGTATAAAAAAACTGACAGTGTAATATACGTTGCAAGGGCATTGGCGGTTACCAATGATACTTTTGATCTGCATTTATATCACATAAATATATCAAAGCCTGAAAATGCTCAGCAGCTTTTTGCATCTGTTCAACGTTTAACAAAGCAGGAAATTGACAAGAAAAAAGCAGAATTAGAAACCAGTTATACCTGGGCACCTTTCAAAAATGAGGAGATATTGTTTGTTCAAATTCAACCATCTGGGTTTAAAGATGAAATGCAACTGTTAGATAAACGGCAGGAGGTGGAGGATAGATTGGGCGAGGCTCTTGAAAACAATAAGCTCGGGAATTGGGCCGCCGGTGATTTGGGACCGGGTGGTGCAAATATGCTCTTTACTGTAACTAATGTTGACAAATCCTTGCAAATGGTTATGTCTGTTTTACAAGAGAATGATTTGGAAAAGAATGTTTTAATTGGAAGACGCGTTTCACTGGATAAGGCTGATTGGTTTTATGAAGTAATTTATCCGGCAAACTATTCAGGTCATTTTAATACGATGTAAGAAGAAGATTGCGATGAGAGGATATATGAAAATTACAATTGACAACTTATCGGACGAAGAATTGGAGCTTTATAACTATGCTAATTCACTAGATGGAACACAATGGACGGCAAAACTCAACAGCTTGTTAAGAGCGAGATTTATCAAAAGTCGCCCGCTGCTGAAACCTGGTTGCCCATACATACCAATTTCAAAAAAAATACAATGCGATATATTTTTGAAACGGCTGACGGAACGGTATTTCTGGGTTTGGGCCACGGTCTTTATAAATCTACCGACAAGGGGGAAAACTGGAGAAAAGTAAAACATGATGGAGGGGTAATAAATATGCTGGAGTCAGAAGGTGTTCTTGTCGCGACGGGTACAAAAGGGATCATGCGTTCGACAGATAATGGTGAACACTGGCAATGGGTAATCAGAGAGGGCGGTGACGGTATCGCTATGTATATTCCGCTCTTCTGACATGGGTAAAACCTGGAACAGTGTTCATGCTGGTGTTGATGAACCTGATAACAACCTGTTGAAATTTATACCGTGGAGTAGTCCTTCCACTGCACCTAGAAATGTCTTTAGGGTATATGTTTCCGGAAATGTAGTGTATGCCCTGGTGGGGAATGCCGGATGCTAGAAATTATACCCAAAATGCAATCCCGGCTGCCCGAAGAAGAATCTTGACCATCTATCGTCAACCTGTTTAAACGAATCAGGCATTGTTGATTGATAGGGACGATGAGTCATTGCTATTGAAGGTTGAAAAAAAAGCCTGTCCTTGAAAAGTTTAATGTGATAACCAATGGAATAAGTGTTAAAGATTTGAAAGCCATTGTCCTTATTACCGTTATCATTTACAAAGGTTTGCAAAGCAGGCATCACGTCAACTTGAGCAAAAAGATTCTTCCATAAAAACCTTTGATAATTAAGTGAAACTCCGTATTCACGAATATAACCTGGAAACCCTTCTCCTTCTGCTTCAAATGATTTTCCATAAGGAATGCCAATTGGCCAGGCATATTTCCAGGTTTTAAATTCAAGTGAAACTACATCCTTTCCTGTAATGCGATAACCTAAGTTCAGATAAACCATCCCGGGCGGATTATTATCAGCTACTATATTAGCTATCATAAATAACGTACTCCCTATAAAATACTTTCTGTAAGTACTGTCTTGTTTGGAATATTGAGCCTTAACTTGTAGAGTGCCTGCCATCATTAAAATCAAGGCGAACCATAAAATATTCTTTTGCATTTCGATATATTAGTTGTTAAACGATAATGCAAAGATAGATTGGCGAGAGGCCATAACTCGTTCACTTAAGGTAAGAAATGATCATCAGAATGTTCATGTGAAATAAATTTTTAACGGCAATTAATATATCATCAAGAAATATTAAATTGACACCCGTATCGCCTAAATATTACAAAAATGCAATTGACAAATGATAAAATGGATCAGATCCTGTTAAATTTTTTAGCGAAGTATGTAATCCTGTCTGAAGAGGAGCAAAATGTCATTATAGATTTAGCCATTTTTAAAAGTTTCAGGAAAGGAACAATTTTATTGAAAGAGGGTCAACGCTCAAAGGATGCCTATTTTGTACTTAAAGGATGCATCAGGTGCTATTATATGGTTGATACAGAAGAAAAGACTACTGCTTTTTATACCGAGTCTGAAACCCTTAACCCTCCAGGCGCATTAAACAATACCCCATCTGAATATTATGTTGATTGTCTTGAGGACTCTATTTTGATTGTAGCCAGTTCAGAAACAGATGAAGAACTTTTTGCAAAATACCCTATCTTAGAAAAACTGTGTCGTCTTGTTTCCGAAGATTTACACTCAAAAAGTCAAATAGCATTTGATAATTTTAAGATTTCTACACCAGAGCAGCGCTATTTGAATCTGCTGGAAATAAGGCCGGATTTGGCTCAAAGAATCCCTCAATACCATTTAGCGAGTTATTTGGGTATCACTCCGCAATCTTTAAGCAGAATGAGAAAGAGGCTGGTTAGAAAAGTCTCTTAGATCCTTTCTTAACTTAAGGTAACGAGTTTAGGCTTTTATCATTTTTATGTTTGCGTAGAACTATTAAAAATGATAAAAATGAAAAAGTCAATTTTTGCACTACTGATGGTAGTCACAGTTTTTGTTTCTTGTAAGAAAGATTCAGATAAAAAGCCTGATGATGCCTCGCGTGTTATTCGTTATGAGATCACGGGGAATTTTACTGGACCAACGCTGATCGCATCTTACACCACCTCAGGAGGTGGAACGGCTAATGATCCCGTCGCGACGCTTCCATGGACAAAAGAAATTACTTACGCCGCAAATGTAGCTGCAGCCATTATTGCAATATCGGGGAATGGAGGAATTGCAGGTCAGAAAGTAACAATTGTGATCAAGCGGGGCGGCAGTCAGGTAGGAGCACCAATTGATGCCGTGGCCGATGCCTCAGGAAGTTTCTCTAAATCTGCTCCGGCTATCGTTTTTTAAAACTTAACCGGATAATCACCGACTAGTGTGTGAGCAGGTTTAGAGGATTATTTGTGGTGAGTAAAGCGGAGAAGTAAGTTGAAAATGAAAGCTGAAGATGGTAAGATGCGTGAAACTGATGTTGCTGATACAAAATCCTTGCTTCGCTTAATTCAATCTATACCTTCGCCCAAAGCTGAGCCTTTTAAAGTTTGGCTGGCCAAAGTTGGCTACGAACGGATGCAGGAAATCTCTGATCCTGAACAAAGCTACATTTAAAACAATCGAAATAGATACTTGAACATGGTTAAATTTATATTATACTTGCTGCTTAGATAACCAACAAAAAATTATCATCAGGGTACAACCGATGGAGAGCAGGCAACTTAAAAATGAAGATGAACTACTGACCAGAATTGCCGGAGGCGATCAGCGTGCATTTACGGAAATCTTTGATTTTTATCAACGGTATGTATATGACTATGGTCGAAAGCTGACTAAATCCGAAGATCAGGCCAGCGAAATCGTACAAGATGTATTCTTAAAAATATGGCTCAACAGGGAAAAACTCAATGAAGTGAAAAATTTCGGGGCATATCTAAACCGGGTAGTAAGAAACCATTCAATAAACGTGATACGCAAATTGGCACAAGATGCCAGATCGGCAACACAGCTTAAAATTAATACTCAGGAATCTGACAATTCTACAGATAAAATACTAGATTATAATGAAAGCAATAGAATACTAACCCAGGCTATCGAAAACTTAAGCGCTCAGCAACGCACAGTATACACCCATTGTCATATAGAAGGATTGAAATATGAAGAAGCTGCAAAAAAGATGAACATTTCAAGCCGCACCGTACAGGCACACATGGGCCAAGCGTTAAAACACATACGTGAGCACTTCAACAAACACGCACTTACCTATCCGGCATTATTTGCTGTACTATTCAAATAAAATATCATTGTAAATCAGCTTATTAAATATTTATCAATTATTTTTTGATAAACCACTAAGCATTTTTTTCGCGTCAGGTGTCAGTGTAGTTAAAAGGTATAAAAACTGCCTAAACCGACAAACGATGCAAAAATCAAACGCGAGGCTTCAAGTCCTGCTGCAAAACTATTTCAATAATCTGAATACCGAAACGGAAAATGAAGAGTTATGGTCGCATATCATTGCTTCTCACAACGATCAGGAATTGATGCAACTTTTTCCCGATGCATTTAGTAACGAAATAGCGGTTCCCGAAAATGCATTGGATGCTACAAAAAAACAGACTATTTTAAACTACATCTACAATTATCAGTTATTACAAGCAAGCCATCAGCCTAAAAAGACGAGGTTGCTGCCAAAATTGATGGCAATAGCAGCAGCTGTAGCTTTGATTATTTTAGGCGTTTGGTTTTATGCCGGCAACCCAGTCGTAAATCGTAACTCAGAAATCGCGAATCAAAACGATATTAAACCCGGCAAAAACACAGCCACAATCACCTTACCTGATGGCAGCAGCGTGCAGCTAAGCGATGCGAAAACCGGAGTGGTGATTGATGCGAGTAAGATAACATATAGTGATGGAAGTACTTTGGGTTCAGAAGGGGGATCAAATTTAGGGGATACTTCTTCGCTGCGCTTGCTAAATGGAATGACAACCGTCACCACTCCCCGTGGTGGAACGTATCAGGTTGTGCTTCCTGATGGTACCAAAGTGTTTTTAAATGCAGATAGTGAGCTAGAATTCCCTGGTAAGTTTTTTGGCGGCGAACGGTTGGTGAAGCTGACCGGTGAAGCTTATTTCGTTGTTGTGCATAATTCAAAAATGCCTTTTAAAGTGGAAAGCACTGGTCAGATCGTTGAGGACATTGGTACTGAGTTTAACATCAATGCTTATGCGGACGAGCGCAGCACGAAAACTACATTGGTTGAGGGCAGTGCAAAGGTAAATGAGGTAATCCTCAAACCAAACCAGCAATCATCTCTTAATGGCACTCGTATAAAAGTAGAAAATGTTGACACAGAATTGGCTATAGCCTGGAAAAACAATCAATTTATTTTTGAACACGATGACATCCGCTACATCATGCGCATGATCTCACGCTGGTATAACGTAGAAATAGTATACCTGGGTGAATTGCCTGTAACCACATTTAGTGGCGCGGTGTCCCGTTTTGCTAATGTGTCTGAAGTATTGCGGCCACTGGAATCAACCGGACAGGTAAAATTTCAAATTGAAGGAATGAAGATTTTGGTAAGCAGATAGTACGGATATAAGAAAAACCAAATCCCTGCTGAAACAGGGACTTGGTTTACACTTGGTTCTTAATTTAATAAAACTAAACCCGCAGTGGCCTGACGCTTCAGAACAAAAGGCTCCTGCACAACCAAATATAATAAATGTATAGAAAAATAACCACAAACCTGGGTATAACAAATTCTTGTATCCGTAAAATTTGGCTAATTATGCGATTAACCACCGTAATACTAATAGCTGCCCTGATGCAGGTAAGTGCTGCCGGCCTTGCACAGAAGATTACTATTTCAAAAAAACAAGCAGACTTACGGGCCGTACTAAAAGCGCTAAGGACTCAGAGTGGCTATAACTTTGTGTATGCGGACAATGTGCTCTCTCAAGCTAAGCCCGTTGACATCTCTGTGAAAGCTGCCGACTTTAAAGATGTTTTAGCGCAAATATTTGCTAATCAGCCTTTAACTTATAAGATTGATAATAACGTTATCATTGTTCAAATAAAGCCAACTGTACTGACGCAACCTGGTAGAAAAAATATTAGAGTTTCAGGTGTGATCACTGATGAAGAGGGGAATCCATTGCAGAGCGCAGGCATAAGAGTGAAAGGGGGAGATAAGAAAGCCGTTGCTGATAAGGATGGGCGCTATAGTATAGAGGTTCCGGATGATGTAATACTGGTATTTACCCACCTGGGTTTTGATGATCAGGAGATGCGGGTTGAAGGAAGGCAAACCATTAATATTAAACTAAAACCACAGATCAGCAAACTGGATGAGGTTTTAGTGGTTGGATATGGATCCGTACGAAAAGTTGATATTACAGGTTCTGTTGCTCAGGTAAATATTCGCGATATGGCTAAAGCCCCGGTGTCTTCTATAGAACAAGCATTGGCTGGGCGTGTGGCTGGTTTAAATGTCTCTGCCAGTCAGGGACAGCCGGGAGAAGAGGGGATAAATATACGTATCAGAGGAGTGGGGTCTATCACACAGGATGCGTCTCCTTTGTATGTCATTGATGGATTTGCAACAGAGAACTTTGATCTTTCTATGTTGAACCCTGACGATATAGAATCCATAAACGTGCTCAAAGATGCTTCCGGAACCGCGATCTACGGATCCAGAGGTGCAAACGGTGTCATTGTTGTGGAAACAAAAAAGGGGAAAGTGGGCAAACCCAATTTGAATTATTCAGGGTCCTACGGTTTCCAGGATGTGACTAAAAGAGTTGAGGTGTTAAGTCCTTATGAGTTTGTTAAATTGGAAAATGAGCGTGATTCGGTAACTGCTAAGACGCTGTATCTCCCAGACGGTGTAACCTATGATTCCTATAAAAATCTGGAAGGGATCAACTGGCAAGATCAGTTCTTCAGACAAGGCGTAACCAATATTCACAATTTATCATTGCGGGGTGGAAATAAAGATACCAAGTACGCCATTTCAGGATCCTTGTTTGAAACCGGCTCTGTGGTAGTGAATACGGGTTTGAAGAAGCAGCAGGGACGTGTAACTGTAGATCAGAACGTCAGCAACAAATTGAGAGCTGGCATGAGTACAAATTATACACATACGCAGACGTATGGCCAAATTGCTTCTTCTATAAAAGATGGCTATGCGTCGAGTGCGCTTCTTTATTCAGTATGGGGATACAGACCAGTTAACGCTGGATATTTAACAGGTGACATAGACTTGGAAGAAGAGCTTTTTGATGAAGATGTAACCAGCACTACAGATTATCGCTTCAACCCAGTGGAGTCTGCAAAGAATGTTTACAGAAATAAAGATAACAATAACCTGGTTGCTAATGGGTATTTTACTTATGATATCACTAAAAACCTGGTCTTCAAATCTACCGGCGCCATTAACCTTAATACCATTCAATTGGGTACGTTCTATAATTCCGGTACGAGCGAAGGTAGCCCCATAAGCCCTAGAAACAACTATGGACAGTGGGGTGCAATGGCCTATAGCAGTCGTACCACTTGGTCTAACGAAAATACCCTTACCTATAGCAAGGTGAACAAAACCAATTCGTTTACTGTATTGGGTGGTTTTAGTTTCCAGAGGGAAGGCAACAAAGGAAATAACTATACTGCGATTAAAGTTCCCAATGAGACTTTGGGCATAGACGGATTAGGGCAAGGTACACCGCTAGCGGTAGGCTCTTTCGGTACCTATAACACCCTGCAATCTTATTTCAGCAGAGTGAATTATGGGTATCAATCCAGATATCTGTTCACAGCAACATTCAGGGCAGACGGGTCGTCTAAATTTCCGAATAGCAAATGGGGTTACTTTCCATCAGGAGCTTTCGCCTGGAAAATGAAGGAAGAATCCTTTCTTAAGGGAATTGAAATCATCACAGAAGCCAAATTACGTTTGAGTTACGGCCTAACGGGCAACAACAGAGTAGGGGATTTTTCTGCGCTTTCACCAATCAGCGTAGACAACTCTACTGGTTATTCTTTCGGGAATGAGGTGCCAACACCAGCGGCAATACCAGATATCGGGAACCCCACACTAAGATGGGAAACAACAGCTCAGCTTAATTTAGGATATGACCTTTCGTTATTAAAGAATAGAATTGAGCTGGTTGTAGATGTATATAGAAAAAAGACGGACAATCTTCTGCTGTTGGCCAACATGTCCCCGAGTTCAGGTTATGCCCGTGCCTACAAAAACGTAGGTAAATTAAAGAATGAGGGATTGGAATTTACCTTGAATACGGTGAATATCAATAAGCATGATTTTGCCTGGCGGAGTAATTTCAATATCAGCTTCAACCGAAATACCATTTTACAGTTGGCTGATGAAGAGGAGCGTTTATTGAGTAGTATCTCACCCAGATGGCAGTCCGGATATGCTGACCCGGTATTGTATAGCGCCGCTATAGGTCATTCAGTAGGTAATTTCGTTGGGTACATCTTTGATGGGATTTATCAATATGAAGATTTTTATCAATTGCCAAATGGCGGTTATCGCCTCCAAAATTCTGTGCCGACAAACGGCATGGCCAGAGAGGTCATCAAACCAGGATATATCCGCTATAAAGATCTGAACAATGACGGAATTATCACAGCGGCAGATCAAACCATTATCGGCAGGGGTTTACCTATTCATACTGGTGGTTTTTCTAACAATTTTACATATAAAAACTTAAGTCTGAATGTGTTCTTGCAATGGTCTTATGGCAATGATGTGTATAACGCAAACAAACTTATTTTTGAAGCAAAAGCATACAGCATGCTGAATCAATATGCGAGTTATGCGAATCGTTGGTCGCCTACAAATCCGAGTACGACCATACCCGTTGTAGGAGGGGTTCCGGAGGGGTATTATTCGACCAGGGAATTGGAAGATGCTTCCTATTTAAGGTTGAAAACTGTGGAATTAGCTTACAGCATACCAGCGAATTACTTGAAAAAATTAGGACTTAAAGAGCTCATGCTGACAGCTTCCGCACAGAATCTGGTTACATGGACCAACTATTCAGGTATGGATCCGGAAGTGTCCACGCGCAACTCCATCTTAACTCCAGGATTTGACTATTCCGCATTCCCTATTGCGAAAACATTAGTTTTTGGACTAAAGGCTTCATTATAAACCAAAATATATTATGGAAAAGAAATTATATATCTGTACTGTTGTAGCCCTGGTTTGTATGGTTACATCTTGCTCTAAATTTTTAGATACCGTACCAAAGGATACGGTCACCAATTTAAATTATTACGAGACAGAACAACAGCTCAATTCAGCATTGGCTGGGGTGTTTCAGACATTAACCAAAATTTATGCGCACAGCTTTCAGGGGGTGATGTCATTGGATGGAGATGAAGGTTTTTATAACCGTTCTGCACAGAATACGGGCATTGCTGTCAACTTAGTTACCACTTCCGAAAGTAACGTTACTACCGTATGGACCGCACTTTATAATGGAATAGAAAGAGCGAACCTATTGCTCGCCAACATCAATAAGCCTGCAATGACTGAAGCAAATCGGGCGGTCATTAAAGGAGAAGCTTTGTTTTTAAGATCGTACTTTTACTTTTTACTGGTCAGTTACTGGGGAGATGTGCCTTTGCTGCTGGAACCTACCTCTTCTGTTGCACAAACAAATAATCCCAGAACACCTTCAAAAGAAGTATACGAGCAGATCATCAGAGATATGACCGAAGCGGAAAGTTTGGTCCCTGGTGTAGGACAGGTTACCAACGCTGGTCACATCAATAAATCTGCTGTACGAGGCTTATTGGCCAGAGTATGTTTATATATGGCAGGAGATCCTGTAAAGGATGTATCTAAATATGAGATGGCCAAAATTTGGGCGAAAAAGGTGATTGATGACGGATTTCATAGCCTTAACCCGGATTACAGGCAAGTATTCATCAATATGAGCCAGGATAAATATGACCTTAAAGAAAGTATTTGGGAGGTTGAGTTTTACGGTTATAGCTCAGATGGTTTCAATGCTACCGGGAAAGTTGGCATTCATTATGGCGTTTCTCACGGTGGTCAAGATCCAAATTATGGTTACTGCTACGGATATGTAGCGGCCACACCAAAGTTATATTTTTCCTATTCAAAAGGTGATCTGAGAAGGGACTGGAACATCGCTCCATACACTTTGTCTTCGACCAATCCCGCCACTAAAACGTATCTGCCTACCTATCCTACAGCCATGCAGGCAAGTCAACGAAACTCAGCTAAATGGAAAAGGGAGTATGAAACCGTGTATCCAAAGGAGCAGGGTGGTAATGCGGTCAATTATCCGCTGCTGCGATACGCAGATGTGTTGCTGATGTATGCAGAAGCAGTAGCAAGCCAAAATGGAACCGTACCAGCTCAGGATGTACTGGACCAGACTGTGAATCAAGTGAGAAGAAGAGCTTTTGGAAACCTATTGCCAAATAGAGAATTGATTGATACCATTACCATTTCGACTGCAGGTTCAGGGTATACGTCAGCGCCGGCGGTTACAATTTCTGGTGGTGGCGGTGCAGGTGGCGCTGCTGTAGCAACAGTTGCAACGAGCGGAACCAGAGCGGTAACCGCGATTTATTTGGAGAATAGGGGTGGTAATTATAATTCAACACCAACCCTGACTATTGGTGAATCCTGGATGCCAAATGTCTTATACGCTGCAGGTAAACAAGTTTATAATGATAATAAGCTGTATACAGTGACTACAGCAGGTATAACAACCACCACGCCGCCAACACAAGCCTCTGGAGCATCTGCAGCAGCGAGTACCGGGGCTGTGTTTACGTATGCTGGTGTGCAGGCAAAAGCCACTATAACCCTGACCAATCTGTCTGAATTTAAGGGGGATGTAAAAACTTCTGATTTTGCTGGTTATGCCAGATTTATGGAGTTTATCAAAACAGAGCGTTCCAGAGAATTGGCATTTGAGGCCATGAGGAAGAGAGATTTGGTGCGCTGGGGTGATTACTACGGTGTGATGAAACAGATAGCGCTGGATTTTGCTCCTCTGGGATCAAGGGCCTTCGGTGGAAAAGCAGGAGTAAATACCTCAGAGAGAGATGTTTTATGGCCTATCCCGGATGCTGAAACTACAGTCAATAAGGCAATCGGTCAGAATCCAGGCTGGTAATTGTTATTCATTTTTACTATTTATTGATAATCTAATGAACACATATTTCAAATATTATTTAATACTGATATCGGTTGTTTTATTTTCTTGTGAGAAATATCAGCTTGATAATCCCGCATTAGAGGTTACAGCTGATAAAACTACGATTAAAGCTGGCGAGTCTGTCACTTTCAAATTTGAAGGGAGCCCTCAGATGCTGTCCTTTTATTCAGGAGAATTCCTGAAGGACTATAACTATGTCACAAATTCCAGAGAATTAAAAAATTGTTATTTGTCCTTCTCAAGTGCTACGGTAGCCTCTATACAACAGGCCGATCAATTGGCTGTGCTGGTATCTTCTGATTTTGATGGTAAATATGCGATTGCCAACATCAAGGCTGCTACCTGGGTGGACATCACCAACCGGTTTGCACTTGCAAAGAATGCCACAGTAACGGCCTCGACGGAAGTTGATATCATGGATCTTGCCGTTGCAGGAAAACCATTATATCTGGCCTTTAGATATATTACCAAGCCTCAGACAGAATTTTTAGCCGCCAATGATTGGAATATCACTGCTGTATTGGTGAAAAGTAAATTTGACGATGAAGAGGTCACGCTAATGGACTATGGTTCAGGTAGTAATTTTTCTGTGTTTTCTTACGGAAACAAACAAGCAGGCAGATCACTTGTAAACGCGACCACGATTCAGTTCAAAGGAAATGCAACTGCGGCAATTAAGGAAGAATATACAGAAGACTGGGGAATTAGCAGGGCTATCTATATCAACCCTAACGACCTGGGGAAAGATAAAGCAACAGCGCTTAAATTGTTTAGAGAAGCAAAAAAGGAAAGTTACATCTATACCTATAGTGAAGCCGGCACCTATACCGCCACTTTCATAGGTGAAACAAATAATGTTTATGGAAATAGAAAGGTAGTTAGGCAAATAGAAATTACCGTTACCGACTAGGATGCTTTCACACCTGACCAAAAGAATGATGAAAACTATTTTTTTAGCCATTACGCTTTTAATAACGACACTCAGTTTACAGGCACAATGTAAGGTTGATGTACATAAAGAAATCGAATTTGCTAAAGCACAATATGAATTTCCTGCTAAAACACTCGGTAGGCTCAAAGCCTTATCAATCAGAGGTAAATACACCCATTATTTACGCAGATTATTATTACCTGGAGGCATTATTAAGGTATAGCAAACTATTAAAGTAATCTAAAAAAGAAATCAAATATATGACTCACATCAATCGCAAAGACTTCCTGAAGCAGACGCTTGCTTTCGCCGGTTTCCTGGCGGCCATTCCGGCTTTAGCAAGTGATCGCAAAAGCAATAAAACGATTCTGTTACGTTCTTCATGGCAAGTTGAAAATATCGGTGATATAGCGCATACACCAGGTGTGCTGGCCCTCATTGAGAAATACCTGCCGCATGTGAATGTTCGCCTCTGGCCCGATAGCGTAAAGTCCGGTGTGGAAGAAATGCTTATGGACAGGTTTCCTAAATTGAAGATCTTAAAATCAGAGGAAGACAAACAAAAAGCCATATTGGAGTGCGACTTTTTTCTTCACGGATCGGGACCTTCCCTGGTCGGTAGAAATGAGATGATCCTTTGGAAAAAGAAGACAGGAAAGCCATATGGAATCTACGGAATTACCTTCCCCGGCAATTATGGCTTTCAGGCACAGGATAGAAATTACAACCCGTTGGATTTAGAACTGATCAATACTGCATCTTTTGCGTATTTCAGGGATTCCGTATCGCTGGAATTTGCGAAGCAAATAGGTGCAAAGTGCCCCGTTATGGGGTTTTGTCCGGACGGCGCCTTTGCGGTAGATGTAAGAAATGATAAAGCTGCTGATTTATTTCTGAAGGAACATGCACTGGAGACAGGGAAATTTGTCTGCGTAATTCCCCAGCTTAGGTTTTCTCCATGGTGGGAGATTCCATCAAAGCAATTGCCCGTAAACGAAAAGAAACATGCATGGAATGAAAAGATGAAGGAGCATGACAATCGGCCGATTCGAAATGCGATCATTGAAGTGGTGAGACAAACGGCTCTTAAAGTGTTAATTGTTCCGGAAAATGAAACGCAAATCCGTATAGGCAAGGAAATGCTGTATGATCCACTGCCAGAGGATGTTAAGCCCAGGGTTATCTGGCGCGATAGCTATTGGCTTACAGACGAAGCGGTGAGTACATACGTCCGTTCTGCAGGGTTATTTGGGCTCGAAATGCATTCACCAATTATGTGTATAGCCCTGGGTGTACCGGCTATCGTTTGCCGCTTTACCGAGCAAACATCTAAAGGATATATGTGGCAGGACATTGGGTTAAAAGAGTGGCTGTTCGATATGGATACCAAAACTGATGTCGATAGGATTGTTCCTACTGTGCTTGACATGGTGAAAAATCCTGCAGCCTCAAAAGAAAAAGTAAAGAAAGCCCAGAAACTGGTAGCTCAATACCAAAGGGATACAATGAAGATTTTAGGAGAATCTTTAAAGGGTTAACCGTAAAAGAAATGAAAAAAGCACATTTTAAATCAGCTTATTATACGCACTTGTTGCTAACGGCTAAAATTATTGTTATTACCGGTCTTTTAACTTTTAAGATTTCGGTATCAATTGCTCAAACGGCTCCTTTTCCGCTCAGACCTATTGATGAAAAACGCGTCCAGGAGATTGAAAAAATGCTGTTGGACAAACCATCAGGTTTCGGCGAGCCTTATAATAAGCGTAAAGTTTGGAACAGCCTCTTAAAATCAGGTAATTACGACCAATTTTTACAGGCAATGAAGAATTATAGCTTTCCTTCTTTTAGTAAAGACGATTATTTCTCTCTATCAAACGGTAGTGCCTCTTCTTCAAACGCAGGTTTGACAATGATGCGAAAAAGGGCAGAAGGCTTGGCAAAAGTAACCTGGGCCGAATGCTTGCAAAACGAAGGGAAGTATACCCGAATGGTAGAAGAGGGCTTACGTGATATTATTAACCAAAAATCCTGGGTATCGCCCCGTGTCGATTATGATTTTAAGAATTATAATGGTGTGGAGTATTCTGTAGATCTAACCTCTTCATTATATGCTCATACCATTGCCCAAACGCTTTATATGATGGGAAATAAGATAAGCCCAAAATTAAGAAAAGAGGCTATGGATGCTTTATATACAAGAATATTCAATCCAATACATCGCAAAATTAGCACACAGAATGATAATAAAGAAAACCATTTTCTAATTGCGGACAACAACTGGAATCATGTCTGTTTGGCCGGATTGGTGGGAGCAGCGCTTACGGTAATCGAAGATAAACATGAGCGAGCAGTATTTACATACATTGGGGAATATTATTCCAGGAATGGATTAGCAGGATTTAATGATGATGGATATTGTGGAGAAGGCGTAATTTATTACAACTACGGATTTGGACATTATATTTTATTGCGGGAAAGTATTTGGCAGGCTACGGGAGGAAAGATTGATCTTTTTGACGACCCAAAAGTTCAGAAGATTGCTCGTTATGCGCCGAATATTGAGATTATAAACGGAGTATATCCTGCTATTTCAGAGTGTCGGGAAGGGGCAAAGCCTGATGAGGCGATGATGATTTATCTCAACAGGAGTTTAGGGCTAGGGATAACCCAATATGACACACTTACAAATCAAAGCGGAACTAGTGATAACCGCAAAAATGTAATGATGGCTTTTCCAAATTCTACTTTCAGCCTCCAGCCTAAAAAAAATATTGAGAAAGATGAATCAAATATCCGCTCTTTTTTTGAGCAAACAGGTGTGCTGGTGTGCAGACCCGTACCCGGCTCTTCGGCTAACATAGGTGTGGCGCTTAAAGGCGGCAATAACGGCGAATCTCATAATCATAACGATATCGGTTCGTATACAATTGTGCAGGGAAATCAAATAATGGCTGGTGACCCCGGTGTAATTCCTTATGCAAGCAATATTTTCGATCCTAAATACCGTTATACTTATAAAACAGTTGGATCGTATGGCCATCCGGTTCCGCTTGTTGCAGGTAAGCCGCAGCGCCCGGGTACACAAGCCAAGGCGAAAACTGTTCGTACAGACTTTAACCTGCAAAAAGATAACATCACATTAGACATTGCTTCGGCATATGAGGTACCGGGACTAAAGAAGCTTGAGCGCACTATGGATTACGACAGATCAGATGCCGGCAGAATTACATTTACAGATTCTTTTGAATATGCTAAACCTGAAGGGTTTGAAACGGCTATTTCCACTCGTTCCGAATGGAAGCAAACTTCCGATAATACGTTGTTGCTGACAAGAGAAAGTGAAAAAATGTTAGTTACCTTTTCTTCTCCGGGCAACAAGCTATTGCTAAAATCCGAAAAAATATCAGACGGCGGTACGCCTTATACACGTATTGGTATTTCTGTCTCTAAACCGGTAACCGCAGGTCAGATTATAATTACCTATAAACCGCAAAACTAACTTTATGAAAAAAACGATAGAAAAATTTCGGCTGTTTCAGTCCGGAATGGTTTGTTTACTAATTCTGACTTTTTGCTGTCAGGCTATGGCAGCTTCTGGCAAGTTTCAGAAAAGTCCGGGAACTGTTAAAGGAAAAGTTACAGATAGTAAAGGTGAAGCTTTACCCGGCGTAACCGTAAGACTGGAAGGTGTAACTACTAAAAGTCAAAGTACAGATATTAAAGGTGCTTTTATATTTAACAATGTTGAAGCCGGTACTTATAACCTGGTATTTAACTATATAGGTTATAAAACAGTAAGTAAAAAAGTTAGCCTTGCAGATGGAGCTGAAAGCTTACAAAATGTTGTGCTAACAGAAGAAAGCAGTGGCCTTAACGAAGTGGTTGTAATCGGTTATGGAACTGTAAAAAAAGCAGATCTTACCGGTTCTGTTTCACGCGTATCTGCTGAAGATATCAATGCTACACCGATTGTTGCACTTGATCGTGCCTTACAGGGCAGAGTAACTGGTGTAAATGTTACTACTAATTCTGGTAAACCGGGGAGTGGAACCACTATTCGTATTCGTGGAGCCGGATCTATAAATGCCGGAAATAACCCATTATATGTAGTGGATGGTCTTCCGGTTTCGGATTTGAACACCATCAACCCGGGAGACATCGAAACAATTGATATTTTAAAAGATGCTTCTTCTACAGCTATTTATGGCTCGAGGGGGAATAACGGTGTGGTAATAGTAACCACCAAAAGAGGTAAATCAGGAAAGGCCACTTTAAGTTATGATGGATATTATGGCAGCCAAAGTGCGCTTCGAACAATACCTATGCTCAATGCAGTACAATTTGCAGAGATGGTAAATGAAGCAAGAGTCAATGCCAACCAACCTATTTATTTCGATGGCTCTGCTGAAGATAGGCCATTGGTATCATCGCTTTCTGAAGGAACCAACTGGCAAAACGAAGTTTTCCAAAAGGCTGCACCTATGCAAAACCATCAGTTAAGTGTTACAGGAGGCAGCGATCAGGTTCGTTATGCCATTTCGGGTGGATACTATGCTCAGGATGGAATAATAAAGGGTTCTGATTTTAATCGGTACTCATTGAAAGCGAATGTTGATGGCAACGTAAACAGCTGGTTAAAAGCAGGCGTTAATCTATACAGTGCTTATACTAATGGTAATAATGCCAGAACAGAAGTTAACGGAAATGCCGGTGGAGGTGTAGTTAGTGCAGCTTTAAATTATTCACCAACATTCCCTGTATACAATTCCGCAGGAACTTATTATACAAATACGGGATCAATAAATGGTTATGCGGTAGATAATCCTGTAGCTCTGGTAAATGAATGGACTGACAGGGATAGAGGTGTGCGTGTTTTGGCGAATACATTTTTAGAGTTTAAAATATTAAACGGCTTAACCTTTAAAACCACTTTAGGTTCGGATATTAGTTCAGTAAAATCAAACGGGTATGCTACCCGCTTTTTAACAGCTGGTACGGGCAATGGCTCCGCATCAGTGAGTAACAATCAGGTAGTTAGCTGGCTGAATGAAAATACCTTAAATTATAGCAAAATTTTTGCAGCTAAACATAGCTTCAATGCTGTTGCCGGATATACCAGCCAGGCATGGGAGCGTGAAAATTTTACTGCTAATGCCAAAGGTTTCGTTAATGATTTTGCCTTATACAATAACTTAGGTACAGGTACAACATTAACGGCTCCAACTTCCGGTGCCTCTCAAACATCTCTTCAATCTTTTTTAGGAAGAGTGAACTATGCTTACGATAACAAATATTTGCTTACTGTTTCGGCTAGAGCAGATGGATCATCCCGGTTCGGGCCTGATAGCAGATGGGGCTATTTCCCTTCTGCAGCTTTTGCCTGGAAAATAGTAGAGGAAAACTTTATGAAAGCGCAAAAAGTGCTTTCTGATGCAAAAATTCGGATAAGCTACGGACTTGGGGGTAACCAAGATATTGGTGATTACCAGTATATTGCAACGCTTGCTTCTGGTGGTTATATCTTAGGAAATACATTATACAGCGGTACTACGAATGCCGTTCTGCCTAATTCAGATTTAAGGTGGGAAAAGAGCGCTCAGTTTGACCTTGGTGTAGACTTAGGGTTTTTCCAGAATCGGGTAAGGCTTACAGCAGATTATTATAGAAAAGAAACTTCTGATCTGTTGTTTGATGTTGGAATTAATCCAAGCTCTGGTTTTTCAACAGTATTTAAAAATATAGGTGGGGTTGAAAATAAAGGTTTTGAACTAGAGCTTAGTACCAATCTACAGAAAAGGGATTTTAATTGGGAGTCTCAATTGTCTTTTTCAACAAACAAAAGCAAAGTATTGGCACTGAATAACTTAAATGAAATAGTAGTAGGGGGTGATATCAGAGATGTTGGTAATGGGCAACTAAATGCGGCCTTATTAAAGGTGGGTGACCCAATGGGCCAGTTCTATGGGTTGGTATTTGATGGAATTTTTCAAACAGCAGAAGAGATTGCAGTCTCTGCGCAGAAATCAGCTAAACCAGGAGATGTACGTTATCGTGATTTGAACGGTGATGACCAGATCACATCTGATACCAAAGACAGAGCGGCGATTGGAAATGCAAATCCTAATTTTTTTGGCGGATTGAATAATACTTTCACCTGGAAAAATATAGATCTTAATGTATTTCTACAGGGTTCTTATGGTAATGATATCTTGAATGTTGCCCGCTTTGATTTATTCGGACTGAATGGTTTAAGTAACAATAGCGCGGAGGTATTGAATCGCTGGACACCTACAAATCCAAGTAATACCATTCCAAGAGCTAATGCATTAGGTACAAACAGAACAGTATCATCCTTCCTGGTTGAAGACGGCAGTTATTTGAGATTGAAAAATGTATCTCTTGGATATAAATTTACGTCGGATGTATTAAAAAGAGCTGGTATAGGTTCGGCAAGAGTTTATGTGTCTGCACAAAACCTTGCTACTATAACCAATTACTCAGGGTTTGATCCCGATGTAAATCGTTTAGGTAGTGGAAGTGGCTCCACACCAGGAGTAGACTATGGAGTCTATCCTTCATCCAAAACCTTCTTATTGGGTTTAAACTTTACCTTTTAAATGTAAAAAAATGAAAACTAAAATAATTGTATACTTCTCATTGATAATAACGTTGACCAGTTGTAAAAAACTGGATCTTGTTCCTGTCAATAACTTGACACGAAATACCTATTATAAAACACCAGAAGATGCGAAGGCTGCTATAGGATCCGCTTATGCACAGGTAAGTGCTATTTATAGAGGTGGCGATTTTATGTTTATAGATTTGGCAACCACAGACGATGGTGCAACTTTTGCAGGTATTGGAGACCGTGTGCCACTCTGGAATTATAAAATTACTCCTGAAAATCAATTTATCAATCAATATAATACTTCATACCAAACTATTCAAAGAAGTAATATTGTGATTGAGCATATTCCGCTTATTCCTTTGAGTGATGCACTAAAGGCACAATATGTAGCTGAAGCAAAATTTATTCGTGCACTTAGTTATTTTAATTTGGTTCGCATGTATGGAGGTGTTCCATTGGTAACAGCAGAAACTAAATCACTGGATATAGATGTACCAAGAGCAAGTGTTGATGAGGTATATGCCCTTATTGAACAAGACCTTAAGGATGCAGAAGTAGTATTGCCGGTTTCTTTTCCTGCTGCAGACCAGGGTCGTGCTACAAGAGGTGCGGCGAAAGGCTTGCTTGCCAAGGTTTATTTAACTCGCGCAGGAACAACTGCCGGTTCACCTTATTGGGCATTGGCGACTTCAAAAGCTAAAGAAGTGATGGATTTAAATAGCTATGATCTTTGGGCAAATTATGCGGATGCATTTTCTTTAGCCAATAAGGGTGGCAAAGAATTTGTTTTTGAGATTCAAAGTAAAACGGACGTATTGGGTTCTACCATGGGGAGATTATACGGAGTTCGCTCACTTCCCTACGCAGGTGGTGCCGGAGCTGGAACTTGCCGGGTGACTCCCAGTTTGTTTAATTCATATGAAAGTGCTGATACAAGAAGGGCTGTAAATGCCCCAACTACTTATACTTTCGGTAGTACTACATATACGCTTTCAGCCACAACTACTGATGTAACCAGAGCGGTTCCTTTTGCTAAATACCTGGATCTAACATCAACTACAGGAATAGGGGGCAAAAGTTTTCCGTATATGCGATATTCAGAAATTTTGCTGATCTATGCGGAAGCGCTGAATGAAGTAAATACAGGTCCAAATACAGAAGCATATAATGCTTATAAAAAAGTGCATGACCGTGCGGGTTTAACTACACCTTTACTGAACACTTTTGCTTATCAAACTTTTAAAAATGCTGTTTGGCTGGAAAGAAGGCTTGAATTTCCTGCCGAGATTCAAAGAAGGTTTGACCTTGTAAGAACAGGTCGCCTGATTAGTGCCGTACAATCCGAGATTTCATTCGGTCGTGTTCTCGAGATTCAGCCTTTTCACTATCTATTACCAATACCACAAGCTGTAATTAATTCAAGCCCTTCTGTAACACAGAATCCGGGATATTAATTAATAAATACATCAGAGCGTTTAGCAGCAGATCAATTAAAAAAGAATTTAAGACATGGATTTTTTAAATGGGGTTAACGCCCTCACTTTAGTTTTTATCGCCTTATTGGTATTTGCTATTGCTTATAGATTTTACGGGATTTTCCTGGCCAATAAAGTATTAAAGCTCAATGCTGCAAACGTAACCCCTGCAATAGAATTTTCAGATGGAAAAGATTATGTGGCCACCAACAGGACTGTACTGTTTGGCCATCATTTTGCAGCCATAGCAGCCGCCGGACCTTTGGTAGGCCCGGTGCTGGCAGCCCAGTTTGGTTACCTGCCGGGAACACTATGGATTTTGATAGGCTGCGTGTTGGGAGGCGGGGTGCATGATATGGTGGTACTCTTTGCATCAGTAAGACATAAAGGAGAAAGCCTGGCTACCATAGCAGGAAAAGAGATCGGTACAGGTACCGGTTTAATCGCAGGAATAGCCATCCTTTTTATCCTTATCCTTACCCTGGCGGGTCTTTCTTTAGCTTGTATCAGCGCTATGCATGAAGCTTCCTGGTCTTTGTTTACCGTAATTGCAACCATGCCCATTGCCCTGATCATGGGGTTAATCATGCGCTACCGGAAAGACAGCGTTATCCTGGCAAGTATTTTCGGGGGGATCATGCTGATCGCCTCTATAGTGGGAGGTCATGAGCTGATGCAGATCCCTGCCATTAGCCATATTTTTCACTGGAAGATAGAAACCATATCCATAGCGATAACAGTATATGGCTTTTTAGCATCCGTATTGCCTGTTTGGTTATTATTAGTTCCAAGAGATTACCTATCTACCTATTTAAAGATAGGAACTATCCTTATGCTGACAATAGGAGTGATATTTGTACATCCAAGACTGCAAATGCCTGCACTTACCCAATTCGTGAGCGGTGGCGGTCCGGTTATTGGCGGTCCTGTATTGCCTTTTATTTTTATCGTAATTGCCTGCGGAGCGATCTCTGGTTTTCACGCCATTATTGCCACAGGAACAACTCCAAAAATGCTGGCCAACGAAAAGGAAATCCTATTTGTAGGCTACGGAGCCATGCTGGTGGAAGGCTTTGTGGCATTGATGGCCTTGATAGCAGCCTGTACTTTAGTTCCTGGAGATTATTTCGCCATCAATACCCCAAAAGAGATGTATGAAAGTTTCATTGCCCAAAATCCAAATTTAAAGGCAGTAGACTTAGCCTATTTTAGTGAGAAGATAGGCGTAGAGCTGCAGGGAAGGACTGGCGGGGCAGTATCCCTTGCAGTAGGTATGGCCCATATATTTAATAAAATACCTTATATGGATGATGTGATGGCCTATTGGTACAATTTCGCCATCATGTTTGAAGCGGTATTTATACTGACAGCAATTGATGCAGGCACACGGGTAGGCAGGTTCTTCTTACAGGAGATGATAGGAAGGGTAATCCCCAGGTTCAATGATAAGAACTGGATGCCGGGGATCATCATCAGCAGTTTGCTGTTCACCTTTTCCTGGGGCTACCTGGTGTATACAGGGAACGTAAGCAGTATCTGGCCATTGTTCGGGATCAGCAACCAATTGCTGGCAGCATGCGGCCTTATTGTTTGTACCACCATGCTCATCCGTATGAACAGGAAGAAGTACGCCCTTTGTGCTGCTATACCCGGGGTGTTCATGGCGCTTATCACCTTCTGGGCGGGCTATGAGCAGGTGGTGAATATGTACATGCCTAAAGGCCAATATCTACTGGCTTTCCTGGCCTGCATAGCCATGGTGCTGATGTTCATCGTGTTTGTGAACACTTTTAAAAGATGGTATCAATTGTCGAAAATGAAAGCAGATAAGGTGGATTATTATGGAGCTACGGTAAAGGAGTTGGTGGAACGGTAAGTATTATAACAGGATCTAAAATAGACTATAACCAAATATATAACCATTATGAAATTAACATTTACTAAGCAACTAAAAATGCCTTTGTTGGCCTTTGTTTTTTTATTGATGGGCGTTTTACATGCTCAAGCGCAATTTGTACATCCGGGGATACTGTTCAACGCTGCTGGCCTGGCCAGGATAAAGAAAGATGCAACTACGGAACGGCAGCCATGGGCAGCGACATATGCTAAGATGCTTGCCTATAACGATATAAACTATGTGCAGAAACGTGTTTATGCCGATGTTCGCAGACAATCAGGAGAGGACATCAGTGATGCGTCAAATGCACTGTCTTCCCAAAGTCAGATAGCTTATAGGTGTGCAATTCTGTGGACAATTACAGGAAACCCTCAATATGCAACTATTTCAAAAAAAATATTGAAGAACTGGTCAGATACCTTGCGGACTTTTAGCGGGAACGGTGCCAAGTTAGCTGCATCGTGGTTTGGTTTTGGTTTTGTTAATGCTGCGGAAATTCTGCGATATACAAACTCAGGCTGGAGCGCGGCAGATATACTGAAAGCGGAAGGTATGTTCAGGAATGTTTTTTTTCCGGTAATTGAACATTTCCAGGTAGGGCCTGCGGGGAATTGGAGTGCGGCCATTTCCAAAACTATGATGGCAATAGGAGTTTTTATAAATGACCGAGGCATTTACAACAGAGGGCTCAGTTTTTTGAAGGCAAAGCCAGGGGATGGCACTGCTTATGATACTTTTTCTGGAACACTGTACAATTACATTTCCGGTACTACCGGCCAGTGTTATGAAAGTGGTCGCGATCAGAACCATACCCAAATGGGCATAGGGGCATTAGCGGAAGCTTGCGAAATGGGGTATAACCAAAAAGAAACGGAGGATCTTTTTGGTTTGTATTCAAACAGGTTATTGTTAGGAACCGAATATACCGCTGAATATAATTTAGGTTATAGCGTACCCTATACACCAAATTATTATGGAGATGTAATTTCTCCCGATGAAAGGGGAGAGTTTCTTCCATTTTATGAATTGGTTTACAATCATTATGTAAACAGAAAAGGGATGTCTGGAACTCCGGTTAAATTTACCACAATGGTTGTGGAAAAAATAAGGCAAGACAAGGGAGGAGAAAGTGGTATGGCGATATTATTAGGCTACGGATCATTTTTGTTTAATGAATATGCAGGATTTAAATATGTTCCTGCTGCGGGTGATTATCGGACAACAGGATTGAGTAGCAGTATGGGTACCCCAGCACAGTTTGAAGTTTTTACAAACGGAAATTGGGTACCAGCGACAACCGCCATTGGAGCAGAAACTAATTTGTTAGTAAGAAATGGGCAAAGTGCAGTTGTAGCAGGTAATAGAAATTTAAAGAATCTGATAGTTGGAGAGGGGAATGGAGCTGTTTTAAGGGCAAAGATCAATGCAAATGCAGTATCAGCATTAACCATTGTAGAGCCAGGTAATTTAAGCACTATTCCTGCGCTATCTTTTGTTAACGGTGGACAAGCTACAGGCTCTACCAGTGCTGTTGCAACTATCACAAAAGTAAAAGTAACAGGTGCAGATATAAATAATCAGGGTTCTGGCTATACTTCTGCCAGTGTTACTTTTAGCGGCGGTGGCGGAAGCGGAGCAGTGGCCACACCAACATTGAGTGGTGGTAAAATTGTGAATATTGTTATAACCGATTCAGGATCGAACTATACTTCCATACCAACTATGTCTATTATAGGAAATGGTACAGGAGCAGCTGTTTCGGCAAAAGTTGGTATTACAGAGGTAAGCATTGGTAGCGGAGGGACGGGCTATACCATAGCACCAACAGTTATAGCAGGGACCTTTCTGAAAGTGAGCGACGGAATTGCTTTAAGTGTATCAACTGATGTGTTTTTTCAAAGAGGATCATCTGTGTATACCGGGGGAGCTTCTACAGGTATATTGAATATCAGGGGCAACCTGATAGCAGAAGATACAGTTAATTGTATCTCTGTAGCTCATGATAATACCATGTCATCACTTACAGTAAATTTCACTAGTGGTTCTGATAATATCGGGTTCATGGGCGGAAATGTTACTTTTAACGCACTGGGTGTTACAGCTGGGAATACCCATAAACTGAAGCTAGGTGCCGTAATGAATATTGCAGGCGCTATTACACTAAACGGTACCGGCATAATTGATGCAACTAATGGCACTATAGGTTTTGTAAATGTTTCTCCTTCTACATCGACACTGAGAACCGTTGCAGCCAATACTTTTAAAGATGCAACGCTCAATAAAATGATAGTCAATTCAACCAATGGAGTTACACTGAACCAGGTGCTGACGATAGGAAAACTGGATATGCAGAAGGGATTGCTGAATATTCCGGAAACTTCAGAGGTTACTGTTTCAAGTGTTTCAGGCGGAAGCAACACTTCCTATATCAACACCAAGTCGTCAGCAAGTTCCAGTGCAATTGCGAAAGTTAAAGTAACCGGATTAACAACTGCTCAGGGAGATATTCCTTTAGGAAACGGCGGAAATTATCTGCCTGTACGCATTACCCCACCCTCAGAAACTGCATTCAACTTTACAATGAGTGTACTTACGGGCCTTACAGCTAATGGTTTGCCAAATGGCGGTGTAGTTGCAGACAAGAGCCAGTTTGTAAATGCGTCATACCATGTTATCCGTACAAGCGGAGAAGGAGATTATACGTTTCGTGTTGGCTTTCCTGCAAGTCTGAAAGGCAGTGGTTTTACCCCGTCATCTCCTTTCGGTATTTCAAAATATAATGGAAGCAGTTGGTTACCTGTGACAGGCAGTGGTGATTATGTACTAAATACCGCTACCGCTACTTTTGATACCAATGGCTTACGCCACCGGGTACAGATAGGTGGGGCTCTGCCATTGAATTTTGTAACAGCTACCAATGCCAGCGGCAGTACAGAAAGCAAAGCTACTAACTTAATCGTGCAGGAAGATTTTGCAAAGGTCAAGGCAACTAATATCATGTCTCCGAACGGTGATGGGATAAACGACAAATGGGTGATCGATAACATAGACCTCTATCCAAATAACGAAGTAAAGGTATTTGACAAAGCCGGGCGTTTCATTTATGGTAAAAAAGGTTATGACAACAGTTGGGAAGGCACCTTAAATGGAGTGCCACTGGCTGAAGGCACCTATTACTATATCATAGATTTTGGAACGAGCAGGCTACGTTTCAGAGGTTTCATTACCATTACCAGGCCAGAGTAAACAGAGATGAAAACGATATATAAAACCTTAGTACTGATTACGATTAGCATAATCATTACTACCTCGGTAAAAGCACAGTTGAATCCTTTATCCTCCCAGTACTATACCAATCAATACCTGATCAATCCGGCCTTTGCCGGGGCGGGTGAGGGTTTAAAGCTGAATGGTGCTTACCGTAAGCTATTGAGCAATGTACCTGGGTCGCCTTTAACCCAAAACCTGACGGTCGATTATGGCTTTAACAAAGTTGGACTGGGTTTAACGGCAAACAACGAAAGTGCGGGTTTGCAAAGGCAGACCAGGGTAGTGGGCAGTTATGCCTATCACCTGAAGCTGAATGACAACGACCATCAGTTGCACTTTGGGGTATCAATGGGTCTTATGAGCCAGCGCTTAGAAAATGCCGATATTTATGGCAATCCCAATGATCCGGCAGTAGGGCAGTACAATGACCGTAAAACTTACCTGGACGGAGATTTTGGAGTAGCTTATACTTCAGATAAGCTGACCATCCAGGCGGCCATCCCCAACCTGAAAAGTGTATTGAAAAAGGATGCGATCAAGCTGGCCGATGTGGCTACCTTTTATACTTCAGTAAGTTATAAAATCGGGATCAGCGAAGGTGCCGAAGGTATGGATGCAGAGCCAAAGGTAGCCTACAGGGGGGCGAAAGGTTTTGACAACATCTGGGATGCGGGTGCGCAGTTTGGTATTGCCAACAAGCAGGTGTTTTTGCTGGCGATGTACCATAGTACCAGGAATGCGACTTTTGGTTTGGGTATGGACTTTAGAAAGAAATACCTGATCAGCGGAACCTATACCACACAGACCTCTGCTTTAAGCAGCTATACCAATGGCAGTTTTGAACTCAACCTGAGACTGAGTCTGAGTAAATAAATGGATAAATTGAATAGGGTCTTATCCGTATATAGCTATATACGGATAAGACCGGCCGTATAGCCCATTGCGGAATTGTAGAATCGCTGAGGGGAGACTTTGTCATTTCTATTGAGGGAAATAGCAATTCAGATGGCTCGAGAAACGGAGATGGCGTGTACAGGAGGATGAGGCACAAGAGGCAACCTCCTGCATGAGATTGCTTCGTACCTTGTAATGACGATCGTATTAGGAACATATCAAGAGAATCTCTGCTGTCGTCTACACAATTACCTGTGTGGTCTACTCTTCAAAAACCATGTTGTTTTTCGATATAAGTTTGCCTGTATCATTCAAAAAACGAACAGGTTATGAAAGCAAATCACCTCAGTTATATCGCGGCAATTTTCCTCATGCTGACATCTGCCTTAGCCTTCGGGCAGTACCGCATTTCAGGAACGGTAAAAGATGATAAAGGTAAAATCATTCCCGCCGCAAGTGTTTCATTAAGTCCGGCAGGAATGGCGACCAAAACCGACAGTACAGGGAATTTCAATTTAGAGGGTCTCAAAGGAAGCCAGACTTTGACGGTTTCTTCGATAGGTTACCGGTTATTTAGAAAAGAGATCAGGTCTGATTCATCAGTTCGTCTGGATGTGGTATTAAAACCAGATACCAGGACCCTTAACGAAGTGACCATTAGTGCGGGTTCTTTTGAGGCGAGCGATAAAGCCAAAGGAGCCTCACTTACCGCAATGGATGCATTTACGGTAGCCGGAAATAACGGTGACCTTGCACTGGCGCTGCGATCACTGCCCGGTGCGCAGCAGATCGGCGAAATGGACGGTCTTTTTGTGCGTGGCGGAACGGGAGAAGAAACCAAGCAGTTTATAGATGGTACGCTGCTTAAAAATCTCAATTACCCGAGGGTGCCTGGTGTGCAGCAATACGCAAGGGTGAGCCCGGTCCTGTTCAAGGGAATATTGTTCAGTTCCGGAGGTTATTCGGCGCTGTACGGACAGGCGATGAGCAGTGCGCTGATCCTGGAAAGTAATGAGCTGCCGGAAAAATCATCAGCCTATTTTGCCATCTTTCCGCCAAACTCCAATGCAGGGATCCAGCAATTGTCACCCAACAAAAAAAGCAGTTATGGGGTGACCCTGCGTTACACCAATGCATCATTTTATAATTCAGTTGTCAAACAAAAGCCCGATTATTTCAGCGGGCCGGAATACATCGAGGGTGATGCGAATTTCAGGATAAAAACAGGAAAGACGGGTATGGTTAAATTTTATACCAACTGGAACGTCAGTGATGTTGGTATGAGAAATCCTGATATTGACAATCCTACATTCAGGGCTGGCTATCAGGTAAAAGGCAAAAGTATCTATAATAACCTGAGCTACCGGAGTAACCTTTCTGACAGCTGGCAGGTTGATGCAGGTATGGCTTATAGCTATAATGAGGACCACACCGTCAACAGCCTGATCAATTCAGAAGGACAGGTCACTGATCCGGAGCATGAAGCATTAAGCTATAAGAACGGGCAGCGGCTGATCAAATCTGATTTCGCCCAGGGAAGACTGGTATTCACCAAAATGTTCTCCAATAACCAGGCTTTGCGTTTTGGCGCCGAGCATTTCTACAACCGGGACAGGGGGATGTCCAATGACAGTACCCTGGCACTTACCGATAATTTATCAGCAGCTTTTGCAGAAGGGGATATTTACCTGGCAGATGGTCTGGCCGCCAAGGTTGGCGCACGTATGGAGTATTCTTCTGCATTAAATGAGTTCGTAGTCGCCCCGCGGGCAAGCCTGGCTTACCGTCTAAAAAAAGGCGGGCAGTTTAACCTGGCTTATGGGATCTTTTACCAGAAACCACTGAACGATGTACTGTATCTTGACAGGGAACTGAAGTTTTCAAATGCCGCCCATTATGTGCTGAATTATACAAAAAAGGCCAACAACCGTTTCTTTCGCATTGAGGCTTATCGCAAGCAATATAGCGACCTGGTTAAAACAATGCCGGTAACAGACAATAGCGGAAGCGGCTATGCGCAGGGTCTGGAGCTCTTTTTCCGTGACAAGAAGTCGGTCAAAGACCTGGATTACTGGGTAACCTATACCTATCTGGATACCAAAAGGGATTTTCTGAATTACCCGTACGCGCTTCAGCCGGCCTTTGCGGCGCCGCATACGGCTACCATCGCAATTAAAAAGAGCTTCCCCGACATCAATACTTTTGTGAATGTTTCCTATGCAGTTGCTACGGGCAGGCCCTATTACGACATCAGGTATTCGGCAGGTGAAGGATACAGAATCTTTGACCAGGGAAAAACCAGGACTTACAGTGTCATGAACCTGCAGTTTGCGCACCTCTTTTCCGTTTTTAGTTCCTGGAAACAGAAGCCTGTATCGGGATTCAGTGTAGGCGTAAATAATATTCTGGGGACAAAACAGGTCTTTGGCTACAACTACAGCTTTGACGGGAGCAATAAAGTCGCTATAACCCCGCCGGCAGCCCGGTATTTCTATGCAGGGATATTTATGAGCTTCGGCATAGACCGTACATCCGACTTCATCGATAAGAATCTATAGTCAATTTTTAAAAATTAAAACCAATAGCATGAAAAAGTTAGTATTATCCATTCTGGCGCTGGTCATATTTCACATGACCGTTTCAGCACAGGAAACCACAGCTGCATTGCAGAGTGTGGTGACAAAATTAGATCAGGCCAAAAAAGCCAAAGATTATGAAGCCCTTGAAAAAGAGTTTCTGGCGGTTGCAGAACAGCAAAAAAGCTGGTTACCCTATTATTATGCTGCATTTTGTAATGCGAAAGTGGGCTTTATTAACCAGGACGACGGAGAAAGCATCGAGCCTTACAGCATCCGTGGTGAAGAGCAGGTGGAAAAGGCAAAATCGATGCTCGATACGGTCCGGCAAAAAAAGGAGCTTTCAGAACTCTTCACGGTACTGAGCATGGTGTACCGCACAAAGGTTTTCATCAACCCAATGACTTATGGCCGCAAATATGGCATCCTTTCGCAGCAGTACCGCGTAAAAGCGCAGGAGCTCGACCCAGAAAATCCGCGGGCACTTTATGTACAGGCATGGGAGCTGTACAAGACCCCAAAAATGTGGGGCGGAGATAAGGAAGCGGCTAAAAAACTGTCGGAGCGAAGCCTTGCGCTGCTTCAAAATACGAAAGCTGATGTGAACCCGCATTGGGGAAAGGCAGAAAATGAAGAATTAACTGGTAAAAATAAATAGATCATTAACAATTTAAATTTAGGAATCATGGGATTTGGAGCGATTATCATCATACGACTGCTGTTTGCGGTTTGTATGGTATTTATTATTGGATATGTTTTTGGCGGGTTTTCTAAAAATCCGACTCTGGCGACACTGACAAAAGTGGCTGCAATACTGGCTATCGTGCTGTTCATCGCAGCCAATGCTTTGTCGATGCGGTTTGCTTTTGGTAAATGCGGCCCTGGTAAATGGAACTGCACTGAAGTAAGTGCCCCAAAACGATAATAACTTTTTTATTCATGTCATCAATTAATTGCTAAATTGATGACATGAATAAAAAAGTTGTTTTTTCTGCTTTGCTGGTTGTTTTCTCTTTTGGCCTGTCTTACGGTCAGAACAGCACTTCTGCTATTAAAATTGGCGTCAGGCTGATTTCTGATCAGCTGGCTTATCCTACAGCTTTTGCTGAACCTAAAGATAAATCGGGAAGGCTGTTCGTTGCTGAACAAAAAGGCAAGATCAGGATTATCAGTAAAGGTGTGCTTCTGGAAAGACCTTTTTTAGACATCACTGAAGATGTACTGATGATGAACAGCGGCGACGAAATGGGTCTGCTTGGTTTTGCGTTTCATCCTTTGTTTGCGGAAAACGGCAAATTTTATGTTTTTTTTAGTAAACGTGTGCAGAGAAAGCCGGGATTGGACCACCGGAGTGTGATCCGCGAATACAGGGTATCTGCAAAAGATCCGAATCTGGCCGACAAGACTACCGCGCGGGAAGTAATGTCTTATGATGAGCCGGAGTCTAACCACAATGGCGGTGACATCAAGTTTGGGCCTGATGGCTTTTTATATATCGGTATTGGCGATGGCGGCGCCTACAACGATCTTCACGGAGAGTTTGGGAACGGGCAGAACCTCAATGTAGTGTTTGGTAAAATTTTGCGGATCGATATTGACAAACCGCCTTATGGAATTCCTGCTGATAACCCGTTTGTCGGGAAGGAAAATGTGCGGCCCGAGATTTTTGCTTATGGTTTCAGAAATCCATGGCGGATCAGTTTTGACAAGGTCGACGGGAGGCTTTTTGCCGGGGATGTTGGGCAGAAGAACTGGGAAGAAATAGATCTCGTAACTAAAGGTGGCAATTATGGCTGGAGGGTGAGGGAGGGTACTCATATTAAGACTCCCGGCGATCCTGATCCAAAGAACTGGATCAACCCGATTATTGACTATGGCCGGCAGGAAGGCATCAGTGTCACCGGCGGTTATGTTTACCGTGGCAGACAGATTCCTTCCCTGAGCGGTAAATACATATTTGGAGATCTCATGGGCCCCGTCTGGGCCCTGACGGATGTCAAAAAAGAACTTTGGAGTAAAGAAAAGCTATCCATTTCCCGTGATCCGGGAAGCTGGCAGATCTATAGTTTCGGCGAGGACCAGGCCGGTGAGCTGTACATCCTTTCAGTGCTGATGGAAAGCGGTAAGGGTGCGGTCTATAAAATAGTTCCTGGCAAATAATGCCCCTCATCTGCACAGTAAAGTGACAAATGAAGAGATATATTTATGCAGTAAAGAGATTATATTTGTGATAAGCATTAAATTATTACCGTTGCATATGAATATAAGATCTTTTTTACCGGCTTTGATGATCTCCGTATTGTCTTTGAGCTCTGCTTGTTATGGCCAGGCAGGTACATCGCCCGTCAAACTGGATGTCAAACTAATCACTGACCAGCTTTCACATCCTACCGGCTTCGCCGAACCCAAAGACAAGTCCGAAAGGCTATTTGTGATCGAGCAGGAGGGCCGTATTATAATCATCAAAAATGGTCAGCTCCTGCCTGTACCTTTTTTGGATATTAAGGATGAAGTATTAAAGAATGATGGTTACGACGAGCGTGGTTTGCTCGGTATAGCCTTTCATCCGGATTACGCCAAAAATGGTAAGTTTTATATCTATCGCAGTGTGCGTGCCCAGAAGGCGAAAGGGCTTGATCATAAAAGTGAAGTCCGCGAGTATACCGTCTCAAAACAAAACCCGGATGTGGCAGATAAATCAAGTTCCAGATTAGTAATGGAGTTTGACCAACCGGAAAGCAATCATAACGGCGGTGACCTGAAGTTTGGGCCAGACGGGTTCCTATACATCGCATCGGGCGATGGCGGGGGTGGTGACGACAAGCATGGTGAATTTGGGAACGGACAGAATTTAAATACGGTTTTGGGTAAAATCCTCAAGATCGATGTAAATCAGCAGCCTTATGGCATTCCAAAGGACAATCCATTTGTGGGAAAAGATGGTGTTCGTCCGGAAATCTATGCTTATGGCGTAAGGAACCCCTGGAGAATTAGTTTTGACAAGCTAAACGGGAGACTTTTTGCCGGTGAGGTTGGTCAGAATGCATGGGAGGAAGTGGATATCATTACTAAAGGCGGTAACTATGGCTGGAGGATCAGGGAAGGGCTGCACGATAAATTTCCTAATGATCCTGGTGCAAAAAACTGGATAGACCCGATTGCCGAATATCCGCATAGTGAAGGGATCAGCATTACGGGCGGTTTTGTATACCGGGGCAAACAAATCCCGGGGCTCCAGGGGAAATATGTTTTTGCAGACTGGATGGGGCCTGTTTGGGCGCTTACCGACGTGAAAAAACCACTATGGGAAAGAGAAAAGTTGTCGATTTCACATCCTGCGGGCTACTGGCAGGTTTATAGCTTTGGTGAAGACCAGGCAGGAGAGCTTTATATTTTAGCGGTAATGCTGGATTCGAATAAGGGAGCATTGTATAAAATTGTGACCGGAAAATAAGCTGCCTTTGTAATTTCTTAATATTGGTGTAAATTGTCATTAAATTAAAGGGCGGATAATTTAACCATGGCCATAAGGAAACCATATTCTGATCAGGAAATTCTTTTGATTGCAAGAGCCGATACCGGAAAGGCTTTTGAAATCGCTTTTGATCAATACTGGTCTCCGCTATACCATCAGGCCTATAAAAAAACACAGTCAAAAGACCTGTCAAAGGACCTGGTCCAGGATGTGTTTATTGCCTTGTGGGACAACCTTGGCGCCCTGGCACAGCAGGACAGTCTTTTGCCTTATTTGTATACCATCCTCCGCAATAATACCCTCAAACAGTTTGAAAAGGACACTGTCAGGATGAAACACGCCATGAAACGGGTGGAGTATAATGATGATTTTGAACTTACCTCCCATCACATATTACTGAGTAAAGAACTGTACGCAATCATAGCCGATGAGATTTCAAAAATGCCTGCGCGGATGAAGGAAATTTATGGGCTCAAAAGAGAACAGAACTTTAGTATCAGGCAAATCGCCGAAGAGCTGGGCCTGTCTGAACAAACCGTAAAAAACCAGTTGCATACCGCAACCATCAGGTTAAAAGAACGGGTTAGAATTTATGATCCTTCCTTAATGTCGATCGCATTGATGGTTTCGGGTCTGTACTATTTTACGCATTGCTGATAGTAAATTTCTCAATTTAAAAAACTTCATATTTCTTATAGTACTTTTTAATTTCTGAGCGGTTATGTACCGAAAAGAGATCAAGTGAAACTCAAAGACATCAGCGAACTTATAAAGAAATACAACCGGGGTGAGGCCAGTGAAGCGGAAGAGGCATTGATCATCGAGTGGTATGAAAGAATTGAAGGAGGCGCACCACGGTTTGCAAGTGGTGAGTTTGAACGGCTGAAAACCCGGGTTTCTCAGCAGCTTATGAAACATCGTTCCGGAAAATTGCCGTCTGTTAGGGGCATTTCTTTATGGCGGTATATTGCTGTTGCTGCTTCGGTAATTGTTGTGTTTAGTGCAGGCATCTGGTTTTACACGTTACGTCATCCTGATACTGAAACAAGTTCAGCACAGGCTGCGGTCAATGACATTGCGCCGGGCAAAAAGGGTGCAACGATAACGCTTGCTGATGGTAAGGTGATTGCGTTGAGTGGTGCGAAGAATGGAGTGGTGATAGGAGGTGCGGTAAAATACTCGGACGGGAGTACCGTTCGGTACTCCTCCGGGACTAGCTCTTCAGGTTCGCTGAAGGGCTCACAGAATAGCTCAGGCCCCGTCGGAGTACGCTCACTTACTCCCACCGAGTTGCAGGGCGCAGATGGGAAGGCGCAGATTTTAACGGCAGGCACTGCTAAGGGACAGACATATCAATTTACTTTGCCGGATGGTACTAAGGTGTGGCTTAATGCTGCTTCATCCCTTAAATTTCCATCTTCTTTTAGTAAGTTATCTGCGCGGGCTGTCGAATTAAGCGGTGAGGGCTACTTTGAGGTATTTAAGGATAAAAGCAGACCATTTATAGTTAAAAGTACAGATCAGCGGGTAGAGGTTTTCGGAACGCATTTTAACATTAACAGTTACACAGATGAGCCGGTCACAAAAACAAGTCTTCTCGAAGGTTCAGTTGGCATTGAGAGCGCCCGTGGGGGATCTTCGGCACGGCTGAAACCTGGCCAGCAGGCGATCAGTACACATGATGGGATCAAGCTGATTGAAGGAATGGCAACTGATGCGGTCGACTGGAAAAATGGTGAATTCATATTTAATGACGAACCCTTGGAAAGCATCATGCGGAAAGTAGCAAGGTGGTACGACGTTGAAATCATATATAAAGGGATTGATCGGAAGGAGACTTTTGGCGGATCGATCTCCCGCTTTGAAAATGTTTCAAAAGTACTGGAAAACCTGCAATTGACAGGCGGCATCCAGTTTAAGATCGAAGGGAGAAAAGTGATCGTGACGAGTCAGGAATAAGAAACAACGGCCGAACTGTTCAAAATGGACAGACGGGATTAAACATAACCAACCAATTAACCAAAACCTAAATGAAATGAAGACACGTTACAAAAAAGACCCTTAACAGGATTGAGAAAAGACAGGCAGGCATATGTTCCTCATCTCAAAGAATAAAAACACCAAATCCTGATGTGCAATCAGGATCTGGTGACATCTGGCCTCGTCAACAACAAAGTTATCAACTGTTTAACCGCAGGTGCCCCAGGGTTCAATCAAAGGCATTCTGCTTAACCAAACTAAACAAACTTAGGTAAAACTGCCGTCAAAAGCAAGTTTGCAGTCCTCGCCGGATGCCTGTTTGTTGAACAACAACAACAAAATGAATACAATTTTTACCAGCAAACCGGGTATACTTAAAGGGTATATCCATAAAATTTGGCTTATTATGCGATTAACCACCGTGATATTGATAGCTACTTTGATGCAGGTCAGCGCTGCGACGCTTGCTCAGAGCATAACCATGCAGCAAAACCGGGCCAGTATAAAACAGGTCTTTGAACAGATCAAACTACAAACCGGTTATAATATCGTATGGAAATCGTCGCAGTTGAAAAACAAGCGGCAGATCAGTGCAAACTTCAAAAATATGAAGGTTGATGAAGTGCTGAACCAGGTCCTTTCGGATCAGGGTTTGGGTTACACTGTAAACGGGAAAACCATTGTGATCCGGGAAAAAGAACCTGTTTTACAGAATTTACTGAACACGGCTGTCTTAAACATTGATATTAAAGGACTTGTAACTGATGAAGCAGGCATGCCATTGGCCGGGGTCAGCATAAAGGTGAAGGACAAAAATATTGGAGCTTCCACAGATACTAACGGAAAGTTCAGCATCAATACTCCTGAAGGAAGTGTGCTCGTTGTCAGCTTCATCGGCTACATCACCCGGGAAATTCTTGTAGCCGGTAAAACGGAAATCAACATCACCTTACAGGAAAACATTTCGAAATTAACAGAGGTTGTGGTCACCGGATATTCCTCGCAGATCAGGAATACACTCACAACAGCCATCTCCAAACTGGACAACAGGATTTTAGAAAATGTCCCTTATCAAAACCTGGCGACAGCGCTGCAGGGAGCACTGCCTGGAGTTAGGGTACAGTCTACATCCGGTCAGCCGGGAGCCGCACCGCGGGTAATTGTAAGGGGTGGTACGTCTATAAACAATCCAAACGGTGCGGTTCCGTTATATATTGTAGACGGAATTATAAGGGGTGATCTGGACGATATTTCTGCTGATGATATTGAATCTATGCAGGTGCTTAAAGATGCCGCCGCCACGTCTATCTACGGGGCCAGGGGCTCAAATGGAGTAGTGCTGGTGAAGACCAAATCAGGAAAACCGGGGCCAACCAAAGTAACTTATAAATATGATGTGACTTCCTCTAATACGATCATTGATTATGAATATGTCGGGGCAAGAGATTACATCAACGCCATACGCTCATCGGTGAGGGGTGTCGGCCGTTCCGGAGGGGCGACTTCCGAAAACACCCTGCTGACAGAGGCACGGGCTTATGGAACAGGCAACGATCTGACCAAAAATACGCAGGCTACCACACAGTATCTTACACCTGCGAATCAATACAAACTGAACGAAGGCTGGGAAAGCATGCCAGATCCGGCAGACCCCACAAAGACCATTATTTTCAAGAATACAGATTTCAGCAAGTATGTTTACAGGACAGGTCTTTCGCAAAATCATCATGTTTCCATAGCGGGAGGCACAGAGCGCTCGACCTTCAGTGCCGGCGTAGGTTATATGTCTGCCCAGGGAACAATCAGGAATACCGATTACCAGAGGCTCAGTATGAACCTGAATGGGGATATCAAGGCAAGAGACAACCTCTCGTTTAATGCTCGTGTGAATTATACAGGTTCGGGCGACAACAGTAACCGCCTTCTGGGCAGTCCGGCAAATATTGCCCTGAGGTATGCTGCCCTGGCTCCTTCCATGAAGTACAGCTACGAAGACGGAGAACTTGCCCATGGCCGTGATGCGGGTATCGGGAATCCAGACTATTACTTTCCCCTGTTTGATGTGAAAGGCGATGAAATGCAAAAACAAAAACTAACGCTGTCGCTTGGCTCGCACTGGGAGCTGTTGCCAGGACTGTCTTTTGACCCTCAGGTATCCATGTACAACCAGGAGGCCCGGATTGATCTTTTCCAGCCAGCTTTTTATTCAGGTGTCATCGCGCGGACACTCAACAATGCCCGCGCTACCTCAGCCACACAGGGCTCATTCAGACAAAAACAAGTTGATGCACTTTTTAATTATAAAAAACAATTTGGCGGTAAGCACAACTTAAGTGCTGTTGCAGGATTTACTTATTTTGGCAGGGATACCACGACCTTAGTTGCCAGCGGCCGCGGAGCGGCTACAGATAATATCATTACGCTCAATGCTGCTGCTACTCCTGTTTCTGTATCCAGCTCGTTAAACCAGCGCGGGATCATGTCTTACCTGTACGGTATAAACTATGACTATGAGCAAAAATATCTTTTAACGCTTAATGGAAGGTATGACGGGGCTTCTAACCTTGGGAACTCCTACAAGTGGGGGTTTTTCCCGGGTTTTTCTGCCGGCTGGAATATGCATGAAGAGAATTTCTGGAAAGCATTGCCACCTGATCTTTTACGCGTAAAACTGCGTGCCAGTTATGGTGTCAATGGTAATATCTCAGGCCTCGGGGATTATGAATCTCAGGGTATATACTCTGCCAACGCAATTTACCTCGGGAGTTCAGCCATTCAGAATACGCTTTTTCCCAATCCTACTTTGCGATGGGAAGAGTCCAAAACCCTCGATTTCGGCGCTGATATCGGACTCTTCAAAAACAGGATAAACATCTTGTTTGATGTGTTCAGAAGGGTTACAGACAACCTGCTGACGAATCTAAGTTTACCGCCTTCTACAGGTTTTGGGACCATAAAGACGAACTATGGAAGCCTGGAAGGAAAAGGCATTGAGCTGGAGCTAAGTGCCCGGATCCTGCCGCCTTCATCAGCTTTTCAATGGGAAGCTTCTTTTAATGCAGCGCAAATTAAAAACACCATACGGGAACTGCCACCAAGCGGCGTGGAAAAGAACCGTGTAGGCGGCATGCAGATCTGGGATGCTAAAACCCAGACCTATGTCTGGGCCGGCGGATTGCAGGAAGGCGGACGCATTGGGGATCTCTTTGCTTACAAACAAATAGGCATCTATGCTACCGACGCGGATGCTGCAAATGCCCCTGTAGATATGCTGAACGGCGCCAGAAATAATCCAAATGGAAAGGCAGCCGCGGGAGATGTGATCTGGCAGGATACGGATGGCAATGGCATCATCAATGCTTTTGATGCAGTTTATATAGGCAATCCTTTCCCGGTATGGACGGGTGGGTTTTCCAATTACTTCAACTACAAGAATTTCAATTTATCGGTGTGTATGGATTATGCCACAGGACATACCAGCTATAATCAGCTGCAGCAGATCTCCAATTCAAATGGTACCGGCGATTCAAGCCCCTCAAAACAATTCTGGGAACAATCCTGGAAGCAGCAGGGCGACGTGACGGATGTGCCGCGATATGTCTACCTGGATACAAAATCAAACATCACCAGGGGAAACAGTACCTATTACACCAAATCAGATTACCTCGCTTTGAGGGAGGTGACCCTGAGCTATACCATACCCCTGAAGGTAATGCAGAAACTGAAGATGAACAGTTTGAGGCTGAATGCGACCGGAAACAACCTGCATTATTTCAGGCAGCCGGTGCGTAACGGAGTAATACCCAATAATACGGAAGACGGAGGAACGGATAATGGCCGCTATGCCTTACCCCGGAATTTCATCTTTGGCGCAACGCTTACCTTCTAATCATAAAGTATAAAATCATGAAAGAAATATATAAAATTCTGATAGGTATGGCCCTGATCACAGGTCTTATGCCATCTTGCAAAAAGGCCATTGACCTGGAACCGGTGAGTTCGATAACTGCTGCGTCCTTCTGGAAAACGGAAAGTGATGCTCTGGCAGGCACAAACGCAATGTACCATCAATTGAGGCTTCAGGCCACCAACCAGGGCAATCAATACAATACCTTCTTTTTTGGGGAGGCCAGGAGTGATGTCTTTGTAACTGGTACAGCAGCTCCGCTTTTCAATCTCTATTATGAGAATTTACTGACACCTGCAAGCGCAGGTCCGTCCTGGCAGGGATATTATACCATTATCAATACGGCCAACCTGGTCATCAAATACGTACCTTCTATTACGTTTTCGTCTGAAGCGGCTAAAAACGCGGTACTGGCTGAGGCTTATACGATGAGGGCTTATGTCTATTTCATCATGACGAAAACCTGGGGAGACCTGATCATCCGTACCGAGCATATGGAAGGATATGACCCTGCAACGGGCAGCCTGAGCGAGAGATCACCTAAGGAAGCGGTTTTTAGCCTGATCAAAGCTGATCTGGAAAAGGCAATCCAGCTATATCCGGGCAATGCGCTCGGCACCGGCCGCGCTAAGTGGTCAAAGCCTGCAGCCAACGCAGTTAAAGCCGAAGTTTATTTGTGGACCGGCAAACGGCTGAACGGTGGTGCCGCGGATTTCAATACGGCCCTTGCTGCGATCAACGAAGTGCAGACAGCTGCCCCGCTGAGCCTGCTGACAAACTTTGCTGACGTTTTTAGCTATACCAATAAAGGCAATAATGAGATCATCATGGGCCTGCGTCTGGCGGATGGTGAAGGAGCCACCGGGTATACCAATTACAGCTACGGTATGAGTGTTCCTGTCTGCACGCCTCAGGCAGACAAAGATGCTATCGGTGTGCAGAATCCGGGAACGATTTCTAATCACAATTGGCAGCTCTCGCCGGCCGTGCGCAATAAATTTACTGATGATGACCAAAGAAAGCGCAGCACCTTTATCGACTTGTATACCTATAATGCTCAGTGTGTTCAGACCGGCTATTCGGGTACGGTTACCATGAAGTTTAAAGGCACGGTGATCAATTCAGTGCGTGCGTTTCTGGATGATGTCATCATTTTCAGGCTTGCGGATATTTTACTGATGAAAGCCGAGGTTAAAAACGCAATAGGCCAGGACCCGTCTGCGGAGATCAACCAGGTCAGACAGCGGGCCTACGGGATAAATTACCCCGCCCATATTTTTGTAAGCGGCAGTCAGGCTCAGAACGATGAAGCCATTTTAAATGAAAGGCTGCTCGAACTGGTGGTCGAAGGCAAAAGGTGGTGGGATTTGGTGCGTTTTGGAAAGGCCTATGAGCTGGTTCCAAGTCTGGCCGCTCAGCCTGATCCGAATCAGCATCTGCTGCTCTTCCCGATTTCCAATGCTGTTCTTTCCCTTGAACCGAATGTGAGGCAGAATCCGGGCTACTGATGACCAATATTATTGGGCTGGTCTTAGCGGTTTACTGTAAGACCGGCCCTTATCTCTCCAATCTAAATTAATGTTATGAGAATATATTTATTTATACTCGGGCTAATGACCTGTTTATCTGCGCAGGTTTTTGCGCAATCCTCAATTGTTCAGCTTTACCATCCGCCTATAAAAAAGGTAGATAGTTTGCCTGCCAGTTCGCAGATGTGGATGCAGTTTCCGAGGGCCTTCGGTTTTGATGAAGTAAAGACAGATGGTGACTTGACCAGGAAAATCCTGTTGAGCTGGGCAATAAGTGCAGACAATAAGGATACCATTCCGCGTTTTCACCACAGGATCACCCCGAACGGAGGAGAGGGGTACTGGGCTAAAGTAAGAAACCAGATTAAAGTAAATTTTGGCAACGCCCTGAAAAAAAGAGATGGAACCATCATCTGCATGCCTACTTCAGTAGTGCGCGATTTGGATGGGATAAATGAGCGTCAGTTCGAAATTAAATATCACAAATCGATAGATAATGGGCTCACTTTTGATACGCTTACTGCCACATTAAATTTTCCGGCTCCAATGTATGTCAATTGGGTAATCATTACCAGAGGCATATTTGAATCAGAAGGAGCATTATACCTGCCGTTTTATGCTGCTTATCAGGGCATCACTGGCTCAAGGTGTGTTCTGGTAAAATCTGTTGACCAGGGCGTTACATGGAACTGGGTTGGTGACATTACAAGCCCGGGTAAAGATGCCGGTGCATCATACGATGAAGTAACTGTTGCAGTATGCAGTAATGGCGATTTTCTAGCTGTATTCAGGGCTGGTCAACGTGTACCCATCAAATACTGCCGGTCTACGGATAAAGGGCTACATTGGACTCAAGCTGCCTTTCTTCCGGGATTGGGAGGTGCATCAACCAGTGGTGATGATTTTAACGAGAGTGTTGATCCTTTTTTACAGCTGATGCCGAATGGAATCATGATGCTCAGTTATGGCCGCCCAAATTCGCATATGGCTTTTTCTTACGATGGTAATGGTGACAACTGGACTTATCCAATGACTACTTTTGCTGAAAGCCCGGGTTTATGGTCCCTCGCTGTCAAAGGAAAACAATCAACCAATTACCTGGCAACAGTACCGCTTGGTTACAACCGGTTTATACAATACGGGGATACCGGGGCAGATTGGGTTTATCACACTAGTGATGACCCTTACATCCCCCTGCGTCATCCCAACCCAAATCCTTTTAGCATCTGGCAGAAATCTTTTGAGATCGTGACCAACCGCCAAAACAGGATCGACCTCAAGAAGAAAATTCTTGGAGGATGGGCAAATGTGATGACGGCACAAACCACCCTTAATTATACAGATGCAAATCACCCCGAGACCAGGCACTTAGGTGCCTTTGACGGAAGTGTGGATTATTGGAGCTCTGCTATCGGTACAGGCAGTGGCGTTTTACAGCTGGATCTTCAGAAAAAGTACAACATCAATTCTGTTGGTCTGGCCATGCTTTATGATAAGGTACAGTCGGCCAAAGTAGAGCTTTCTGAGGATTTGAGCAGCTGGGTGGAGGTTGCCGCTTATGCAGCTCATCCAGATAGTACTCACCGCAACATCCATTATAAGGATATTCCCCCTAGGCTGGCCCGATACGTCAGGGTTACGGTGTCTGGTTCTGGACAGATAGGTATTGCTGAACTTGAATTGTACCAGACCGCCAGTACTTTTGAAGCCAATGCCGCTACCCCAACAAGTGTAGTTCATGGCATGATCCCTTACGGGTATGCGCTTTATGGCAACATAGCAAGTAAACACGGGATCTCTGTGCGGGATGTTTACGGATATCAGAGCAATCGGGCACTTACTTTATATGATGGCAATGAAGGTTATATCGCAGGGATAAAAAAGATTGAGGCAGCAAGTAATAAAAAGACCCTTGAATTTCGTTTTCGTGCAGTAACCATCCCTACTGGCCAGTTTATAAGTATGCGGATTTTAGGCATGGCTTCTGGGTCAGAAAATACAATTTTTTATCTGGCTGTGATGCCTGACGGATCAATTAAAGCTAATGAGGGGGGAGGTTTCACAAAGGTCATTGCAGGTGCAAATACGATACCCAGAGGTACCACTTCGGCATGGAACCTCCTGAAAATTGAAGCAGATGAATCCGCTAACCTTGCAACGATTTACCTGAATGGGACACCCCTTAATACCTGTACGATGTTCCAGGCCCCTTCGGCTGCCACTACGCTGACCGGTCTTGCTTTTGCTAGTTATGGAACAGATACCTTTGGTGAGCTGGTTTATTTCGATGACATTAATTTTTACAACCCGGATACTGAAGAGCCGAGCGGGATAGCAGCAAATGCAGCAGCCAGAGAAATCCAGCTCAATAAAAAGCTGGACGGCGAAAACGAAGAATTAACGGGAAAATTTTCAATAGCCCTGTCTCCAAACCCTACCAGCGAATTTGTTAAATTAACGGTTCGGAATGCTGCAAAAGGACTTTATGAGGTTCATTTTTCTGACATGCTGGCCAGAAGGGTTAAAAGCCTGATTTACAATTCGGCGGGTGAAACAGATGTACAGGAGATTCCGATCTCCTCACTTTCATCAGGAATTTATATCGTTACGGTAAGGCAAGGCAGTCACATCACACAAAAGAAGCTGATCGTCAAATAATCTCCTGTATTTGGTAATAGCGTTGTTACTTAGACTTGGTTATAAGATTTATAAATTTAACTGAAGTTCTAAAACGCACGTAATGAACAAATATAAGTCTCTCTATCTGAGCTCAATGAGGTCGGCATTAATTCTGCTGATCTCATTGATGCATTGCGCCGGTGCCTTTTCGCTTACAGTATATGTTTCGCCGGAAGGCAAAGACAGTAATCCGGGGACATCAAAAGCCCCTTTTGCCAGTTTAAACGCCGCAAAGGCCTACATCAGCCAGCTGCACAAAAAACAACCACTCGCTGAACCCGCCGAGATTATCATTACGCCTGGAATTTATTACCTGACGGACCCCATGGAATTTACTGCCGAGGATTCTGGTACTGCTGCAGCGCCATTAATCATCCGGGGCAAAAAAGGCGCAAGATGTGTTTTTACCGGAGCTGTCCGCCTTCCCATATTCCAAAAAGTATCAGATCATTTGTGGAAAGTTGAGTTGGGTGATATGGGTAAGTACGGTGGTGATATTCAGCAGCTTTTTGTGAATGGCAAAAGGGCAATAAGTGCCAGAACACCCAATGAAGGCACTGATTTTAAAGTGAAAAGCGTTGCCGAAATTGAGGTGGATGCCAATAAGAGATCTGCGGTTCAAAAGATTACGCTAACTGCCGAACAGCTTGGTGTATTGCCGGTAAATAAACCTTTGGAGGATCTGGTCATCTCGGTAAACCACGCCTGGGACAGGACCAAAAAGCACGTGCGCAGAGTCTCTTTTTTCGAATCCGCAGTTTACATTGGGGGCAAGCCCATGCAGCCCTGGAATAAGCTGGACAACAGCGCACAGTTCTTTTTCGAAGGCGAAAAAGATTTTTTAGATGCAGGCGGCGAATTTTTTACAGACCGGGACGGGATTCTATTTTATGTGCCGAGAGACGGTGAGAATATAGAGAACAGTATAGCCCTGGTGCCCGTCATTCAGCAGCTTTTAGTGATTAGAGGAACAGACCAGAAGAAAGTGGAACATATCCAGTTCCAGGATCTTTCTTTTGCATATACCAATCATTTTATGCCCGCATCAGGAGAGGAACCCAGCCAGGCGGCGGCTTCCACAGAAGCTGCGTTTATGCTGGACTATGCAGCCAGCATTTCATTCAAGGATTGCAGGATTGCTCATGTGTCTAATAACGCGGTGTGGTTCAGGGCTGGATGCAGGGATATTAAAATGGAAAGATGCTATATTTATGATCTGGGTATTGGGGGGGTTAAGATTGGAGAGATGAATGCGCCGGCTGATGAAAAAAGAGCTACCGCCAACATCACGCTGGACAATAACATCATCCGCTCCGGCGGGCACGTCATTCCCACAGGGGTCGGGGTATTGATCTTCCAGTCCGGCGACAATACCGTGTCTCACAATGAAATTGCAGATTTCAGGTACACCGGGGTCTCTGTGGGATGGGTGTGGGGATATGGCAATAGCCCGGCAAAACGCAACAAGATCATCTACAACCACATCCATCATCTCGGGTGGGGCCTGCTTAGTGATATGGGCGGAGTGTATACGCTGGGGCCTTCCGAGGGCACAGTAGTGAGCAACAACACCATCCATGACATTTATTCTTACGGATACGGCGGCTGGGGACTGTATACTGATGAGGGCTCAACAGGCATACTGGAAGAAAACAACCTGGTCTATAACTGCAAAAGCTCCGGTTTTCATCAGCATTATGGCAAGGGCAATGTCATCCGCAATAATATTTTCGCCCTGCAGATCAAAGCGCAGCTCCAGGCAACAAGGGTGGAAGAACACCGGTCTTTTTCATTTACGAATAACATCATTTATTTCAACAGCGGAAAACTCGGAGAAAATAACTGGGGCAAGGTAAATGCAGCGCTGGACAGTAATATTTATTGGGATACCCGGAATCCGGCTATGAAAGTAGACAAGGAAAAAAATTCATTGGTAGCAGACCCGAAATTTGCTGATCTCCCTGCCTACGACTTTGCAATCAGGAATAAAAAGGCAATCAAGAGCATTGGTTTTAAGCCGTTTGACTATACTAAAGCCGGAGTATATGGAAGCAGTTCCTGGAAAGAGCTGGCCCGGTTTGATCCCGGACTGGCTCAGCAATTTAGTGAAATGGTAGAGCAGAAGCTTAAAGAAGGAGGCTGAGAATTGATACTTAACGTGTTGCGATGATCAATTGCTTAATGGCGCCGAGATGGTAGGCCGCATGAGGAATTAACGCCAGCGTACCTTGTCTGAACTGGTCATTTGACCAGTCCTTTCTTTCTGCAATTGCTGTTCTGAGATCTTTATAGGCGCTAAGCAGGTCCTGTTGTAATTTCCGCCACTCTTCATCGTTTACCTCATGGATCCTCCAGCTTTCGGACCAGTCGGGCGAAGGCATTTTTCCGTCGAAGTACTCCAGGGCCACGCGTATACTCCAGCGCAGGTGTTCGGTATGTGCCGCGATTGTTGACCCGCCTTCTACAGTAGGCTTAGAAGCCTGGACGGCATCGATCTGTTCTATGGCTTTTGTAAAACCATGTCCGGGTTTCATGTCGATCACCCAGGTGTGTTTGCCTGATGAACCAACATACAGTTCATCAAGCAGCTCAAGTAGAGATGAGATTATTGCTTCCATATTAGCATAACCATTATCTTTTTGAAATGTTTTTAATTCAGCTACACCCCGAATTGTCTCAGGTGGTGGTCAGCATGTTTGTAAGCAAATACGCCGATTTGTTCTTTCGTCATTTTTCCAAAAAAGTCGTGAATGAAACGTTCGTTTGAATAGTCCTCATAATCTGCTATCAAATTGACCCAGCTTGTTTTCTGGACTTTTAAATCACCTTCTTTCTCTTTCACGGCAAATTTACCAGCCGGCATATTTTTACCCAGTGGCCTGTCGTCTTTGGTATTGCTCCTGAGGGCCATTTTGCCGAAAATCCTGCCCAAAAGCTCCTGCTTGTAAACATGGTTGTTTTTACCTAAAACCCATTCATCCCATATGGTGCAGTGCCTGGTCATTTGGAAAATATTCATCCTGCCCCAATGCGGTTTGCTGTTTTCATGAAGGGTACTGACTCTTGCCATTAATTCATCCCTTGTCGTCTTGTCAAATATTGTTTTCATGATCAAAATTATTTAGAGGTTGCAGAGAAAAATAGTTGCCGGAGTCGTCTTTAAATAATGCTTCTGCTCCATAAAACTCCTTGGTTGGTGGTTTAATGAATTCAACGCCTTTGGCTTTCAGCTCTTCATAAGTAGCGAATATATCTTTACAGGTTAAAACGCCGCAGCCAAATATTCCTCTTTTGATGAGGTCTATTAAGTTTTCTGCAATTTCCTTGGGAAACATCTTGCTCACTGTAACGGGAAACAATACCAGCTGTAAGTCGGGTTGTTCGGGAGGAGAGACGGTCAGCCAGCGTGTTTCCGGCCCCATAGGGATATCGTCGACTAATTTGAAGCCCAATTTGTTTACATAGAAGTCATAGGCACTATTTTGGTCCAGGACATGAATGTTTGTAACGGTCATTTTTGTAATCATGATATTTAATATTTGATGTTAAACCGATACAAACTTCAGCAATAATTCAGGTATCAGGTTCTTCAAAATTGCTATTCTCAAGCCAGCCATGCTGGTAAGCATAACAGCCCGGTACAAAGGCAAGTGGTGCTGCACTGATTTTTTTTTGAGTTTGCTGTTGATGTTTCAAATAGCCTGATGGAGACTTGCCTGTTAATTTTGAAAAAAGTCCGCTGAATGATGACAGGCTTTCAAAGCCAACCGAAAAACACACTTCAGTAACTGTAATGCCACTTTTCAGCAGTTCCTTAGCCTTTTCAATTCTGACGTATTTTAAATATTGATGCGGCGTCTTTCCATATGCAGACTTGAACAGCCGAAGAAAATGGAACTTGGAAAAATACGCTTCATCTGAAATATTGTTAAGATCCAATTTGTCTGCATAGTTGTTGTCGATGAAGAGTTTTGCCTGAACTATTCGTCTGTATAAATAGACTTTTGGATATTGTTCTGCTGTCATTTTTTTATGAGTTAATTAACAAAATAACAGTTTTACTGACTATACAAGTAAAGTTTAAGTTTTTTATAATTGATAATTGCGTTGTATTTTAGCAGCAGGTCGCTGCCGATGATACCGATAACAGGCGGATGGCCAAGACCTTCATAAGCCTCGTTTACGCCTTCCAGGTCAAGCGCTACAGTTTCATAATCGTTAAGGACCAGTCGCCCGATTTTTAGTTTTGGGATAACTGCCTGCAGGGTGCTGGAGGTGGTAAACAAGGTGGTGGCATGAACCTCTTCACTATGAATGAGTTCAGGCAGGTGATCTTTGAGCCAGGTCTTATCGAATACAGATCTTGAAGCGCCTGTATCAACCACGGCAAATGACTTTTGTCCGAAAACAACAGTTTCCACCAGCAGGTGGAAACCGTCGTCTTGTAAATTTATTAAAGTTATTGGAACGGTGATTGTCCGCATTAAATCAGTTTCATTTCCGTGAGCACGTTATTCATGCTGCGTACTGCGTCTGCACTTTTGTTGAATGTGGCCTGTTCCTCATCACTTAGTTTGAAGTCCAGGATCTTCTCTACTCCGTTCTTTCCAATGATAACTGGTACAACCAGAGAAATGTCACTTTGTCCATATTCACCGTCCAGGTATACTCCCGAAGAGATCAGTTTCTTTTCGTCACGAACAATGCTTTCGACCATCGCAGCGGTGCCGGCTCCGGGGGCGTACCACGCTGAAGTGCCGATTAGGCCGGTTAACGTAGCTCCGCCTACCATGGTAGCTTTCACGATTTTATCCTGCTGCTCTTTGCTGAGCAGCTGAGTAACGGGAATACTGTTCCAGGTGGCATGGCTGATCAGCGGGATCATGGTGGTATCGCCGTGTCCGCCGATCACAACTGCATTCAGATCACCGGGTGAGCAATTCAGTTCCTGACTCAGGTAATATTTGAATCTTGCCGAATCCAGTGCACCGCCCATACCGATGATGCGGTTTTTTGGAAGGCCTGATGTTTTCAGGGTAAGATAGTTCATGGTGTCCATAGGGTTTGAAACCACGATGATGATCGTATTTGGTGAATACTTCAGGATGTTTTCTGTAACACCCTTTACGATATTGGCATTTGTGCCGATGAGTTCTTCGCGGGTCATACCGGGCTTGCGCGGAAGGCCGGAAGTGATGACCACTACTTCGGAGTCCGCTGTGCTGGCGTAGTCGTTGGTCACTCCTTTTATTTTAGTGTCAAATCCCAGCAAGGCTGCCGTTTGCATCATGTCTATAGATTTGCCTTCAGCAAAGCCTTCTTTGATGTCAAGTAAAATAAGCTCTTGTGCCAGCTCTTTTCTGGCAATATTATCTGCACAAGTAGCGCCAACAGCACCTGCACCTACAACCGTAATCTTCATAGTGTTAATTCTTTTAAGGGGTTACTAAAATTTGCGATAAACCTAGCGATTTTTTATCGAACGGGCTATTTTTGGTTAGGTAATTAAATTGAATCTCTTCCTGCCTAAGTTAGAAATTTTTGTGTTTTAAAAAACGCTTTTGAAAACTTTATTGTATGTTGGGGGTTTTTATAATAAAGAATTTACATTTGCTTAACCGCATCAAGCTGAAGACTATCATGGACAACAAACCGGTACAAAAAGTTGATATTATGTCTTATGCTGGTAAATGGTATTCATTATATTCTATACCAACTTTCATGGATAAACACTGGCGTCAGACCACAGAGACCTATGTGATCCACCCCGACGGTTTTTATGCTGTTTTTACTACCTATAAAATACTTGGCCGGGATCAGCAGAAGTACATCAGGTCAAAGCTGTTTGTAATGCGGGGTACCGGAAACGCAGAGTTTAAGGCACAGTTTATATGGCCGTTTAAGGTCGACTATTGGGTCATCGAACTGGCCGACGATTATTCTTACGTCGTAGTTGGACATCCTAAACAAAAATACCTTTTTATCATGTCACGAAAACCGGAGCTGGACCAGGGGCTACTGGAAAAGATCATAGCACGCTGTGCAAAAAAAGGTTATGATACAGAGCGCCTGGTTTCTCAGGATCATTATAAAAATTAGTTTTCCACCTCTCCCGCGATCGCTTTAAAAATTACGTATTTTTGAGCATGTATTTGATTTTTGATACCGAAACGACAGGCCTGCCCCGCAACTATAATGCTCCCGTTACCGATACAGACAATTGGCCAAGGTGTATACAGATTGCCTGGCAGCTTCATGGTGAATTCGGAAATCTGATAGAGAACGAGGATTACCTGGTGAAGCCTGATGGTTTCAATATTCCTTATGATGCCGAACGAATCCATGGTATTTGTACTGAGCTGGCTGATGAGCAGGGTATAGGGCTTGCCGAGGTTCTTGAAAAATTCAATACGGCTTTGTCCAAAGCGAAGTTTGTGGTGGGTCAGAACATAGGCTTTGACGTCAACATTATGGGTAGCGAGTTTCACAGGCTGGGCATCGAAAGTCCGATGTCGCAAATGCCTGTACTGGACACCTGTACTGAGGTTACGGCAGACCTGCTGAAGCTTCCGGGAGGAAGAGGAGGCAGATTCAAATTGCCTAACCTTACTGAATTGCATCAATATCTTTTTGGAGAGCCCTTTGCTGAGGCGCACAATGCTACTGCCGATGTGGAGGCCACGACACGCTGCTTTTTACAGCTTTTAAAAACAGATGTTTTCAAACCTGAGCAACTGCTTGCTGATCAGAATTACCTGAAGCTTTTCAAAGAAAGGAACCCTGGTATGATCGGACGGGCCGGTTTGACGCACATCAACCTGAAAGCGGCATCTGATGACATCAGGAAACGCCTGAACAAGGGTGACGGAATTTCCAAACAAACGCTTCAGGGCAATAAAGAAGAACTTAAAAATGTGGTCTTTGCGCATTTGCATAACCATACACAGTTTTCAGTACTGCAATCCACCATCAATATTCCCGACCTGATCAAAGCTACAGCGGCAATGAAAATGCCTGCAGTGGCTATGACCGATCATGCAAACATGATGGGTGCTTTTCATTTTGTGACCCAGGTACTCAATCACAACAAAGGGGCGGAGGCTAAAAACGCTGCGGCAATTGAAAAAGGTGAAGAACCAACGGAGACGATCATTAAACCCATTGTAGGCTGTGAATTCTTTGTCTGTGAAAATCATACAGATAAAAAGAGAAAGGATGACGGATACCAGATGGTATTTTTGGCCAAAAATAAAAACGGCTACCATAACCTGGCAAAGATGTCGTCTATAGCTTATACCAAGGGCTTTTATTACGTCCCCCGTATAGATAAAGATGTTGTTGAGCAGTACAAGGATGACATTATTGTGCTGTCCGGAAACCTATACGGCGAGGTGTCCAGCAAATTGCTGAACATTGGCGAGCGTCAGGCTGAAGAGGCACTATTGTGGTGGAAAGACAAATTTGGAGCAGATTTCTACATTGAGATCATGCGTCACAACCAGGACGATGAGAATATTGTTAACGCCTCCCTGATTTCTCTGGCCCGCAAGCATGAGGTGAAACTGGTCGCTACCAATAATACGTATTACATCAATAAGAAAGATGCCAATGCGCATGATATTTTATTGTGTGTAAAGGACGGTGAGAAGCAGGCTACCCAGATCGGCCGTGGCCGCGGATACAGGTACGGACTTCCCAACCAGGAGTATTATTACAAATCTGCCGATGAGATGAAGGCGCTTTTTGCTGATTTGCCGGAGGCGATTGTAAATGTCCAGGAGGTCATTGACAAAACAGAGAGCTATAAACTGGCCCGTGAAGTGCTGTTGCCTAAATTTGATATTCCGGTGGAATTCCTGGTGACCCAGGATGATGAGGATGGCGGTAAAAGGGGAGAGAATAAATACCTCCGCCACCTGACCTATGAGGGTGCTAAAAAAAGATATGGGGAACTGAGCCCCGAGATTATAGAACGTCTGGATTTTGAGCTGCAGACCATTGAAAAGACCGGTTATCCCGGATATTTTCTGATTGTTCAGGATTTTATAGCAATGGCCAGGCAGCTCGATGTGTCTGTTGGACCGGGCCGTGGTTCGGCAGCGGGTTCTGTAGTGGCCTATAGCTTGTGGATCACCAATATTGACCCGATCAAATACGACCTCCTTTTTGAGCGTTTCCTGAATCCGGACAGGGTATCCATGCCCGATATTGACATTGACTTTGACGATGAGGGCCGCGGGCGTGTAATGGATTATGTGATCAGCAAGTATGGCTCAAACCAGGTTGCGCAGATCATTACTTATGGTACCATGGCAGCCAAATCATCTATCCGCGATACTGCCCGGGTATTGGACCTTCCCTTATTTGAAGCGGATAAGATTGCCAAGCTGATTCCCAATATGAAACTGGCCAAGATCTTCAACCTGGAGGAAAAGGTATTGAAAGAGGCCCTGCGTGCGGATGAATACGAAAAGGTTTTGGAATTGAAGGCCATGGCAGGCGTTAAAAACCTGAGTGCCGAAACCATATTGCAGGCGCAGATCCTGGAAGGCTCCCTGCGGAACACCGGTATCCATGCCTGCGGGGTGATCATTACTCCAAGCGATATCACCAATTTCGTTCCGGTAGCTACCGCTAAGGACTCCGATCTGTATGTCACTCAGTTTGATAACTCTGTGGTGGAAAGTGCCGGACTGTTAAAGATGGACTTTTTGGGGCTGAAGACTTTGACTCTGATTAAGGATACCGTGAAACTGGTAAAGCTGGGTCATCATATAGATCTTGATCCTGATAATTTTCCTATTGATGATGTGAAAACCTACGAGCTTTTCCAGCGCGGTGAAACAATCGGGATATTTCAATATGAGAGTAACGGGATGCAGAAATACATGAAGGAGCTGAAACCGACTGTGTTTGGTGACCTGATTGCCATGAACGCACTGTACAGACCGGGCCCGCTGGAGTATATTCCGAGTTTTGTCCGCAGAAAGAACGGCGAGGAAGAGATCAGGTATGACCTGGATGCCTGTGAAGAATACCTCAAAGAGACTTATGGAATCACCGTATATCAGGAGCAGGTGATGCTTTTATCGCAAAAACTGGCAGGCTTTACCAAGGGCGAGGCTGATGTACTGCGTAAGGCCATGGGTAAGAAACAAAAGGATGTACTGGATAAAATGAAACCTAAATTCGTAGCCCAGGCTGCGGAAAAAGGTCATGATCCGGTGATCCTGGAAAAGATATGGAAAGACTGGGAAGCATTTGCATCCTATGCGTTCAATAAATCACATTCTACCTGCTATGCCTGGATCGCTTACCAGACGGCCTATTTAAAGGCACATTACCCTGCGGAATATATGGCTGCGGTACTGTCCAACAACATGAGCGACATCAAACAGGTGGCCTTCTTTATGGAAGAATGCAAGCAGATGGGGGTACAGGTTCTTGGTCCGGATGTCAATGAATCGGACATCAAGTTTTCTGTAAATACACAGGGTGAGGTCCGTTTCGGATTGTCCGGTATCAAAGGAGTGGGGGAGAAGGCGGTAGAAAGTATTATTGAGGACAGGGTGGAGAATGGAATGTATAAAGATATATACGATTTTGCCCGCCGGTCTAACACACGCACAGTAAACAAAAAAGCTTATGAGAGCTTCGTTTACAGTGGTGCATTTGATGGTTTCGGACATCACAGGGCGCAATACTTCTTCGTAGGTGCCAATGATAAAATGAATGGTACCGAGAAGCTGATCAAATATGCCAACGATTTTCAGAACAATGAATCATCATCACAATCCTCGCTGTTTGGCGGATCGGTAGCAGACCTCATACTCGAACCGGCGCTTCCGGTGGCTCCTGAATGGAGTCTTATAGATCGTCTGAAGTATGAGAAAGATGCCATAGGAATCTTTTTAAGCGGGCATCCACTCGACAATTACCGGCTGGAGCTGAGAGAGTTCTGCCAGCAGAAGGTGAGGCATTTGACCGTCGTCAATAAAATAAGGACCGGAGATACCAATGAAGAAGTGCTGGCTGAATTTGAGAGCATCAAGAATCGCGAACTGGTTGTCGGCGGATTAGTGGTTGTTGCTGCACAGCGCATGACCAAGACCGGAAAACCTTTTGGAACTATAGTTTTTGAAGACTACGACGATACCTGTGAACTGGCCCTGTTTGGTGATGACTTTATTAAATTCAAGCAATTCCTGACCGACGGATACTTTCTGCAGATCAGGGGGCGGGTAGCGGAAAGGTTTAGAAAAGAGGGGGACTGGGAGTTTAAGATCAATTCTATAAACCTGCTTTCCGAACTCAGGGACAAGCTGGCCAAATGTGTAACTATCCAGGTACCCATAGAAAGGATCAACGATGATTTTATGCGCCAGATCCATGCCATATTAGAAGACAATAAGGCAACTACAGATCAGCAAAACTGCCAGCTGCTCTTTGATATCTATGACAGGGAACAGAATGTCAACATAAAAATGCCCTCTAAGTCTGTGAAGATCAACCCTAATAACCACTTCCTCGAACAATTGATCGCACTGAACGTTAATCCTAAGTTGAACTAATGTCATTTTGGCACAGCCTCAGTTGATGGCATTACAATTGATTATATATTTGTAAATAAAAAATAGAAATTATGGCATTGGAAATTACAGATGCAAACTTCGAGGAAGTTGTGTTAAAATCAGATAAACCCGTTTTGGTTGATTTTTGGGCAGAGTGGTGTGGTCCTTGTCGAATGGTAGGCCCGTCAGTAGACGAGATATCAAGAGAATACGAAGGAAAAGCAATTGTAGGTAAAGTGAATGTAGACAATAACCCACAGATCTCTACTCAGTTCGGAATCCGCAACATCCCTGCTTTATTGTATTTTAAAGACGGTCAGGTAGTTGACAAACAAGTTGGTGCTGTACCAAAATCGGTATTGGCAGGTAAACTAGATAAGCAGTTATAATCACTCAACATATACAGTTAAAAAAGCGTTCATAACTTATGAACGCTTTTTTTATATTTACAGGATGCAGCCGCCCATTGATGAACAAGCCTTACACTTTAGCAGCAACCTGGAACTTCTGGCCAGACAGGTAGTAGAGGGGTTCATTACCGGACTTCATAAGAGTCCTTTTCACGGTTTTTCTGTGGAGTTTGCCGAGCACAGACTCTACAATACAGGCGACAGTATAAAAAATGTGGACTGGAAACTGTTTGCCCGAACAGATAAACTGTTCAGTAAAAGGTACGAAGAGGAAACCAACCTGCGCTGCCAGTTTATTATTGATGTCTCCTCCTCCATGTATTTTCCAGTAGGTGAATACAGCAAGCTCAATTTTTCCGTCCAGGCAGTAGCAGCACTGATCTATCTTTTAAAAAGACAGCGGGATGCTTTTGGTTTGAGCCTTTTTACTGATCACCTTGTATTGAATACTCCTGCAAAATCAACGGCTACACACCAGAAATACCTGTTTAGTCACCTGGAGCAGGTATTGAACTCAAAGAAAATGGATGTGAAGACCAATTTGGAGCAGGCTTTACACCAGATCGCCGAACTGATCCACAAACGTTCGCTGGTGGTTATCTTTAGCGATATGCTAAACACCTTTGACAACGAAAATCATACCGACGCATTGTTCTCTGCACTTCAGCATTTAAAATTCAACAAACACGAAGTGGTGATCTTCAATGTTACCGATAAATCAAGAGAAGTAAATTTCGATTTTGACAACCGGCCGTATGAGTTTGTGGATATGGAAACGGGGGCAACTTTAAAGGCGCATACTTCAAAAGTAAAGCAGGAATATCTGTCCAGAATGAGCAGCTACAGGGAAGCCATCAGGTTGAAATGCATCCAGTATAAGATAGATATGATCGACGCGGATATTGCTGCAGGCTTTTACCCTGTACTGCAGGCTTACCTGATCAAGAGGCAGAAAATGAGTTAGCAACTTCGCTCACGTTCTTCAATATAACCTCACATGCCCATTCAATTTCAGCATTGCTGATGATCAATGGCGGAGCAATCCGCATGGAGTTGCTGCAGTGCAGGAACCAATCACTGATCAGGCCATCTTTTATACAGGCATCGATGATCTTTTTATTGGTCTCAAAGCTGTCAAATTCTATAGCAATCATTAATCCTTTCCCCCTTACTTCTTTGATCGCAGGGTGTTTCAATAACATTTTGAAAAGCTGGCCTTTAGCTTCTACTCCTGCTACTATATTTTCTGACTGAATGGTGTTCAATGTAGCCAGTCCGGCCGCACAGCTTACCGGGTGGCCGCCAAAGGTGGTAATGTGTCCCAAGATGGGATTAGTTGCCAGTGCGGACATAATTGCGCCCGAGGTGATAAATGCGCCTATCGGCATCCCGCCGCCAATCCCCTTAGCCAGTAAAAGCATATCAGGAACGAGATCAAAATGTTCAAAACCAAACAACTTGCCTGTACGTCCGAAACCGCACTGGATCTCATCAAGCACGAGTAAGGTCCCTGTTTCAGTACACCGGGCTCTTAAGGCCTTAAAATATGCTTTATCCGCAACCCTTATCCCGGCTTCACCCTGTATGGTTTCAATAAATACCGCAGCAGTTTTTGTAGTGATGAGATTGAGGTCATCAGCCACATTATAATTAATGAATTTGATATGCGGCAGCAATGGCCGGTAGGCCTGCTTGAATTCTTCATTGCCCATCAGGCTCAAAGCACCCTGTGTACTCCCATGATAGGAGTTATAGCAGGATATGATCTCGGTCCGGTGGGTATACCTTTTGGCCAGCTTCATCGCTCCTTCAACAGCTTCAGTACCTGAGTTTACAAAGTAAGTGCAGTCCAGGCCTGCGGGCAATACATCTGCAAGAGCCTTTGCGAAGTTTACCTGGGGGCTCTGTACAAATTCCCCGTACACCATGATGTGCATATAGCTTTCTGCCTGATCCTTTACGGCCTTTACGACTGCCGGGTGGCAATGGCCTACATTGCTGACGCCAATTCCTGCGATCAGGTCCATGTATTTTCTGCCTTCAGGATCATAAAGATACATCCCGCTGGCTTTAACGAATTCTAAAAGTAGTGGTTCTAAGGTGGTTTGTGCGTTATGCTGAAGAAATAACTGACGTTGTGTAAGCATACACAAAATTACAAATTAATTCCTTCCCGGTCTTCCGTTTCTGTATCTTGACAAGATCTCGCGTTTAAAAGCTTCTTGCGCACGGTAGTATTTTCCGACGATTTTAATAGGCAGACTGGACTTCAGTTTGTTGTAATATTTCTTTTCGAGGTTCAGCTCCCTTTGTTTCATGTCAAAATCATTGGCTATGAGCGTCTGAATCTGGCTGTCCGACAAAGTTTCAATCTCAGTGATCTTCCTGAAGCTGATCATTTTCTGAAAGCGTTCCTTACGCAGCGCATTCTGCTCTTTCTCCAAGTCGTTATAGATCGGCCAGAATATTTTTGCTTCATCCGAAGAAAGGCCCAGCTTTTCAGTCATGTAGGCGATTTTATAAGTTTCAATCTCATTATTCTTATCACCAGAACCTTGTGCCGAAACTAAAAAAGGTAATAAAAGGAGCGTTGTAACAATTAGATTCTTCATTTGTACTTAAATTATAAATTCGTGGTCAGATCATTTTGAGAGTAATTGTTGAGGATATAATTTTCCAGTGCCGTCTCTTTAGCGGTTGGTTTTTGCTGATCCTTATAATTGGCCTCGATATGTTCAATGATCATTTCTTCATCGATATCAAACAGCATTTGTTCGGTAGCTGCGTCAGTATAGCTGTTGTTTTGAATTGTCCTCTGCTCATTGGTATTGAAATAAACACCCATGCCCGCAATAATTACGAAACATGCTGCAGACGCGTATTTCAGCACATTTGAACGCCATAAACGAGCAATCTTTGTTTGCTGTTTTGACGTAGTAGCCCCGCCGGTCGTCCTTGCCAGAATATTCGACTGCAATTGCTCAAAGTAATTTGGAGGTACCGTATGTCCGTCCCGGGGTACCGCAGCTCTAAGCCTTTCAGCAGCCATTTTGACCCGGATACTATCGTTCAATTCCTCAAAATAATTGGAAGGAGTAGTAAATCCAGTCTCTTTAATCCCCTTCATCCATTCACTATGTTCTAAATTTTCTTCCATTTCAAATATATTGATGCATTAATTGGCAAAAGGTTTAAAAGGTAATGTCCTCATTTAGCATAAAAGTTTCAACTTTCTTTACGGCAATGTGAAAAGAGGCCTTTAATGCACCTACACTAGTGCCTGTAATGGCTGCAATTTCCTCATATTTAAGGTCATCGAAGTATTTCATGTTGAAAATAAGCCGTTGTTTTTCAGGGAGCGTGAGCAATGCCCTTTGTAGTTTCATCTGGATCTTGTCCCCATCAAAATAGGAGGAGGCGACAAGCGTTTCTTCCAGTTCACCGGAAACCTCGTCCAGCGGAGTATTGTTGCGCTGTTTCTGTTTATTCAGAAAAGTGATGGATTCGTTGGTGGCGATGCGGTAGATCCAGGTATAGAGCTGGGAGTCGCTGCGGAAGTTTTCGAGGTTCTTCCAAACCTTGATGAATACATCCTGTACCAGGTCATCTGTATCGTCGTGATCGATGACCAGCCGGCGAATGTGCCAGTAGATCTTTTGCTGGTATTTGTTTAAAAGCAGGTTAAAGGCTTCATCCCGAGTTTTTATATTTGAGAATTTCTCTAAAATCTCTGAGTCTTCAACCTGCTTCATAAATGATGTGATCGGGCGTTTTAAATATTATTTTTTAGCCCTTTTTATGACTTTTTGTACGGCTTCTACAATATTTACGCTGTCTAATCCGTATTTGGTCATCAGCTGATCAGGAGTTCCGCTTTCGCCAAAACTGTCATTTACAGCAACAAACTCCTGCGGGGCAGGCAGTTCAGTTGAAAGCAATCTTGCAACGCTTTCGCCCAGTCCGCCATATTTGTTGTGCTCTTCGCAGGTCACTACACAGCCGGTTTTCTTTATTGATTTTAAAATCGCCGCTTCATCCAGAGGTTTAATGGTGTGGATGTTGATGATCTCGGCATCGATACCCAATTCAGCAAGCTTTTCACCTGCTTCAATTGCTTTCCAAACCATGTGTCCGGTAGCTATGATGGTTACATCTGTACCTTCATTGACCATCCAGGCTTTACCAATCTCAAATTTCTGATCAGGATCTGTAAACACAGGGATCACCGGACGGCCAAAGCGCAGGTAGACCGGACCGTGATACTCAGCGATGGCTATAGTTGCTGCTTTGGTCTGGTTATAATCACACGTATTGATCACAGTCATACCCGGAAGCATTTTCATCAAACCTATATCTTCAAGAATCTGGTGCGTAGCGCCGTCTTCTCCCAAGGTTAATCCTGCGTGAGAAGCACAGATTTTAACGTTTTTATCTGAATAGGCGACCGACTGGCGGATCTGATCATAAACCCTTCCTGTAGAGAAGTTGGCAAATGTTCCTGTGAAAGGGATTTTTCCGCCAATGGTCAGTCCGGCTGCAATACCGATCATGTTTGCTTCGGCAATACCGATCTGGAAAAAGCGCTCAGGAAATTCCTTGATGAATGCATCCATTTTAAGAGAACCCACCAGGTCGGCACAAAGTGCCACTACCTCAGGATTTTTCCGTCCGGCTTCCAATAGTCCGGCTCCAAAACCAGAGCGTGTATCTTTTTTTTCAGTGTATGTATATTTTTTCACGAGTTTTCTATTTTTAATTAATGGTGTTCAAGCTTGCTTACGCAGGTTTTCATAACCTTTATTTGCTAATAATCTTTGTAGGTAGAGGTTAATTGAGCCAAAGCTGTTGCCAATTGTTCATCATTTGGCGCAACGCCGTGCCATTTGTGTGATCCCATCATGAAATCAACACCATAGCCCATTTGGGTGCTCATTAAGTTAAGGATTGGCTTGCCTTTACCCGTTAGTGATTTTGCGTAGTGAAGTGCTTTGACAATGCCATCCATATCATTGCCATCAGAGTTGATCACGTGCCACCCGAAAGCTTCAAATTTAGCCTGCAGATTTTCCAATGAAAGCACTTTTTCCGTTGGCCCGTCAATTTGCTGTCCGTTGTAATCGACAGTAGAGATCAGGTTATCCACTTTATTGAAAGGCGCATACATGATAGCTTCCCAGTTTTGTCCTTCCTGCAGTTCACCATCACCATGTAAAGAATATACAATAGAATGATCTTTATTTAATTTTTTTGCCTGTGCAGCACCAATAGCTACAGACATCCCCTGTCCAAGAGAACCCGAAGCGATCCTGATGCCGGGAAGTCCTTCATGAGTGGTCGGATGGCCTTGCAATCTTGAATTTAATTTCCTGAAAGTAACAAGTTCGCTTACATCAAAATAGCCTGATCTGGCTAATACACTATAAAAAACAGGCGAAATGTGTCCATTTGAAAGGAAGAAAAGGTCCTCCCCTTTTCCGTCCATTTTGAAGTCAGTGTTGTGGTTCATCACTTCAAAATAAAGTGCGGTAAAGAAGTCAGCACAGCCCAGGGATCCTCCCGGGTGGCCTGACTGGCAGGCATGTACCATTCTAACAATATCCCTTCTTACCTGAGCAGCGATATCTTCTAATTCATTAATTGTATGTTTCATTAATTGGGGTTGTTTATTATGACAAACTTATATAAAACTGGTTGGATATGCAATTTACAACTAGTTACTTATCCAATATGACTCTATTTTCACCAATTATGATGGTATTCTACCAAACAGCAGAACGCCAATCCTGGCTGTTCTGCTGTGATAACCTAAATTATGATTAAAAATCCTGGAATTTTCTTTTTAGTCTTTGCCGGCTGCTAATGGTGCCGCATAGTTGTCAAATTGTCTGATCTCAAATCCCGATTTTTTAAGACCCGGCAAAAACTGGTCGGTTTTGCCTACGATAACGACTCTTGCGTTATCATATCCAAAGTATTTTTTGCTGACACGCAGGATATCATCTGCGCTGACCGCATTTAGTTTCTGAAGATATGTTCGGTAAAAATCTTTCGGAAGGTTATTGATCAGGATACTGCTCGCAAAACCCGCACCACGGGCAGGGTTTTCCAGACCCAGCGCAAAAGAACCATTGTATAAGTTCTTTGCATCCTGGAGCACCTCCGGACTAACTTTTTCTGTACGCATCACATTGATCTCTTTTAGAAATTCAACCACAGCACTATCCACTTTTTCATTCCTTACTGAGGCCGAAGCGCTGAAAGTCGACTGCAGTCTTCCTGAGCCTGTTTTAGAATAGGCACCATAAGTAAAGCCGTGCTTTTCCCGCAGGTTTCTAAAAAGTTTGGCATCAGCACCGCCGCCCAGAATTTGATTGGCGAGCAATACCGCATGATAATCGGGGCTGCCCATTGGTAAATCTATGAGATTGGTTACCGTGATCTCCGACTGAACCGCACCCGGTAAATTCACAACATCTACTTCGGTTTTAGCAGGATTACTGACTTTAGCCAAAACAGGGAATGTAAGAACAGGACCTTTCCAGTCACCAAATGCTTTAATGGCCAGAGCCTTTGCTGCTTCCGGTTTAATATCCCCGACAAAGGTCATGTAACCCCTTGAAGGGGTCACATACTTTTTATATGCAGCTTTCACATCGTCCAGGCTAATGGAATTGATGCTTTGCTCGGTTTCAAACTCTCCGTAGGGATGATTCCGCCCAAAAGAAAGCGCATTGACCACACGCCCTGAAATGGCCGCTGCACTTCGCTCATTAGACTTTAAACTGGTAATACTTTGCGATTTTAACTTGTCAAATGATGCCTGCGGAAAAGAAGGGTTTCGCAGGGCGTCAGCCATTAATAAAAAGGCATCGCTAAAATAACGGGTCAGGGCAGAAGCCTGTCCTCCGCCCGCTGAAACGCCTACTTCTGCACCCATCTGATCAACAGCCTCATCAAACTGGGCTTTAGTTTTTGTGGTCGTGCCCTCATTGAGCATGCCGCCCAGCAATCCGATAACACCGGCTTTTGCACCTTCAGTGATCGGACCTGCATCAATACTGTAACTTGCGGAAACTTTTGGTAACTTATGATTTTCCACAACCAGAACGGTAATGCCATTGGGTAATTTATAGATCACAGGATCGGCGAATGTAATGGTCGGTGCAGGGCCTGGTTTTGGTTTCTGGCTCCTGTCTAACTTCTGTGCGGATACTGCCTGAATAAACAGGGCAGCTATGGCTAATGTAAATATCTTCTTCATGTTTATTTCTTTGGCAGGTAATAAAGTACTACACGCTGATCTTTGTTGAGGTATTTTTTGGCTATGTCCCTGATCTCTTCGCGGGTGATCGATTTGATTTGTGCGAGCTGTTCGTTCAGGTCATTCGTATTCTTGTTGTGAAATGTATAGCCATTGGAAAGATTTTCAGCCACGCCGATCATCTTTGTATTGGCACTTACATACCCGTTCTCAAACTGGTTTTGCAGCTTTTTAAATTCTGATTCACTGATCAGATCAGTCTGCAGGCGAACAACCTCGGCATCGATGTCAATCAGAAGGTCGTTTAGAGGCGTGTTGTTGTTGGGCAGTGCCAATGTAATATAAGCACCGTAGTCTTCCAGGGTATAATTGAAAGCAGCAACCTGTAAAGCGGTCTTTTTCTCGTCCACCATTTTCGTGCTCAATCTTGAACTTCCGCCGCCGGACAAAATGGTACTGACCATTTCCAGCACTTTATTGTCGCGGCTTTTCATGCCCGGAACACGGTAGGCCGCAAATATTGCCGGAATTTGGATATTTGCATCATAGACTGTGTCCACAATTTGTTTGGCAATCGGTTTTAACTCGAAAGTTCCCTTAACTACCGGGATGCCTTTTGGTACTTCGTTAAAATATTTAGCGACCAGGGCTTTGGTTTTTTCTATGTCCAGGTCCCCGGTTATTGTTAGCACTGCATTGTTCGGCGCATAATATTTTTTAAAGAAAGCAATAAATTCATCCAGTTTTGCAGCATCCAGATGGGCCATAGAACCGATTGGCTGCCAGCTGTACGGGTGCCCTTCAAATAAATGAGTGAAGATGTTTTCGGCAAACTTACCATAAGGCTTATTGTCGATACGCATCCGCTTTTCTTCTTTAACCACTTCGTTTTGAGTCTTAACACCCGCATTGTCAATTTTCGGATGCAGCATGCGTTCGCTTTCCAGCCATAGCCCGAGTTCGAGCTGATTTGAAGGGAAGACCTCATAATAAAACGTCCTGTCCTGTGAAGTGTTGGCATTATTCTGTCCGCCATTGCTGCTGACAATCTTCATAAAATCTCCGCGCTTCATGTTGTCACTGCCTTCAAAAAGAAGATGTTCAAAAAAATGGGCAAAGCCGGTTCTTTGCGGATCTTCATCCTTAGAGCCGACATGATACATTACCGAGACGGCTATCACCGGAGCTGTTTTGTCCTGGTGAAGAATTACATGCAGGCCATTATCCAGGTCGTATTCGGTAAACTTTACCTGCTGGGCATTCACAGCCAGGCACAATCCCGAAAGAGCGAGAGTAAACAAGAATTTATTTTTCATTTTTTATAACCAATTGATGGAATTTGATAAGGTAAAAATCGATATTTCAGTCTATAATAGCAATGATTGTGGCTAAATCCGTAAATTTTACGGATAATGTCAAAATAAACGAATTATATATGGTTTTGACCTTCGAAGAACTGCGTTAATATGATTTTTTTCAACATAAGTATTTGTGCTCCGGGTATCCCTCCACAAATATATTGATCAGATCTCCAAGAACGGCCTGGGCCGGTGATAAGGTAAGTACTACGATTTATGCGGGTGAAGTTGCTATTGTATAACACCAGGCTATGATATCTGATGATTTGTTAATAGCAGTATAGATGGCTAAATTGCATTAAAATGAAGCTTACCTTAATCACACTTGGCGTTATTGCGTTTTTAGTTAGCACCGCAAATGCACAACATAAAACTAAACCGGCGGGTCCATGGCCGGCAGTGGAAAAACAAATGAAACCCTGGGTCCGCTGGTGGTGGATGGGTAATGCGGTAGATGAAGTTAACATCAGTAAAGTACTCACTCAATATCAGCAAGCCGGTATTGGCGGTGTCGAAATTACCCCGATATACGGAGCTGTAGGTTTCGAGAAAAGATACATAGATTTCCTGTCGCCCAAATGGATAGATATGCTGCACTATGCGGTTCAAAAATCCAATGCCCTTGGAATTGGAGTAGATATGAATACAGGTACGGGTTGGCCTTTTGGTGGCCCATTGGTAAAACCGGAACATGCTGCAACGAAGCTGATCGTCCAGCAGTACGAACTTAAGTCCGGCGAAAAGCTAAATGAAGCCATCAAAGTAAAGGAAACCAAACAGGACGCGGCGATATTGCAGGCAGTTACAGCATATGGCAATAGTGGCAAGACATCGGATCTGTTTAATAAAGTTGGTGCGGATGGAATATTGAACTGGATAGCTGACTCTGGTGACTGGAAGGTCTATGCAGCTTTTGCAGGCAAGACCCATCAGGCAGTGAAACGGGCAGCTCCGGGCGGGCAGGGTTTTACACTGGATCATTTGGATAAAAATGCGGTGACGAATTATCTGAGCCGGTTTGATTATGCTTTTAGCAACAAACCGCAGGGAGTAAGGGCGTTTTTTAACGACAGCTATGAAGTCTATAGCGCAAACTGGACACCTACTTTTTTTGAAGAATTCTCGAAACGCAGAGGTTATGACTTAAAGAGGCATCTGCAGGAACTGACCGGCAAAGATTCGGTAAGCGAAAAAGTGGCGCGTTTAAAATCAGATTACAGAGAAACGATGAGCGGCCTGTTGCTGGATAATTTTACGAACAACTGGACAGCCTGGGCACATAAATATGGATCGGTCACCAAGAACCAATCGCACGGCTCACCGGGAAATCTGCTGGATCTTTATGGGGCTGTCGATATTCCGGAAACCGAAACTTTTGGTTCCAGTCGCTTCTTCATCCCTGGCCTTCGCAGAGATAGCGGAGATGTCCGCAACGTAGATCCGGATCCTATGATGTCTAAATTTGCTTCATCAGCAGCACATACAGGGGGTAAACGCCTGGTTTCTTCAGAAACCTTTACCTGGCTGACCGAACATTTTAAAACTTCGTATTCACAATGCAAGCCTGAAGCGGAACAATTATTTATTGCCGGAGTAAATCATATCTTTTTTCACGGCACCACCAATTCTCCGGATGATGCAGTATGGCCGGGCTGGTTATTCTATGCTTCCGCGGAGTTTAATCCGAATAACAGTTTGTGGCCGCAAATTAATGGAATGAATGATTATCTGACCAGATGCCAGTCTGTGCTTCAGTCAGGTCAGTCAGACAATGAACTGCTCGTCTATTGGCCAGTATACGATGTTTGGAACCAGGCAAAAGGTATGGATATGGCCATTAAAGTCCACAATATTGATGAGTGGCTACATCCGACAGCTTTTTACAAGTTGTCAAAAGAACTGTCTAAATCCGGTTACGCTTTTGATTTTGCATCGGATCGGTTATTGGCACAATCTGCAGCTCAAAATGGTTTGATCAATACTTCAGCTAACGCATCACCTTATAAAGTACTCGTCATCCCTGAATGTGTTATGATGAGCCTGGAAACGCTTAAAAAAGTGATTCAACTGGCGGACGACGGCGCAACGGTTGTCTTTCAGCAATTGCCAAAAGATGTTCCGGGTTTGCACAAACTGGAAGAGCGCAGGGCACAGTTAAAAACAAGCCTGGCTAAATTGAATTTTGCTGATCCGGGGAATGGCGTAAAGCAAGTTAGGATTGGAAAAGGCATAATGCTGCTCACATCTGATGTTGAAAAGGCACTGGAAAACCGGGCTGTAAAACGCGAGGCAATGACTGATGTCGGCCTGCAATTTATCCGCCGCAGTTTTGCCGGCGGTAAATACTATTATATCGTTAACCATACTGCTGCAAACATTGATGCGGACTTGCCGGTCAATGCCAATGGAAGCGCATTGATGATGGACCCGCAAAGCGGTGCATCCGGACTTGCCGCAACCCAGGTGAAGGATGGACAGACAAGGGTTAGGCTGCAAATGCGGCCCGGTGAAGCCATGATCTTGAAAATTACGGATAAACCAGGTATTGATGCTGCCTCATGGGTTTACTTAAATAAACAGGCTAAACAAGTTGAACTGAACAATACCTGGTCGCTGAATTTTACGGCAGGCGGGCCAGAATTGCCTGCGACACAAAACTTAACTAAACTTGTTTCCTGGACAAGTTTGGCGAATCCTAAACTTCAGAACTTTTCGGAAACAGGTGTGTACACCAGCAATTTTATCCTCAACTCGAAAACGGCAAAGGAGTATGTACTCAATTTAAATCAGGTAGGCGAAAGTGCACGGGTTTGGATTAACGGGAAAGAGGTCGGGGTTTTATGGAGTATTCCCTTCCATGCCCGTATAGGGGAATACCTGAAAGCAGGAAACAATACCATTAAGGTTGAAGTGGTAAATCTGATGGCCAACAGGATCCGGTACATGGACCAGAATAAAATCATTTGGAGAAATTATAACGAAATCAATTTTGTCGATATCAACTATAAGGCTTTCGATGCTTCGAAATGGTCAATAATGCCTTCCGGTCTGATCGGCCCGGTTACCATCACACCTTATTTGTAAATTTTAACAAAAGGTTCTGTTTTACTATCGGCGTAACGCAAAAAAAATGTATTATTTTTGGGTATGTCCCAGTTAAAAATTGAATATGCTAAGGGAGATCATCCCTTCCCTGAAAACGGCATTGCTGACTTTTTGAATAAGGTGCTGCCCGTAGATGCGGAAGCCGTGCTTGATCCGGAAAACGAGCTTGTTCATCAGCTGCTATCCTATCATTCGGATGATGGCGGTGCGGTGACCTTAACCAGGTTAAAGCTGGATTGGGTAGAATACGATGCTGAAAAAAAGGCCGGGAAAATTTGTTTCAAATACCATTTAGCATGGCATTACGCCTGTTCATACAGCGATAAGGATTACGAGAAGACTGATAAGGTCGACTTTGTCATTGATCAGGAAGCAGGATTTATCGTTCTGACTTTCCTGGATCCGAACACAAGGTCAACCGCTGAAGAGTTTTAAGTTTATGGAAATACAGGTGTTGAAATGGGAATTTTGTGTCAGGAACGGGCCTGGACAAGTATGCCGTAAATATGCCGCAAACAAGTCGTAAAGAAAAAATAGCACCCTGACATACCTTTACGGCAACAAAATATTTAAAAGATGAAAAACACAGAATTAGCGCAAAAAATTAAAGACCTGCGTGTCCGTAAAGGACTGAGCCAGGAAAAACTAGCTGAGGCCGCTCAAATTAACCTGAGAACAATTCAGAGAATTGAGGGTGGGGAAACCGAGCCCCGGGGTGATACTTTGAAAAGAATAGCGAACGCACTCGATGTCACTCCCGATGAACTGATAGACTGGACCGAAAGGGAAGATAAAGGGTTTTTAGCATTTTTGAACATCTCCGCACTAAGCTTTATCGCATTTCCACTGCTGGGGATCATTGTTCCCCTTGCCATATGGATTTTGAAAAAGGATAAGATCAGTCATACGAATGAGATAGGCAAACGTCTGCTGAACTTTCAAATTTCCTGGTGCCTGATCCTGTTCCTGAGCTATGTGATTTTCTTTTTCAGCCTGATCTTTCACATCAGAATTCCGCTTCCGGACATTTCAATAATGAATTTGGGCCGCATGGAATTGCTGATCTTAATGGTCCCGGTCTTCTACCTGATCAATGTGGTATTTATTGTTGTAAACAGCATCAGGAGCTATAACGGAAAAAGGGTGTTTTACCACCCTTCATTTAGATTCCTGAAATGAGCTGCATTAGCTGCTATGTGGATAAAGCCGAAACTTTAATAGAGCCGCGGTACATTTTCAATTGCTCTTTAAGGATTTGCCTGGCCATATGAATCCGGGTCTTTACGGTTCCGATCGGGATATTCAGCTCTTCGGCGATTTCATGATATTTATAACCTTCGAAATACCTTAAAAATGGTCCTGAGTATTCCGGCTGGAGTTTGTCCAGTGCTTTATTGATGTCTTCCATTATAAATTTGTTTTCCCCTTTGTTGGTTTGCGCACTGCCCAAAAGCTGGAAGGAGGACAGGTCTTCTGAAGTTTGGATCAGCGCATTTCTTTTGCTCCCCCGGCGGTAATCGTTGATGAATGTATTCTTCATGATGGTGTACAGCCAGCCCCGGAGATTGGTACCCTGTTTATACATTTCATGGTAGCGGATCGCTTTGATGATGGTATCCTGCACCAGGTCATTGGCGTCTTCTACATCATTGGTAAATTTCATGGCGAAAGTCTCCAGGCAGGAGCGGTGGTTGCAAATCTCATTATTCAAAGTCATGTTTTCCATAGGTAGATGCTGTTTTTAGTTTTTCTTAGGATTCTGACTATTGCAATGACTGTACCAAACCGGCATAAAATCCCTCTTTTGAATATTTAATGAGTTGTTAATCAAGCCTTACCCATACAATTGACAGTTTTATCAGCCACATTCCTAAAATGAATGTTTAAACAAAGCTAAAGACGGAAATTGGCATAGTTGATGAAGAACGGGCAAACCTGTCCAACTTAATGGTCGCAACCGTATCTGTCTGCTCTAAAAGATCTTTTAATTACTGTTTTTTATTAAAAAATCATTAATATCATAAGATTAAGTCTTGTAGCTTTGATAAGACTACTGACCAAATTGCTACCAAATGAAAAAAATAAACCTGCTGCTGTTACTTTTAGGATTTACCCTGGCTGTCAGCGCACAGTTCAACCTGAAGAAAAAGCCTGTTGAGGTAAAGCATACCAAATTCAAAACCCTTGACCTCTTGTATAAAATTTCAGGTAAACAGACCATTTCAGGGATCCACAACCGGGAGCCCAACCGTAAGCCTGCAGCCTGGACTGACGAAGTGTTTAAGGTAACCGGCAAGTATCCTGCACTGTGGAGCGGAGATTTTCTTTTCCAGGCAGACAACATCAATAACAGGCAGATCATGATCAATGAAGCGGCGGACCAGTGGAAAAAAGGATCGCTGATCAACATCATGTGGCATGCCTGTAACCCCGCACTTGAGGAGCCTTGTGGCTGGGACAAGAAGGGAGTACTGAGCAAAATGACAGATGAGCAGTGGAAGGAATTGCTGACAGAGGGAACCAGGGTCAATGCAAAATGGAAAGGGATGATGGATGAAGTCGCAGGTTACCTGCAGCAGCTGGAAGATAAAGGGGTAGAGGTAATGTTCAGGCCTTTGCATGAAATGAACCAGGGCGTTTTCTGGTGGGGAGGCCGGCCAGGAGAAAATGGCACGAGAAAGCTGTACCAGACCACGCACGACTACCTCACCAAAACTAAAGGACTGAGCAACCTGATCTGGGTATGGGACATACAGGATTTTGGTACACTTGAAAACGATGCAGTAGTCTACAATCCGGGGGATGAATACTGGGATGTTCTTGCGCTGGACATATATGACGACAAAAGTGGCTTCAGCCGTGAGAAATATAACTTCATGGTTGGTGCTGCAAAAGGTAAACCCATAGCCATTGGCGAATGTCAGAAGTACCCGACAGCAGAACTGCTGGCCCGGCAAAATAAATGGACCTTCTTTATGGGCTGGTCCGAGCTGGTATTTAAGTACAATACCAATGAAGAACTCAACAATCTCATCAAATCACCAAATGTATTGAGCCTCGACGAACTTAAAGGCTGGTGAACTATTGTTATTGATTAGCCAGGCAGCTTCTTTTCCAGTTCTTCGATATTTTTCCCCAGCTCATTGATCAGGGGCTGTGCAATATCATCGTTGGATTTCCATTCCACTGTTGATTTGCTGCGGATGGGATAAATATGGCCGGTACGCTCTCCGTTGATGTAAATGATATAGTCGCCGGGTTTTGGCAGTTCCACTCTTATGGCCTGGGGTTCACCGTCTATTTCAAGTGTAAATTCGTATGGATTGAGGTCTTTTTCCTGCATGATCGTCAGCTGTGTTGCTATAGAACAAAGTACCCGGCTTATTGTTTTCCGTTAAATAAATATGCTTTTGCCCCGGTAGTTTTCCCTGAACTCTTTAGGGGTACATCCTTTTTTACTTTTAAAAGTACGATTGAAATTGGCTATATTGTTGAAGCCGCATTTATAGGCAATTTCTGCGATCGGGTGGGTCGTGTCGATCAGCATTCTGGACACATGGCCCAGTCTGATCTCGTTGAGGCTGTCGATGAAGGTGAAGCCTGTCCTTTTCTTAATGA
>Ga0193717_1000130_pt1 | contig 73435 bp, 75 predicted proteins | sample U2c2metaG_FD_145900 | JGI IMG/M metagenome (GOLD analysis project Ga0193717, IMG submission 145900) | Soil microbial communities from a riparian zone of the East river system, Colorado, United States - U2c2 | ecosystem: Environmental > Terrestrial > Soil > Riparian zone | place: USA: East River... | reverse complement strand
TTGACGCGCACCCCGTCGACTAGCACACTCCCGCAGCGGAGACCGCGCAACCACACTGCCAATGCACCCGCGCAACCACAGCACCAATGCACCCCGACGGCAACCACAGCCCCAATGCGCCAAAGCAACTACGTCGGCGGGCGCAATCACTGCGCCGTCTGCTCCAACGCAACCATGTCTTCGATGCCAGCGACCGGTCATATGGTTGCTGGCAGCAACCACTCAGGCAGGCGCGGGTCCGGCGGACGCCAGAGTTTGTCAGGGTCAGGCCCGACTGATCCCCGGAGGTATCAGCTCGGCTCGGCAGACGCTCGATGGAACAAAGGATTTGCGGTGGGGGCGGTGGGGCGGCGATGCTCCGGGGATGGACTTGATTCGGTACGTGGTGGTGGGGGATGGGGCGGCTGTGCTTCTGGTGCATGCCGGGGTTTGTGATGCGCGGATGTGGGGGCCGCAACTGGCGGATCTCGGGCGGGATCATCGGGTGATCGCGCCGGATCTGCGGGGGTACGGGGAGACGCCGCTGGAGGTTGGGGCGAAATACTCGGATGCCGGGGATCTGCTGGATCTTCTGGATGAGTTGGGGCTCGACCAGGTGGCGGTGGTCGGGGCGTCGTACGGGGCGAATGTTGTGTTGCAGGCGGCGAGTCGGGCGCCGGAGCGGTTCAGTCGGCTGGTGCTGCTCGCACCGCCGGTGTTCACGCTGCCGAGGACGGACGATCTGCTGGCCTTCGGCGCGGAGGAGGACCGGCTGCTCGACGCGGACGATGTGGACGGCGCTACCGATCTGAACGTGCGGAGCTGGCTGGGGCCGGAGGCGGACGACGAGGCGCGCGAACTGGTCCGGGTGATGCAGAAGCGGGCGTTCGAGGTGCAGATCGCGGCCGGCGACGTCGAGAACGAGGACTATGAGGTTCGGCCGGAGCTGATCACGGCGCCGGTGAAGCTGTTCACAGGGGCGCACGACTTCCGGTTCTTCCACGATTCGGCGGCGTACCTGGTGGGATCCCTGCCGGACGTCGAGCACGTGGAACTCCCCTGGGCCGGCCACCTCCCCACCCTCGAACGCCCCGCGGAAGGCGTCGACCTCGTCCGCAACGCGCTCAGCTGAAACACAACGTCCGAAGAACCTGAGGCTATGACCTCAGGTTCTTCGGACGTAAGCGCTGAGAGGAAAGTCAGTCGGCGAGGGCGCCCATGGGGTCCCAGGCGGGGAGGACGATGGGTTGGTCGTCCAGGCGGGCCTGGAGGTCGGCCGGGAGCGCGGAGCGGCGTACGGCGATCTCGAAGACGTGCTCGGCGAACCACGAGTCGTTCATGGTCCAGAAGCCGTTGTCCGCCTTCTCGTCGCCCCAGCTGTTCTCCACCCGCCAGCGACGCGGCTTGCCGTCCACCAGGTCGACGCCGGTGAAGAGCATCGCGTGCGTCATCAGGGTCTCGTGGTGCACCAGCCGCTCTGCCTTGTCCAGCTTGAACTCGGTGTCGTAGACCGACCCGTAGTCGTACAGCTTCGCGTCCCAGAACCCGAGATCCGCCGACATCTGCCGCCCGACGTCACAGCCGAACCAGACCGGCTCGCCGCTGACGATGGAGTCCTGCGCGAGCTTCTTGATCAGGTCGATCTCGACGTTCAGGTAGACCACCGGCGGCGCGTCGATCACGTTGCCCAGGTAGTCGACGGTGAAGGTCTTGCCGGTCGGGCTGGACTCGCGCGGGTCGTGCACGAGGCAGACGTAGTCGTCCACCGGCAGCGTCACGTACTCCGCCGCGAACTCGGCCGGCGTGGTCCAGCCGTCGCGGTGGAAACCCTTGTCGCTGTCCTTCCACTGCCACAGGAACTTCTGCGGCGGCGTCCCCAGGTGGATGCTCAGCACCCGGTGGATCGTGGTCAGCAGCTCCCCCTTGCGGGCCCGCTGCGACTCGACGTCATCGATTTCCCGCAGGTCGCGGGCGCCCTGGCGGAGCAACTGGCGGAGCGTGTTGTTCATCTGAGCGGTCGCCGACGAGCTCTCCGTCTCCGGCATCGCCGTCTTCGGCACCAGCCCGTGCTTGCGGACCAGCGCGACGAACATGTTCCACTGGCCGCCGTCACCGATCGGGTCGGACAGCAGGTGCGCGACGGTCCGGTCGTCGACGTCGCGGCCGCCGGTCTCGATGATCGCCTCGAGGAAGAAGTTGGCCCGCTCGAACTTGTCCCAGAACAGCAGGTAGTTCTGGGAGAACTCGAAGTCCTTGACGTTCAGCTTCTTCGCCGCGCCGACCCGGAGCAGGTTCAGGCCGGCGAACAGCCAGCAGCGGCCGCTCTTCTTTTGGTTCGTCACCTTCCAGTCGTCCAGCAGGTTCGACACGGAATGGTCGATCCCGGTGACGACCTGGCGATCCAGGGCGATCTTGGCAATCGGCGTCTCCGTGACGGCGTTCTGCATCACCCGGTACTGCGGGTTCGATGCGAACTCCTTCTCGAAGAGCGCGAGCTGTTCGGTTGTGAGATTCCGCTCCATAGGAAACGACGGTATAACAGCGGCAAAGCTCGCTGCGCCCCTGTCGGCATGGCGAATCTGTGCCCTGTCCACAACTCGCCACGCCCTGACCCCGCTAGCCCTCCGTAAGTCCACCATCCGCGAGCGCCTGCTGGGCGAGGGTGATGGCGCGGTTGGCGCGTGGTAGCCCGGCGTACAGGGCGGTGTGGAGGAGGATCTCGCCGATTTCGTCAGGCGTGAGGCCGTTCCTGACCGCGGCTCGGACGTGCATCGCGAGCTCGTGCTCCGCGCCCAGCGTCACCAGCGCGGACAGCGTGGCGATCGAGCGGTCGCGGCGGGACAGGCCGGGTCGCGACCACACGTCGCCCCACGCAGACCTCGTGATGAAGTCCTGGAACGGCGCGGAGAACTCGGTGCTCGCCGCGACAGCCCTGTCCACGTGGGCATCCCCGAGCACCGCCCGCCGAGTCCGGAATCCCGCCGACAGCGTCGCGCCCGCCCCGAAATGCTCCAGCAACAGCTGAACGATCCGCCCCGGCTGCTCCACCGTCGCGAGATGCGCCGCATCGACCACCTCGAACCTCGCCCCGGCGATCCCCGCGGCGATCGCCTGCCCATGCTCCGGCGGCGTGGCTGGATCCCGTATGCCGCTCACCACAATCGTCGGCGAACTGATCCGCGCCAGCGAAGCCCGCAGATCCATCCCAGCGATCGCCCGGCAACTCTCCACATAGGCCGGCGCCGAGACCCCGAGGAACATCTGCTCCAACTTCGCCACCAACCCGGGATCCGCCGCGGTCAGGTCCGGCGTGATCCAGACGCTCGACACCCGCGGCCAGATCGCCTGCAATCCCTCGCGCTCCACGGTCGCGGCCCGTTCCAGCCAGTACTCCGCGGGCGGCAACCACGCCGACGTACACAGCAAGGCCAACCGGCCGATCCGCGCCGGGTGATGCGCCGCCAACCACATCCCGACCATCCCGCCGAGCGACAACCCGGCCAGGTGGACGCGATCCAGCCCCAGCTCATCCAGTACGCCGACAACCTCGAGCCCGAGTTCCTCGATCGACGCGCCCCCACGGGTATCGAACCGGATCACCCGGAACGACTCTGCGAGCGCCCCCACGCACGGATCCCACATCTCGCCGGTCGAGCCGATCGAGTTCAGCAACACCAGCGCCGGCGCCTCCGCGGGCCCATCCGTCCGGATCATCCCTCAGACCTCGAAGAACGGGGTCTCGCCGGGACCCTGCAGGCGAATGTCGAACACCAGTCGTCCATCGCCGTCCCACCTCGCCGTGAGCGCCCGGCGATCCGAGTCGTCCAGCGTCCGCAGTACCGGATCGGCCGCGTTCACGGCGACCTCGTCCGGCAGGTAGATCCGGGTCACCAGGTGCTTCAGCAGACCGCGCGCGAAGATCGAGACGGCGATGTACGGCGCCGCCTCGTCATCTGTGGCCCCCGGCAACAAAGTGCGGAACCAGTAAGTACCGCTCGCATCCGTCATCGACCGGCCGAGACCGCGGAAGTCCGTCGAGGCCCCGAACCTCCCGGACGGATCCGCCTGCCAGATCTCCACCATGCCGTCGGGAACGACTTCACCGGCCCCGTCGACGACGGACCCGGTCAGCACGACGGCGCCCGGCGTACCGTCCGGCACCAACTCGGGACCATCCGCCCAGTCCAGCCCGATCGCGAGGAACGGCCCCACGGTCTGCGACGGCGTACTGCCCAGCAGGTCAGTCATCATCGGGCTCCGTCTCGAAGGGGGTCGCCTCCTGGCCGCGCAGGACGATGTCGAACTTCACCCCGAGCGCCCAGAACGGCACGGTCGCGTCATGGTCGTACTCCGAGACCAGCCGCTGCCGCGCCTTCTCGTCCGGCACGGAGTTGAAGATCGGATCCTGGAAGAACAGCGGGTCGTCCGGGAAGTACATCTGGGTGACCAGGCGTTGTGTGAAGGCCCGGCCGAACAACGAGAAATGGATGTGCGCCGGCCGCCAGGCGTTCGGGTGGTTCTTCCACGGGTACGCGCCCGGCCGGATGGTGGTGAACCGGTAGTTGCCATCGGCATCAGTCAGCGTACGCCCGGCCCCGGCGAAGTGCGGATCCAACGGCGCCGGCCATTGGTCGATCGGATGCCGGTACCGCCCGGCAGCATTCGCCTGCCAGACCTCGACCAGCGCGTTCGGCAGCGGTTTGCCGGTGGTGTCCAGCACGCGCCCGTGCACGACCACGCGCTGCCCGACCGCCTCGCCGCCGTCCCAGCTCGTGAGGTCGTCGTCGCCCGGCGCGATCCGGTCCTCCCCCAGCACCGGCCCGGAGAGCTCGGTCAACCGCTGCGGCAGCAGTTTCAGTTCCCGCCCCGGATGCCGCAGCGCCGTGCTCCCGTACTCCGGTACGTCGTACGGCGGATGTGTCCCCACCGGATCCAGCCCGTACTGCCCCACCGTCATCTCCCGACCTCCACGTGACTCCACCATCGCTTGCGTCCGAAGAACTGGCGAGACGTCCCTCCACTTCTTCGGACGCAAGCGTCTCAGGGAGAGGCAATCGTGGGGGTGGGGGTTTCCGGTGAGTGGAAGGGTGGGGGCAGAATGGGGTGGGTGACGGAGAGTGTGGGGGCGCGGTTGTTCGCCGTACTGCGGACGTTCACTCACCGCACTCCGGTGCAGACCTTGTCCGAGATCAGCCGTCGCGCCGAACTCCCCCTGACCACCACGCATCGGCTCGTCCACGAACTGCTCCGGGGCGGGGCGTTGGAGAAGGACGAAGACGGGCGGTACCGGATCGGCCTCGGGTTGTGGGAGATCGCGGCACTCGCGCCGCGCGGACTCGGCCTGCGGGAGAGCGCGATGCCGTTCCTGGAGGACGTCTTCGAGGCGACTCGCCAGCACGCGCAACTCGCAGTACTGGATGGTGGCGAGGCCGTGTTCCTCGAGCGGATCTCCGGCCGGAAGGCGGTGCACGTGTTCACGCGAGTGGGCGGGCGGCTGCCGCTGCACGCGACCGGGGTCGGCCTGGTGTTGCTGGCCCACGCCGGCCACGAACTGCAGGAGTCGGTGATCACCGGTCCGCTGAAGAGGTTCACCAGCCACACCATCGCCGAGGGCGAACCACTCCGCCGGAAACTGGCGGACATCCGCCGCGACGGTTACGTGATCAGCGACCGCGCGCTAGAGGAGATCAGCGTGTCCATCGCCGCGCCCGTGCACGGACCCGACGACACCGTGACGGCTGCCATCTCGACGGTCGTCCCGTACGGCGAACAAGATCCGCTGACCCTGGTCCCACTGGTCAAAGCAGCCGCCCGCGGCATCTCCCGCGTACTCGGCGCCCCCAGCGCGACCGGGCTCCCCAAATCGGTCCGCCGTACGTCGGCCCCGTGGCGCTCCGACTAGTCAGACCAGGCGACGATCCGTGGCCCACCGGGTCAGTTCGTGGCGGTTGGACAGCTGCAGCTTGCGCAGTACCGAGGAGACGTGGGTCTCGACCGTCTTCACCGAGATGAACAGCTCCCGCGCCACCTCCTTGTACGCGTAGCCGCGGGCGATCAGCCGCAGGACCTCCCGCTCCCGCTGCGAGAGCCGGTCCAGATCCTCGTCCACCGACGCGATGTCGATCGCCCCGGAGAACGCGTCCAGCACGAACCCGGCCAACCGCGGCGAGAACACCGCGTCGCCGTCGGCCACCCGCCCGATCGCGTCCACCAGTTCGGTGCCGCTGATGTTCTTGGTGACGTAACCACGAGCGCCGGCCCGGATCACGCCGATCACGTCCTCGGCCGCGTCGGACACCGACAGCGCCAGGAACTTGACCTCCGGATGCCGCTGATGCACCTGCTTCATCACCTCGGTGCCACCGCCGCCGGGCAGGTGCACGTCGAGCAGCACGACGTCGGGCTCGGTCGCCACAATCGCCTTCACCGCGCTGTCCACATCGGCACCCTCGCCGACGATCTCCACCGCGGTGCCGATCTCGCTGCGTACTCCGGCGCGGAACATGTCGTGGTCGTCGATGACGACTACCCGCCTCTGGCTCATCTGTCCATCTCCAGTCGCACTTCGGTGCCCGTCTCCGGATCGGACCGCACCGTTGCGCGGCCGCCGTGCCGTTCCATCCTGCCCATCACACTGTGTCGCAGGCCGAGCCGATCCTCCGGCACGCCGTCAGTGTCGAACCCCTTGCCGCGGTCCCGGACGAAGATCTCCGCCCGGTCCCCGTCCACCTCGACGAACACATCGATCTTGTCAGCTCCGGAGTGCTTGGCGGCGTTCACCATCGACTCCCGGGCGGCCCGCACCATCGCAGACAACCCCTCGGTCAGCTCGCAGTCCCCGACCGTGACCACCTCGACCGGTACTCCGTGAGAGTCCTCCACCTCGGCAGCAGCCCGCTTGGCCGCGCCCGACAACGTCTGGTCGGTGGTGTCGTCCTCGTCGTACAGCCAGGACCGCAGATCGCGCTCTTGCGACCTGGCAAGCTTTACTACGGCCCGCGGGTCGTTCGCCTGCTTCTGGATCAGCGCAAGCGTCTGCAGCACCGAGTCGTGCAGGTGTGCGGCCATGTCGGCACGTTCCTGCGACCGGATGCGCTCGCCACGCTCCGCGTTGAGGTCTCTGCTCAGCCGGTGCACCCACGGCCCAGCGATAACGCCCAGGCCGACCACTGCGAGCAGCAGCGCGACCAGTACGTCGCCGACCATGGACAGCCGGTTGTTCTGCACCAGGAACACCGTGACTGCGGTCCCGATCAGAATCAGGCCGACAGCAACTCGGATGACGGACTTCAGCCCGCCCTTGCCCAACAGCAGACCGAGTGTGGGCGCCTTGTTGGTCCAGGCTGCCTTCTGACCCTCATCCGCCTGCCGCCAGATCAGCGCCAGACCGGTCCCGGCGAACACCAGCGGCCAGAACATCTTCCCTGCGACGCCGAAGCCGGCCACATTCAGCAGCAGCAGTACACCGATGCCGACGACGACCAGTGCGGTCACCTGACCACGGCTCTTCTCCCGCTTGCGGGCCTTGCTCTCGGTCATCGGCGGTGGCTGGTCCGAGCGGAGGCCGCCGCGGGTGTGAGCCGCCAGACCAGGTGCGGCCGGCACGGTCGGAGCCGCCAGCGGCATCAGGAACCACAGGGCGGCGTAGATGAGTGCGCCGAAACCGCCGAAGACAGTCGCAGCGATGAAAACCAGTCGGACGACGGTGTCGGACACGCCCAGGTGGTCCGCGATACCACCGGCCACTCCGCTGACCACGCGCCCCTCGGCACGACGGTAGGCCCGCCGTACGGGCGGTGGTTCGTAGCCGGGTCCCGGCGGCAGTTGCTGCCCAGCAGACCCGTACCCATACGCCCCAGGCGCGGCGTAGGAACCGCTCGGCGGGGAGCCGCCCGCCTGATAGCCAGCCTGCCCGGAGCCGTGCGGAGGCGCGGGGGGAGCCCCGGGAACCGGGGATCCGCCCGTGGGCGCGGCAGCGGCTGGTTGTGTCATCCCCTTGATCGTCACATGCGGACCGGGCCCACACCAGCAGGCTTCTCCCCTGTCGTCACCTCAGCCGCCCCCGCGACCACTCAGGGTTCCACCGGGGAGAACCCCGACCGGTCCGCACCGGCGGGGTCGACAAGGGTCACCAGAGGGGGATCCCCGATGTTGCGCGGGGCCGGAAGGGGACACCATCGAGGTCATGGAGCAGAACCCGAACGACCCTGGACCGGCTGGAGGATTCGATGCCAGCCGGCTCAAGGACGTGCAGAGCTGGCGGCGGAGCCGGTCCGACCGGATGGTGGCAGGCGTCTGCGGCGGCATCGGCCGCGCGCTGAACATCGACCCGGTGCTGGTCCGCGTCGTGATGGGCGTTCTCGCCCTGATGGGGCCTGGGCTGCTCTTCTACGCCGCCGCCTGGGTGCTGATGCCGGACGAGGGCTCGGACCGCTCGGCCGCGGAGGGGCTGCTCGGCGGCCGGGTCAAGCCCGACCACCCGTGGGTCTGGCCCGTCGTGATCGGGATCTGCGTGTTCGCCGCGATCGCGATGATGTCCTCGTTCGACTTCGGCCGGCTGGTGCCCGGGCCACTGATCGTGCTGGGGCTGATCTGGCTGTTCGTGTTCCGCCGGAAGGGCCGCGGCTCGCGGCGCTTCCGCCGTCACAACGCCACCAACTGGTCCGGCCAGGGCACCAACTGGACCGGCACGCCCCCGAACTGGAGCGGCCAGCCGGGCTCGACGAACCAGACCGGCGCCGCGCCTGCCGCGCAGTACCAGCCAACAGCTCCGAACCCCACCCAGACCGGCCCGTCAGCTCCCCCGACGGGCCCGTCGTCCTCGGCCACACAGCGCCCCCAGGACCGCACCGTCGAACCGGTCCAGCCTGTGTGGACCGAGGACGACCCCCTCGGCCTGTACGTCGACGAGCCGGCCACCGGGGCTCCGGCCAAGCGTCCGGCGGCCCCGCCCGTCAAGGGATACCGCGGGGTGAAGTCGGCCGTGGTGGCGCTGACCGGAATCGCCATCGCGATCGCCTGGCTGGCAGGCGCCCCGACCTCGTTGATGCTGGTGATCGGGCTGGCGACTCTCGGGCTCGGCATGCTGTTCGGCGGCTTCCTCGGACGCACGCTGGCCCTGCTGCCGCTCGGCATCCTGCTCGCGGTCGGGATCGCCGTGAGCACGGTCTTCCCGACCTTCCCGCGCGAGTTCACCGACACGAACATCGTCGCGACCGCCGCGGACAAGCCGATCACCACCTCGAACTACACCTTCGACGGCGGCGCACTGCACCTGGACCTGACCAAGGCGACCTTCGCGCCCGGCGCCAAGATCGTGGTCGACGGCGGCCTCGGCGAGGTGGTCATCAAGGTGCCGCAGAACGTCGACGTCAACGCCACCCTGACCGCCCAGCTGGGCGAGGTCATCGGCTTGGACCAGCGGAACAGCGGACCTGATGCGAAAGTGTCCTTGACCAACAACCTGGGCGCGGACGCCAAGGCCGGGCCACAGTCGGTCACCCTGGACGTCGGCCTCAAGCTCGGCAGCATCAGAGTGGAGCGCGGATGAAGAAGACGAAGCCGGACGTGCCCGGCATCATCGCCGGCACCGTCCTGACCGGTGCCGCCACCATCTACCTCCTGAACGACAACGGCGTCGTCCCGACCGACGACCTCGGCGTCGCCGCCGCCCTGCTGCTGGTGGCCGCCGGCATCGTCGGCCTGGCCGCCTCCCACCGCAACTGAAGGTGCGCAGTACCGGCTGGGCTAGTCTTGTGGACCGCTCGCCGGACCGGTTCGCCGGACGGACGGGCACCCGAGGGGCCCGAGTGAGCGGGCCCCGTTGAAGGTAACGGGAGTTCCGATGGTGCGCGGCACCGTGAAGTGGTTCAACGCCGACAAGGGCTACGGCTTTCTCGCCGTGGACGGGCAGGACGACGTGTTCGTCCACTGGAGCAAGATCGTCTCCGACGGGTACAAGACGCTCGAGGACGGCCAGCACGTCGAGTTCGAGGTGGTCGACGGCCCCAAGGGCCGCGAGGCCGACGCCGTCAAGGCGGTCTGACCCAGGACCTGTGGCCCGCCCCGACCCGGGCAGGGCTTTTCTTTACCTGCGCGGAGCGTGGGCAACCGATAACCTGACCCAACACCTGTGGGAGGGGTTAGGACGTGACCGAGCCGGTTCATGTGATCAGGAAGCTCGAGCAGGCGCTCGCCGACGACGACTTCGCCTGGTCGTTGCTGCTCGTCGGCGAGGACCAGACGGACAAACTGGCGACGCTGACCGGTGATCTGCGCGGCCCGTTCTCCAGGACCGGCGACGGCAAGCAGATCACCTCCGGCTTCTCCTACTGGGGCATCGGCCCGACCATCGCCTGGGCGAACGCCACCAACGACCCCTTCTACCTGGTGATGAAGGCCGGCGCGGAGTCGTTCCTGCGGCACTGGCGCAGGGTCCGCCCGCATGTCGAGGACGGCGGCTTCCACTTCGTCAGCCTGGGGGTCGGTACCGGCGTCAAGGACCGCACCATCCTCGAGGACCTGTACCGGCTGAACCCGACGATGTTCTACATCCCGGTGGACATGAGCTCGGAGATGCTCCGGATGGGCAGCCTGGAACCGGTGCGCGGGGCAAGGTTCCCGGTGGCGCAGGTGCTGCCGGTCCAGCTCGACTTCTCGATCCCGGACAACATGAAAGAGCTCGGCCAGATGCTGGCCCGACTGGTCGGTGCCGAGCCGATCCTCTACACGCTGACCGGCAACACCCTGGCCAACTTCGAGAGCGACCAGGAGATCCTCGCCACGATCACCCGGGTACTGCGCCCGCAGGACCGGCTGCTGCTGGAGGTCGCCAGCACCAGCCGGCTCGACCAGGCGGCGGCCAAGGAGGCGGCGGACGAGTACCACCAGACCCGCGCGTTCGCCGAGTTCGTCACCAGCGCGCTGCGGTACAACACCGATCTGAAGATCGACAACGACCGGCTCGACTTCCGCGGCGAGGTCGAGAGCGACGACGCGCTGCGGGTCAAGATCGTCTGGAAGAACAACACCGGCAAGCCGATCGTGATGGGCCTGCCGGACCACACCGAGGTGGTGCTGGACGAAGAGGACACGATCCTGCTCTACACCACCCGCAAGTTCTCCACCGAGCGGCTGAAGAAACTCACCGAGGCCTGCGACCTGATCCCGGTCGAGCACGCCTACTCCCAGTTCCGCCACACCCGCCGGCCGAGCCCCTTCGGTCTCGACCTGCTCCTGCTCGCCCCGGGCGCGGTCAAGGAAACCCTCCCCACCCTCGCTGACGACATCTGGAACCGATGACCGAATCCCCGCGCGAACCACCTCCTGGTACTGCGAGCGCGAGCAGCCCGGGGACGCCAGGCGCAGGGGACCCTCCAGCGGTTGACAGGCGAGGGCTTGCTCGGGCTCGGGTGCGGGCGTTGGCTCGGCTGCGGGTGTTGTCGAAGGTGCTGCGGTCGACCTCGGGGAACACCACTTGGGCTGCGTACCGGCGTACGGTCGTGACGGCTGTCAGCTATGGGTTGCTGGCGCTCGCGTTCGTGCTCGGGGTGATCTGGTTCTTCTGGCCGGACAACAGTCGCTGGGAACCGGCGGTCAACTCACTCACCCTGGTCGCGGGGCTCACCGGCATCTTCGTCGAACGCCTGACGGCCGAGGCCGAGCGGCGTTCCGAGATCCTCCGCGCGGTCGCGGACGAACTGCAGGAGAACACCCGACTGCTCTCCGACGAACGCTTCTCACCGCAGCAACCGAAGCAGCGCCAGGTCTACCCCCGGCTGGTGGTCTCGGCGGTTGACCTCGCACTCGTCTCTGGCGCCCTCGCCCGGCATCGCGATGCGGAACTAGTCGGCCTGCTGCACCGCTGGCGCGACACCGTGCACCTGTTCAACCGCCGGCTCGACCTGACCGAGATCAGCACCTTCTCGAACACCATCTCCTCCGCCGAACTGGAAGCCTTCCACCGCGCCCTCCACCGCGAGAACAGCTACTTCGCCACCACCCGCGAAATGCTGGAAACCCTCCTCACCCGCCTCCCCCCACCCCGCTAACTCCTTGCGTCCGAAGAACCGCGGGGCCTGCCCTCCAGTTCTTCGGACGTAACAGCACAGAGGGGGTGGTCAGGGGTGGATGACGGTGATGCCGGCCGGGGTGGCGGTGGTGAGGGCGTCGAGGGCGTCGGGGACCTCGTCGAGGGTGATCGTGCGGGTGATCAGGTCCGCCGGATGTAGGTTGCCTGAGGCAACTAGGTCGAGCATTTCGGGATAGGCGTGGGCCGGCATGCCATGGCTGCCGAGCCACTCGAGTTCCTGGCCGATCAGGCGGGACACGTCGAGCTCGACCCCGCCCGGCAGCAGGCCGACCTGGAGGTGTCGCCCGCGCGGCCGCAACGATCGGAGCGCGTTCTGCACGATCTCGTTGGACCCCAGCGCATCCATCGTCACCTGGGCACCCCCGCCCGTCAGCTCGAGGATCGCATCCACGACCTCGTCGCCGGCGGTCGAGGGCGCGAGGACGGTGTCGGCGGCGCCGTACGACTTAGCGAGGGTAAGGGCCTCGGGGTTGGTATCGACGGCGATGACCCGGGCGCCGAGGGCGGCGGCGATCATGACCGCGGAGAGGCCTACGCCGCCGCAGCCGAAGATGACGACGGTCTCGTCCGCGGTGACCCGGCCGACCTGGCGGATAGCGCGGAACGACGTGGCGACGCGGCAGCCGAGGCCTGCGGCCGTGTCGAAGTCGAGCGTGTCCGGCAGGCGAATGAGATTCACCTCGGCGAACGGCAGCGCGACGTACTCGGCGAAGGAACCCCAATAGTTGAAGCCGGGCTGGAGTTGGTTCGGGCAGACCTGCTGGTTGCCCTGCAGGCATTGCTCGCAGTTGCCGCAGGCACAGATGAACGGCGCCGTGACGCGATCCCCGACCTTCCAGCCAGTGACCCCGGGACCGATCGCGGCGATCGTGCCGGCGAGCTCGTGACCCGGTACGTGCGGCAGGACGATGTCGGAGTCATGCCCCTGCCAGCCGTGCCAGTCGCTCCGGCAAAGACCGGTGGCCTCGACCTCGAGGACGACACCACCGGCCTGCGGTTCGGGTGTGGCAACTTCCTGCACCGTGGGCAGGACGCCGTACTGCTCGATGACAATGGCACGCATCGGGCCATCCTCACCCAGACGACACAGTGAGAACTAGCCGCCCGCCACGGCCGGGATGATGGAGACCTGGCCGCCGTCCTTGATGGAGGTCTGCAGGCCTTCGGAGAAGCGGACGTCGTCATTGTCGACGTAGACGTTGACGAAGCGGCGCAGTTCGCCCGACTCGTCCAGGACGCGGCCCTTGATGCCCGGGTACGACGTGTCGAGCGACTCCAGCACCTCGCTCAGTGTCGATCCCTCGACGGAGACCTCGGACGCCCCCTGGGTGTAGGGCCGCAGGATGGTCGGGACGCGCACGCTCACACTCACTGCAGGCCTGCCTTCACGAAGGCGTCGTAGGACGCGGGGATGGTCACCTTGGGGCCGACCCGGTCGGCCACGGCGTCGAGCGTCTTCAGCCCGTCGCCGGAGTTGATGATCACCGTCTCGGCCTCGGGGTCGAGCTGACCGGTCTCGATCAGCTTCTTCAGCGTCGCGACCGTCACCCCGCCCGCGGTCTCGGTGAAGATGCCCTCGGTCCGGGCCAGCAACTGGATGCCCTCGATGACCTCTTCGTCGGACACGTCCTCGATCACCCCGCCGGTACGCCGGGCCACGTCCAGCACGTAGGGGCCGTCCGCGGGGTTACCGATCGCGAGCGACTTGGCGATGGTGTCCGGCTTGACCGGCTTGACCACGTCATGGCCGTCCCGGAACGCCTGCGCGACCGGGGAGCACCCCGTCGCCTGCGCGCCGTAGATCTTGTAGTCGGTCGCGTCGACCAGGCCCAGCTTGCCGAGCTCGGTGAAACCCTTGTCGATCTTGGTCAGCTGCGAACCCGAGGCGACCGGGATGACGACCTGCTGCGGGATCCGCCAGCCGAGCTGCTCGGCGATCTCGAAGGCCAGCGTCTTCGAACCCTCGGAGTAGTACGGGCGGACGTTGACGTTCACGAACGCCCAGCCCTCTTCCTCACCGGCGATCTCCGAGGCGAGCTTGTTGACGTCGTCATAGTTGCCTTCGACGGCGACCAGCGTCCCGCCGTACACGGCGGTGGTGATGATCTTGGGCCGCTCGAGGTCGTACGGGATGAAGACGACCGAGCGGATCCCGGCCCGCGCGGCCGCGGCGGCGACGGCGTTGGCCAGGTTGCCGGTGGAGGGGCAGGCGAAGACCTTCATGCCGAGCTCGCGGGTGGCGCTCAGGGCGGACGCGACGACGCGGTCCTTGAAGGAGTGGGTCGGGTTGCCCGAGTCGTCCTTCACCCAGAGCTTGCGCAGCCCCAGCGCGCGGGCCAGGTTGCCGGCGTCGATCAACCGGGTGTAGCCCGGCTCGGTGTTCGGGAAGCTGGCCACGTCGACGGGGACGGGCAGCAGCGGTTGGTAGCGCCAGATGTTCTTGGGTCCGGCTTCGATCTGCTCACGGGTGATGGCGGGGAACTCGTACCCAACCTCCAGGGGACCGAAGCACTCCATACAGGCATAGAACGGGCCGAGTTCCGACTTCGCGCCACAAGCGCGACAGCTCAGGTGCGTACCGTTGCCGAAGGCACCTTCACGGATGGTGTGGGTGGTTGGCGCGGTGCTCAGGCTCATGGCGGAGTTTCCCTCCTCATCTTCCCCGCACCGGATCTCGGCGCGGGACGGATTTGGCACCGGTCCGCCGCGAGCGCCTCCGAATCGAGGTCTCCACGGGGAGGGTTGCCGGGACTTCAACGGGCCGTATCCCTCAGTCCCTCTGGATGAGCACTGTCGAGGTTACCCAATCTGGTCCATATCGTGTCCTCCGTTCCCACTATCCGAGACAGCCGATCTCACCCCGAGCGGCACTAATCCTCCTCCCGGCGGAGGTCGAGCATCCGCATCAGTGGGGTCGCGGCGACGCCGTGGACGAGGACGCTCAGGACGACGGTGAATCCGACGGTTGCCCAGAGCCAGGGGAGGTCCGTGGTGAAGTCCGAACCGGCGTACGCGAGGTAGTAGACGGAACCGACGCCCCTCACCCCGAAGGCGGCGGTCACCCAGCGCTCGGACCGTCTGAGTGGAGTCCTGGTCAGGGAGATCCAGGCGGTGAGCGGCCGGACGACCAGGATGAGGAGGAGGCCGATCGCTACGCCGGAGAAGGTGAGCGGACCGAGGAGGCCGCCGGTGATCGCGACGCCGAGCAGCAGGAGGATTCCCCAGGTCAGGATGTGTTCCAGCTGCTCGACGAAACCGTGCAGGTCCTCGTGGAACTCGTGACTGCGCTCGGCGGCCCGCAGCGAGAGAGCCGCGACGAACACAGCCACGAAGCCGTAGCCATGCAGCAGTTCGGTGAGGCCGTAGACCCCGAGTGTGATCGCCAGGGCTAGTACTGGCTCCCGCGAGTCGGCCAGCCGGAAACTGAACAGCGGCGCCGAGAACGCCATCTTGCCGAGCAGCCAGCCGGCACCGGCACCGATCGCGACACCGATGACGGTCTTGCCGATCAAATCCCATGCGAACCACTCCAGCGCCCAGTCGCCCACCGCGCCCTTGGTCGCGGCGAACACGGCGGCGTAGACGAACGGGAAGGCGAGCCCGTCGTTGAGACCGGCCTCCGAGGTGAGCGCGAAGCGAACCTCGTCGTCCTCCTCGGGCTCGGCCTCAGCGCCGGTGCTCGGTCCTTGCACCTGTACGTCGGACGCGAGCACGGGGTCGGTCGGGGCCAGAACCGCGCCAAGCAGGAGCGCTGTTGCCGGGGCAAGGCCGAGCAGCCACCCCGCGCCGGCGATCGCGGCGATACAAGCCGGCATGGCGACCAGGAGCAGCCGCCAGGTCACTGCCCAGCGCCGCCAGCCGATCGGGCGGTCGATCGCGAGACCGACACCCATCAGCGCGATGAGGATGGTGAGTTCGGCGAGGTGTTCGGTCAGTGCGGGTTCGGCGAGTGGGCTGAGGCGACTGCGGTCGACTGCAAGGCCGAGTAGTAGACCGGCGCCGAGGAAGGCGATGGGCGCGGAGACGGCGTACCGGCGTAGTAGTCGAGGCAACACCGCACCAAGCAGCAGGGCCAGCCCCGCCACCAGATACAGCCCGTCTCCGTCGATCCGCATCCATCGACCCTACGAGCAACCCCAACCGGTGTCAGCGGAGGCGGTGGGTGGCGCCGGGGGTGTGGGTGGGGAGGGATTTGCGGGGGCCATAGCGGGGGTGGGTGATGCCGGCCAGTTCGAGGAGGCGCTGGACGCGGAAGCGGTGGCCTCGGTAGGGCTCGATGAGTTCGGCGCACCCGTCGTCGTCGAGTTCTTCGCCGGTGAGGGCGTAGGAGACATTGCGGGACACGTGGTAGTCGGCGAAGGAGAAGGCATCCGCGTCACCGTGAGCCCGCTGTCTGACCTCGGCCGCAGTCCACACCCCGACACCCGGCAACGAGCGCAGCCGCCGTTCCACCTCGGCTCCGTCGGTCAGGTCCAACGTCCGCTCCAGGGCTTTCGCCCGCGTCGCCGCGGTGATCACCACGCGGGATCTGCGCCCCTCGACGCCCGCCCGCAACCACTGCCAGGACGGAATCAACCGCCACTCCTCCGGCGCTGGCGGCACCATCATGACCCGTCCATCCGGAACGCCGCCGGCCCCCGGTGCAGGCTCACCGTATTCGCGGAGGAGCAGACGCCAGGCCCGGAACGCTTCCTTCCCCGTGACGACCTGCTCGATCCCCGCGGCCGCCATCGCCTCGAAGACTGCGCGCGTCCTCGGCACCCTGAAATCCGGGAACCGCCGGGCCGCGTCCACCAACGGTTGGTGCTCCGGCAACGGCTCGAACCCGTCCCAGCTGTCCGCCTCGCCCAGCAACTCCGGCACCCCGTCCAGCGCCCAGGCGGACCCCGGCCCCCACGCCTCGGCCTCCACCTCAGCCACGCCGGGGTACGGCGTCAGCTTCAACAGAACCGGCCCATCCGGCGTCCTGGTAGCGCGCCAGACCGTCCGCCGCCCCGGATCGAACACGTACGCCGGATCCCCCGGCCCCTTCCGCAACCCACCAATCACCACATGCGGATCCACCGGCCTCCCCGCCCGCCACCGCCGCACCACTGATGTCACCCCCACATCCTCACCCACCCCACCGACAGCCACAGCACCGCCTCAGCGCAGGCACTGCGCGAATGTCCTAAGAATTGCGACATTAGGACATTGGGGGTGGGCTCGCCTGATACTGAGGGGATGGGTGGGATGTCGGGGTTGCAGGTGGTGAAGTTCGTTGTGAATCTGGTCAATCTGTCGACGGTGGCCGGGGTGGTTGTGGGGTTGATCGGGCGGGCCCGGTTCAGTCGGGGGCCGCGGGGGTTGATCTTTGCCAACGGGTACCGGTTGGGGTTTCCGGTGGCGGGGGCGTTCACGGTCGGGAACGTGGTGCTGAGCAAGCACGATCGCCAGTACTTCGACGCGCGGCCGGTGCTGGTGAAGCACGAGGAGCGGCACTCGTGGCAGTACTTCTGCCTGATCGGGCTCCCGATGCTCCCTCTCTACCTGCTCTGCGCGGGCTGGTCCTGGTTGCGTACGGGTGACCCGGCCTCGCGGAACCTGTTCGAGCGGCTCGCGAACCTCAAGGACGGCAACTACACCGAGCGCCCGGTCCAACCCTTCGGCCGCACCCTCCAACAAACCTTCCGCCGCCGCTAACCCGTTACGTCCGAAGACCCGAGGGGCAGGCCCCACACCTCTTCGGACGCAAGGAGTTCAGTGGACGGCGATTGCGTCGGAGAGCGCGGTTAAGACGGTGACTACGCCGGCTGGGTCGTCTACGACGATGTCGGCCGACTCAGTCAGCTCGGTGGCACCTGAGGACCGCGCAGCTACCAGTACGGCGTGTAGGCCGGCGTCACGGAGTTCGATGAGGGCTCGGAAGGCTGCGAGATCCCCGAGGTCGTCCCCGGCGTACAGCACGGACCGTGCCTCGGTGGACTCGATCAGCCGGCGCATGGCGACGCCCTTGTCGATGCCAGGCGGCCGCAGTTCCAGTACGAGGTTGCCAGGCTCCAGCCGCAACTCAACAGCGGCGGCCAGCTCCGACAGCGGAGTACGCAATGCTTCGAGTGCGCCCGACGGATCAGGCAGTCGGCGAGTGTGGACCGCCAGCGAGCTCCCCTTGTCCTCCACAAACGCATCGGGCAGCCCTGCCTCCTGCAGCAGCCCTGGCAGCTTCTCGCGCGCTACCTCAACCCCAGGCGGCACCGGATCGCTAGTGACAACGCCGGTAGAGCCCTCCCACCGCTCAAGCCCGTAGTGACCCAGTACTACGAGTCGCCCGAGCCCCGGGTGGCCCGTCACGCCGGACAGCTCTGTGGCTACCAGGGCGGGCCGGCCAGTGACGATCGCCACCTGGCCAACCGACTGGCTCAGCCGGGCCAGCGCATCCAGTGCACCGTCAGCCGCCCGCGACATCGCCGGATCCTCGACCAGCGGCGACAGTGTGCCGTCGAAGTCCGAGGCGATCACAGCCCCGGTCGGGTCGTTGACGATCGCTTCCCAGCCCTCCCGCCCGGCTGCAGTCGCCAGTACGGGAGTGCTCATCCTCGATAGTCCGAGGTGAGGATGACGGTGAGGCGGTCCTTCTTCATGTTCTCCAGGGCGTCCTTGATCCGGCCGATGCCGAGGTCCTGGGCGAGCTGGCCCGCCTCGGCCTGCATCCCGGCCGGGTAGTACACGGTGCTCGAGACGATCTTGCCGTGCCAGTTGTCGGCGCCGCGGACGGTCCAGCCGGTCTGCTTGGCCCGGCTGGCGACGTCGTCGGCGAGTCCCTTGCGGGCGGTGTTGTTGTAGACCTCGACCGCGGGCCGCTCCGACGGCGGAATCGAGGGGCCGGGCGTCGGCGACACGACAGGAGTCTCAGTCGGCGGCGTGGTCGGCACCTCAGCTGACGTCGGGGCCGAGGTCGGGGCAGTGGAAGGCGTCGTCGCGGAAGGCTTGGCCGACGCCGTCTGCGCCGCGGGCTTTGAGTCGGCCACGCTGTCATCGCCCCTGGTCCCGAACAGCACCAGCAGACCACCGACGATGGCGACGACGGCAAGCACGGCGACGAGGGACGAGAGGACCTGGCCCCGTTCGTCCTTCGAGCGGATCAAAGTTAGACCTCGATACCCAAGCGGCGAGCGGAGCGGGCGCGCTGCCGGGCGGCGCGCAACCGGCGCAGCCGCTTCACCAGCAAGGGGTCGTGCGCGAGGGCGTCCGGCCGGTCGATCAGGGCGTTGAGCACCTGGTAGTACCGGGTCGCGGACATCTGGAACTGGTCACGGATCGCCTGCTCCTTCGCCCCGGCGTACTTCCACCAGTGGCGCTCGAAGCCGAGGATGGCACCGTCACGGTCCGACAACCCACCGACGGCCGGCTGGGCTGCCTCGGCGGCGGAGCCGGAAGAGCTGGCGTTGGCGCTGTCCATCTGCTGGTGACTCCTGTGCGGTCGGTGATCGTCCGTCCGCGCTCCACTGTACGGGTTGAACAACAGCGATGTCATTCACCTAGAGCGACATGTCGGCGGGACGGCCGGACCTCGTCAACTCTGGCAGGATCGACGGGGTGAGCTCAACTCGACAGGGGCCCGGCGACGTGTCGCCCGGGCCGCGAACCGCCATCGCGACGGTCGAAGAGCTGCAGGGCCGGATCAGTGAGGTCGATCCTCTGGTCAAGGCCATCTGCACGCCGAACCCCGCCGCCCTGACGGATGCCGCCCGACTGGACACAGAGCGTGACGACGGCCGGGTTCGCGGCCCGCTGCACGGCGTGCCCGTCCTGGTGAAGGACAACATCGACACGGCCGACCTGCGGACCACAGCAGGCTCACTGGCGTTGGCCGACCAGCCCCCACCGCCATACGACGCTCCGCTGGTCCGCCGGTTGCGCGAGGCCGGATGCGTCGTACTGGGCAAGACCAACCTGAGCGAGTGGGCCAACTTCCGCGGATCCGCTTCTTCCTCCGGCTGGAGCGCGTACGGCGGTCTGACGCGGAACCCGTACGCCTTGAACCGCTCCGCGGGTGGTTCCTCCAGCGGCTCGGGTGCCGGGGTCGCCGCCGGCCTCGCGGACCTCGCGATCGGCACTGAGACCAACGGCTCGATCGTCTGCCCGGCCGCACTGAACGGGATCGTCGGCATGAAACCCACAGTCGGCCTGGTCCCCCAGCAGGGGATCGTGCCGATCTCGCACTCGCAGGACACCGCGGGGCCGATGACCCGGACGGTAAGCCAGGCAGCCGCACTACTAACGGTCATCACTGGCGGCAGCACGGACTATCTCGAACACTGCCGGGGCGCCGACCTCAGCGGCGTACGCATCGGCGTACCGCGAGGTCCGTTGTGGGGTTACTCGATTGGGCTCGACCAGGTCAGCGAGGAAGCGCTCGGGCTGCTCAGTAATTGCGGCGCGACCCTGGTGGACCACCTGTCGCTGCCGAGTCCCGGTGGTGACGACGACCAGTTGAACGTCTTGTCGTACGAGCTGAAGGTCGACCTCACGGCGTACCTGGCGACCCGGAAGCCCGGTGGACCGCGGTCGCTCGCCGAGCTGATCGCCTTCAACCAGCAGCACGCCGACGTCGAGCTGGAGTGGTTCGGCCAGGAGTTGTTCGAGCGGGCCGAGGGCACCGATGGGCTGGATTCTCCCGTCTACCAGGCCGCCCGGCTGGCCGCGCTCCGGGCGGGCCGGGACGGCATCGACTCGCTGCTGCGGGACAACCAGCTCGACGCACTGGTGACGCCGTCGTACTCGCCGGCCTGGGCGATCGACCTCGTCAACGGCGATCACGTGCTCGGAAGTTCGTCCTCACATGCGGCACTGGCGGGCTATCCGCTGATCTCGGTGCCGTCCGGTCTGGTCGCGGGATTACCCGTCGGCATCACCTTCCACGGGACCGGACGGAGTGATGCCACGCTCATTCGCTTGGCGCACGCCTACGAAACAGCGAGAATCAACGCAGACGGACCATTCCCGACCCCGGAGTTCAGACAGTGGGTATAGACCGAGTCCGCTGGGGAATCGTTGCTACCGGCAATATCTCCACCTCCTTCACCAAGGACCTCGCCGTGCTCGGCGAGGAGGCCGTGGTGACCGCGGTCGCGTCCCGGTCGCTGCAGAGCGCCGACCGGTTCGGGGCCGAGTTCGGCATCGAGCACCGGTACGACGACTACCGCCGGCTGATCGACAGCGGCCAGGTCGACGTGATCTACATCGGTACTCCGCATCCGCAGCACTACGGGATCGCCCGGGCCGCACTGCAGGCCGGGATCGCGGTGCTCTGCGAGAAGCCGGTCACCCTGACGGCACGGCAGGCCCGGGATCTCGTCGCGGTCGCGCACGAGCACAAGACCCTCTTCGCCGAGGCGATGTGGATGCGGACGAACCCGGTGGTGCAGGCGATGTTCGCCGATCTGGCGACCGGTGTCATCGGCGAACCGATGGAGGCACTCGCGGACTTCGGCTTCCACAAACCGCAGCTCCCGGCCCGACTGCTCGACCCCGAGCTCGGCGGCGGCGCCCTGATGGACGGCGGCATCTACCCGATGACGTTCGTCCACATGGCGCTCGGCATGCCGGACGAGCTGAAGGCCGTCGGCGCCCTCAACGAGGACCGAATCGACCTGAACGTGGCGATGGCCTGGCGCTACGACTCGGGTGCGGTGGCCGCACTGACCTGCGGACTGCGCTCGCAGAACCCGTGGACCGCCTCGGTGAGTGGTCCGGAGGGCAGCCTGGTGCTGCCGCACCGGTTCCACCACCCGCCGTACTACGCCCGCGTGACCGCGGCGGGCGAGGAGCGGATCGACGTACCGACGCATGGGCTTGGGTACCACTATGAAGCGGCCGAGGTGATGCGGGCGCTGCGCGACGGACTGGTGGAGTGTCCCGCGCTGCCGCACGCCGCGACCATCGAGATCCTCGAGCTCCTCGACGAGACGCGCAGACAGATCGGGGTCAGCTACCCCGGCGACGACGAATACCTGGGTGGATAAGGCTGATGCCGAGCGGACGCAGTTCCTTCGTGGTGGTAGCCAACCGGCTACCTGTCGACCGGATCGAGATGCCCGACGGCAGTACTGCGTGGCGCCGCAGCCCGGGTGGTCTCGTCACCGCGCTGGCGCCGGTGATGAAGCAGCAGCACGGCGCCTGGATCGGCTGGACCGGCGGGGCCGACGAGAAGCTGGACCCGTTCGACGAGGGCGGCATGCACCTCGTCCCGGTGACGTTGTCGGCCGAGGACATCCAGCTGTACTACGAGGGCTTCTCCAACGCGACACTGTGGCCGCTCTACCACGATGTGATCGTGCCGCCGGAGTTCCACCGCGAGTGGTGGGAGGCGTACGTAGCGGTCAACCGGCGGTTCGCGGAGGCCGCGGCCGAGGCTGCTGACGACAACGCCGTGGTCTGGGTGCACGACTACCAGCTGCAACTGGTCCCGGCGATGCTGCGGCGGCTGCGACCCGACGTACTGATCGGCTTCTTCCTGCACATCCCGTTCCCGCCGACCGAGCTGTTCGCGCAGATGCCGTGGCGACGGCAGATCCTGGACGGGCTGATGGGCGCGGACCTGGTCGGCTTCCAGCGGCCCGGCGCGGCCTCGAACTTCGCCCGGCTGGCCCGCAACCGGATGGGCCTGCGCACCCGCGGCGACCGGATCCACCTGCCGGACGACCGGATCGTCCGGGCCAAGGCCTTCCCGATCTCCATCGACGTCGGCGAGCTCGAGCAGCTTGCCAAGCAGCCCGAGACCGAGGAGCGCGCCCGCGAGATCCGGCGGGAGGTGGGCAACCCGCAGCACGTGCTGCTAGGGGTGGACCGGCTCGACTACACCAAGGGCATCCGGCAACGGCTGCGCGCTTTCGGTGAGCTACTGGACGAGGGCCGCATCTCCGTTGACGACGCCGTCTTCGTCCAGGTCGCCACGCCTTCACGGGAGCGGGTCGAGCAATACCGCGTACTGCGCGACGAGATCGAACTGCTGGTCGGCCGGATCAATGGCGAACATGGCCGGATCGGCACCCCCGCCATCAACTACTTGCACACTTCCTACTCGCGTACGGAGATGGCCGCGCTCTTCAGGGCCGCTGACGTCGCTGTGGTCACGCCGTTGCGCGACGGCATGAACCTGGTCGCCAAGGAGTACGTGGCCTGCCGGTACGACGACACGGGTGCCCTGGTGCTGAGCGAGTTCGCCGGAGCAGCCGATGAGTTCCGGCAGGCATTCCTGGTGAACCCGCACGACATCAACGGCATGAAGGACACCATCGTCGACGCGATGAACACCGACGGACGCCAGCTCGGCCGCCGGATGAAAGCGATGCGCAAGCATCTGGCCGCGCACGACGTGAACGTCTGGGCGGCCAGCTTCCTGAAGGCACTGCATGCCGAAGACTGACAGCCGGGTCCTCGCACTGGACCTGGGCACCTCGTCTGCGCGCGCCCTGGTGCTGTCCCCCGACGCGACCCCCGTGCCGGGCGCCCTGGCCCGCCACAAGGTTGCACCGGCGTACGGCGAGGGTGGCGTGGCCACGCTGGACCTGCACGGCTATGTGGAAGGGCTACTGGGCTGCCTCGACGAGTTGCAGCAGAACGGGCACCTCGAGGAGATCAGCGACATCGTGCTGTCCTCGCAGTGGCATTCCATCGTCGCCCTCGATGCCAAGGGCGTCGCGCTGACGCCGGTGATCCCTTGGGTGGACACGCGATCGGTGCCAGTCTCGCTGGGGGCCGACTTCGACGAGCACGCCTTCCATGCTCGTACCGGCGCCTGGCTGCACCGGCTCTACTGGACCCGGCGGATCCCTTGGCTGTCCAGTGTCGTCCCGGGTGCTACTGCTTATGCCGGGCTGCCTGATCTGGTGCTGGAACGGCTGACCGGACTACGAGTGACCTCTGTGTCGATTGCTTCCGGCACCGGCACTCTGGAGCTGGCGACCGGCTCGTACGACGACGAGGCGCTCGCTGTGGCAGGGGCTTCCGCCGAGCAATTGCCGCCGATCGTTCCCACCGGCTGGACGGGTTCGCTCTCACCGGAGTACTCGCGGCGGTGGCCCGGGCTGGTCGGAGTACCGGTGCATCCGCCGACGGGCGACGGAGCCGCATCCAACGTCGGCACCGGTGCGTACGACGAGACGACTGCGGCCGTGACTGTGGGAACTTCGGCCGCCGTGCGGGTGGTTCACCCGATCGACGGCGCACCGGAGCTCCCGTGGGAGTTGTGGCGGTACCGGGTGGACGACACGCGTGCGGTGACCGGGATGGCCTTCTCGGCCGCGGGAAACCTGCACGCGTGGTTGACCGCCGTACTGAAGCTGGACGAGGAGCACCGCGAACCGACCGGTGTGGAGATCGGGTCGTCCCGGGTGATCGGGATCCCGTTCCAGGCCGGGACGCGGCCGCCGGAGACGGTGCCGGGCGGGTCGGGCGTCTACTTCGGGCTCTCGTTCGACGACACCGGCGCCGACCTGCTGGCGGCATCTCTGCAGGGCGCATCGCTGGAGATCGACCGCGGGCTCCGGATGCTCGACAGCCTCTTCGGCCGGCCGTTGGAGATCGTCCTGGGCGGCGGCGGGATCGACGCGTCGGTCTGGTGGCGGCGCTGCCTGACGGCGACCTTCGCCCGCCCCACCACGGTCTGCTCCGAGCCCGAGGTCGGCGCCCGCGGCGCCGCCGCCGTGGCGCTCGGACTGTCCCCCGCCCCGGGTGGGGAGACCTTGCAGCCGGTGGACGATGAGGTCGCCCGGGTTGCCACCCTCCGCCCTCGCTACGAGACCCTCCGCACCCTGGCCGTCCAAGCCTCCACCGAACTCGTACTGCGACCGCAGTAGGCGGCGGGTACGGCGGTCAGAGGACGTCAGACCAGTGGCGCAACACGTATCGTGAGGGGATGGGCGTATATCCGGGACGGTTAGGCGGCTTCAGGCTGTCCCCTCGGGCGTGCGACGTTCTGCTCGCGGGGATCCTGCTGGCGATCAACCTGATAACGCCCGGCGACCACAGCGGATCGCAGATCGAGCTCACGCTGACGGGCGCGCTGCTGGCGGTCTTCGCCACCATCGCGCTCCTCGCCCGCCGCCGCGCTCCGTTGACGACCCTGGTTTTGACCACCGCGGCCGCCGTCGCCTACGCGATCACCACCGAGGCGAAGAGCCCGATCGGACTGTTCGTGGCAGCCGCCATCTACACGGTCGTGCTCCAGAAGGACCGGCGGACCCAGTGGATCGCGGTCACCGGGGCCTCGGTCGTGACGATCGCCGTCGCCACCATCTTCACCAACGAGGACCTGCTGGCCAACCTCTTCGCCCCCATCCTGATCCTGTTCGCGGCCGCCTGGGCCGGAGCCGTCCGCTATCGCCGTGCCTACCAGGCCGAGCTCGAGCAGCGGGTCCTGCGCGCCGAGCAGTCGCGCGAGGAGGAGGCCGAGCGGAGGGTGATCGAGGAGCGGCTCCGGATCGCCCACGAACTGCACGACGTCATCGCCCACCACATCGCCCTGATGAACGTGCAGGCGGGCGTCGCCTCCCATCTGCTCCGGGAGCAACCCGCGGAGGCGGAGCGGGCGCTCGCGCTGGTCCGCAACGGCGGCCGGACGGTCCTGCAGGAGCTGACCGTGTTGCTCGGCGTGCTCCGCCGCTCGGGCAACCCGTTGCCCACCGCCCCTACTCCCTCGCTGCAGGAGGTCGGCTCGCTGATCGAGTCGTTCAGCGTCGCCGGCCTGTCGGTCGAGTGGCGGCCGCCCGCGCTCGGGCAACTGCCCGACGTGATCGAGTTGACCGCCTACCGGATCCTGCAGGAATCCCTGACGAACGTGGTCAAACACGCCCCCGGCGCAACGGTCCGCGTCCGCCTCGAGCAACGCCCCGGCGCCCTGGTGGTGACGATCACGGACGACGGCGGCCACCCCGGTACGCCGTACCGGAGTGTGGGGGGTGGTCCGGTCGGCGCCGGCCACGGGTTGCTCGGGATGCGGGAGCGGGTGACCGCCGTCGGCGGCGACCTGAGTACCGGGCCGCTCGAGGGCGGCGGGTTCCGGGTGCACGCTGTTCTTCCTCTCGAAACTGGAGCCGTAGGTGACGATCCGGGTACTGCTGGCCGACGATCAGACGCTGATCCGCAGCGGGTTCCGTGTGTTGGTGAATTCAGCGCCCGGGCTGGAAGTCGTCGCTGAGGCGGCCAACGGACTGCAGGCACTGGAGCTGGCCCGGAGCGAGCGTGCGGACGTGATCCTGATGGACATCCGGATGCCGGTACTGGACGGGCTCGAGGCAACCAGGCGGATCACCGCGGACGAGTCACTGGCCGGGGTGAAGGTGCTGATCCTGACCACCTTCGAGGTGGACGAGTACGTCTTCGACGCGATCCGGGCCGGGGCGAGCGGCTTCCTCGGCAAGAGTGTCGAGCCGGCCGAGCTGATCAACGCGATCGAGGTGGTCGCGCGCGGCGACGCGCTGCTGTCCCCGAAGGCGGTCCGGGGCCTGATGAACCGCTTCCTGTCCCAGCCGGAGCTGGACCAGGCGGCCGGGACGCCGGAGCTGGAGTCCCTGACCGAGCGGGAACGGGAAGTGCTCGGCCTGGTCGCGCTCGGGCTGTCCAACGACGAGATCGCCGACCGGCTGGTGCTCTCGCCGCTCACCGCCAAGACCCACGTCAACCGGGCGATGGTGAAGCTCGACGCCAGGGACCGCGCTCAGTTGGTCGTGATCGCCTACCAGACCGGCCTGGTCCGCGCCGGAACCGCGGCCCCACACGCACTGTAATCGGCTGGTCTACCACCAACGCAGTAGTTGCTACAGCAGTCGTAGTAGCCAAAGAAGCCCCCAGTTGCCGGACGCGGACTACGGGGTCCGCACGGAACGATCGTCTGCATGGCTACCTATCTCTACCGGCTCGGCCGGTTCGCATTCCGCCGCCGCTGGCTCGTCATAGCCGTCTGGCTGGGCATCCTGGGGGCTGCCATCGTCGGCGCGTCGACCCTGTCGGGTCCGACCGCGACCGGCTTCTCGATCCCCGGGACCGAGTCGCAACGGGCAGTCGACCTGCTCAACGAGCGCTTCCCGCAGATGTCCGCCGACGGCGCGACCGCGCGGATCGTGCTGCAGGCGCCGGAGGGACAGAAGCTGGCCGATCCCGCCAACAAGGCCGTCGTCGACGGCCTGGTGGACACCCTGGCCACCGCTCCCCAGGTGCAGCAGGCGACCGATCCGTTCCAGGCCAGGACGGTCTCGGAAGACGGCCGCACCGGGTTCACCGAGGTCGGCTTCAAGGTGACCTCCGACGCGCTGTCCGACGAGGCGCGGGCCGCGATCGACTCGGCCACGGAGAAGGCCCGCGACGCCGGGCTGACCGTCGAGGCCGGTGGCGACGCCATGCAGGTGGAGCAAGAACAGAGCGCCACCGAGGTGATCGGGATCGGGGTCGCCGCGGTGGTCCTGCTGATCACCTTCGGCTCGCTGGTCGCCGCCGGACTACCGTTGCTGGCGGCAATCATCGGGATCGGCATCGGTACCGCCGGGATCACCGCGGCCAGCGGTTTCGTCGACATCGGGTCGGGTACGCCGATCCTGGCGTTGATGATCGGCCTCGCGGTGAGCATCGACTACGCGCTCTTCATCATGTCTCGCTATCGGCACGAGCTGGCCAGTGGGATGGAGCAGGACGAGGCCGCCGGACGCGCGGTCGGAACAGCGGGCTCGGCCGTGGTGTTCGCCGGGCTCACCGTGGTGATCGCGCTAGCCGGACTCTCCGTCGTCGGCATCCCGTTCCTCACCCAGATGGGCCTGGCCGCGGCCTTCACCGTCGTCATCGCGGTAGCCATCGCACTGACGCTGCTGCCCGCCCTGCTCGGCCTGGCCGGCCGCCGCGTCCTAGGCGGACGGATCCCCGGCCTGAAGACCCCCGATCCCGAGGCCGCCGACAAGCCGACGGTCGGACGGCGCTGGGTCCGGTTCGTCACCCGCCGGCCCGTCTCGGTGCTGGTGGTCACAATCCTCGGTCTCGGCGTGCTCGCCGTACCGGCGCTGGATCTGGAGCTCGGACTTCCCGACGACAGCTCGGCTGCTCCGTCGTCGACCCAGCGCAAGGCTTACGACATGCTGACCGACGGGTTCGGCCCGGGCTTCAACGGCCCGCTGATGGTGGTCGTCGACGGCGCGAACGCCCAGGATCCGAAGGCGTCCGCCGCCACCATCGAGACCACCCTGAAGGGTCTGAAGGACGTCGTCGCGGTGACGCCGGCGACGTTCAACGCGGCTGGTGACACGGCCATCCTCACGGTGATCCCGGCCAGCGGGCCGAGCACCACGCAGACCAAGGACCTGGTCGCGGCGATCCGTGACGTACCGGCCGTCGGCGGCACCCAGGTCTCGGTCACCGGCGCGACCGCGTTCAACATCGACACCTCCGCCAAGCTCGGCGACGCACTGCTGCCGTACCTGACACTGATCATCGGGCTTGCGTTCCTGCTCCTGATGCTGGTGTTCCGGTCCATCCTGGTGCCGTTGAAGGCGACCCTCGGCTTCCTGCTCACGGTCGCGGCCACCTTCGGTGCGGTCGTCGCGGTGTTCCAGTGGGGCTGGCTGGCCGGACTGTTCGGCATCGAGGGACAGACCGGGCCGGTGATCAGCATGCTGCCGGTCTTCCTGGTCGGCATCGTGTTCGGCCTGGCGATGGACTACCAGGTCTTCCTGGTCACCCGGATGCGGGAGCAGCACGTGCACGGGGCGAAACCGATCGACGCCGTGGTGGAGGGCTTCAGCCACGGTTCCCGGGTGGTCACGGCCGCGGCGATCATCATGATCGCGGTTTTCGCCGGCTTCATCCTGTCCCCCGAGACACTGGTCCGCGAGATCGGCTTCGGGCTCGCGTTGGCCGTCGTGGTTGACGCCTTCGTGGTCCGGATGACGATCGTGCCGGCCGTGATGGCGCTGCTCGGCCGCTGGGCGTGGTGGCTGCCGCGCTGGCTCGACCGGCTGCTGCCGGACGTGGACGTAGAGGGCGAGAAGCTCCGCAAGAGCCTGCCGGTCACCGCTCCGGCCGCCGAGAGGGAGCCCGAGCTGGTCAACTCCTGACCCCGTCGACCGCAGCGGCACCCCTGGCTCCTGCCAGGGGTGCCGCTGCTGTCGCGAGGCGGTCAGGTGATCGCCACCACTGACAGGCATCGCGGTCGGCCCGATGATGGACGGATGTTGCGCGAGCTGATGCCATGTTGATCGACCTGATGAAGTCGAAGGTCCACCGGGCGACGGTCACCCAGGCCGACCTGGACTACGTCGGATCCTGCACGCTGGACGCGACGCTGATGGCAGCCGCGAACCTGCTGCCCGGCGAAAAGGTCGACATTGTCGACATCACCAACGGGAACCGGCTGTCGACCTACCTGATCGAGGGACCTCGGGACTCCGGCGTGGTCGGCATCAACGGCGCGGCCGCGCACCTGATCCACCCGGGCGACCTGGTGATCCTGATCGCCTACGGACTGTTCGACCAGGCCGAGGCGAAGGTCTTCGAACCGAGCGTAGTCTTCGTGGACGAGCACAATGCGATCACCCGCATCGGCTCGGACCCCGCCGAGACCCTGCCCGACAGCGGCACTCTGCGGGGCGACCAACTGCACACCCCGCGCTGAGCAGGACCGCGATCCGGACCAGGACGCGACCGGGCTCGGGCGGCCGCGATCGAGACGAGGCCGTCATCAAGAAGAGGATGGGTCGACGATGACCGACAGCACGGAGCAGGCTCCGAAGACCGCCACCCACGACACGGAGCCGAAGGAGAAGTTGCGCCAGTTCATGAACTCCGGCTGGGGCGACATCGAGCGAACCGACGTCGCGCTCAGCGACGTCGGCGCCTGGGCCGCGAAGCGCCGCGATGCACTCTCGCAGGCGTTCCCCGGTGAGCGGCTGGTGATCCCGGCCGGGACCTACAAGGTCAGGTCGAACGACACCGACTACACGTTCCGGCCGCACACCGACTACGTCTGGCTGGTCGGCGACCAGACCTCCGACGCGGTCCTGGTGCTCGAGCCGAACGGCACCACCGGCCACGACCCGGTGCTGTACTTCCGGCCGCGGGCCGACCGCGGCGAGGGCGAGGAGTTCTGGCGCGACCGGATGTACGGCGAGCTGTGGGCCGGCCGCCGTCCGTCGCTGACCGAGACGGCCAAGGAGTTCGGCGTCGAGACCCGGCACCTGGACCAGCTCGCCGACGCGATCAAGGGCGATGTGCCGACCCGGGTGCGGCGGGGCGAGGACAGTTCGCTCGCGTCCGCGCTGAGCGGTGTCGGCACGGACGCCGACAAGGACAAGGAGCTCGCCGCGACACTGTCCGAGCTGCGGCTGGTCAAGGACGCTTTCGAGATCGAGCAGCTCCGCGAGGCCTGCGCGATCACCCATCGCGGCTTCTCCGACGTCCTGAGCGAGATGGACAAGGTCCGCCACTACGGCGAGCGCTGGATCGAGGGCACGTTCTGGCGGCGCGCGCGGGCGGAGGGCAACAACGTCGGCTACACCTCGATCGCCGCAGCCGGTCCGCACGCGACCACGCTGCACTGGATCGAGAACGACGGCTCGGTGGACGACGGCACGCTGATGCTGCTCGACATGGGCGTGGAGAACCGCAACCTCTACACCGCGGACATCACCCGCACGCTGCCGGTGAACGGCGAGTTCACCCCACGCCAGCGGGAGCTCTACCAGTTGGTGCTGGACGCGCAGAACGCGGGAATCGCCGCGCTGCGTCCCGGCGTCGCGTTCGGCGCCGGGCACAAGGCGGCGATGGAGGTCATCGTGCAAGGGCTCGAGGCGATGGAGTTGCTGCCCGTCTCGGCGGAGGAAGCGCTCGACCCGGAGAGCATGATCTACCAGCGCTACACCCTGCACGGCGTCAGCCACATGCTCGGCATCGACGTGCACGACTGCTCCGCCGCCCGCAACGAGCAGTACCGCGGAGACCTGAAGACCGGCTACGTCCTCACCGTCGAGCCCGGCCTCTACTTCCAGGCCGAGGACCTCACCGTCCCCGAAGACCTCCGCGGTATCGGCATCCGGATCGAGGACGACATCCTCATCACCGACGACGGCACCGAGAACCTCTCGGCGGCCATGCCCCGCGAGATCGACGAGATCCAGACCTGGATGTCCTCCTAGCCGCCCAGCACCCACCCGTTCATTCGCCCCTTTTGACCGCCCGCCGGCGGTCACCTGACCGCCGGTCTGCACTGGCGGTCAAAAGGGGGCGAATGAACGGAACGTCAAGGGGCGCGGGCGGTCACCAGATGCGGACGCGGGACTCCTCGTCCAGCCACATCTTGTCGTTGTCCGTGACCTCGAAGGCGGCGTGGAAAGCGTCGATGTTGCGGACGACCGCGTTGCAGCGGAACTCCGGCGGGGAGTGCGGGTCGAGCGCCAGCCGGCGGAGGACCTCCGCCTCGCGGGTCTTCGTCGACCACGCACCGGCCCACGCCAGGAAGAACCGCTGAGCGCCGGTCAGCCCGTCGATCACCGGCGCCTCTTCCCCGCCCAGCGAGATCGCGTACGCCGTGTACGCGATCGACAGCCCACCGAGATCCCCGATGTTCTCGCCCAGCGTCAGCGCGCCGTTCACGTGATGCCCGGGCGCCTCGACAGGCTCCAGTTCGTTGTACTGCGCGACCAGCTTGTCCGCCCGCTGCTCGAACGCGGCCCGGTCGTCGTCGGTCCACCAGTCGATCAGGTTGCCGTCGCCGTCGTACTTCGACCCCTGGTCGTCGAACCCGTGCCCGATCTCGTGCCCGATCACCGCACCGATCGCGCCGTAGTTGACCGAGTCGTCCGCGTCCGGATCGAAGAACGGCGGCTGCAGGATGCCGGCCGGGAAGACGATCTCGTTCATCTTCGGGTTGTAGTACGCGTTCACCGTCTGCGGTGTCATCCGCCACTCGGTCCGGTCCACCGGCTGACCCAGTTTGGCCAGGTCGCGCGCGGTCTCCACCGCCACCGACCGCCGGACGTTGCCGACCAGGTCGTCAACGCTCACCTCGAGCTCGCTGTAGTCCTTCCACTTGTCCGGGTACGCGATCTTGGGCGTGAACCGGCCGAGCTTCTCCAGCGCCCGCTGCCGGGTCTCCGGGCTCATCCAGTCCAGTGCGTCGATCCGCTGCCGGTACGCCTCGACCAGGTTCGCGACCAGCTCGACCATCCGCGCCTTCGCCACCGGCGGGAAGTACTCCGCCACGTACAACTGGCCGACCGCCTCACCCAGCGCCGACTCGACCACGCCGAGACCACGCTTCCACCGCTCCCGCTGCTCGGGCGCACCCGTCAGCGTGCGGCCGAAGAAGTCGAAGTTCTCGTCCACGAAGGCGGTACTCAGCAGCGGCGCCGCCGTGTGCACGACGCGCCAGCTGAGCCAGTCCTTCCAGTCCGCGAGCTCGATCTCCTCGAACGCCCCGGCCGCGGCCGTGAGGAAGTCCGGCTCGCGAACCACCACCTGCTCGAACGCGCTCTCCGGCACTCCGGCGGCCGCGAGCCAGACGGACCAGTCCAGTCCGGGAGCCAGCTCGCTCAGGCCCGCGCTGTCGAGCTTGTTGTAGGTCAGCGTGACGTCGCGGCTCTTCACCCGGTCCCAGTGGCTCGCGGCCAGCCTGGTCTCGAGCGCCATGATCCGCTCGGCCGCGCCCTCCGGGTCAGCCACACCGGCCAGTTCGAGCATCCGCGCGACATGCGCCACGTACGCCGTACGTTCGGCGGCGAAGTTGTCTTCGCGGTAGTAGGACTCGTCCGGCAGGCTGATCCCGCCCTGCATGACGTAGACAATGGACTCGTCGGACTTCTTGGCGTCGGCGTCTACCCAGTAGTGGAAGACCCCCGGCACGCCCTGGAGCTCGAGCTCGCCGAGCGCCTCGAGCAGGCCGGCCTTGTCCTCGACCGAGGCGACCAGGGCGAGCTGGTCCGCGATCGGGCCGGCGCCGAGACGCTCGATCGTCTCCTCGTCCATGAAGCTGTTGAAGAGGTCACCGATCTTGCGGGCCTCGCTGCCCTCCGGGTGCTCCGCCGCGGCGGTCTTCTCGACGATCGACCGGACGTTCTCCTCGGCGGTGTCCCAGAGCGCGTGGAAGGCGCCGTAGATCGCCTTGTCCGCGGGGATCTCGTGCTGCGCCAGCCACGGTCCGTTCGCGTACCGGTACAGATCGTCCTGCGGCCGAACCGTCGTGGACAGCCCCGAAATGTCGATACCCGTCGTCATCGATCCCTGCTCCTTCTGGTCCGGACCTCCGCGTTCACTGACCGCGAGATTACCCGGTGCCGGTTACCCAACTGTTCGCCTGCCGCTTCCGAACTGAACCGTTCGCCGCGCTGGCCCGTTGCCATAGGTTGAGAGCACAACCAGCCGCACGACGGCTATCGGGGTGTCGAGCGGCCCAGGTCACCGACCCAGGAGGAGAACCGCCCATGCCTCGCCCCATGTCCAGACAGGTAGGTCGCACGCTCGTCGCGACCTTCGCCTTGACCGCCCTGGCGTTCACCAGCCTCGCTACCGCCTCGGCCACGCCCCAAACGGCGGCCGCGCCCACCGCCAGCAGCTCGAGCCGGCACTTCCCCGTCCGTTTCGACCTGCCGAACAACTTCCAGCCCGAGGGCATCGCCATCGCCGGCACCACCGCGTACTTCGGTTCGCGGCTGGACGGTGACATCTACGCGGCCAACCTGAAGACCGGGCAGGGCCGGGTGATCACCCAGGGCCCCGGCACCGGCTCCCTCGGCATGAAGGTCGACAACCGCGGCCGGCTGTTCGTGGCCGGCGCGGCCGGCGGCAACGGCCGGGTGATCGACACCCGCACCGGCAAGGTCCTCGCCAGCTACACGTTCACCACGTCGACGCCGACCTTCGTGAACGACGTCATCCTCGGCAAGGACGCCGCCTACTTCACCGACTCCCAGCAGCCGGTGATCTACAAGGTCAAGCTGGGCCGCAACGGCAAGCTGCCCGGGCAGTCGGGCGTCCAGACGATCCCGCTGACCGGCGACTACGTGCACACCCCAATGGTCAACAACGGCAACGGCATCTCGCTCACGCCGGACGGCAAGGCGCTCATCATCGTGCAGTCCTCGACCGGCTTCCTGTTCCGCGTCGATCCCCGCACGGGCGTCACCCGGAAGATCGACCTCGGCGGCGCCGTGATGACGAACGGCGACGGTCTGCTGCGGTCAGGCGACACCCTGTACGTCGTGCAGAACCGCCTGAACCAGATCGCCGTGCTCGACCTGAACAAGTCCGGCACCAGGGGCGAACAGATCCGGGTGATCACCAGCACCGACTTCGACGTACCGACGACGGCCGCGTTCTTCGGGAACCGGATCTACCTGCCCAACGCCCGGTTCGGAGTCACCCCGACCCCGGACACGAAGTACTGGGTGACCGCGGTCCGCCGCTGAGGTGTCGCCGCCCGGGGTCAGGAGATGGTGCGGAGGTTGCCCCGGGCGGCGGCCTTGAGGCGGCTGCCGCAGGACAGCCGGACGGAGTACCCGGCGGGGATGGACAGCGGCTCGCCGGTCTGCGGATTGCGGCCGGTCCTGGGCGCGCGCAGGACGCGCTCGATGCTCAGCAGACCGGTGAGTGAGACCTTGTCACCGTTGTGGACGGCCTCGGTGACGACGTCGCCCAGCGCGTCGAGCACCTTCTCGGCCTGGTTCCGCGGGATGCCCGCCTTCGACGCCACGCCGGCGACCAGCTCATTGCGATTCACGGCTCTCCTCAGACTCGTGCCGCCGGCGGATGCCCCATACGTTCGCCGGTCAGTCGGGAAAAACCTTAATCGAAATGAATGTCGTTAGCGAGAAGAGTTCGAATTCCGGACACTCGGACTAGCTGGCCCGCTCGCGGAGGCGGGCTTTGGCGGCTCTCTCCACGAAGAGAGGGATGAAGTCTCTGATCGGCGCCTGGTCGAACTCCGGGCGGGTCTGTTTGATGGCTGTCTCTACCTCGTCAGCCGGGAGCTCGGGAAACTGCTTGGCCAACCGGTCGACAACCTCGTGAATCGCGCGGTTCTCCTCTGACCTGTCCATATCTCACCGTTACCCCACCGCCATCCGCCCACACAAGGGCGGACAGCGGATCACCACGCCGGCCGCACCGCCGTTGGTTCGATCCCGGGCCCGATTTCGTTCTTTCGATCGAGGCGACGCCGGGCGGCGGTCTGAAAGTGTGGGGTGAAGACCATCCGCCGGGGTGACGCACCAACTCGCCGCTCCCGATACGGTCGTGGCATGAGCCAACCGCAGCCCATCGATCCGCGCTTCGTCGGCCGGACCCCCGTCCGTCCGCAGAAGAAGCGCCACTGGGTCCGCCGGTCGATCGGCCTGGTCGTCCTGTTGTTCCTGCTGATGCTGATCTGTGTCCCGCTGTACGCGTGGAGCCGGATCAACAAGGTCGACGCGATGCCGTCGGGCAACAGGCCGGCGGACACGCCGGGAACGACGTACCTGCTGGTCGGTTCGGACAGCCGTGAGGGCCTCAGCGCGGAGGACAAGAAGAAGCTCGGCACCGGGAGCACCGGCGGTCAGCGGACCGACACGATCATGCTGCTGCACGTGCCCGAGTCGGGCCCGACCGCGCTGATCAGCCTGCCGCGGGACAGCAAGGTGCCGATTCCCGGGCACGGACAGCAGAAGATCAACGAGGCGTTCTCGTACAAGGACGGTGGCCCGAAGCTGCTGATCCAGACCGTCGAGGGCGTCACGGGGCTGCGCGTCGACCACTACGTCGAGGTCGGCTTCGGCGGATTCGCCTCGATCATCGACAGCCTCGGCGGCGTCGAGATGTGCTTGCCCAAGGCAATGAAGGATCAGAAGGCACACATCAACCTGCCGGCCGGCTGCCAGGACCTGAACGGCACCAACGCGCTCGGCTACGTCCGGGCCCGGTACTCCGATCCGCTGGGCGACCTCGGCCGGGTGCAACGGCAGCGCGAGATGATCGGCGCGGTCGCGAAGAAGGCGGTCTCGTTCTCCACCTTCATCAATCCGGTCCGCTACACCAGGCTCACCACCTCGGGCGCGGACGCACTCACCGTCGAGAACGGCATGAGCCCGACCGCCCTGTTCAAGTTCGTCCAGGGCATGAGGGCGGTCTCGGGCGGCAGCGACGGGGTCACCCTGACCGTGCCGATCGCCGGCAACACCACCACGTCGGGCGGTGGCGCGGCACTCAAGTGGGACACCCCGAAGGCGAAGGCGCTCTTCCAAGCCATCAAGGCGGACAAGACGTCGGGGCTGAAGAGTAGCTAGATGAGGCTCGAGGATTTGGCGGGGCAGCGGTTCAGTTATGGGGCCGTGGGGTCCACGCTGCTCGACGAGACGCCGCCGGGGTATCACCGGCTGGAGCATCGGCTGCTGCTCGGCTCCGGCGACGAGGTCTTCCGGCGGGCCGGTGAGGCGCTGCTGACGTGGCGGATGCACAGGGCGGCGGGGGTTTCGGTCAAGGCGACGGACAGCCCGGCAGTGATCGGTACGAACTCCCTCGGGCGGCTGGGACTCATCCAGATCCCCTGCCGAGTGGTGTGGGTGGTCGAGGAGCACGACCGGATCGGCTTCGCGTACGGCACCTTGCACGGCCATCCCGAATCCGGCGAGGAGTCCTTCCTGGTCACCCGCGAAGGCGACGAGGTCTACTTCACGCTGCGCTCCTACAGCCGCCCTGCCACCTGGTACACCCGTCTGGGCGGGCCCGCCGCCCGTGGCACCCAAACCTTCTTCGCCAACCGCTACGCCAAAACCCTCCGCCGCCTTGCCACCAAGGTGGACTGATGAGGTGGACGCTCAATGGACCTGTGGGGAGAGGAACGGGCTCTCTAGGCTGCGGGGTATGACTGAGAACCACGTAGTCCGCGGAGCCGAGTCAGCGGATATCCCGCGGTTGATCAAGGCCTATGACTGGCTCTTCGCGCCGCCGGGGTCGACGCCGGCCGACTGGGATCCGGCCGTCGCCGAAGAGCGGATGGCGCGGACTCTGGCCGGCCCGCGCAGCGGCGTACTGGTTGCTGTTGGCGACGAGCGCCTGGTCGGCTTCTGCACGTTGTATCTGGATATCGAGTCCGTGCGGTTCGGGCAGCGCTGCTGGGTCGAGGATCTCGCCGTCGACCCGGACCAGCGGTCGGCGGGCATCGGTGCCGCCCTGCTCACCACCGCCCGGGAGTGGTCCGCCGAGCACGGAGCCAGCCATCTGGAGCTCAACTCCGGGACCGCCCGGGTCGACGCCCACCGTTTCTACAACCGCCACCGCCCAACGGCCCACGCCCTCAACTTCGGCTGGCAAACCCCCGAGACCAGCTAACGTCCGAACCAGCGCGGGGCCTGCCCCACGGTACTTCGGACGCAAGCACCACCGGGCAAGGCAAAGGCCCCGCAAGCTCATACATTGCGGGGCCGGGTCCTGTGTACCAGCCGAGTCAATCGGTTCAGGTGACCGACACACCAACAGCAGAAGACGATCCGACAGCGAGCAACTTTCCGCCCCCGTTGTACGGCGGGACCTGGGGCTGGGATGCTTGGGCGGGTGAGCCCGAAGACGTTGAGTGATCTGATCGCGCCGGACTGGGCGGAGGCCCTCGCGCCGGTCGAGGCGACCGTGAGCCGGATGGGTGAGTTCCTGCGCGCGGAGATCGCCGCCGGCCGCCCCTACCTCCCGGCGGGAGAGAACGTACTGCGGGCCTTCCAGCGCCCGCTCAACGACGTGAAGGTGCTCGTAGTCGGGCAGGATCCTTACCCGACACCTGGCCACCCAGTCGGACTCAGCTTCTCCGTCGCACCCGACGTACGGCCGATCCCCCGCAGCCTGGCGAACATCTACCGCGAGCTGATGGCGGACGTGGGCGCACCGGCGCCCTCCAACGGCGACCTGACCCCCTGGGCCGACCAGGGCGTCCTGATGCTCAACAGAGTGCTCACCGTGCAGCCCGGCAAGTCCGCCTCACACCGGGGCAAGGGCTGGGAGGCTGTTACCGAGCAGGCGATCCACGCACTCGTGAAACGCGGCGGCCCGCTCGTAGCCATCCTCTGGGGCCGCGACGCGCAGACGCTCAAGCCCATGCTCGGCAGCACGCCGTACGTCGAGAGCGCCCACCCAAGCCCGATGTCGGCCGACCGCGGCTTCTTCGGCTCGCGACCGTTCAGCCGGGTCAACGCTCTCCTGGTCGAGCAGGGCGGCACCCCTATCGACTGGCGCCTTCCGTAGCAGCCGTGCCGGTCCAGCTGTGCCAGAGCTGGGCATAGCGACCACCTGTCGCAAGCAGGTCCGTGTGCGTTCCCGACTCCACGATCCGCCCGTGGTCCAGCACCACGATCCGGTCGGCCTGCTGTGCCTGGGTAAGCCGGTGAGCCACCACCAGCGTCGCACGGCCCTCTGTAGCGGCCGCACCAGCTCGCTCCAGCTCCCGCGCCCCCGCACTACCCGCTTCAGCAGTCGCCTCATCCAGTACTGCGATCGCAGGGTCGGCGAGCACTAGCCGAGCCAGGGCGACTTGCTGTGCCTGCGCACCCGTCAGCTGATGCGCATTCTCACCAACCTGGCTGTCCAGCCCCTCCGGCAGAGCCCGAACCCACGCGAGCGCCCCGACTCGCTCCAAGGCCGCTTCCACCTCAGCAGGCGACGCGTCGGCCCGAGCGAGTCGTACGTCGTCCACAAGTGGCCCCGAGAACACGTGAACCTCCTGGCTCAGCAGAGCCACCTGTGCACGCGTCCGGGCTTCCCCCAACTCACGGAGATCCACGCCACCGATCCGAACCACCCCAGCCGTCGGCACCAGTACTCCGGCCGCAATCGCTGCCAGCGTGGTCTTCCCGGCTCCACTGGCTCCGACCAGGGCAACCCGCTCGCCCGGCTGGATCCGCAGATTCACCCCGTCCACGACCAACGGCCCGTCGTACGAGTGCCCGACTGCCACCAGTTCCAGCGACGCATCGGCCGGCGTACGTCCCGGCGGCGGCTCCTCAGTCGCCGGCAACTCCATCACGCCGGCAAGGCGGGCCAGACCGGCCGCAGCCGTCTGGATCTGGTCGAACTGCATCAGCAGCGAACCGATCGGGTTGAACAGCCGGTGGAAGTACAGCGCCGCCGCAGTAGTCGCACCGACGGTCACCGCATCCGCCCGTACCAGGAAGAAGCCGGCGACCAGGATCGCTGTCAGACCGGTGAACTCCGCGTGGTTGATCCGCGCGGAGAAGAAGCTGTACAGCTTGAAGACCTTCAGCGACAGGTCCCGCGCGACCGCGGACCGCGAACCGATCCGCTCCAGTTGCGCGTCCTCCAGCCGGTACGCACGGACAGTCGCGCTACCGCGCAACGACGCGATGATCGCCTCCGACCGCTCGCCCATCGCCACCCGCTCACGACCGTAGAACGGTGCCGACCGAGGCAGGTACCACCGCAACGCCAACAGGTACATCGGCAGCGACAGCAGCCCCGCGAGCCCGAGCCGCCAGTCCAGCGCGAACAGTCCGGCGGCAGTGAGCACGATCGTCAACGTCGCAGACAGCAGAACCGGCCCGACCTCCGTGAGCGCAGCCGCCACCGCAGACACGTCGTCGCCCACCCGGGACAGCAGATCCCCGGTCCGCACTTTCTCGAGCACAGGCGTCGGCAGCTGCAGTACCCGGTCCATCACCTTCTCCCGCAACCGCGCCAGCACGGTCTCCCCGACCCGCGCCACCAGCGTCACCCCGACAGCAGTCAGTACGCCGGCCACCAGCGCGGCCCCGCCGATCAACAGAACAACCCGTACTACGGCGGACTCGTCCGAGCCGGCCGCAATATCGTCGACCAGCACACCGAGGGCCCAGGGCGCGACCAGACCGGCCGCGCTGGCCACGGTGATCACCACGGCGGCAAGCACCGATCGGCCCGGCAGCCGGCGGATCTCCTGCCACAGCACGATCCAGGTGGCCTTGGCACCCGCGATAGGCAGCAACTCTGAGCTCATCGGAGTACCGCCTCCTGGTAGACCGTGTCGCGGGAGGCGAGGTCCGCATGTGAGCCTTCTGCAACCACAGCGCCGTCCTGCACGACCAGCACTCGGTGCATCTTCCCCAGCAGGGCCGGGCTGCTGGTAAACACCAAGGTCCCCAGACTGGCGACGCCACGGACCTCAGCCAGTCCCTCGGCCAGGAGTTCTTCGGTCACGGCGTCCACCGCAGTACTGGGGTCGTGCAGCACGAGCACAGGTGGTTCCGCCAGCAGGGCTCGGGCCAGGCCGAGCCGTTGGCGTTGGCCGCCTGACAGAGTGCGTCCGCGGTCGGCCAGCGGATAGTCGAGGCCCTCCGGGTGCGCCGCGATGACATCGGTGGCCGCGGCAGCCGCAACGACCACGTCGAGCCTTGCCCCATTGGAGGAACCGGCCAGGAGGTTGCTGCGGAGGGTGCCCTCGAACAGGTCCGTGTCGTGTTGCTCGACCAGGACAGAGCGGCGTACGAGGTCGATGTCGAGCTCCTCGACCGCACTGCCGCCAATCAGGATGCGGCCCTCGTGTTCGGGGGCGCGGCCGGACACGAGCGTCAGGAGAGCGTCCGCGTCGCGCGGGTCGTAGCAGAGCACGCCGACGAGCTCACCTGGCTCCAGGGAAAGGCTGAGCGAGGACAGTGACTTGTAGCTGACGTCTTCCAACGACAGCAGCGGCCTGGACGGATCCACCGAAGTACCCGCGCCGGTAGTGATGAGTGGCGGCGAGCTGAGCACCTTTGCCAGCCGACCGGCCGATGCACGAGCCATCGCGGCGACCTGCCCGCAGTACCCGAGGGTGCCGACGGGTTCCGCGATGAACTGGGCCAGGCCGACCACGGTGATGAGCTCCCCGATGCTGATGCGTCCGTTGATCGCGAACCACCCGGCGACACCCGCCACCGCAGCCAACAGCAGACCGCTCAACGCCGTCATGACTCCGTCCTGCAGGCCGTTGGTAGACGCCGCGCGCAGGGTTGCCTTGAGGGTGGCCTGGCTCGACCGGCGATACCGCTCGGCCGCGTTGTGCTGAGCGCCGATGCCGCGCAAGGTACGCAACCCGCTCACCAGGTCGGTGGCGAGCGCAGTAGTGCTCGCGACCGCCTCTTGCTGGGTCGACGTACGTCGGGTCAGCAGCGGCGACAGCGCCTGGATCCCCAGCACCAGCAGCGGGACTCCGATCGCCACCCCGAGCCCGAGTGGCACGTCGATCAGCAGCAGCGCCACCGAGGAGACCGTCAGCGCCGCGACACCTGCGGAGCCGATCGACACCGCCCGCATCACCAGTGAGGTCTTCTCCGCATCGGAGGTCGCGATGGAGAGCAGTTCGCCCGCCCGCAGACCGGTGCGGTGACCGCGAGGGTCCAGCACCCGCGCGGCGATCTCCAGCCGCAGCAGGTGGGTCTCCTGCTCGATCGCGCGAACCACCTGCCGGGCACCGGTCTTCCAGGCGTTCGACAGTACGGCGAACAGCACGATCATCATCAGCACACACCACAGCAGCGGCTGCAGGTCACCGGTGGAGACGGCCTGGTCCACGAAGATGCCGATCGCGATCGGGACCGCCGCCTCGGTCGCCTGATGCAGCGACAGCACCAGGACGCCGACGGTGAGACGACCACGATGCCGCCCGATGGACCTGCGAAGCACCTTTCCGGCGGTCAGTTCTTCCCCCAGTTCGAACTGTCTGCGCAACGGACCGGCCTTTCCCTGGCGGAGATGGGTTAGGCAACCCTAACTCAGCTGGAAGTCAGGGATCGATCCCGTCTGATCGATTGACACCCGCCGGGCGATCACCGTACGGTCTCGCCGTAATAGGAAACTTTCCTAACAGTTCAGCTGCTCGGGCCGGAACCGGCACGGCGAGCGGGCTCGGGCGACGGAGGAGGGCAGGGTTAGCGCATGGCAAGCACACCCGGTACACCCCGCCTGCTCCGCGCGATGAACGACCGTGCCGCTCTCGACCTGCTGCTGGCCCACGGCCCGCTGTCACGGACCACGCTCGGCAACCTCACCGGCCTGTCCAAGCCGACCGCGTCGCAGCTGCTTTCCCGGCTGGCGAGCGCCGGCCTGGTTCGCGCGAGCGGTACGAGTGCCGGCCGTCCCGGCCCGAATGCCCAGCTGTACGAGATCAACGGCGGCATCGCGTACGTCGCCGGCCTCGACGTCACGCCGACCCGGATCCGCTCGGCCGTCGCGGACCTCACCGGCAGAGTGGTCGGCAACTACGAGCTGGCCACCCCCGGCCGGAGCGCCAAGGGAACCGTCGAGCGAGTGGTGAAGGCCCTCGACGGAGCTCTGGGAGAAGCCGGGCTGACCCGGGACCGCCTGCACCGTGTCTCGATCGGGACGCCCGGTGGTTTCGACCCGACCACCGGACGGCTGCGGTACGCCACGCACCTGCCGGGCTGGCACGCGCCGCACCTGCTCGAGGAGCTCGCCGCCGCGATCGCAGTACCGCTCGAGGTCGAGAACGACGTGAACCTGGCCGCCGTCGCCGAACAACGCGTCGGCCACGCAGGAGACAGCGACAACTTCGTCATGCTCTGGGGCGACGAGGGCATCGGCGCGGCGATCGTGATCGGCGGACGGCTGGTCCGCGGAGCCACCGGCGGCGCCGGTGAGGTCGCCTTCCTGCCACTGCCCGGCACCCCGCTGGTGCGCAACGTCGGCCGCAACAACGCCGGCGGCTTCCAGGAACTCGCCGGTGGAGAACCAGTCCTCGAACTTGCCCGCGCCAATGGCCTCAAGGCCCGTACTCCGGAGGCCGCAATCGCCGCAGCCCTGCAGACCCCGGGCGCGGGTGACACCGTGCTCGGCGAGTTCGCGCATCGGCTCGCGGTCGGTCTTGCCGCGATCGTCGCCGTCGTCGATCCCGAACTGATCGTGCTCGCCGGAGGGGTGATCACCGCCGGCGGGGAGCGCTTGCGCGGCCTGGTCCAGGACGAGCTCGCCGAACTCGCAGTACCGCGCCCCCGGCTGCTGATGACCGCCATCCCCACCGACCCGGTCCTGGCCGGCGCACTGCAGTCAGCCCTGACCTCCACCCGCGACGAAGTCTTCGACACCGCCTAAACCAGCTTGCGTCCGAAGAACCTTGCGCTATAGCCCCACCTTCTTCGGACGCAAGGGAATCAGATCAGGAGCAAGGATGAAACTCACAGTCGTAGGCGGCGGATCCACCTACACGCCCGAACTCATCGACGGCTTCGCCCGCTTGCGCTCGTCGCTTCCGGTCTCTGAGCTGGTCCTGGTCGACCCGGCGCCGGATCGGCTCGAACTGGTCGGAGGGCTGGCTGCGCGGATCTTCGCAAAACAAGGGCATCCGGGCCGGATCGTCACCACGTCGAGCCTCGACGAGGGTATCGACGGAGCGGATGCGGTCCTGCTGCAGCTCCGCGTCGGCGGGCAGGCCGCGCGGAACCAGGACGAGACCTGGCCGCTCGAATGTGGTTGCGTCGGGCAAGAAACCACCGGTGCGGGCGGCCTCGCGAAGGCACTGCGCACGGTGCCGGTCGTCCTGGACATCGCCGAGCGCGTGCGCCGGTCCAACCCGGACGCGTGGATCATCGACTTCACCAACCCGGTGGGGATCGTCACGCGAGCGCTGCTCTCCGAGGGACACAAGGCTGTCGGACTGTGCAACGTGGCGATCGGCTTCCAGCGGCGGTTCGCGCGGATGCTCGGGGTCACGCCGGACCAGGTGGCGCTGGATCACGTGGGGTTGAACCACCTGACCTGGGAGCGCGGCGTACGGGTCGGCGGCGAGGACGTGCTGCCGAAGTTGCTGGCGTCGCACGCGGCCGAGCTCGCGGACGACCTGCACCTGCCGGCGGAGTTGCTGCTGCAGCTCGGTGTTGTCCCGTCGTACTACCTGCGGTACTTCTACGCGCACGACGAGGTGGTTCGCGAGCTGCTGGAGAAGCCGTCGCGGGCTGCGGAGGTTGCGGCGATCGAGAAGCAGTTGCTCGATCTCTATGCGGATCCTGCTCTGGACGAGAAGCCCGCGCTGCTGGAACAACGTGGCGGCGCCTACTACTCGGAGGCCGCGGTCGCCTTGGCGTCCTCGCTGCTGAACGACACGGGCGACGTACAGGTGGTGAACACCCTCAACAACGGGGCGTTGCCGTTCCTCCCGGACGACGCGGTGATCGAGGTCCCGGCGACTGTTGGAGCAGCCGGTACTACGCCGCTGCCGATCGCGCCGCTCGAACCGTTGTACGCCGGCCTGGTCGCCAGCGTCACGGCGTACGAGAATCTGGCGCTGGAGGCGGCGAAGAAGGGTGGGGCGGAGCGCGTGTTCACCGCTTTGCTGGCGCATCCGCTGATCGGGCAGATCGAGTACGCGAAGGCGCTCACCGACAAACTGCTCGCGCACAACCGCGAGTACCTGCCGTGGGCGTGACGATGGCGGACGAGGTAGGTCTGGTCAGACCGCTGGTCCCGGGCGGCGTGCTCGCCTTCGACGCCGGCAACAGCAAGACCGACGTCGCCCTCGTCGCCGCCGACGGAACAGTCCTCGGTACCGCGCGGGGCGGCGGCTTCGAGCCGCACCTCGTCGGAGCACTCGCCGCGGTGACCGCCCTGGAACCCCTGGTCCTAGCCGCCTGCGCGGACGCAGGCCTGGTGGTCGGCGACGGTGGGCGGGCGCCTGGTCGAGGTCCGTTGGTGCAGCAAGTTTCCGCATGCCTGGCGAATGCGGATCTGCCGATCGAGGAAGAACAGCTCGCCGAATCTTTCCGCTCGTTCGGCTGGGGAACCTCGGTGTACGTCGCGAACGACACCTTCGCCCTGCTGCGCGCTGGAGTGGACGAGCCGCGCGGCGTCGCAGTCGTCTGCGGCGCCGGCATCAACTGCGCCGGCCTACTACCCGACGGCCGTACTGCGCGCTTCGCGGCTATCGGCAAGATCTCCGGAGATTGGGGCGGTGGGCAACAACTAGCGGACGAGGCCTTCTGGGCGGCAGCACGATCCGCCGACGGCCGTGGCCCGACCACCGCCCTGGAGACGGCCCTTCCCGCGCACTACGGCGTGGAGTCGATGGCCGCCCTGATCGAGGCCTTCCACCTCGGCGACCTCCCAGTGAACCGCCGCCTCGAAGCAAGCCCACTCCTCTTCCAAGTAGCCGCAGCAGGCGACGCGATCGCCAAAGCAGTCGTCCAACACCAGGCAGAGGAGGTCGTAGCCATGGCGGTCGTGGCAATGCGCCGCCTCGACCTCCTGGACGAGCCGACAGACGTAGTACTGGGCGGAGGCGTCCTCACCGCGGGCCACCCCCTCCTGACAGAAACAGTCGTCCGCCTCCTCGCCACCGCAGCCCCGAAGGCCGTCGCCCGCGTGGTAGACGTCCCACCAGTAGTCGGCGCCGCCCTCCTAGGCCTCGACCACACCAACGCAGCCCCCTCAGCCCACCTCACTCTCCGCTCCTCCTACGCCGCATCCCCCGCGGCCTAGGCACGGGGCTTGCGTGGGGTGTAATCATGTAATCATGAGTACACAGCAAGAGGGTGAGCGGGTTCGGGGTTGGCTGACTGGTCGGCTTCCGTCCGACTGGTTCGAGGGCGAGCCAGAGGTGAGTATCGACCGCGACGAGATTCTCGTGGTCGGCAGGATTCCGGCTCCGGAGCAGGACGGTGAGGTCAGTGCGGCCGCGCGGTCCGGCGCCGAGGAGGGCAGGATCAAGCAGTTCCGGGAGGACACCCGGGAGAAGCGGATCGAGATCGCACGCGAACTGGAGCACGCGACCCGGCGCAAGGTCGCCTGGGGTGTGCAGGCCGGCGAGACCAAGACCATCTTCACGTCGCTGTCGGCGCCGGTGATGACGCGGCTGCGGCAGTCCGAGCGGCAGGTGCTCGACACGCTCGTCGACGCCGGCGTAGCCCGGTCCCGCAGCGACGCACTCGGCTGGTGCGTCAAGCTCGTCGCCCAGCACAGCGAAGCCTGGCTCGGCGAGCTCCGCGAAGCCATGGCAAAGGTAGAAGACGTCCGCCGCGCAGGCCCCGACGCCACCGAGGACTAAAGCTCCTCTGTACGAAACGGGGCGGGCGCGATCCGATCCGATCGCGCCCGCCCGTTCTTCTCACGCCGGCGGTGACCCCCAACCGGCGCGAGGGTCTACCGGCCGCCCTGCGACCCGTTCCAGCCGTTCTCCCCACCGGTCCAGTTCCCGCCGCTGGCCCCCTCAGCAGGGTTGGACCAACCACCGGACTGCGGAGCACCATGCGAGGCCGGGTACTGCGGGGCAGACTGCTGCGACTCCGGCATCCCCTGCGCGGACTGGTAATCACCCTGACCCTGGGCCTGGTATCCGCCCTGGCCCTGTGCAGGCTGGTAACCACCTTGGCTGGTGCCGTTGGAGTCAGCCATGCCGTTCGACCCCGCAGTACGGGCTGCGGTGTTGTTGGCTGCCGCCATCGCCGAGCCGCGTTCGAACAGCGTGCGGAGTGCCTCGCCCGCCATCTCCCGGCCGCCGAGGCCAAATGCCAGGCCGAGTGCGAGCGCCGCACCACCGAGCACGATCAGCAACGTGTTCCCGGTCAGCTGGACCGCGATCCCCAGCTGTGTCAGCGCCGCGAACGCGGCGTACACCAGGATCGCGTACTTCCCGATCTTGGCCAGCGTCTCGTTGCCCGTCGCACCGCGGATGATCGCGGCCAGGAAGTTCGCGAACAGCGCGGCCAGGCAGACGATCACGATCGCGGCGAAGATCCGCGGGATGTAGGCGAGCATGTCGCTCATGAAATTCGAGATCTCCGGTACGCCGAGCGCGGACGCGAACATCGTGAAGCTGATCAGGAACACGAACCAGAACACGACCTTGCCGAGCATCGCCGACGCGGTCAGCCCGGTACCGGATCGCTGCAGTACGCCGGAGACGCCGGCTCGTTCCATCCACTGGTCGAAGCCGACCCTGCCGAGCAGTTTGCCGACGAGCTTGCCGAGCACCTTCGCGACGAAGTAGCCGACCACCAGGATGACGATGCCGCCGAGCAGATTGGGGATGAATCCCAGAAGCTTGCCGAAGGCATCTTCGAAGGGTTGGGTGAAGTCGATCGCCAACACAGACATCGGACCATTTCCTTCCCGAACTGGCCCGCACCCGCCATCACGCACCCGCTCCGCGCGACTCCGGCTACGGGCGGATGCAGTGGTGTCAGCTCCCCCGTGCCCGGCGCCGCGACCCTCAAACGCCTGTCACCTAACGCAATGTGATTGCATAAGGCATGACCGATGTCGTGATCCGCCGCGCCACCGCCACCGACGTCCCCGGAATCCTCGCCTTGCTCGTCGACGACCAACTCGGCGTCGGCCGGGAGGACCTGACCGACCTCACGCCGTACCAGCGGGCGTTCGAGGCGATCGATGCCGACGTCAACCAACTCCTGGTGGTTGCCGAACGCAACGGCGAGCTGCTCGGCACCCTGCAGCTCACGTTCATCCCCGGTCTGTCCCGCCGCGGCGCCTCCCGCGGCCTGGTCGAGGCGGTCCGGGTCGCCGCCTCAGCTCGCGGTCTGGGCCTGGGCACCACGCTGATGGAATGGGCCGTCGAGGAATCCCGCGCCCGCGGCTGCGGCCTGGTCCAACTGACCTCGGACAAGACCCGCCTCGACGCCCACCGCTTCTACACCCGCCTCGGCTTCGAGAACAGCCACGAAGGCTTCAAGCTCCCGCTCAGCTGACCTTGTCCGCCGAGGCGGTGAAGGTGTTGCAGGAGGCGGGGGTGGTGGTCTTGAAGGCGGAGCCGGACCAGAGCCACTGGTTCTTACGGGAGCCGTGGTCGCGCTTCTTCTTCGGGTTGTACTCGTCGCCGCTGTGCTTGGTCTGCCATTCCCAGAAGTCGAGCTTGCGGCCGCCGGCCAGGCCGAGTGTGTTCTTGTTCGCGCCGAGGAAGGCTGAGCCGAGGCAGTTCGCCTGCAGTTCGAGGCGGCGGCTCTCCTCCAGCTTGGCAGCTTCGGTGGTCGCCCAGCCTTCGCGCGAGTCCGACGAGATCAGGATGTTGGTCAGCCACTGGACGTGGTGGCCGTACTCGTGCGCCAGCGTGTCCATCATCTCGACCCGCGCGGCTTCCTTGTCCACCTTGTAGTTCTTCACGTCGTTCTGCCAGCGCATCGTGATCGTCTCGTCGTCGCCGCAGTAGAACGCCAGGTCGCTCTCACCACTGCATGCCGACGGCAACGTCTTGGTCCAGAGCACCAGCTTCGGCGCCCGGAACGGGTATCCGGCCTTGCGGATCAGGGGCTCCCAGGCCTTGTTCAGGCACGGCAGCATGGCCTGGTAATACTTCAGCACCCCGGCCTGGTTCGCCGGCTTGACGGTCGGCTCGACACAGTTGACGGTCGGCACCTTGCCGACGACGTACAGCTTGTTCTCCTTCACCCGTACGGCGTCCGGCACCGGCTGAACGGTCACCGTCACAGTAGGTTGAGGTGGTGCCGGCATCGGCTCCTCGGTCTGCTTCACCGACGGGTTGGACAGCGGGTTGTCGACCGTGTTGTCGTACGAGTCGATCAGCTTGAAACTGGCCACCCCGCCACCGGTGAGCACCAGCACGAGCAGCACCGAGAGACCGATGATCATCTGCTTGGAGAACCGCCGCTGCTGCTTGAGCGGCGGCGGCTCGGCGGAGTACTGGGCGCCGCTTCGCGAGGAGGGCGAGTTCCAGCCGACCGACTGCGTTCCGCCGGGGCGGCGAGTGCCCGTCAACGGGATGAACGGGGCACCCTGCAGCGGTGCCGGCGGCGGAGCTCCGAAACCGCCGGCGTCCGCGGGATCCGTGGGCAGCGGAGCCGCCTTGCGGAGCGGCGGGTTCACCTCGCCTCGCACAGGGCGGGCCTTCCCGAGGCCGGACTCCTCCTGACGATTGAGGGGCCGCGGAGGCGTAGTACCGGCGTTTTCCGGTGTCTCACCCGCGCCGCCGGGCAGGAAGTGCCCAGGCTTCGGCGCGTCCTGTGCCGGGTCCGGCACTGCTGCCGGCTCCTCGTCAGCCATCAGTCGTTCCCCAGTCCGTTCAATGATCAGCTGACCTGGTTCGCCGCTGCCACGAAAGTGTTGCAGGCGCTGGGGTTCGTCGTGCTGAATCCACGCGTCATCCACAGCTCCACGCTCTTGCGGGAACCATGGTCGCGCACCTTGTCCTCAGTGTTCTCATCGCCACTGTTCTTGCTACGCCAATTCCACTGCTGCAGCAGCTGGCCGCGGATCGGGAAAGTGGCCTTTTCCGCGCCCAGGAACACCGCGGAGAGGCAGGTCGCCTGCAACGCCTGGCGGCGGTCCTGCTCCAGCTTGGCCGCCGCGTTCGGCGCCGTGTCCCCGATACTCTCCGACGCGTCGAAGATGCCGGTCAGATTCTGGATGTGCACGCCGTAGACGTACCCGAGGGAGTCGGCCATGTCCACCCGGGCGAGGGCGCTGTTATGCCGGTAGTCGTCCTCCAGGTCCTCCCAGGGCATCGCGACGCTCCCACCATCGGCATCGCAGTACGAGGAGACCTTCTCCTGTACTCCGCAGGCGGTCTCCTGGCCGTCGTCGAACATGATCAGCTTCGGCGGGTGGAAGTCGAACCCAGCCTTGCGGACGGCCGGCTCCCACGCCTTGTTCATGCAGATCAGCAGGGCCTGGTAGTAGGCCTTGACGTTCTCCTTGGAGGTCGGCCGGTACGCCGGTTCCTTGCACCCCGCCGGAGCCAGCTTGCCGATCGCGTAGAGCTTGTTCTCCTTCTGTACTACGAGATCCGGCGTCGGCTTGGCGGTCGGCTCGTCCGAGCCAGCCTGGTCGTCGGTGGTCTTGACGGACGGCGTGCCCATCGGGTTCGCCACGAAATCGTCGTACGACGAGAGCACCTTCACGGCGCCGGCGACTCCGCCACCGACGACCACCAATACGCCGACGACGATCCCGGCGATCAGCGCCTTCGACCGCTTCTTCGGCATGAACGGGATCGGCTCCGGCGAGTAGCGCGCCTTGAACGCCGCAGCCGCAGGATCATCGGGCTTCGGCGGCCCGAGCCGCGACCCACTGAGCTGCGGTGGGCCGGCCGGTGTGGACGCCCCGAGGCGCGGCGTGGGCGCCGACAAGGGATTGGATCCACCCTGCAGCGGAGTCCCACCCAAAGAGGTCCCGGTCCGCAACGACGGCCCACTAAGCGGCGTCGAGCCCGGCGGGGCGGCCGGATCGGGAGGTGTTTCACCCTCACCACCAGGCAGGAAATGCCCAGGCTTCGGCGCCGAGTCGTCCGGCATGAGTTCTCCCCAGTTCTCCTGAGCCCCGCCGACGGCAGGACTGATCGCTCGAACGCAGGAGTGAGCCGTATCCCCCCAGCCGGACCTGCCGCAAGATGATATGCCGCAAACAGCCCACGCTGTACCAAATTGCAGCTATTGACATCTCCCGCTCACAGAATCCACCCAACTACCTACTCTCCGCCACGAGACTCTGGAGATTGACGGCGGCCGGTCGATGTCCTGAGGCTGGCTCCATGGACGATCGGACCGGTTCGCTGGCGATGGCAGCTTTGCGGGAACTCTGGGATGCCGGCTGCCCGATCCCCTCGCCTGCCTTGCAGGGAAGACTTCTTGAGCTGGGCTTCCGCCGCTGGAGGTCGTTCAACCGCCGGACCAACCTCCGCAACCCCACTCGCGAGGACAGAATCCACGACCTCACCAAGGGCCTCACCACCCTGGAACCGGACCCGACCCTGGTCGGCCCCCTCATCAAGGACTACCACTGCGTCGCCACAGCCCTCGCCGCCGTTCTGGAGCCAATCGAGGCCCCACAAACCGCTGTCCATGTCAGCCAGGTGCGACCGAAGACCCGACCGCGCTGGCGACGTCCCCTGGAACCTGAAGCGGCGCTAGCGCTCTGGAACGACTTCCCGGTCGACGCGGATCCTCGGCCGATCGTGCTGACCGGCCCGCCTGGTCGACTGCCGTACTTTCCCACCATGGAAAACAAGCTCGCCTCTGCGGCAGCGCCCGTCGTCTCCGAGGTGAAACTGCCGCCTGGCGTTCTCGAGAATCTCCAGCCGCAGACGAGTCCCCGCTGGCAAGGCGCCCCGATCCGTGTGCTCTCGGCGGAACGTGTCCTGGCCGATTTCCCGACAGACCGCGGCAACCGGCGCCTCCCGGCGTACAGTCTCGAGATCGAGATCGAGAACGCCCTCGGTCGCGGCATCGTCCTGGACCCCGACATAGAGGCGACGACCTGGTGGCCAGCCGCCCTCGACCCCGACGTCCGTCGCTTCGACAACGGTTTCCCGGCCTATCTCGCCGCCGACGGCCGCTCCGTCGAGATCGTTCTGTTCGCAGGAAGCCGGGTCCACGCCCTCGAATCCCCCACAGCCGTCCTTCTGATCACTGAGCCAGAGCCCTACGTCCCGCCAGGTCCCGACGCACCGGAGGCAGCCGACCTGGCCGGCCGAAGTCACCCTGTCACCGTCCACCTGTCCAGCCCCCTCGGTCCCCGAGTTCTCCTCGCCCCCACCACCGCCCACCCCCTCACCGTCCTCCCACGCTGAACATAGGATCTGGGGAATGGGATTCAGTGTGGTGGCGGTGGAGTTGTTGGATGGGGCTAATCCGGCGGTGCTGGCGACTGTGGGGGCGGATGGGACGCCTCAGACGTCGGTGGTTTGGGTTGGGCGGGACGGGGACGACTTGGTGGTGTCCACGCAGCTCGGGCGGCAGAAGGACACCAATCTGCGGAATCATCCACGCGCCAGTCTGCTGGTGATCGACAAGGCTGATCCGGACCGGTACGTCGAGTTCCGCGGTCCCGCGACCGTCACGGAAGACGTCGGACGGGCCGTCGCGGTCCGGCTGGCCGAGCTGTACGCCGGGCCGGGCGCCGGCGAGGAGTACCTCCAGCTCCCTGCCGAGGTCATTCGAACCGTCATTCGGATCACCCCGGAGAGGACCATCGAGCACGTCTGAACCTCCACCGCAGTACCCGCTTAGTTGCCGGCTCGGTTGATCTCGTAGGTGCGGGTGTTGAAGGGCATCGCCTGGTCGAATGTGAAGGTCCAGTGGGCCGGGGTGGGTGCCGTTTGACGGAGGTAAGCCAGGGCTGGGTGGGTCCGAGGTGGGTAGGAGAGTTCTTCCAGCAGGGCGATCGCTTCGGGGATCGGGAACCAGCGGACTTCGACGGTCGACGGATCGGTGGGCTGGAAATCGCCGGTGGGGATGTCGGCGCGGTAGTTCCAGGCGCGGCGCTGGATCGAGCGATCGCGGCTGACCACCAGGACCTCGGCGACCAAGGTCAGTTGGTGAGGCAGGGCGATCAACCCCGTCTCCTCCTGGAGTTCGCGCAGGGCAGCGGTCTCGGGTGATTCTCCGGGTTCGATCGCGCCCGACGGGGTGTTCCAGTGCTCGGCGTCCCACCCTTCATACCGTTCGCGGATCAGCGCGATCCGGTCGTCGCGGAAGGCGAGTACGCCGGCGTAGTCAGGCATGTACGGCACGAGCCAGTTCGAGCTCGTCGAACTCGTTGACGCCGACATCGGCGAACCCGCTCGCCCGCAGACAGGCCAGGCTCGCGAGGTTCGTCGGCTCGACCGCGGCGTGGATGATCCTGGCACCGTTGCCTGCGGCAAGCTCTACCAGCAGGGCGACCGTGGGTACTCCGAGACCTTGGCCGCGGCGAGCAGGATCGACGTAGTAGACGAGCTCCACCTCGCCGTCAAGGATCTCGAGATCGATGAAACCGACCGGTCCCTCGTCGTCCGCGGTGATCCAGCCATGCCTGGTCGATGCCTCGAGCAACGGAGCCCAGCGGCTCACAGCCTGGCCGTAGAACCCGCCGAAGATCGCGCCGCCGACGGATCCGCCGCCAGCCAGCGTTCGACCAGCCGCAGCCCGTCGAGGTCGATCGGCTCCGCCCGCATGCGCAGAACTCTGCACGGACCACCCTGGCTTGTCGAGGCGAAGTACGGAATTGGGTTGCGGCCCCAACACCGCGGCGGTTGGCTGGCCGCGTGGACCTGACGCGCGACGAGTACCCCCGCTCCTCGAAGTACGACGCAGAGTGGCTACTCGACTGCGACATGGGGCCGCATCCGTTGTGGCTGCTCGAGGATCTCGCGAGGGATCTCGATCTCCAGCCCGGGATGCGGGTCCTCGATCTCGGCTCGGGCAAGGGTGCGACGAGCGTGTTCCTGACGAAGGAGTACGGCGTACGGGTCTGGGCCGCGGACCTCTGGGTCGACCCGACCGAGGCCGCCGCGACCTTCGCCCGGCAAGGCGTCGACGTCACCGCACTCAAGGCCGAAGCGCACGCGCTGCCGTTCGCCCGAGAGTTCTTCGACGCGATCGTCTGCATCGATGCTTACGAGTACTTCGGTACTGCGGACGGCTATCTCGCCTACCTCACCAGCTTCCTCAAACCGGGCGGTCAACTCGGCATCGCCACCCCCGCGATGACGGCGGAGATCCGCGACCTCGGGTACATCCCTGAGCACATCAAGAAGGTGGTCGGCTGGGAGGCGATCGCCTGGCACACCGCCGACTGGTGGAGGTTCCACTGGGAGGTCACCGAGCTCGTGGAGGTCACGTCGGCCCGGCTGCAGGAGTCCGGCTGGCGCGACTGGCTCACCTGGGCGCAGGTGAGCTCTGAACGCAACGGCAAACCCGATGCGAGCCTGGAGATGCTCGAGGCTGACCAGGGCGAGTATCTGACGTTCGCCCTCGTCACAGCGCGTAAACCGGGCTGAGAAACCAGACACGCCCTAGCCCGGGTGTGCGCGGTCGACCTGCGCTGAGCAATGCTGGGGGCATGAGCTGGGCTATCTACGCAATGCGCGGACCAGGCGGCGTACGTCGTCTCGAAGACATCCCGGACGGCTACGAACCGCCTTCACTCGGTACTGCGGACCACGTGGTCGAGGTGGTTCGCGGCGTCGCGCCGGGCGTGGATGCGACCAAGAAATCCTGGTTGCTGCTACGCAGTGACGAGTACGACGTCGAGATGACGATCGGCAAGGGGGTCGACGTTCGGGACATCACGTTCTACCTGAACGACGGACCGCGCTCGATCCCGTTGGTGATGGAGATCAGTCAACGGCTGGGCGTCACGCCGTACGACACTGAGTCGGGCAACTTCCTCACCGAGGAGTCGCGGCCGCCGGTGCCGCCGCCGCTCACCGAGGACGAGATCAAGGCGAACAAGCCCAAGTGGTGGAAGTTCGGCCGCGCCTGATCAGGCGGGCCGGGTCGCGACCAGGACGCCGATCTTGTTGATCCGGTGCTCCGGGTTGTTCAGCTCGTCCTTCCAGAAGTTGCCCTCCGCGTGGTCCTCCGGCGTCCGGCAGGTGGAGAGCGTGATCATCGCGCGGGTCGGAACCACGCCCAGCCGACCCGGCACGGCCGCGTTCTGCTGAGCGATCTCTGCGGGCTGGCGGAACGAGATCGTCATCGTCTGGACCACCTGGTAGTCGTACACGAACCCGCCGGCCGTGACGAGAATGTGGTCGCCGTTCTGCAGTTCAGGCACCCTCCCGAACGGTCGCCCATGAGTGGTCCGGTGCGCCGTGACGATGAAGTTCCCCACGTCGCCAGGCCCGACCCCGCCCTTCGGCCCCCGCGGAGAAGCAGCCACCCCGCGATCCTGAACATCGGTGCCCGGCCGATCGTCCGCAGTACCGGTATAGGCGACAACCCCTAGCCCACTGACGCCGATCGCCGGGATCCCCATCTCGACCGCCGTCCCCACCGGCACCCGCGGCGACGTCGGCACCGGCGTACTGGGCACCGAAGTACTGGGCACCGGCTTGGCACTCGGTTTAACCGTCGCCTCCGGAGTCGCGCTCGGCGTGGAGGCAGACGGCGTATCAGCAAGATTCTCGGCAACGTCCGAACAGCCGGCGAGCGCGCCCGCCAGCAGGACCATCACAACCAACCGCCCCACCATGCTCGAAAAGGTAGCTCGCCAACCAAAACCAAACCATCAGAGCGAAATCAGCTGGCCAAGGCGTGCTCGAAGCTGAACACTCGGGTTTCGTGATCTATGACGGCCCCCTCCTGGGCAGCGGAGAAGTCCAGCTTGGTCGCGTGAGACCCGAACAGGTGCGGGCTGCAGCCGCGGACGCAGTCGCAGTCGGCTCCATGCGCTGGATCGACCGCGCGGAGGCTGAGAGCTCGATCCTGTACTTCGGCGTCTACCGCAACTCGCACCTTGTCGGACAGATCCTCCTGCACGACCTCGCCCTGGCCGAGCGTGAGGCGCTGATCGCCTACCACCTCTTCACAGACTCCGAGCGCCGACTGGGAACAGGAACCGAAGCGCTACGACTGCTACAGCTCTACCTGATCAGCACGCAGCGTGTACGGACCGCGACCATCATCACGTCGAAGGACAACACCGCCTCGCAGCGACTAGCGACCCGTTGCGGCTTCACCTTCCGCGGCTCGCCACGGGAGGATCCGGAGGGACTCGCCTACCAGTGGCGCGTTCCACCAAACTAGGCAGGTGCGTGCTCCTTGAGGACTGTCATGAAGGCGCGCATCCAGCCGGGGTGGTCAGGCCAGGCGCGGCCGGAGACGACGTTGCCGTCGACTACCGCGTCGCCGTCGACCCATTCCCCACCCGCGGCCCGGATGTCGAGCGCCAGGGCCGGGTAGGCCGAGGTCTTGCGGCCGTTCAGTACTCCGGCCGCAGCGGCGACGAGCGGTCCGTGGCAGAGCTGGGCGACGGGCTTCGCCTCGCCGTAGAAGTGCTGCACGATCCGCTGGCAGTCCGCGTCATTCCGGATGTACTCCGGGGCGCGTCCGCCGGGGATCACCAGCGCCACGTAGTCCTCGGGCTTCACGTCGGCGAAGGCGAGATCGGCCTGCCAGGTGTGGCCCGCTTTCTCGGTGTACGTGTCGAACCCGTCCACGAAGTCGTGCACCACGAACTGCAGCTTCTTCGCCGTCGGAGCCGCCAGGTCCACCTCGTACCCCTCCTCCAGCAGCCGCTGGTACGGGTAGAACACCTCCAGCGTCTCCGCCGCATCCCCAGTGATGATCAATACCTTCGCCATCGCCCTCATCCCTTTCGCAGCCAGCCTTCCCCGCCACCCTCCGCCGCCCACCACCGCCGGTCAAGACCACCGCACCCCCTACCCCGCCGTGGCCGGCTGGCGTACCGAACGACAGGAGGTGGTCGCCGGACCAGGCCTGCAAGACGTGGTGGTGAGCGGGGCCGCCTCGGCTGGTTGGGCAGGTCGGCCGACCACCTCCTGTCGTTCGGTACGCCAGGTGGTTGGGGAGATATGCCAAGGTGTCGGCGTGAGCGAGCGTGTGCGGGTGGCGGCTGTGATCCAGCGAGACGAGCTGGTGCTGATGGTTCGCGAGCGGGTTCAGACTGCGCCTGGCCGGCACGACGGACCGGAGTACTGGACCTTGCCCGGCGGAGGCATCGAAGCAGACGAAGAACCTGAGGTCGCCGTACGGCGAGAGGTTCTTGAAGAGGTGGGGCTTGAGGTGGTCTCGGCGCGAGGTTTCGCGGGTGCCCTACCCGTCCGGGATGACCACTGTGTTCCGGGTCGAGGTTGCGACGGGAGAGCCGCGGCTCGGCGTCGACGACCTTGAGTGCGACTGCCCGCGGATGGTCGGGCTGGACTGGATCGAGGCTCCGAAGGTGAAGAGCCAGTACGGCGGCTCGCCGGTTCCTCTGCTGATCTACTCCTGGTGAGCCCGCTGCAGGAGGAGGTGGGAGTGGGTGAAGCCGACGAGTTGGTAGAGCGGGAGGGCTTGTTCGCTTGAGTGGACTGTGAGGCTGCGGATTCCGAGGTTGTCGGCGGTTTCGCAGATCGCTTGCATGAGTTGCCGGCCGATGCCGCGACCGCGGTGCTCCGGTACGACGAAGACGCTCTGCACGTCGCCCGATCGCCGCCGGAGATCGCCAGGATTGGGGACCCGGTCGAAAACCGCGAGCGACGCCATCCCGACGAGTTCTCCGTCGAGGACCGCGATCTTGCAGACGGAGGCCTCACCCTGAGCCGTCATCCACTCCCTTAGCGCAGACCTGAAGTCCCGCAGGGCAGCAGGCTCAGCGGGCTGGTCCCCCAGAGCCCACCTCCACCGCAACACCGCGAGAGCGGACACGTCAGCGGGCGTAGCTGTGCGGACCACGACGAGGTCGAGGCGGCCGATCCCGGCCTGGTCGTCAGCGCTCATCCCTCCACGATTACACGCAACGACCAGCTTGCTTGGTTGCCTGGGAGGTCGCTGGGTAGTGGAATGTGGTGATCCCAGATCCCACGACCCAGGAGCGCTTGTGTCGACCTATCCGCGGTTAATGCATACGGCACTGGACACGACGGACGCCCGCGGGCTCGCGGACTTCTACCGAGAGTTGCTCGGCCTGCAGTACCGCCCAGGCGATGAGCCCCCGTCCGACGGCACTCCCGACGACGCGGATTGGCTCGTCCTCCTCGACGAGGACGGGAACCGGAAACTGGCGTTCAACCAGGTCAGCACCCTGCCGCGCTCAACCTGGCCCGCCCAGGACGTGCCGATGCAGATTCACATCGACTACGCCGTCCCCACCCTGGAAGACCTGCAACGTCACCGACAGCACGCGGAAGAGCTCGGCGCGAAGCTGCTCCTCGACCGCACAGACGAAGCCAGCGAACCCCTCTACGTCCTCGCGGACCCCGCCGGCCACCCCTTCTGCCTCCTCGTCGCGCCCTAAACAGGTTGCGGCGTCAGCTACCACCGGGCCGAGCCTGTACGGCGTGTCTGTGGTGGCCGAGGCGGGTCCGAGGGGGAAAGTGTGGGAGATGATCACCGTTGAGCAGGCGCGGACCCGGCGGTCCGCCGACGAGTGCAAGCCGTGGTGCAGCCCCAAGCACTACCGGTTCTGCGGCGGTCCCTGCTGCCCGCACCTCCACGAACCGAAGAGCAGCGACGCCCACCGAGAGCCCGCCCGCACCACCGGCTGACCAGTCAGTGGCGGTTGGCTACCTCGAAGGCAACGACCGCCGCGGCGACCGCAACGTTGAGGGATTCCACTCCGTTGTGCAACGGAATGCGCAGATCGGTGTCCGTCGGGACAGAGATGCCATCCGTCTCGCCGCCCAGCACGAACGCCGCCCGCGGCGACAACTCGGTCCTGAACAACGACCGTTGCGACCGCGCCGACAACCCATAGATCTCAAACCCCGCGGACCGCAGTGAATCGACGGCGACCTGCGCAGTCGGCGCGTTCACGATCGGCGCCTGGAACGCCACGCCCGCGGACGCCTTGATCACCAGCGGTCCGACATGCGGCGTCCCCACCCGGGGCAGGATCACGCCGTCGAAGCCGGCCCCCGTGGCAGTCCGCAGAATCATCCCCACGTTGCCCGGATTCGTGACCCCATCGAGCAAGAAGACCTTGGTGGGCCGCTTCCCCCGCGCCCGGAGGAACCCCGCCAGCGGCGTCATCCGAGGAGCATCGACGTCGGCGACCACGCCCTGGTCCTGTTTGCCGTTGCCCGCCAACCACTTCACCCGGGTGGACGACGCCCGCTCGACCGGCGTACCGAGTCGCTTCGCGGTCCGCAGGATCTCGTCCAGGAACTGGCCGCCCGCGTTGTCCGCGACGACCACCTTGGCGACCGACAGTGACGGATCGTTGAGCGCCTCGAGCACCGGTTTGCGCCCGTAGATCGTGATCCACTTGTCCCGCGGCGACAACTCGCCCCGGTCGTCCCCGCGCCCGACCGCCTTCCGCTGACTCACCGCGCCACCCTACCGCCGCGGTCAGAACAGCCGGGCCGCCCTCACCTCAGCCGGCTCCTCGAGGTCGAGCAGGGCCTTCTTCCGCTGGAGACCGCCCGCGTACCCCGTCAGCTTGCCGTCCTTCCCGACCACCCGGTGGCACGGCACGATCACTGACAGCGGATTGCGCCCGACCGCCTGCCCCACCGACTGCGCGAGCGACCGATCCCCGAGCCGTTCCGCGAGCTCCCCGTACGACGTCGTCGCGCCGTACGGGATCTCCGCAAGCATCGCCCACACCTTCACCTGGAACGAATCACCCTCCGCAGCCAGCGGCAGCTCAAACGCCACCCGCTCGCCGTCCAAGTACTCCGTCAACTGCCGCGCAGCCTCGTCCAGCAGCGCATCACCAACCACCGCACTGCCCAGCACCGTCGGCTCAGGCTTGACCCAGTGATGCGGGAAGTACACCCCCACCACAGCCTCCCTGGAGGCCACTACCGTCACGTCTCCCAACAACTCCGTGTGCACAACCACATGCCGATTACTCACAGCGTCCAGCTCCCTTCGATGCCCTCTCCAGGTAGAACGCCGAGCAACCCAACTGTGTGAGGTCAGGCGGACTCTTCGGAGCGGACGGCAGGGAGGCGGCGGGTGTCGACGAGTTGCTGGGCGACGTCGCGGAGTTTGGTGTTGGTGTCCTGGGAGTAGCGCTTCAGGATCGCGAAGGCGCGGTCGTCGTCGACGTCGAAGCGTTCCATCAGGATGCCCATCGCTTGGCCGACGAGCTTGCGGGCGTCGACCGCCTGCGCCATCGTCTCCTCGTGCCGCGCCGAGGCGACCGCGATCGAGGCGTGCCGGGCCAGGATGTGGGCAATCGCCTCGTCGTCGTTGTCGAACGCGTCCGGCCTGGTGTTGAAGAGGGACAACACGCCGATGGCCCGGTCGCTGGCCGCCATCGGGACGTGGAGCACGCTGCCGATGCCGAGCCCGACGACCCGGCGCTGCCAGTCCGGCCAGCGGGTCTCGGCTGCCGTGTCCGGGATATAGACCGTCATCCGCTCGGTCAGCGCGGTGATCATCGGGCCCTCGTCGGCGTCGATCTGGGCCTGGTAGATCTCCTCGACCACCGGGTCCGTGACCGCGCCGATCTCGGCCGGGGCGCCGCGTACCGCGAGCGCGACTCCGGCGTACGTGCAGTTCTCGGCTTGCAGCGCGAACTGCACCACCGCGTCGACCGTTTCCTCGAGGCCTGGAGCGTCGTGCAGTTCGATGGCCAGCTGCGCGAACGCGTCCGCGGCGAACGGCACGGCAGGGTCGAACTTCGCCATCGTGGGCTCCAGGCGTGCGCCGGCACTCGCCTGAACGGAGTGATCCATGGCCAGATTATGCCTGCCCCTGCCCCCGACGGCGAGCAACTACGAGTTACCGGATCCGGCGGAGGTGGAGGAGGGTGCTCGCGTAGTCGCCGGTCAGGGTGGGGCTGATGCCGTGGCCGGCCAGGAAGCCTCCCGAGACGGTTGCGCCGTCCAGCGAGTACGTCGCATCCCGATCCAGGCCACGGAGGCGGATCGGCGCCGGCTGCCCGTCGTACTGCTGTGCCTCCTGGTAGACGAGCACGACCGACTCCCCGCCATCCGCCGCGACGTACTGCACCGCCGAGACCGATCGACCAGGATCGCCGAGCCGATACTGCTCACCGTGCTGAACAACGTGCCTGATCGACTTGTACTGCGCGATCAGTTCGCCCGCGAGCGCTGTCTCCTCCGCACTCCACTCGGCCAGATCGCCACCAATGCCCAGGACGCCGGCCATCGCCACGTGGAACCGGTATGTCAACGGGACGTGCCGCTTGTTGATGAAGGTGGGCAGATCCGTCACCCAGCAGGACATCGTGCGAGCCGGGTAGAGCTGGCTGAAGCCGTGCTGGATGTACCGCCGGTCCAACGCATCGGTGTTGTCCGAGGTCCAGAACTGGTCCGTTCTGGCCATCATGCCGAGGTCGACCCGGCCACCCCCGCCGGAGCACGCCTCGAAGGCGACGCCGGGATGCTTCTCCCGCAGAGCGTCGAGTACGGCGTACACCCCCGTGACGTGATCGAACCAGAGCCGGCCCTGTCGCTCCGGCTCGGCCGGCCAGCCGGTGTCGGCGAACGGCCTGTTCATGTCCCATTTCACGAACTGGATGTCGTGCGCGGACAGCAGCGCGTCCAGCTCGCCGAGCATCCAGTCGGCCACATCCGGCCGGGCCAGGTTGAGGACGAACTGATTCCGCATCAGCGCCGGCGTCCGGCCCTCGAAGTGGTACACCCAGTCCGGGTGGGCGCGGTACAGGTCGGAGTCCGGATTGACCATCTCTGGTTCGATCCACAGCCCGAATCCCATGCCCAGCTCGTGCACGTCGGCGATCAGCGGTTGCAGCCCACCGGGGAACCGGTCCGGGTTCACCCACCAGTCCCCGAGCCCCGCCTGGTCGCTCGACCGTCGGCCGAACCAGCCGTCGTCGAGCACGAACAGCTCGCACCCGAGCTCAGCAGCCTGCCGGGCCAGCGCGCGCTGCCCTGATTCACTGACCTCGAAGCCGGTCGCCTCCCAGGAGTTGAAGAGCACCGGACGAACCTCATCAGCCCGCGGCAGCACCTCGCGAAGGGCATAGCGGTGCCAGGCCCGACTCGCCGCGCCGAAGCCACCCGCGGAGTACAGGCCCGAACTGACGGGCGTCTCGAGCTGCTCGCCCGGCTCCAGCCGCCGCGGCCCGAAGTCCTCATGCCCCCAGCCGAACAAAACCTGGGCGGGTTCTTCGAGGTCGCGCTGGGCGAGTAGCCGCCACGACCCGCTCCAGTGCAGTGCCGCGCTGTAGACGTCGCCGTGCTCCTCGGTCGCCGTGCCGTCGTCGACCGCGAACCACGGGTTCGCGTGGTGACTCGTGATGCCCCGACGGCTCTCCAGCGTCAACCGGCTGTCGGTCAGCTCTGTTCGGTGCAGCAGGGTCTCGGCAGCCCATCGACCGGTGAGATGCGAGAACCGATGCCGGGACTGCTCCGGCATCACCCACGCGGCCGAGTCGAGCCGATGGACGTCGAACGCCTCCTCGAACGACTCGTTCCGCAGCGTCACCCACCGGTCGATGACGTCACTGGCGTCGTACACCCGGTAGTGCAGACCGACACCCACAGCTCGATCCCGTACTGCGAACACCAGCTCCACGTGGTGCTCGTCGTGCACGTGGTGCCGGACAAACTGCCATTCCGTACTGCGGATCCGTCCCGGAAACTCCAACGAGAGCGCGGAGCGGCCGAACTGCAGTCTGCCGTCGATCGGGTACTCCTCATGCCCGTTCGACGCCGACCGGAAGCTCGTCCACTCGGCGGCCAGCCGTTGCGTCGTAAGTGTGGCCAGGTGGGTCGCGTCCGCGAAGGTGATCCGCGGACCCCAATAGGTGTGGATTGGAATGTCGTCGCCCACGGCCACGTACGCGGAGTACGAGGTGGTCGGGGTGTCGAGCAGCAGGACTCCGGCCTCGAACCGGATCCCGGCCGTCACTTGACCGATCCCGCGGTCAGGCCGGCGACGAACTGCTTCTGCAGGGCCACGAAGAACAGCAGCACCGGCAGCGAAGCCAGGAAGGAGAACGCGTACAGGGTGCCGAAGTTGGTGGAGTACTCGCCCACTGAGCGGTAGACCCCGACGGTGACTGTCGTACCGGCCTCCGGGCCGAGGATGATCAGCGGGGTCAGGAAGTCGTTCCAGACCCAGACGCCGAGGAAGATCATCACGCTGGCCGCGGCCGGCCGCATGATCGGGAACACCACCTGCCAGAACAGGCGGAACCGACTCGCGCCGTCGATGCTGGCCGCTTCCTCGATCTCCACCGGGACGGTCCCGACGAACCCGGAGAAGACGAAAACGCCGAACGGAAGGTAGTAGGCGACGTTGCTCGCCACCACCCCGACCACCGAATTCATCAGACCGGCCGCACCGAGCACCTGGGTGACCGGCTGCAGGATCACGGCAGGCGGGATCATCAGGCCGGCGAGCAGCACCAGCATCGCGGGCTTGGTCCACAGAGCGTGGGACCGGACCAGGTAGTGGGCGAGCATCGCCGACAGGAGGGTCAGCAGCACGACCGACAGCACGGTGATCTGGACGCTGTTCAGCAGGGCCGACCAGAACAGCCCGTCGGATCGTCCCAGCACCGCGCCCAGGTTCTCACCGGTCGGCTGCAGCGGCAGCCCGAGCGGCGACGACTGGATCTTGTCGGCCGGCTTGAGCATTCCCATCACCACGATGTAGATCGGGAAGAAGAACACCGCGGCCAGGGCGATCGCGGCAATCGGCCGGAGCACCTCGAGACGACTTCTCACAGGTTGACCTCCCGCCGCTGCAGCAGCCGCAGCACGACGGCGCTGAGCAGCACGATGATGCCGAGCATGATGGTGGCCTCAGCGGCGGCGAACCCGATCCGGTCGCCCCGGACGCCCTTCTCGATCACGTCGAACGCGATCGACGCCGTGGTGTTGCGGCCCGGCCCACCGTTGGTCAGCACCAGGATGTGCTCGTACACCTTGAAGCCGCTGATCAGCAGCATCACCGTGTTGATCGTCACCGACGACGCGATCATCGGCCAGGTGATCGACCCGAACCGCCGCCACCAGCCGGCCCCGTCCACGATCGCCGCCTCATACAGCTCCTGCGGTACCGCGTTCAGGCCCGCCAGGTACACCACGACGCAGAAGCCGAGCAACTGCCAGCACAGGATCCCGCTGATGGAGAAGAGCGCGATGCCGGGATCGGACAACCAGCGCGGCGCGTCCGTCACCCCTGCATCGACCAGTACTGCGTTCAGCACGCCATCCGGGCGCAACACGCTCTGCCAGATGACGCTGACCACGATGCCGCTCAGGATCACCGGCGTGAAGAAGACCGCGCGCAGCAACCGGTAGAGCCGCGTCTCGCGGTTCAGCAGCAGCGCCAGCGCGAGGCCGACGACATTCGGCACCACCACCACGATCGCCGTCACCACGAAGGTGTTCTTCAGGACCAGCCAGAACTGGTCGTCCTCGAGCAGCCGCTGGAACTGCTGCAACCCGACCCAGTTGGTCTCCGCGGCGAACCGGTTCCGATCGGTGAACCCGAGGACCACGGTCCACACGATCGGCACCAGCACCAGCACGCCGTACAGGAACAGACCGGGCAGGGCGAACCCGGAGAACTCGCGGACACGCCGCAACATCACAGACCTCTCTCTAGCCAATTCCGACAGCAGAACCGCCTACTTGAGGCCCGCGTACTCCTTGTCCAACTTCGACACGACAGCCTGCGCATCGGACTTGCCGTTCAGCAGTTCGACCGCGATCTGCTGGATCGGCACGGTGAGGTCGGCCGGCAGACCGTTGTCGCCCTGCTCGATCGACAGGGCCGGTGTCACCGTTCCGTCCTTGACCGCCTGGTTGTACAGGGCAAGCGTCTCCTTGAAGAGCGGACCCATGTCGGCCGGCGGTTGGTACCCGGCGATCGTGTTGAACGTCCCGTCGGCCTTGGTGAAGGCGTCCGAGGTCTCCTTGTCCTTGGTCCACTCGAGGGCGAACTTCTTGGCCAGATCGACGTTCTCGGCCTTCGCGCTGACGCTCAGCCCGCCGCCGGTGAGGTTCGGCACGACGGCCTTGCCGTCGTCGGACGGCCAGGCGAACACGCCCACGTCGAACTTCGGCTTGTCGTTGTCGGCCGAGGAGGCGAACCAGGAACCCATCGGGTACATGGCGGCCGAGCCGGCCCGGAAAGCCTTCTCGTGGTCGGCATACGAGCGGCTCGTGCCCTGCTTGTCCAGGTAGCCGAGCTTGGCCAGCTGCGCCACCTTGTCGGCGGCCTTGACGAACTGCGGGTCCGCGAACGTCTTCGAGCCGTCGGCGATCTCCTGGGAGAACTTGGGATCGGTCAGGTAGACATCAGTTCCGACCGTGCCGACCCAGGTGTACATGCTGGCGAAGGTGTCCTGCCCACCACCGCCGACCGCGATCGGCGTGATGCCGGCCGCCTTCAGCTTCGCGCAGACGGCGAGGAAGTCGGTCCAGGTCTTCGGTGCCGCGGTGATACCGGCCTTCGCGAAGTCAGCTTTGTTGTAGTAGAGCAACGACTGCGGCTGCGCGTTGGTGGGCAGCTGGTAGATCTTGCCGTTGATCGCACCGGACTCCGGGCTGGCGAAGTCCTTCAGCTCGTCCTGGCTGAAGTCGGCCAGCTGACCGCCCTCGGCGAAGCCCTGCGGATTCACCGCCATCATGATGTCCGGCAGCTGCCCCGAGCTCGCCAACTGCTTCGCGTACGTCGTCCGGTCCACGTTCGGCGTGACCAGCTTCTTGATGGTCACCCCTGGCACCTTCTGCGAGACCCGGGCGATCGCCGAATCCCACAGCGAAGCCGGCAGGTTGGGCGTCTCGAACGTCAGCATCGTCAGCTCGACCGGACCACCGGCCGAACTGCTGTCCGACTTGCCGCCGCTGGTACAGCCGGCGAGCGCTACCGTCAGGAGCGTCGCTGCGGCGACCGCTCCTCTCCACCGTGGTGCCATGAGCTTCCCTCAGTTGTAATATGCAGGCTAGTTAGCCTTATTGCCATTCGCGAGCATAAGGACGATTCATCGGATGAGTCAAGACAGAGATGCCGGGGCGCGGCTGGGCGACTCGTCGCTGCTGCGCAAGCTCAACCTGGCCGCCGCGCTCGGCGCCTTCCTGAAGGCGCCGTCGCTGACGTTGCGGGAACTGCGCGCCGTGATCGGGGTGTCCCGCCCGACCGCCGAGGACCTGCTCGCCGAACTACTCACCGAGGGCCGGGTCGAGGAGACCACTCCGCCACGCCAGCCGTCCTCCGGCCGGGGCGCCGGGCGGCCGGCGCGGTACTTCAGGTTCCGCGCGGAGTCCGGTTACGTGAGCGGCCTCGACATCGGCGCCCACAAGACGCTCGCCGTCGTCACCGACCTGCGCGGCAACACCCTGGCCACCAGCCGCCGCGAGCTCGACCCGGAGCTCGACGCGGCAGGCCGCCTCAGCGCTGCCGTCGAGACCGCCCGGGCGTGCTGGGTCGAGGCGCAACTAGCGCCGTCCGACATCACCGGCGTCGCCTGTGGAGTGACCGGGACACTGCGCGCGGCCGAGGGCGTGCACGACGTGGGCCACGGTCCGGTGGGATCCGGCCTGGCGCCGTACTCACTGCCTGGATTCACTGAGGTGGACGTCCCCGGCGCGCTCTCCGAAGGGCTGGGACGACCTGTTGCCGTGGCAAACGACGTCAAGCTCGCCGCGTTGGCCGAACACTGGAAGGGCGCGGCGCAGAATCACCGGGACATCGTCTACATGTTCGCGGGACATCGCGCGGGCGCCGGCGTCCTGATCGACGGACAGGTTCACCAGGGCCGGCACGGCGCGGCCGGCGAGATCGGCGCCCTGCCGATGCTCGGCTGGGAAGCCGCGGTCGAGCGGCTGCACGCCCGCGGCGCCGAACTGGCCCGGTCAGCGGGCACCGCCGCCGGTCGTGAAGGCGAAATGGTGATCACCTCCGCCGCGCGGCAGGACCCGGAGAGCCTGGCGGTGCTGATCGAGTTCGCGGAGGTGCTGGCCCGTGGCGCCGCCGTGCTGGCCCTGGCTGTCGACCCCGAGATGGTCGTGCTCGGCGGCGGAATGTCGCGCGGCGGCCCGATCCTCGCGGAGCCGTTCCGGCGCGAACTGGCGAAGTTCACCCTGGTGCCGCTCGAGGTGGTCACCTCCACCATGGGCGCCGACTCGGTCGCGCTCGGCGCCGCCCGGCTCGCGCTGGACACGGTGTTCGCCGAGCTCCTCGCCGTACCGGGGAGTTGAGGTCCAGGTCTTGACCTGGACCTGGTTCCGTTGGAATCATCGGATCTCTGAATAGGCAATCTTTTTGCCATTATTCCTCCCGCCACTCTCGAGGAGTGAAGAACCGATGGTCTTCCGACTTGCCGGGCGCCGGCGCGGCCTCACCGCCGTCGCCCTGGTCCTGGCCGTGTTCGCGGCACTGCTCAGTGCCACCCCCGCCCGGGCGGAGGTGGAGAACCCGCGCCAGCAGTGGATGCGCGACTCCACCGCCGGCCTCTTCCTGCACTGGGGCATGTTCACCGCCCCGCGTCACACCGACTGCGCCGCCTGGGAGCACGACGTCACCGCCGGCGGCTGGAACGCCGACTACTGGGTCGACGAGGCCCAGAAGTTGCACGCCTCCTACATCGTCCTGGCCACCTTCCACAGCCGCCTCGGTTACGCGCGGCCGTGGCCGTCGAGCATCCCTGGTAGCTGTTCGACCCAGCGCGACTTCCTCGGCGAACTGGTTGCCGCCGGCAAAGCCAAGGGCGTCCACGTGCTGCTCTACATGACCGATGACCCGCAGTGGCACAACGAAGTACCCGGGGTCGAGACGCTCGACTCGGCCGCGTACTCGGCGTACAAGGGTCAGCAGGTCGACCTGACCACCCGGGACGGTTTCGGGATGTACAGCTACGACCTGTTCCACGAGGTGATGGACAACTATCCCGACCTGTCCGGCTTCTGGATCGACAATGACAACGCCTATTGGGAACAGCACGGGCTGTACGAACAGATCCGGGCGCAGAGGCCCTCGTGGTTGCTGAGCAACAACAACGAGGACACCCCGATCATGGACACGGTCAGCAACGAGCAGAAGACAGGGATCACGCCCGCCTACGACTACCCACAGGCCACCTTCACGCCGATGCCGCGACTGACGGAGGCCGACTACAAGCTGCCCACCGTCGGCCAGTGGTGGTACGACGGCAACGACAGCGCGGTCGACTTCGGCCTCAGCGTCGGCCGGTACGTCGCCAACGCGGGCTCGTCGATCAAGTCGTTGATGGCCGAGACCGCGATGGTGAACGGCAAGTTCCCGCCACAGCAGGAGAAGTTCAACAACTTCATGGCGGAGTGGTTGCCCCCTGTCTGGTCCTCGCTGGACCGGAAGCTCGGCGGCGGCTACATGTACGGCGGCATGCAACCGGGATTCTGGAACGACGGTGCGCACGGCGTCGTGACGTTGGATCCGGGCGCGGCCACGCAGTACGTGCACGTCCTGACCAAACCGAAGTCGCAGGACTACATCCGGCTCCGGGACAACGGCTACCGCGTCACCGAGGTGACGGACGTCCGGACCGGCAAGCGGCTTCGCTTCAACCAGTCCGGCGGCTATCTCACCATCCTCGGCATCACCGCCTGGGACACCTATGACACCGCGTTCAAGGTCAGCACCGCCGGGCAGCAAGGTCTCTACCCGCAGTCGATCCTGAAGGCGACGGCGAGTTCGTCGAAGGTCGGCAACCCTGCTTCCAACCTGGTCGACGGGAGCTACCCGAGCTACTGGGACAGCAATGGCCAGCAGCCGGTCTCGATGACGCTTGACCTGGGCAAGCCACGCGTGGCGACGTACCTGGCGGTCAACCAGACCGAGTGGTCGCCAACCCACGCGCGGGAGTCCTTCGGAAGGCCCGAGGACTCGGCCCGGATCAAGGACTACAAGGTCTATGTCAGCAAGGATGGCGTGCACTGGGGCGACCCGGTGCGGACGAGCGCTATGCCCAGCGCGCGCGGTACGCAGTTCATTGACATCGGCAACCAGGTCGCCCGCTACCTCAAACTCGAGGTGCTCAACACCTGGAGCGGACCGCAGGCACCGCCGTTCTACAAGCAACTCCGGATCGACGAGATCAAGGTCGGCTACGGCTACCCGCTCGCCCTGCAGAACCTGGTGAACCCGGTGCCACTGGAAGCCGAAGCACTGAAGAACGTCCGGCGTGGGTCGGCACGGATCGACCTGTGCGCCGCCTGCTCGGGTACCGCGCAGGTCTCCGGACTCGGCAAGGGGAGCCGCAACTCGGTGACCTACCGCGACGTCAAGGTCGATGCTGCCGGCAACTACCGTCTCCAGCTGGACGCGACCACGTCGGCGGCGGCGTCGTTCGCAGTACGGGTGAATGGTGCCGCGCCGGTGACTGCGCGGGTGGATGCCGGGAACCCGGACGTCCCGAGTAGTTCGGCGATCGCCGTACCGCTGAAGGCCGGATCCAACACGATCGAGGTTTCCAGCAATGATGCGAAGGGTCCGGCGCTGGACCGGATCGCCGTTGGCCCGTTGCCGCCGGCGTCGTACGTGCCGAAGACGACCATGACGGTGAGCCCGTCGGGCGTCGTCTGGGTCGGATCGGGGCAACAGTCGATCGACCTCTCGGCTGAGCTACGGCTGGACGAAGGATCGGTCGACGACGTCACGATGCAACCCGTCGTACCGGCCGGCTGGACCCTCACCGGTTCGGCGACGAAGGCCACCGGGCTGAGGCTCGGCCAGACGATCAAGGGCTCCTGGACCGTCACGAGCCCGGCGGGCGGGCAGACCGCACCCGCGCAGGTGCCGGTCGAGGTCACGTTCCAGACCGTCGGGCAACCACACACGGTCCGCAAGGTCGTACCGATCCAGGTCCGGCCGGCTGACCGGGTGTTCATGCGCGAGGCCGAGAGCTCGTCGAACCAGCTCGGTTCGGCCGGGATCACGAACTGCACACCATGCTCCGGTGGGCAGAAGGTGCGGAACGTGGGTGGTGACGCGGACGCCGCCGTCACCTTCGGCAACGTCACCGTGCCCCAGGCGGGCCAGTACACCCTGTACCTCGATTACACCGTGAACGGCGACCGCTCGTTCTTCATCACGGTCAACGGCGCGCCCCCACTCGAAGCAAAAGTCAGCGGCATCGGCAACAACACCCCCGCCACCGTCTCGCTCCCCATAACCCTGCAGGCAGGCGCCAACACGATCAAGGTCCACAACGACGCAGACTCAGCCCCAGACCTCGACCGAATCTCCATCGGCTGAACCGGTCTGATCTGAACTGTTCGAGCTGTGTCGGCTGAGAGATCTGGCCGGCACAGCTCGTTAAGGATCAGCCGCTCGGGACTGATCCTGTTGCGCGCGTTGTCCCAGCGGGTCATTGGTGATGTCGAGGCCGGGGAAGCGGCGGCGCATGGCTGCCTCGTAGCGGTTGGCGTAGGCGGGCTCGCCTATGTAGTCGCCGATCAGGTACTGCCCGAACCACACCCGGACGCGCCGCCGTGGCGGCGAAGCGGCAGTCATCGCCTGACCACCGCGGTCCTGCCTGTTTTCACACCGACGACGCTACAAAGCCCAGTGGTCGAGAGTGTTACCCCCAGTTACGAACCGAAGTCGTTGCACGGTTCGATCAGCGCGGAACAGGAGACTACAGAGGCTGATGCCACGATGATCCAAACAACGTATGAATCGGGAGCAGGTGCGAACCCTTCGTGAGAGTCACCGCGGTGGAGACGATCCGGCCGGAGATCCAGCCCAATCTGCTGTTCCTGCAGTTGCACACGGACGACGGCCGGGTCGGGCTCGGTGAAGCGTTCATCGGCGCCCGGACGGTGGAGGCTTACATCCACGAGTCGGCGGCGGACTTGCTGCTGCAGACCGAGGACCCGATGCCGGAGGCAATGGCTTCCGCCCTGCGTCCGTACACCGGTTTCCAAGGCGCAGGAGCGGAGGTCCGCGGCAACGCGGCCGTCGACCTCGCGCTCTGGGACCTCGTCGGGCAACAGGCCGGACTGCCACTGGCCGAGCTGTTCGGCGGTCGGGTGCATGACTCGCTGCCGATCTACAACACCTGCGCGGGTCCCGGCTATATCGGTTCCAGCACGCGCCAGCGTTCGGACAACTGGGGAGTCCCGGCCTCCTCAGGTGGGCAGGACTGGGAGGACCTCCAGGCGTTCATGACGCGGCCCGCCGCTCTGGCCCGGGAGTTGCTCGACGAAGGCGTGCGCGGAATGAAGATCTGGCCGTTCGACCAGGCCGCCGAGCTCACCGGTGGGACCACCATCGGCAACGACGCCCTGACGGCCGGTCTCACCATCATCGAGGCGATCCGCAGCGAGGTCGGGTTCGAGATGGACCTGATGATCGAGCTCCATGGTTTGTGGAGTCGCCGGGCCGCGACGACGATCATCCACGCAGTCGCGCCGTACCGGCCCTTCTGGGTGGAGGATCCGATGCGTCCGGACGCGATCGACGCCCTGCGGAAACTTGCGAACGACGTGGACGTTCCGATCGCGATCGGGGAGACCCTGGTCGGGCGGCGAGGCTTCGCTCCCCTGCTGCAAGGTGGGGTGGTCGATGTGGCGACGGTCGACGTGCAGTGGACCGGTGGCCTGACGGAGGCACGCAAGGTTGCATCGATGGCGGACGCGTACGGCGTGCCGATTGCTCCCCACGACTGCACGGGTCCGGCGTCGCTGGCTGCCTGCGTTCATCTTGCGCAGTCGTCGCCGAACGGGTTCCTGCAGGAGACCGTTCGTGCGTTCCTTCGCACCTGGTACGACGAACTGGTCGAAGGGCTGCCGCAGATCGTCGATGGAAGGATCACGGCATCGGCCGACGCGGGACACGGCGTACGGCTTCGGCCTGGGCTCGAGCAGGTGGAGCGGCGGGTGAGCACGCTGTGATGTCCGCTGTTCGTTGGTACGGTCCGCGCGATCTTCGGGTCGAGGCCGTGGCGACGCCCCGACCCTCCGCCGGCGAGGTGCTGGTCCGGGTCGAACGAGTCGGGCTCTGCGGAAGTGACCTGGAGGAATACCGGGAGGGGCCGGTCAGCATCCCGCCCGACGCGATCCCGTTGACCCTCGGCCATGAGGTTGTCGGCACCGTGGTCGCGTGCCCGGGTGAAGAGGTGGCGGTAGGAACTCGTGTCATCCCTGACGTGGTGGTGGGATGCCGCCATTGCTGGTGGTGCGACCGGAACCAGGAAGGGTTGTGCCCGGATCTCCCGGTCCGTGGACAACAGCAGGACGGCGGCCTCGCAGAATACATGCTGGCCGATGCACGAACCACAGTCGTCGTGCCACCAGCGGTGGAGCTGGATGTCGCCGCGTTTGCGGAGCCGTGCGCAGTCGCCGTACGGGCGTTGCGGAAGGCAGGTGATCTCACTGGCGCAGTGGTGTGTATCTATGGCGCGGGCACGGTCGGACTGTCGGTCGCTCAGGCTGCGTTGAGTTCCTCAGCTGCCGCGGTAGTCGCCGTTGATCCAGTGGCATCGCGTCGCCGACTCGCCTCGGACTTCGGCGCGATCGCCTGCAGCCCGGACGAGGCAGTGACGGTCATCCGCGACCTCACCGACGGCCGTGGTGCCGATGTCGTACTGGAATGCGCCGGCGTCCCGCAGGCCCCGGCCGCGGTCGAGCTCAGCCGGCGAGGCGCGACGATCGTCCTGGTCGGCTTCCGGGCAGATCGTCTGGTGCTTCCCTGGCTGGACGTCGTCCTGGGCGAACGCCACCTGATCGGCAGCGCGGCCCACCTCTGGGACGAAGACGTCACCGCCGCGGTCGCCATGCTTGCCCGAGGCACCTTCAATCCTCGCCCTCTGCACACAACGACCATGCCCCTCACCGAAACCCCAGCCGCCTTCCAGCACCTGGACCAGGACCCGACCGTCCTCAAGATCCTCATCCGCCCGTGATCCGGTAAATTCTTGGCGGCGATCGAGGCGTCGGCGCTACGCTGCGCGGATGCCCGAGCTGGTGTCGAAGCGCGCACAGGTCGCACGCATTCGCCGCACAGCCGTCCGGGCGCTTGCGGACTACCCGGTCGACGAACCACGCCTGTCGTTCATCGCGCACGGCGAGAACACCACGTTTCGGGTCGACTCCGGCGACGCCCGCTTCCTGCTGCGCGTCCATCGGCCGAACCGGCACGGCCGTGGAGTCGATTCGCGCGCCGCAGTCGGATCGGAGCTTGCCTGGCTGACCGCCTTGCAGGCAGACACGGAGCTGAGCGTGCCGACGCCGATCCGGACCCGCAGCGGACAGTGGACCACCGTCGCCGACGGCCGGGTCTGCTCGGTCCTCGGCTGGCAGAACGGACGAATGCAGGCGGCCAATCCGCGACCCGTGCACTTCCGGCGATTGGGTGGCATCCTCGCCCGTCTGCACGATCACGCTTCGGCGTGGTCTCCGCCATCCGGGTTCGTCCGCATGCGGTGGGACTGGGAGACCTTCTTCGGCGACACCATGGAGTACGGCGGCGTGCCCGCAGCCGGATGCTGGGACCTGCTGCCGGCACCGGTGCGCGAGCAATTCGACGAGGTCGCGCGCCGGATGCGTACTGTCATGGCAGATCTCGGAACGAACCCGGACGCCTTCGGCCTGATCCATGCCGACTTGCACCTGGAGAACGCGCTGTTCGACGGCGATGCGGTGCGGCTGATCGACTTCGACGACTGCGGATTCGGCTACTGGCTCTACGACCTCGCGGTACCGCTGTGGGACAACCGTTTCCGGGCCGACTACACCGCATTCCGTGCGGCACTTCTCGAGGGCTATGGTGAACGCCGCGAGCTGCCCGATCTCACTCACCTGGACGACTTCATCGCCACTCGAGACGTCGCCTTCGGCCTGTGGTTCGCCGGGACGGCTCAGGTCAATCCGGCCTTCGCGGCCGACCTCGACAGGGTGATGGACTACATCCGACGGTCGCTCGACCGAGTGCTGTGAACAGCTGGACACACCTGACGGAAGGGCGGTCAGCGGTCCGTCCGTCCTCATGATCCTCCTTCGTCCGTGATCCGGTGGGTTCCGCGGTGGTCGACGCGGAACTCGAATCCGTGAGGGCTGGTCCAAAGCAGCGCGCCGTCGCTGGTACGCCG
>Ga0193717_1000129_pt1 | contig 73870 bp, 66 predicted proteins | sample U2c2metaG_FD_145900 | JGI IMG/M metagenome (GOLD analysis project Ga0193717, IMG submission 145900) | Soil microbial communities from a riparian zone of the East river system, Colorado, United States - U2c2 | ecosystem: Environmental > Terrestrial > Soil > Riparian zone | place: USA: East River... | reverse complement strand
CACGCGGGTCGGCAGGCCAGACCTCCTCCGGCCCCGGCCTGCCGACCCGCGTGGAGAACGACCCGTCCTTCCTCACTGGACCGGGCACGTTCGCCCTGGACCGCTCCCGCCCCGGCGAGCACGTCCTGCACTACCTCCCGCGCACCGGCGAGGACCCCGCCGCCACCCGGGTCGTCGCTCCGGAACGGGACACCCTGCTGGTGGCGACGGGGGCCGGCGGCATCTCCTTCCGCGGCCTGATCTTCGCCGACACCACCTGGCTGCGCCCGACCGGCGACCGAGGCTTCCTGCACTACCACGGCAGCGGCTTCCATGACGGCGGCCGGATCGACACCGTGGTCGTCGTGGAGGGCCAGTCCTGGCTGACCGTCACCGGCGAGCCGGAGACCGTTCCGGCGTGCGCGTCCCTGGTCGACACCACCGGCATCCGGTTCGAGGGCTGCCGCTTCACCCGCCTGGGCTCGACCGCGCTCGGCGTCACCGGTGGCGCGGACACCGTGGTGCGCGGGTGCGGGTTCGACACCCTCGCCGCCGGCGCCATCACCCTGACCGGCACCTACCGGGCGGTGGTCGAGGACAACGAGGTCCACCGCGTCGGGCTCGACCACTCGGGCTCGCCCGGCATCGCCCTCCTCGCCACGGTGGACTGCACGGTCGCGCACAACCGCGTGGACGACGTCCCGCACTGCGGCATCGTGGGCGGCCCGGCGAAGGGCACGCGCATCCTGCACAACCACGTCACCGGCGCGATGGGCGTGCTGGCCGACGGCGGCGGCATCTATGTGTCCGGGCCGCAGGGCGAATCGCACGAGGACGGGGCGGAGGTGCGCGGCAACGTCGTCACCGACACCCGCACCCCGTACAACTTCGCCCTCTACACCGACTACGGCGCGGCGTGGGTGACGGTGGCGGACAACGTGGTGCGGCGCGCCGACAACACCGCCGTGCTGCACGTCCACCCGCCGCTGGACAACGTGGTCTACCGCGGCAACGTGTGGGACGCCGACCCGGTCGGCAGCGAAGCCGTCCCGGATTCGGTCACCTACGAGGACAACGCGACCCTGACCGACGCGGCCGACCTGGACGCCGCCGAGGCACGCGCGCAAGCCGGACCTCGCCGACGCTGACCGCACCCGGCCCGCGGCCCCTCCACGGGTCGCGGGTCCCGGGGAGTCGCGGGTCTCAGTCGGCCTGGTCCATGCGCGCCGCGCGCGTGGAGGTCAGGTGCACGTGGGTGTTCGTCCGGTGCAGCAGCCGTACCTCGGGCTGTTGCAGTACCTCACGCCCTCGGTGCAGTTCGTCCTCGGGGTGTTCGTGTTCGGCGAGCCGATGCCGCCCGAGCGCCTCGCCGGTTTCGTGCTCATCTGGATCGCGCTGGCGGCGTTCACCGGCGAGAACCTGTACCACCTGCGTAAGCTCCGCCGCCAAGCCGTTTGCCTCGCCCCGGACGCCACTCCGTACGCAGCACGGCGCAGCTGATCTCGGGACTTCGGGCCCTAGACTCCCGTCGCGTGGACCATCAGTTCCTGCTAGTTGCCGGTGCAGGGTTTGCGATCATGATCGCTGCATCCGTGTTCGCGCGGCGTACGGGTGTGGCGGCGCCGTTGCTCCTGGTGGCGCTCGGGATCGGGGCCAGCTATCTGCCCGGTACTCCCACCATCCAGGTTGAGCCGGAGCTCGTACTGGCGGGGGTACTGCCCCCGCTGCTGTACGCGTCGGCGGTCCAGCTGCCGGTGCTCGACGTACGGCGGAACTTCGCGCTGATCGCCTGGCAGTCGGTGGTCATGGTCATCGTCTCGGCGCTGGCTATCGGAGCCGTGGTGCACGCCCTGTTCCCGGGGATCTCCTTCGCCCTGGCCACGGCACTCGGCGCCGTGGTGAGTCCGACCGACGCCGTCGCCGCGACGGCGATCGGGCGCCGGGTCGGGCTGCCGCCCCGGTTGATGACGGTGCTGGAGGGCGAGAGCCTGATCAACGACGCCTCCGCCCTCGTCGTCCTGCGGACGGCGATCGCCGCGATCGCCGCGACCTCCGGGTTCAGCTTCGGCGACACGCTCCTCGACTTCGGCTGGGCGGTGGCCGGAGCCGTTCTGATCGGCGTGCTCGTCGGCTGGGCGACTGCACTGCTGCGCGGGCGCCTGGACGATCCGGTGCTCAACACAACGATCTCCTTCGCCGTCCCTTTCCTCGCGTACTTCCCGGCGGAACAGGCCCATGCGTCCGGCGTCCTCGCCGTGGTCATCGCAGGGCTCCTCACCGGCGCTCTTGGCAGCAAGCGATTCAGCGCCCGCGACCGGCAGACCCAGGCCACCACCTGGACGACGATCAGCTTCATCCTGGAGAGCGCCGTCTTCCTTGCCATGGGCTACCAACTCCCCGAACTGGTGGACGCTGCCCGGGCCGAGACCACCACCAAGGAGATCACCGGCCTCGTCCTGGTCGTTCTCGGCCTCCTGGTCTGCCTGAGGTTCGCCGGCCTGGTCTGGCCGGCGTTGCGAGAGCGATTCGGCCGGCACGACCGCAACGAGCAGACTCGTGCTCGGCTCGGCCAGTTCGAGGAGCGCCTGGACTCGATGACTCCGGCCGACCAACGGGAGGAGACCCGGCTGGTGTGGGCTCGCCGCCGGCTCGCCCGCGGGCATGCGGATGTGGAGTTCGAGGAACGGGAGCCGATCACCGGACGCGGCTACGTGGTCGTGGGTTGGGCCGGCATGCGCGGCGTCGTCACGGTCGCTGCCGTCCAGACGATCCCGGCCGGCACGCCGCACGTCGACACCGTCGTCCTCGCGGCTTTCCTGGTCGCACTCATCACGTTGGTGCTCTTCGGCCTGACGCTGCCGGCGGTGATCGCGAGGATGAGCTTCAGCTCCGAGAGCGCGGAGGACAAACGGGACTCCGTGCAGGCGCTGCTACGGCGGGTCGGCGAGTCCGCGATCGACACCCTCGGCCCGCTGGAGGAGCAGACCGTCGGCGGTGAGCCGCTCGCCCCGGACCTGGTCAGCGCAATGAAGGACCGGATCGTCCCTCGCATCGTCTCCGCGAGCAGCCAGGTGCGCAGTACCAGACCTGACTCAAAGGAGCAGTTGCTGATCGTCCAGCGCCGCTATCTCGACGCTATGCGCGAAGCTCTCGGCACCGAACGCAGCATCGGCGCCTACAGTTCCGAGACCTACCGGCACGTCGAGTCGCTCCTCGACGCGATCGAGCAACGCTTCGTGGCCAGCTGACCAGACGCCTGGCCGGAACGTGGTCAGTCGACAACGGCCGGCGGGGCGCCCTCGCCGACGAGGTTGATCTCCTCGTGTTTGCGGGGGAGCATCAAAGCCGGCACCAGGGTCAGGGTCACCAGCACCCAGGCGACCCAGTAGGTGTGGGAGAACGACTCGGCGGCGTCGACCAGCCCGCGCGCGATGGCGGCGGGGTCGATGTGGAGCGCGGCAACGCTTTCTGGCCGGGTGTTGGACAGGATGGCTGCCTCAGTCTCGCGGAGCCCGTCGCCGAGCCCGGGGACCTGCTGTGTTCCAGGGATGATCGGCGAGTTGCTGAGCTGATTGGTGAGGATGACCGCCATCGTCGCGACTCCGACGGACGAGGCGATCTGCTGGCTGATGTTGAGCAGTGTCGAGCCGCGTGCAACCTGAGCGCCGGACAGCGTCCTCAGCGCCGTGGTGAACAGCGGCATCATCGTGCCGCCCATCCCGAAGCCCATCACGACCAGCATCGCGATGATCAGCGGGTACGGCGTGGTCGCGGTGATCTGGGTCAGGCCGAACATGCCCACGACGATCAGCGCGAGCCCGACGGGCACGATCCGGCCCACCGGCACCTTGTCCACCAGTCTCCCGGCGATCGGCATGGTCACCATGGCGCCGAGCCCCTGCGGCGCTACCAGCAGGCCCGCGGCCAGCGTGGACTCACCGCGGATCTGCTGGAAGTACGTCGGCACCAGGAGCAGCCCACCGAAGAATGCGGCGGCGAACAAGAACATCGTGACGATCGAGACGGTGAGGTTGCGGTTGCGGAACAGCCGGAGGTCGAGCAGCGGGTGCTCCGGCCGGAACGAGTGCCAGACGAAGGCCCCCATCAGCAGTACCCCGGCCAGCATCGAGACCCACACCCGCGGCGCACCGAAGTCGCCGTTCTCGGCGGGCAGCGAGGAGACGCCGAAGAGGAACAACGCGAGCCCGGGGGACATCAGTGCCACTCCGAGGAGGTCGAGCGACTCCGACCGCTGCGGGGTGTCTTTGGCCAGCGCGGACCAGGCATAGACCAGCGCGATCACGCCGAGCGGCACGTTGATGAGGAAGATCCAGTGCCAGCTCGCCACCTGGATCAGCCAGCCGCCCAGGATCGGTCCCAGGATCGGGCCGAGCAGCATCGGTACGCCGAGGATGGCCATCAACCGGCCCATTCGGTGTGGTCCCGCGGCTCGGGTCATGATGGTCATGCCCAGCGGCATCAGCATGCCGCCGCCCAGCCCCTGCAGGACGCGGAAAGCGATGAGTGTGTCGATGCTCGACGCGGTGGCACACAGAGCGGACCCGGCGGTGAAGAGGAAGATCGCGGCCATATAGAGCCGCTTGGTGCCGAACCGGTCGGCTGCCCATCCGGTCAGCGGAATCACGGTCGCCAGCGCGAGGGTGTACGCCGTGACGGTCCAGGCGACATGGGAATAGGCGACCGGGCTGTCGGGCGAGCCGAACTCGTCCTGGAAGACCGGCAGGGCGACGTTGACCACTGTGATGTCAAGGATCGACATGATGGCCCCCAACACCACGACGCCGGCGATCTTCAGCACGGCGGCATCGATGTGGTCGGGGTAGTCGGGCTGGGCAGCTTGCTGGCTCACGGGTCGGTCCCCCCTCGCGCGATTCGCTTCCCCGCCGAGACTACGCGCCGACCATCCTCTCTCACGAGCAAATTCCTTAAATCGTGCCGTCAGCGGTTGAGGAGGTCGGCGGCTTGGAGTTGTTGCCAGATCTCGGACTGGTCGACGACGGTGACGCCGAGTTTTTCGGCCTTGGTGAGTTTGGCGGCGCCGACGTCCGCGCCGGTGATGAGCAGGTCGGTGGTTGCCGAGACCGACGAGGCGATGGTGGCGCCTGCCTTCTCGCAGAGTCGCTGGAAGGCGGGGCGCGGGACCTTTTCGCCGGAGCGTGGGTCGCTGATCGAACCGGTGACTACCACTGTCTTGCCGGCCAGCGGCGCGCCGGCTGCGACGACCGGTGGGAGGTCTTCCTCGCGTACGTCGAGCGATACGCCGGCCGCACGGAGTCGCTCGAGTTCGGGCTTGAGCCGGGCAAGGTGTTCGATCAGCGAGGCGGCGACCTTCGGCCCGATGTCTTCCACGGCGACCAGCCCGTCGAAGCCTGCGTCGGCCACCTCTTCCAGCGAGCCGAACCCGGCTCGGCACATCCTGGTCGCGGTGCCTTCGGAGGCCATCGGGATCGCGAGGCCGATCAGTGCCCGGCGGAGGCCGACCTGGCGGCTTGCGTTGATCGAGTCGATCATCCGGGTGGCCGAGATCTCGGCGATGCGGTCGAACTCCAGCAACCTTTCCTTGGTCAGCTGGTAGAAGTCCGAGGGGTTCTCCAGGATCCCGGCCTCGGCCAGGCGTTCGATCCAGACTCCGCCGATCGCGTCGATGTCGGCGGCGGCCCGGGATGCCCAGTGGATCAGTCGCCGTACGGTCTGGGCGGGGCAGGCAACGTTGGTGCAGAACAGTTCGCGGCTGTTGCCCTGCTCGGTCAATGGTTGCTCGCACGACGGGCAGACCGCCGGCGGCACGATGTCTCGCTCGGCACCCGTGCGCTTGGATGCGTCGAGCACTCCGGCTACGAACGGGATCACGTCGCCGGCGCGGCGTACCAGAACTGTGTCGCCGATCTTGATGCCGCGGGCGCGGATCACTTCCTGGTTGGCCAGCGTTGCGCGGGTGACCGTCGTACCGCCGACGAAGACAGGCTCCAGCCAGGCGACCGGCGCGATCTTGCCGGTCTTGCCGACGTCCCAGACCACGTCCGCCAGCACGGTGGTCTTCTCTTCGGCGGCGAACTTGAACGCCAGTGCCCCGCGCGGTGAGCTGGACCGAGTGCCGGCGGCGGCGAACGCGTCGCGATCGGCCAGTCGCAGTACGGCGCCGTCCAGGTCGTAGTCGAGGTCGTTGCGTTGCTGCTCGATCGTGGTGATGACTGCCTGCGCGGCGGCCGCGTCGTCGCAGTGCCGCATGTCGGCGACGGTGAATCCGAGCGTCTGGAGCGCGCGGTCCAGATCGGCGTCGGTGTTGTCGGGGTCGCTGAGCAAGTCGAAGGCGAGAAACTGCAGGCGCCGCTCGGCGACGGTGGCCGGGTCCTTGGCGCGCAGCGTGCCCGCGGCGGCGTTCCGCGGATTGATCAGCGGCTTGTCCGGGTGGGCGGCGTTGTAGGCGGCGAAGGTGGATCGCAGCATGACTGCCTCACCGCGGACCTCGATGCGGCCCAGTACGTCGAGTCGGTCCGGGACGCCGTCGGCCAGTGCCCGTACGAGCGGGGTCACGTCGTCGCCGGTCGTCCCGTCGCCGCGGGTGATCGCTCGGGCCAGTTGCCCGTTCTCGTAGACCAGGGCCAGTGACAGTCCGTCCAGCTTCGGCATGACCACGACCGACTGGCCGGGAAAACGGGCGAAGAAGGCCTCTACCTGTTCGGGGCGGGTCGCCTTCTCGAGCGACAACATCGGCCGCGAGTGCCTGATCGGCGCGTGCAGCACCGCCGGCGCGCCGACCTGCTCCAGCGGATTCGGGTTGGGCGCCAACTCCGGATTCGCGTCGATCAGCGTCCGCAGTTCGTCCTCGACCACGTCGTACTCCGCGTCCGCCACCACCGGCGAACCCCGGTAGTAGGCGTCGCGCAGTACGACGATCTGATCAGCAAGTTCCTGAATCCGCTCCCCAACGTCCACAGCCCAGGACCCTACCGGCGCGCGCCGACAAACCGCCGATTTCACTGGTTGGTGTTGAGGCGGGCGGCGCGGGCGTGGAGGTAGCGCTGTTCGGGGAGGCTGGTGGTTCGGCGGGCTGCGTCGGCGTACGCGCTCCGAGCGGCGGGTAGGTCGCCGGCCTGTTCCAGCAGATGAGCCCGTACTGCGGCGAGCCGGTGATGATCGGCCAACTTCGGGTCGGCCGCGACCGTGTCGATCAGCTCCAGGCCGGCCGCCGGACCGCGGACCATCGCGACGGCCACGGCGGCGTTGAGCGTCACCATCGGATCTGGCTCGATCCGGCCGAGAACGTCGTACAGGGACGTCGGCCGGCGGACCGAGCAGGTCCTCGGGGGGTTGCGTTCGGCGTCCAGCTGTTCGCGCCGGCGTCGGGCTTGTTCACTGCGCAACAAGTCCGTCATCATCTGGGCCTCGCCGAACAGCTTGCTCGTTCCGGCCACGGTGAACTGCACAGTCAGGGCGATCCGGACCAGGCCGACCGCTGTCCGCGTCAGCCGGCTCGCCGGACGGGTCTTCGTCTCGGACCGGTCGACGGTCCGGACAGTTGCGTCATTCATGGGAGTGTCTCCGTTTCGTGAGGCTTGCGATTACCCCTCAATCGGAGCCACCGGACCGATCACGACAGTCCACCGGAAACCTTTTCTGGGCGGGGGCCTTCTCTTTCGGGTTGACATGATCGGTGATTTCCAACACCATTCCACTAAGGTCTTAGTGGAACGAGGTTTTGATGATCGACTTTCAGCTCGACGATCGGTCGGGAGTGGCCACCTACCTGCAGTTGGCCCTGCAGGTGCGGCATGCGCTGAGGCTCGGATTGCTGCGGCCGGGGGACAAGTTGCCGACCGCGAAGGAGGTCGTCGCCAAGCTGGCCATCAATCCGAACACGGTGCTCAAGGCCTACCGCGAGTTGGAACGCGAAGGGTTGGTCGGCGCGCGGCCGGGGCAGGGCACCTTCGTCCTCAAAACCCTGTCCCACAACGATCCTGCCGAGCAGACGGAGCTGCGGCAGCGGCTGGCCCACTGGGTGGTCAGCGCGCGTCGGGCCGGACTGGTCGATGAGGACATCGACGCGATCTATCACACCGTGATGCGGTCGAACCTCGACCACATCGGGGGACTGAATGACACCCGCGCTTGAGGCGAGCGGCTTGGGCCGTCGCTATGGGAAGAAGTGGGCGCTTCGCGATTGTTCCCTGAACCTTCCGGTGGGACGCGTCATCGGGTTGGTGGGGCCGAACGGCGCCGGCAAGACGACGCTGCTGAGTCTCGCGGTCGGCCTGCTGCGGCCAAGTGCCGGTGAGGTCCGGACACTCGGGAGACCGCCGCGCTCCGTGCTCGCCGAGGTCGGCTTCGTGGCTCAGGACAAGCCCCTGTACCGCGGTCTCACTGTTGCCGAGACTCTCCGGATGGGCGGCTGGCTCAATCCGGGGTGGGACGAGGGCCTGGCTCGTCAGCGGATTGCCCGGGCGGAGATCCCGTTGCAGCAGAAGGTCGGCAGCCTGTCCGGCGGTCAGCGCTCGCAACTGGCACTCGCGGTGGCTCTCGGCAAACGGCCGAAGCTGCTGTTGCTCGACGAACCTGTGGCCGATCTGGATCCCTTGGCGCGCCGCGAGTTCCTCAAGGCGCTGATGGAAGAGGTGGCCGACTCAGGGGTGACCGTCGTGCTCTCGTCGCATCTGTTGGCCGACGTCGAGCGCACCCGTGAGTACCTGGTCCTGTTGTCCGCCTCGCGGGTCCAGCTCGCTGACGACACCGAGGCGCTCCTCGGCCATCACCGGATGGTCACCGGTCCACGCGCCAGGGCTGCCGGCCTGCTGGCCGACCACCAGGTGGTGAACGCCGAGTACACCGAGCGGCAGGCGAGCTTGCTCGTCCGTACCAGCGGGCCGATCACTGATCCGGTGTGGACGGTGCGCCCGGCCACGCTGGAGGAACTTGCCCTCGCCTACATGTCCGCTCCCACGGCCGATGCGGGGTCCGCATCGCCGAGTTCTCAGGAGATCTCCGCATGACCCGGCTCACCTGGCGGCTCGCCCGGCCGAACATCCTGGCCTCGCTCGCTCTGCTGGCCGCGCTCGCGCTCTACGCCGTACTGACCCGGCGCGCGATGACTGCCGACCTGGACGGGTCAGGGTTGAGCGCATGTCTCACCTCCGGCGGCGACTGCCTGAGCCTGGCCCGCGATTTCACCGACAAGTTCAACGTCGTGCTCAACACCCATCGCTTGCTCCTCCTGGTGCCACTGCTCATTGGCATGTTCTGGGGCGGTCCCCTGGTTGCGCGAGAGATCGAGCAGGGGACCCACCGGCTCGCCTGGACACAGTCCGTGAGCCGGGGTCGCTGGCTGGCCACGAAGCTCGGCATCTTTCTCCTCGGCGCGGCGGCCGTGGCAGCCGCACTCACCCAGTTGATGACTTGGTGGTTCACGCCGATCGAGCGGGTCCAGGACAACTTCGGGCGGATGAACCTGGACGTGTTCGACTTCCGTGGCATCGTTCCCGTCGCCTATACCGTGTTCGCCTTCGCGCTCGGCGCGGCCGCGGGCGCGATCTTCAAGCGAACGGTTCCGGCGATGGTGGTGACACTGGTTGCCTATCTGCCGATCAAGATCGGGGTTCAGACCCTGCGCGACCAGTATCTGGCGCCGCTGGACGTGACGTATGCGTTCGGCACCAGCAGCCCGCGTCTCGGCAGCGGCGATTGGCTTCTGAGCAGCGAGGTCGTCAATCGCGGGGGTGAAGTCCTTGGCAGTGCAGGTGTTTCAAACCCTTGTCAGGCAATGGCCGGCAAAGCGGCGGCCGAGGCATGCTCCGTGGAGAACGGCTATCGGTTCGTGGACACGTACCAGCCACTCAGCCGGTTCTGGTCGTTCCAGCTCATCGAGTCGGGCATCTTCGTCTGTCTGTCCGTGGTCGTGCTGGCTGTAGCGACGTGGTGGATCCTCCGTCGGACGGCCTGAGAGTGCGACAACCTGGTCCGGTACCGGACGGGCGCGTTTCGGAGCTGACACCGTGATTGGGTTCGACGCGAACCCGGCAGCCGGCAGCCGGCGGCCAGGACAAGCTCGATGTGTCCGACCGAGGAATCACCGCGGCGAACTTCTCCGGTCAGGCGTCACGCAACCGCAGTACTGCGTAGCCGCAGAACACACACCCAGCCGTGTAGGCGGCCAGGACACCAAGTCCAGCCCACGGGCCGATCGGGGCACTGTCCGCCAGTCTGACCGTGGCGCGGACCGCAAGCCCTGCCGACATCGGGCTGAACTTCCGGACCAGGTCGACCAAGTGAGGCGACATCGGGACTATCAGGACGAGCACGGTCGGCAGGTACAGAACGGCCATCACCGCGCTGACACCGGCAGCGGCGTGCCGGAGCACCATCGTGAGGCCGAGACTGAGCAGGCCGACGAGACCGAAGTAGAGGACAGTCCCGGTGGCGGCCCGCAGCGTCTGTTCGTCGGCCGGCGACAGCGTCGGATAGCCCGCCGCGGTGAATCCGTTGCCTGCAAGGATTTCGCGACCGGTCAGCAAGGAACCGACGACAGCCAGAAGCCCTGCCGCGGTCGCGACCGCGGTCACCACCACCGCCTTTGCCAGCAGCACCAACCCGCGCCGCGGCTGAGCGGCGAGCGTGCTGCGGATGAGCATCGTCTCGTACTCCGCGGACGCGGCCAGAACGCCGACCAGGATCACCCCGAGCTGCCCTAGCACGACACCGGAAAGACTCAGCACCGTGGTGTCCTTGGTGCAGTTGTTGTCAGCTCCGCAGCCCGACAACGGTCCGGTCGCCGCAGTCACCAGCGCCGTGAGCCCCACGGTGAGCCCGACGGCGCCGAGCAGGGACCAGACCACGCCCGGCATCGTGAGGAGTTTCGTCCACTCCGCGCGGGCGGCACGAATCATGCGTCCCGCTTGCGGAGCATCCAGAACGCGGCGCCGAGGGTGACGGCGGCGTAGGCGGCCAGCACGCCCAGACCTGCCCACGGCCCGATGGCTGTGTCAGGCATCTCGACGGTTTGCTGGATCGCCAGTCCGGCGACCGGTCCGACCCGGTTGACCCAGGTCGACGCCTCCACCGACAAGACGCCAGTGACGATGTGCAGCACCACCACCAGGGCGACGATGAGGACGATCGCGCCCGCCGTGCGGCGCAGGAGGGCGCCTACCCCGAGGCTGAACAGTGCTATCAAGGTGAGGAAGAGCGCCGACCCCACGACGGCCCGCAGTACTGGTCCGTCGGCGAGCGAGGGATGCGGATATGCCGGGGGAGCGAAGCCGCCGGATCTCCACAGCGGCTGGGAGAGGAACAGTCCTGCCAGGCTGGCGACAAATCCGACCACGAAGACCGTTCCTGCCAGTACGACGGCCTTCGCCGCCAGCGCGCGGCCGCGGAGAGGGCTGACCGCGAAGGTGGTCCGGATGACGCCGGTGCTGAACTCGGAGGTGATGAAGAGGACGCTCAGGGCAACGACCGCGATCAGGCCGATCTGGATCCCGGCCAGGCTGTTGCGGACCAGGTCGCTGTCGCCCTCCAACTTCACCCCACTGACCCCGACCTGCCCGATGTCTCCGACGCCCGTGACGGTGAAGACGCCGCCGGCCTCGCTCGCCGAGCCTTCGCCTTGACTCGGATGGAGACCACCGATGGGCCCGCCGCCCTTGGTGTCCTCCGAGCGGATCGGCGCCACGTCCTGGCTGGACCAGTCCGTCGCCGGCTGTCCACCGATGCTGACGTGGGCGAAGGTGCCGCGACCAGGGGTGGGGACGGTGCCGACCTCGATCGAGCCCGGTCCCACCTGGGTGAGACTCTGGCGGTCCGGTGAGGAGACGAACAGACCCGCCTGAGCCGTCCGGGGCAGGTCGCGCATGTCAACGGTTCCGATCTCTTCCCAGCTGGTGCCGTCGCCAGACTCGTAGCCGGCGATCCTGTCGCCGCTGCGGGTGAGCTTGAGCCATCGCGGTGCCGCGCTCGAACTCCCCTGCACCTCGGTGGTGAGATTGCCCTGCAACCGCACGCCGTGACGTGGGGTCAGCATCAGGACCGCGGCGGGCGAGCCACTGACGAGGCTCTCCTTGACCATGATCCCGGCCTTGGCCCATTCGTTGCTGTCCTGCTGGCTGCTCACCTGCGCCACCACCGAGCCGTCGCCGGTGAGCGGCTGGTGCACGAAGTGGAACTGGTCGATGGAGTGCGGGCCGTCGTTCACGAAGGTGTTGCTGCCGGAGGCCGACAGCAGACAGATGAGGATCGTCAGCCCGACGGTGGCGGTCAGGGTCCAGACCGTACTTCGAACCGTCGTGAGCTTGGTCCACTCGCCACGCAGGGCCATGGCGAAGCCATCCCGCGGAACCATCAGCCGACCTCGTCCGGACGGGCGGCGTACTCGACGGAGCCCCGGGTCAGCTCCATGTAGGCCTCCTCGAGGCTGGCACGGTGCTGAGTGAGCTCGGAGAACGGCAGCCCGTTGTCGGTGAGGACGGCGATGATGCGCTCGGACGGCAGGCCGGCCACCGTCAACGCCTCGCGGTCGACCAGAGTCACCGTGGCACCGGCGTTGGCCAGTGTCGTCATCACGTCGGGGACCCGGTCGGTCCGCAGCAGCACGCGATCCGACGAGGCGGCGGTCAGCAGCTCCTGCACGCTCCGGTCGCAGATCAGCCGGCCGCGGCCGATCACGATCAGATGATCGGCAGTGCCCTGCAACTCGCTCATCAGGTGGCTCGAGACCAGTACGGTCCGTCCGTCGGCCGCCAGGGAGCGCAGGAATCCCCGGATCCACTGGATTCCTTCCGGGTCCAGGCCGTTGACGGGCTCGTCGAAGATCAGCACCGGTGGGTCACCGAGCAACGCCCCGGCGATGCCCAGCCGCTGGCGCATACCGAGTGAGAAGCCGCCTGCCCTCCGATCGGCCACCGAGGAGAGCCCGACGATCCCGAGGACCTCGTCCACCCGCTGCCGGGAGATGCCGTTGTACTGCGCCATCCACAACAGGTGGTGCCGGGCGCGGCGGCCGGCGTGGATCGCGCCCGCGTCCAGCAGCGCACCCACCTGGGTCAGCGGCGCTCGCAGTGAGCGGTACGGCAGGCCGCCGATCAGCGCGGTGCCGGCGTCCGGGGCGTCCAGGCCGAGGAACATCCGCATCGTCGTGGACTTGCCGGCGCCGTTGGGTCCGACGAATCCGGTGACCTTGCCGGCGGCAACAGTGAAGGACAGATCATCCACCGCCGTGGTGGCGCCGTAGCGCTTGCTCAGCCCGCGGGCTTCGATCGTTGCTGCCATGTTCGTCAGGTTAGAAGGCTCATCCGCAGCCCGTCGTCACGCCGGGCGGGCAGTTCGGAGTACCCCACCAGGGTGACGACCTCGCCGGGGGTAGCTCTCCATGGCGACGCCAAGCAGGGGCACTGGAGGGCACAATGGCTGCCGTGAGCAGCGCGCACGCGGTGATCGGGCGCACGGTGGACCGAGTTGGCGGTCTGATGCGTCGCATCATCGCTGCCCCCGACTGGCCGATCGCGGCGGCGGCCATGCTCGCACTCCTGGCGGTCGCCGAGGTGACCGGCCGGCCCGACCTCGCACCGGCAGACAAGACCACCGCACTTTTGCTGAGCCTCGGTACCGCGGTGCCGCTCGCCTTCCTGCGAACCCATCCGTGGCCGGCGGCTGTCGCCGTCACCCTGGCAACGGTCCTCACTCTGGTGGGCGGTGACCAGCCCACCATCGCGGGTGGCGTCGCCCAATTGGCCTGCCTGTACGTCCTCCTCCGGCGATACTCCCAGCGCGTCGGCCACGCGGCGATCGAGCGGGACGTCGCGCGCCAGATCGTCGCCGAGACCTTGCTCGAGAACGCCGCTCGCGGAGAGCGGGCCCGGATTGCCCGCGAACTGCATGACGTCGTGGCCCATCACCTCTCGATGATCTCGGTCCAGGCCGAGACTGCCAGGCTGACGACGCCCGGGATGCCGCAGGCCGGTGCCGACCGGCTGGTGGCCATCGGTGACACGGCCAGGCAGGCGTTGGCCGAGATGCGCCGCCTGCTCGGAGTACTGCGTGAAGACGCGGGCGCCGAGGTCGATCGCCGGCCGCAGCCGGGGTTGGCGCAGTTGATCGAGCTGATCGACGAGATGCGCGACGCGTCCGGGACCAGCACCCGGCTGATCGTTCGCGGTCACGTCACCCGATTGGATCCAGGGGGCGAGTTGACTGCCTACCGGATCGTCCAGGAGGCATTGTCCAACGCGCGTCGCCATGCGTCGAACGTGGCTGTCGATGTCGAACTGGAGTACACCGACGAGCTGCTCAGAGTGCATATCCGCGACAACGGACCGGGACCCGCCGACGCGCCCGCCGCGGCCGGTCACGGGTTGCTGGGCATGCGTGAGCGAGCCGCGATGGCGGGTGGAACGCTCTGGACCGGTGAGGCGGCTGTCGGCGGCTTCCTGGTCGAGGCGTCACTGCCGTTGAAGGAAATCGCCCGATGACCGCCGACGTTGTTCTGCGGGTGCTCGTGGTCGACGATCAGGACATCGTCCGGGCCGGGTTCGCCGCGCTGCTGGACACCCAGCCCGACCTCACCGTCGTGGGTACCGCGGCCGACGGCGCCGCGGCGGTCCGGCTGTGCCACGAGTGCCGACCCGACATCGTGCTGATGGACGTGCGGATGCCCGGGCTCGACGGGATCGAGGCGACGCGGCGGATCACCGCCGACGCCGACGGTCCGCGGATCATCATGCTGACCACGTTCGATCTGGACGAGCACGTGTACGACGCGCTCAGCGCCGGAGCCAGCGGCTTCCTGCTCAAGGACGTGACCGCCGAGCGACTGTTCGACGCCGTCCGGGTGGTGGCCGCGGGCGAGGCCCTGCTGGCGCCCAACGTCACCCGCCGGCTGATCGGCGAGTTCCTCCGCCTGCAACCTCGATCGAAACGGCAGGCGGTCCCGCTCGCCGCGCTCACCCCGCGCGAGACGGAGGTGCTGAGGCTGATCGCGGAAGGGTTGTCGAACGCGGAGATCGCCGACCAGCTCATCGTCAGTGACCAGACGGTGAAGACCCACGTCAGCCGGATCCTTAGCAAGCTCGGACTGCGTGATCGCGCGCAGGCGGTGGTGACCGCCTACGAGTCGGGCCTGGTCCGCTCACGTTCCGAGCTGGATCGGCCGGGGCCCTAGAGTGTCGGATACGCCCACACTTCAGTACTGCTGATGTGAAGGAGCCTCGATGGTCGCGAGCGGGCAGGAAGCGCCGCGGGACTGGGTGCCGGTCGAGCATCGGTTCCTCGGACTTGATCGGCGGACATTCAAGGTCGGGTTCAGCGCTCTCGCTCTCGCGTTGGTGCTGATCTACGGCCTGCAGGGCCTGAACGCGGCCATCCCGTGGCACAACGAGATCCGGGCCGGGCAGGTGCTTGACCTCGGCGGCGGGGCGACCGCCGTACCGCCGACCGGCTGGCAGCTCGAGAATGGGACGTTGACCGGTGACGGGGCGGCGAGTGCGACCAACCTGCAGGTGGTGCTGGCCACCGGTGGCGCGACGATCGAACTGGACGGGACGTCGTACGACGGCAGTGCGGCGGGCTTCCTCGATCAGGTCGAGCGGTCCGAGGGAGACCCACCCAGCGTCAGTGGTGCTCAGGGGAGTGTGGTCACCGACGCCGGCCTGGTTGGAGTGGTTGAAGGCCGCACCGGGCCCAGTGGCGACGGGATCGACGTGGCTTTCAAGATGGCCGTCGGTACGACACAAGCGATCGACTCGGCTCCGGCCTTGCTGGTTCGGGTCCGAGCCGCCTCGGGGCAGTTCGAGAAGTACCAGGATGCGATCGCGGCTCTCTTGCGGAGCATCACGCCGGGGGTGACGCGATGACCGTCGTACCGGAGGAGAAGGCGGCGCAGCTCAGCGCGATCGAGGAGTCGGGCTGGGGCGCGCCGTACCGGTTCCTGCGGCCGGACAACGTTTCCTTCTGGGTCTACGTTCTGGGTGTCGGAGGCGGCGCGCTCACGATGCTCCGGTACTACGGTCCGGGCGCCGCGTTCTACACACCGGCTCTCGCGGGAGGCGTCGTACTCTTCGGCCTCTACCTCGTGCCCTGGTTCCTTCTCCTGCGCCATCACAACCGCTTCACCGCACAACCGGGCGCCCTGCTGGCGACCGGCTTCATCTGGGGTGGCATCGCCGCGACCTTCTGGATCGCGTTGCCGGCCAACGCGGCGTTGCTCGACATCTGGGCGAAGGTCGGCGGTACGTCGTTCGCGGCCGACTGGGGCGCCGGACTGACCGCACCGATCAACGAGGAATGGGGCAAGGCCATCGGCCTGGTCCTCCTCATCGGCCTCGCGCCACGCCTGGTCCGCAGTGCCTATGACGGGTTCATCATCGGCGCCTACATCGGCCTGGGTTTCCAGGTCTTCGAGGACGTCCTGTACGTCTACAACGGCGCGACCCAGCTCTACGGCGTGGACCAGCTCGGCTCGTCGCTGCAGGTGTTCGTGATCCGGGGAGCGGCCGGGATCGTGTCGCACGCGCTGTTCAGTGCGATCTTCTGCGCCGGGCTGATGTGGGTCCTGGGCCGGGCTCGCGGTGAACGCAAGGTCCTCAGGGGAGTGCTGACCATGCTGATGGCGATGGTGTTCCACTTCGCCTGGGACGACATGGGCGCCCTGGGCGGCGGCACCCTCGTCGCAGCGGTGCTGCCGTTCGTGATCGCGGCCGTCGAGCTCGTGGCGCTGTTCTACGTCCTGCGGCACGCCGCGGGAACCGAACGCCTCTGGATCCGCGAACTGCTCGGTCCCGAGGTCGAAGCCGGTGTCATCGACCCGCCCCTCCTCGACGCGGTCAGCGGCCTCCGGAAGGACCGCACGAAGTACCGCAAACACCTGCACAGCCGAACCAAGGCCCGCCATCTCGTCGAAGCCACCAATGACCTCGCCCAGGAGATCGCCCGCGCCGGCGGCGCCGAGTCACCAGGCGTCGCCCACGCCCGCACCGAACTCAGCCGCCTCCGCGGCGACGATCCGGCCTTGTCCGAGAGCCGGTAGCCGTGGTGGCGAACGACGTCCGGTCGTAGTGTCGAGGAGGGGCGGCCGACGCCGTCCGGGGTCTGCGGACAGGGAGGGATGAGCGATGGTCGACTCGGTCGCGCCACACGGGCTTCACCACGTCACTGCTATTGCGGAGGATCCGCAGCGGAATGTGGATTTCTACACCACGGTGCTGGGGCTGCGCCTGGTCAAACGGACCGTCAACTTCGATGCCCCGGACACCTATCACCTGTACTACGGAGATGCGTCGGGCCGGCCGTCAACGCTGTTGACGTTCTTCCCGTGGCCGGGAGTCCAGGCCGGCAAGCAGGGCACCGGTCTCACCACAGCCACCGCTTTCAGCGTCCCGCCGGAGTCGCTCGGCTGGTGGCAACAGCGCCTGCAGAGCCTCGGCGTCGACGCGGACGCGCCGGTTGCCCGCTCCGATGAGGAGCTGTTGCGGCTGCGCGATCCCGACGGCTTGGTGATCGAGTTGGTCGCGTCCGATGGTGACACCCGATCCGGTTGGGACGGCGTCGCCGCCATACCGTTCGACAACGCGATCCGCGGTCTCTTCTCGGTCACCATGACGGAGCAGGTGCTCGACCCGACGGCAGAGATGCTCGCGGGCATGCTGGGGATGCGGCACGGCCAGGACACCACCGATGGATCACGGTTCGTCATGTCCGGCGGAGCCGAGGGTACGGCGGTGGACGTCCAGCCCAGCAAGTCGTCTCCCGGACTCCAGGCAGCCGGAACTGTCCACCACATAGCCTTCCGGGCACCTGACCACGAGACCCAGGCCAAGTGGCGCCTCGAGCTGATCGAGGCCGGAGTACAGGTCACCGAGATCCTCGACCGGCAGTACTTCACCTCCATCTACTTCCGTGAACCGGGCGGGGTCCTGCTGGAGATCGCGACCGACCAGCCGGGCTTCACCGTCGACGAACCGCTGCTGGAACTCGGCCAGCACCTGAAGCTTCCGCCCTGGCTCGAACCGGACCGTGAGCAGATCCAGGCTTCGCTGCCATCGCTGCGCGTGCCACCGGCGCCGCAGCCGGACGAATCCGTCTGATGAGCGAGGACCCGCTCCGGCGGCCGCACGTCTGGCAGCCGGGCTCGTCCGCGCCTCCGCTCCTGTTGCTGCATGGCACAGGTGGCGACGAGCACGACCTCCTCGTACTGCGGCAGCACCTGGCCCCGGATGCACCCGTGCTGTCGCCTCGGGGGACCGTTTCGGAGCAGGGGATGGCGCGGTTCTTCCGCAGGCTCCGCGAGGGCGTGTTCGACGAGGACGACCTTCGGCTGCGCGCAGACGAACTCGCCGCCTTCCTCACCGCGGCCGAGCAGAAGTACGACGTGGCCGCTGGTTCCTGGTTGGCGGTCGGCTTCTCGAACGGAGCCAACATGGCATCCGCGCTGCTCCTACGCCATCCCGAGTCGCTCGCCGGCGCAGTACTGCTGGCCGCGATGGTGCCGTTCGCGGCGGACGAACCCACTGACCACGCTCTCGCCGGCAAGCGGGTCCTCATCGTCAACGGCGACAGCGACCCGATGGCCACCCCCGAGCAGACCAGCAGGCTGACCGAGCAACTCCGCCGACGAGACGCCGACGTCGAACTACTGCCGTTCGCCGGCGGCCACACCATCGACGCCCACCAACTTCCCCACATCAAGGAGTTCATCGACGCGGGTCGTCCGAAGTAAAGGTGGCATCCGCGTCAGACACACCGCGGGGCCGGCGCCGCTTCTATTCGCGCCAGCCGGTGAGGTCGACGGACTTGGCGGTGTCGACGCGGAAGGCGAGCTTGATCGCGAGTTCGGCGCCGGGGGCCAGGTCGAGCTTCCAGGTGAGGACGCCGAGGTCGGTGGTTTCGGCCGGCTCCGGTTCGGCGGTGATCGGCTTGACGGCGATCTCGTGATCGCGTGCTACCGGCAACTGATCGAGGACCGTGACCCGGGCCTTGCGTGGGGTGTGGTTCTCGATCCGGGTTTCGTACTCGACCTCACGCCGGCGGGTCGATCCGAGGGTCGCCTTGCTCGCGGTCCGGCGTACCAGCTTCCGCTCGACGCGGATCCGGTCGTCCAGGCCGAGGGCGAGTTCGACGTCTTCGCCGGGGGCCCACAGCGGCAGCGCGGTCGAGCCGACGAAGTCCGCCTCGTGGAAGACAGCGGCTCGTCCGGCGGGCAACGTGTGGGCTGACGAGTTCACGACCGTGGCCCGCAGATGGACGTCGGCTGACCGGACCGGCGCAGTGATGTAGTCCAGCTCGGTATCGAGGTCGACGGACGCGATCGTCGCACGGTGTGAGGCGCCGTCCGCGGGCACGGCAACCGGTCTCGGCGGGGTGTAGGTCGCTGCTGTGACACCCTGCTCGACGGTCGCGCCGAGGTCGGCGAAGGCGGGCGCCGCTGCCACCGCTTCAGCCTGAAGGTTCGCGGCGCCGAATGCGGCAGCCCTGGTTGCGTCACGACCCAGTGAGACGGTGCCCGGCGCGACCGGTACCGGCGGGTGGTGGCGGTCGAGGTACCAGGGGTCGAGCTCGGGTACTTTCGCGGTCGCCATCGGGCGGGCGGTCGACAGGGTGAGGTCGCACTCGGGCCAGTCCTCGCCGGTGCGTTGGGTGATCAGGCCGTACCAGCTCAGGGTCAACCGATCGCCCGTGAGGCGGACGTCGTACGAGCTGGTCCAGCCGGCGCCAGGTACGACGTACGAAAGCTCCACCTCCACCTCCGCCTCGGAAACCAGAGCCAACCCGACGGCAGCCGAGCGGCGGTCGGGAGTGCGTTGCTCCGCGACTGCGGCAAGTCGACGGTCGGCAGCCGCGAGGCGCTCCTCGGCCTCGTGCCGCTGCTTGGCCAGCCGCCGTCGCTCCGACCGTACGGCGGAGAGCCGGCTGACCAGCGACTCGGTGAACTCTCCCAACTCGACGCTCGCTTCGCCGGCGGCAAGGGTCCGCGCGAAAGTGCCTCCAGCTCGCCGGCCCAACTGTGCCAGGAACGTGTCGAGCTGGACCTGGACCTCATCGGCGTCGGCCAGCTCCTCGACCTCGGCCTGGGCCTCGCGGCGTTGGCGCTCCAGCTCGGCTACGGTTTCGTCCGGCGCCTGCGGATGATGCCGCATCGCCACGTCCACGCCGAGCACGGTTGCCGGTCCCCGGCCGGAGACCCGGACAGAGTCTTCCTGCAAGGCAAGCGGTAGCGACTCGACGTACACCGTCTGGTCGCCAGCGGGCGCGGTAATCGTGCCCCGTCGGGTGATCCTGGCCCGGTCCGGATAAACGACGACAGCCACGATCGGGGCGTCCACCACGAGTTCGCTCATTCCCCGACAGTAGCCGCCAGCCGACGCCATCAGCGGTGGGCTCGTGCCTGTACGAACGACGTCAGGGGCTCGGGTGGCCGGACCAGCGGGAGAGGGTCATGGCGCGGTGGCCGGCCGGTACGGCGTCGATCAGCCCGTCCTGTCAGGGGACATAGGGAAGCGTGGGCGGTGACCCGTGGAGCTGCAGCATGATCTGCCGTGCGGTCTTCGCGGGATCGAGCACCTCGTCGGATCCCTCTGGAGTTCGGAAGGTGAGGCTGAGGATGACTGTCGCGACCCTGGCGGTGAAGGCGATGTGCAGATCATCGGGAGCGGCGCCTGTTCGCTTGAGCAGCGCCTGCTCCAGGAGGCGTTCCTCGTCTCGAAACCACTCGAGCACGCGCGCGAACGGTTTCGGATTCTCGGTGAGCATTTCCTTGAGCCGTGCGTGGACCTCGAGGCTGGCCTGGAGCTCGAGCAAGGCCAAGATGGCTTTGCCGACTACCACGGCGACGTCCTCGTCCGCCGGACGCCGGGCCACCTCGGCCGCCATCACCCCCGGATCGCCGAGGGGTTCCATGACGATGGATTCCTTGTTCAGAAAGTAGCGATACAGGGTCGACGACCCGATGTCGGCCTGCTGTGCGATCTCCTCCATGGTCGTTTCCTCATAGCCGTCCCGCCCGAACAACTCCATCGCCGCAGCGAAGATGACCTGCCGCGTTCTAGCCGCATTGCGCTCACGAAGCCCCATCAGGCGAGTGTACCTGTCATGACAGCTGCACCCGTTATGATAGGTACTCTAAAGTTGGGATAGTCTCCCATAGAGGCAGAGTGCCTCGCCAAAGGAAGGGGTACTCGTGGCCTGGCTGCTGTACAAGATCGGTCGGTGGTGCTTCGGACACCGCATCGTCGTCATCGCCGGATGGTTGCTGGCCTTCGCGGCCACTGGCTTGGGTGCCGCGACGCTGTCCGGCCCAACCCAGGACTCGTTTTCGCTGCCAGGGCTGGAATCGACCCGCGCGTTCGATCTGATCAAACAGCGGACGCCCCAGGCCGTGACGGATGGCGCGATCGCCCAGGTGGTGATCCAGGCGCCGCAGGGACAGCAGTTGACCACCGAAGCGGCGAAGCAGCAGATCGCCGCGGCTGTGAAGACGGCGACGACCGGGCACGTGGTCACCGTCACCGACCCGTTTGCCGCGGGGACAGTCACCCCGGACGGGCGGACCGCCTATCTCACCGTCAACTACGACCGGCCGACGGTAGATCTCGACGACTCCGACAAGGACGCGATAGAGCACGCTGCGTCATCGCTGCGCGCTGATGGCCTGACTGCGATTGTGGGCGGGAATGCGTTCCCCGACGAGAGTGCCGAGGGGTCGGCTGAAGTCATCGGCGTCGTGATCGCCCTGGTCGTGCTGGCGATCACCTTCGGGTCGCTGCTGGCGGCGGGGATGTCGCTGCTGACCGCGCTGATCGGTGTCGGCATCGGCCTGACCGGAATCACCACGCTCACCGGATTCGTCGAACTGAGTTCCACCACACCGATTCTGGCCCTGATGCTCGGGCTCGCGGTCGGTATCGACTACTCACTGTTCGTCATGTCGCGCTACCGCCAAGAGGTGAAATCCGGCCGGTCACGCGAAGACGCCATGGGGGTGGCGATCGGTACGGCCGGCTCGGCCGTGGTCTTCGCGGGCCTGACGGTCGTCATCGCGCTCGCCGGCCTCGCGGTCTGCAACATCAGCTTCCTCACCCAGATGGGCTTGGGTGGCGCCGCGACCGTCGCGATCGCGGTGTTGATCGCGTTGACCCTGTTGCCGGCCGTCGTCGGCCTGGGTGGTTCGCGTGTCACCGGCGGACGGCGAGGCCTGGTCACGTGGTGGCTCACCAAGCGCGAAGGCACGCCGGGCGATGACGGGGTGCGCCCGGTCGGCCGGCGGTGGGCCGACTTCGTCGTCAAACACAGGGTTTCCACCTTGCTGGCCGGTCTCGGTATCGCCCTGGTCGTCTCCATCCCGGTCTTGTCGATGCAGATCGCGCTGCCCGACGACGCGAGCGCCCCGGCTGCGTCCGGCCAACGCCAGGCCTATGACCTGATCGCCCAGAATTTCGGGGCCGGTGCCAACGGGCCGCTGCTGGTTGTCGTGGACACCCAAGGCGCCAAGGATCCCGTGGCTGCCGTGCAAGCGGCGACCGCGATGGTCAGCGGTGTCCACACCGACATCACTTCTGTCGTACCGGCTGCCGATCCGTCCAAGCCGGCGACGGTCACGGCGCTGCGTCAGCAGCTACAGGCGGTCAACTTCGCGAGCATCACCGTCATCCCGCGGAGCGGACCCGCCGCGGCCGAGACCAAAGAACTGGTCGGAACCCTCCGCGACGCGCTGGCCGGGCTCGAGAATCAGACCGGAGCCCGCGCGCTGGTCACCGGCAGTACGGCGGTCGGCGTCGATATCGCCAGCAGTTTGAGCAGTGCGTTCCCGATCTACCTCATCGTGGTCGTCGGGCTGGCGTTCTTGCTGCTGGTCCTGGTGTTCCGATCGTTGCTCGTGCCGCTGAAGGCGGCGCTGGGGTTCGTGATGTCCGTCGGGGTCGCCCTTGGCACTACCGTGGCGGTCTTCCAGTGGGGATGGCTGGCGAACCTCATCGGCCTCGACTCGACCGGGCCGGTCGTGTTCATCCTGCCGCTGCTGCTGACCGGCATCCTGTTCGGTCTCGCGATGGACTACGAAGTCTTCCTGGTGACCCGCATGCGGGAGGAATTCGTGCACGGGACTCCCGCGCGCAAGGCGATCGCCGTCGGATTCCAGCACAGCGCCCGGGTCGTCACCGCCGCCGCGATCATCATGATCGGCGTCTTCGGTGCCTTCTCCCAGGGGGACAACGTGATCATCAAGAGCATCGGCTTCGGCCTGGCGGTCGGGGTCCTCGCCGATGCGTTCCTCGTCAGGATGATGATCGTCCCGGCGCTGATGGCCATCGTCGGCCGGCACATGTGGTCACTGCCTGGATGGCTGGACCGGATCCTGCCGACCCTCGACATCGAAGGTCAGAGCCTCACCCGCCATCTCGACGTACCGGTCACTGAGGAGAAGGTCGACAGTCTGCGGTGAGATAGGCAGGGGAGTGCGTACGAGGTGGTCGGCGGCCCTGCGCGAGTGCGGAGGGCCGCCGTGTTCACCTAGCGGTTGTCAGAGTCCGGCGCACTGGCCTGACTTCGGGCCGGAGACGGAGTTGGGTCGGCCTGCGTTGGTCGGGGCGGGGGAGTTGCCCGTACAGGACAGCGGCCCGCTGATGTGGTTGCCGGAGACAATCGTCGAGCCGGTGTTGTTCCGCAGTACGAGCGGACCGGCAATGGTGGTGCCGTCGATCGTCACCTGACCCACTGAATCGCTGACATTCACCGGACCTCTCACCGTCGCCGGCGCGCACTCGCCCTGCTGATTGCCGAGCCACACCCGGGTTCCACCCGTCACGCTCACCGGCCCCGACACAGTGGTGCCGCAGAGCAGAACGTTTCCTGCTCCGGACGCCGTCACCGGGCCGCGGAATTCAGACCCGGATGCATAGAGTCCGGCACCCGCGGCCACCTTGACGGGTCCCGAGACAGTCGCGCCGGCGAAGCACGTGACGCCCGAGGACACGGTCAACGGGCCGTTGTGCGTCCCGGTGACCATCGTCGTACAGGACGGCACGCCGGTCGCGACGAACGGCACGATCCAGGTCTGGCCCTGACGGCTGTAGGTGACAGTCCCGTGGTACTCCCCGTCCGCCGGATAGGTGTGGCTCCCGTTGACGGTCATCAGGCTTCTGCCCTGACGTTGGCTCGTCACGTAATCGCGCGCAGCGATTCCTGCGGCCTCGGTCGGGGATCCGTCGCCCCAATCGATCGTGGAGGTGAACTCACCAGGCGGAGTCGAGCCCGCAGCCAGGCGTCCCAGCGGTGCATTGGTGACGGTCTTGTCCACACCGAAGCGGGTGACCGTGCCCATCGACTCCGGACTCCAGGTGACCTGGGCGATGGAGCCGAAGTTCACGTTTGCGAAGGCCCATCGAGGTCCGGCAGCGCTGAGCCGTTGGCGATATGCGTCGTAGTCCTGGGTGAGGACCTTGGGAGACCATGCCTTCTCGAGGATCCCGGCCAGCCGCGGGAAGACCATGAACTCGTTGGTGGCCAGCCCACGCATCTGCTCGCCCCAGATGGGCGCCTCGATGCCGATGATGTCCGCCGCCTTCGGGCCCCCGTACGCCGGTTGCGCCCAGACGGACCGGTACTTCTCATAGACCCACTCGGGATCCCACGAGTAGGACTTGTCGAGTTCGGTCCGTGGCGTCCGGCCGGGCGATCCGTCGTACCCGAAGTCGAGATAGGAGTTCCATTCCGGGGTCGTGATGACGTCGCGGCCCTGGTTGAACCACTCGGGCTTGATCAGCGGGGGACCGCCACCGGTGTAGTCGGACCAGTAGTGGTTGATTGACGTCGAGCCCGGCGCGTATCCCTCGAGCGCTGGATTCCAGCCCATCATCCGCTTGCCGGTGCCGTTGACGATGGTCTCCATCTGACCGATCCACCACTTGTAGTCCTCGTGGGGCATCCCGATGGCCTCGTCACCGCCGATGTGGATGATCGGTGCGGGAGAGATCGCGGCAAGCTGGGCGATGGCGTCGCGCCAGAACGCGAGCGCCCGCCCACTCGCCGGGTCGTTCGGGTTGGTGCAGAACCGATCGGTCTGGGTCTGGCCCTGGCAGCCCATCACCGCGACACCGCCCAGGGATCTGACCGCCGCCGTGGCGTGGGCCGGGCCCTCGAGCTCCGGGACGATCTCGATGAACCGGTCGGCGGCGTACTCGACCAGGCCCTTGAAGTCCTCTTGCGTGTAGAAGCCCGCGATACAGCCCGCTCCGTTGCACCCGGTGCCGTCCAGAGCCGGGTAGCCCTTGATCTCCAGGCGCCAGGACTGGGAATCGCTCAGGTGCAGGTGCAGTTGGTTGCCCTTCAACGCCGCCAGTTGGTCGATCATGGATCGGGTCTCGGTCACGGTCAGGAAGTTGCGGGCCGGGTCGAGCTGAAGACCTCGATGCTGATAGCGCGGGTAGTCGAGGACCGTGATCGGCTGTGCTGTCCACGGCCCCACGCCGGCGATCGACGAGTTGATTGCTGCTGGCAACAGCTGTCGAAGGCTCACGAATCCGTTGAACAGGCCGTGGGCCTGGGGTGCGACGATCTTCACGCCTGTGGTGGACACGGTGAGGGAGTAGCCCTCGGCCGCGTTGGCTGCTGGGAGGCCGGGCACCGAGTTGAGGCTCAGTGAGATGTCGGCTGCCGTCGCGGAACCTGTCACCACAGGGATGACGAAGCCGGTGGCCGGTCGCAGGTAACCGGCGAGGACCTCAGCCGTGGCGGTGAGGGCGCTGCTGGAGACGACGATCCGGGACTTGTCCGTGAGCTTCCACGGCTGACCGGTGCCAGGCGTCTGCTGCACCGGTACGGGAATGATCTGCCCCACGACCGGCGCCGGCTTGGGGCCGGACCAGATCTCGAACTCGTTGATCGTGTACCCGGTGGTCGACGTCGTGGCGAGGGCTTGCATCCGGACACACGAGATCGGGTCCGAGCGATCGATCACCTGGGAATCCTTGTCGCTCGGATTCACCACGTGGGTGACCGTCGACCAGGTCTGGCAGTCGGCGTCCGTGGAGACCTGCAGGTCGTACTCCGTCGGCTTGGCCGGCGAAGTCCAGCGGCTGAACACCTCATAGACCGGGGCGGGCGTGGCCAGCTTGACCTGGAACCAGTCCTGGGTGGGGTCGTAGCCGTTGCCGACCGACGCGTAGTTCGAGGTCCATCCGTTGTGCACGAACACGTCGGTTGCGTTGGCGGGCGAGTACGTCGCCGCGGGTGCAGTCAGGCGTTGGGACTTGGCGGAGGCGACCGCGCCCGGCAGGAGCGCGAGGTTGACGCTCTCGGCCGCGGCGGGCGTCGTTGGTGTGTCGGCGGAAGCCTGTCCCACTGTCAGAACTGCGGCTACCAATGCGCCGATGGTCAGAGCGGGGACGGCGCGGGGCCGGAACCGATGGCCTGCGGATTGTCTTCCCTCGGGTGTCGGCGACGAGAACGAGAGTCTCACGTAACTCCTTACCGGTGCAGGGCGGTGTCACACGGTCTGGAAGGCGACCATACCGGCGATCTTCCGCCCCACTCACCGAAGGTGCAACAACACCAACGCCTGGTAACTCGCATCGTGAGAACCGATCGAGTCGAGCAATGCTGGTGGCTGTCAGTCGCAGTTGTCGCAGATCCCGTTGGCTGGGGTCTGGAGGTTGCAGCTGGGGCACTTTTTGATTGGGCGCTCGTCGATAGCGGCCTTGCGGGCTCGCGAGCGGGCGGCGCCGAGCTTCGGCGGGATCATCGCACTGCCACCACCGGCCGGCAGACCGGCCGCTTCGAAGTGACGGTAGTTGGCGAGGCGCTCGTGAGAGGCATGGACATCCGGGTCCGGGGGAGTGGTACCCGTCGCTGCACCCACGATGGCGGCGTACCCGTCGAAGACGCTCTCGTCCGGGTTGACGCACAGCGCCGACAGCATCGGCTCACCCCGCCGCAGACTCTCCGCGGACACCTCGGCGAGCACGCCACCGATCCACTGCCGGGCCGGTTGCTTCGTCCGGATACCGGTCAGCTCCTGGACGCCGGTCGCGATGTCCTTGTGCTGCACGAGCGCCTGATACTTAGTGGCTGCGGCGAGCAGCATCTCCCGCGCGGCGCCCGCCCACTCGCTCCGTGCGGTGGCCACGCCCACATCGGACACTTCGCGCCAAGCGCGCTCCGCTACATCCGGCAATTCGTGGTCTGGCGCGGCGACATCGAAAGTGGACACTCGCAGACCCTAGCCGGGTCACGTCCAATCGGCGAAAGCCGCCGCTTCAGGAGGAGGCGATCAGACCCGTGCGGACGTCAACCACGATCGCGATTCAGCTGGACTTCCCTGGTGGTCGCTCACCGTTCTCTGGCGCCTCGGGTGTCTGCGCGGTGGGATCGACTGATTCACCGGGACCGAAGGTGACCTCGATTGTTTCGGCGGACTTGTGGCGCTGGGCCTGGGCGTACATCGCGTAGGCACGATGGTCGGCTGGTGTCAGGTCGGTGGCCGAGTCGGTGAACAGGGCCAGCAACGAGCGTGGGTAGAGACGGTACGCGATCACCGAGTTCAGTTCGGCGCCGATCACGGCGATCACCGACGCGGCGTAGATGAGTCCGATCAGCCCCAGTGTCAGCGCGAAGACGCCGTTCACCTCGCTCGCCTTGGCCAGCACATCGTTGACGTAGATGCCGCCCAGCCGTTCGAGCAGGTGCCAGCCGAGGGCGGTGAGGAACGCCCCCGGGATGATCTTCCGAAAGGCCGGCCGAGGCGTCGTAGCCGGGCGCAGGCACAGGGTCAGCATGGCAGTGAGCACGAGGATGGAGCCGACGGAAACGAGCCATCCCATGTTGTTGGCGAACGCACCGGACAGCGACGCCTGGCTCCCGACCAAGACCGTCAGGGTGGCGAAGCTGAGTACGGTGAGACCGGCCAGGGACAGCAGCGCCCCGGACCGCAGCCGCCCACGGAACGGATCGGGGCGTCCGTTACGGGGGACTCCCCAGGTCACGTTGACCGCGTTCTGCACCGCCTGCCCGAGCCCGATCACGCCGTACACCGCGGCGAGCGAGCCGACGATGACGGCCGTGGTGCTGCCTTGCAGACCCTGAGGGGTCGCCAGTTGGGTACCGACGATCGGGAACTCCTTGAGCGCCGACTGCAAGACGGCATGCTGCAGATCCTCGTTCCCCTGCAGCACGAACCCGAGAACGGATGAGGAGATCAGCAGCATCGGGAAGATCGCCGCGAAGGCGTAGTAGGTGACGATCACCGCGAGATAGCTGCCCTGGTCGTCGAAGAACTTGTAAACCACGGCGAGCGGGAACCCGAGCGGCCGATGCCGACGCTGCGCAGCGTCCAGCCGCCGCCCCAAGGTACTCACCCCCCAACCGTACGATCCCCACCCCGGATCTACTCAGCGCCGCCCCGACCATCGAACAAGCTCCACGGCCACCACATCGGCGTCCCCATTGCGGTGGGGCCGCAGCGAACCAGCTAACCCTCTCGAGAAGCTGAGACTCCCTCGGCAAGGTTCTACCTTGTCATTGTGACGGCGACTCGGGCTGCGATGGCGGCGTTGTTGCGGGCCAGGGCGAGGTTGGCCGGGATGCTCTGGCCGTCTGTTTCCTTCTCGATCCGTGCGAGGACGTAGGGGGTGACGGCGGGGCCGGTGACTCCCGCGCTCGCGCTCGCGTCCAGGGCGGCGGCCAGTACGGCGCTGATGCGTGACTCCGGGATCTCGTCGACCACGGGGATCGGGACGGTCAGTAGGACGCCGGTGGTCGGCCGCGCCCGATACCGCAGTACGTCGCAGACTGTCTGCTCGTCGTCGACTCGGTGGGGGATCGGCAAACCACTCGACCGCGTGTAGAAGGCGGGGAACCAGTCGTGCTGCCAGCCCAGGACCGGGACGCCCGCGGTCTCGAGGTACGCGAGTGTCCGTGGCAGGTCGAGGAAGGCCTTGGCGCCGGCGGAGACGGTGATGACCGGGTGGTTCGCGATGGCGTCGAGGTCGGCCGAGACGTCCCCGGTGAGTTCGGATCCACGGTGGACGCCGCCGATGCCGCCGGTGGCGAAGACCGAGATGCCTGCCGCGTGGGCCAGCGCAACCGTCGCCGAGACCGTGGTGACGCCGACATCCCACTTCTGTGCGCGCGCCACCGACAGATCGCGCTCGGCCACCTTTCGCGTGCCCTGCAGCACTCGCTTCTCTTCGTCCGGCGCGAGCCCGAGATGGGGCCTGCCGTCGAGGATCGCGGCCACGGCCGGTGTGGCGCCGTGATCGAGAATTGCCTGCTTGCAGACCTCGAGTGCATCGGCGTTCGCGGGGGCGGGCAGGCCAAGAGTCGAGAAGATGGTCGACTCGAGCGCGACGACCGCCCGGCCTTCGCCCAAGGCCTGCGCCACGTCATCGGAAAGGACGGCCGCGGCGTTGTCAGTCACGAACAGCTCCCTGTTCTGCAGTGGTCAGAATGGCGCCAGGTTGAGTGAGAGCCCTGCTGGCGAGGCTGTGGCCGGCTTCAACCGCCTCGACAGGCTCGGCGTTGTCCAGTACGGCGGCCAGGAAGCCTGCCGCGAACGCATCGCCGGCGCCGGTCGTGTCACGTACGTCGTCGACCGGGGCCGGCCGGACGGTTGCAGACTTGTTGCCAGCGGCATGGATCTCGGTGGGATCCCTGCCGTTCTTGACCACAACCGTCGTGTTGGGATCGACGAGTTCTCGCAGCGAGCCGATGCCGGCTTCGACCCCGTTCGCGAAGACGTACGTCGGCTGCAGAGTTCTGATCAAAGCACGGAAGGCTGCGGGCCCGACAGAATCGATGAGAGCGACAGAGGCCGCATCGATGGTGAGGATCGCGCCCTCGGCGCGTGCGATTTCGGCCGCCCGGCGGAGAACCGGCCAGGACGGCCCGGTCAGCGAGTACGCCGAGAGGTGGTACGCCGCGGCGCCGGAGATCCACGAGTCCGGAACATCGGCGAGTTCGGCCGCGGCGGCTCGGTCCGGGAACATCGTGCGCTCTCCGGAGGCATCCACCAAGATGACGATGGTGCCGGTCCGACCCTGGCGCTGGACCTTGGGATCAACGCCTGCCACGACCAGGTCCCGCACCAGTGCCTCGCCGACCAGGTCGTCCCCGACCCGGCCGACGAACCGAACCGAAGGACCGAGGCTGCTGGCGAAAACGGCGACATTGGACGCCGCGCCGCCTCGCATGCGCTGGATTCGCGCCGGGTTGTCCGTCCCGGACCGCGGCGCACCAGCTGACCAGACCACGACGTCCTCGACCAGGTCGCCGATACACACCAGGACGCCCGGATGGTGGCTCATAGGGCCACACTATGGCGGCGAGGGGCCCGAGGAGGTGAGATAGGCGTATGACGGTCCAGCTCAATCACACGATCGTGCACTCCCGGGACAAGGACGAGTCGGCTCGGTTCCTCGCGGAAATTCTAGGAGTCGCCGAGCCTGCGCCGTACGGGCCGTTTCTGGTCGTGCAGGTGGGTGAGGTGTCCCTGGACTTCGCTGACGAATCTGGCCCGATCACCCCGCAGCACTACGCGTTCCTGGTCAGCGAACCGGAGTTCGATGGGATCTTCGGGCGCATTCGAGAACGCGGCTCGGACTATTGGGCCGATCCCTTCCGGCGACGGCCGGGGGAGATCAACACCAATGACGGTGGTCGTGGCGTGTACTGGCTGGATCCGAACGGCCACGTCCTGGAGATCATCACCCGCCCGTATGGCGGCTAGCGGTAGCGGATCAAGATGAAGCGCCGCGCTTGAGCTCGAGTACGGGGATTGTGCGTAGTCCGGCGGTCTGGCGTTCGTACTCGGCGAAGCCTGGGTAGCGGTGGGCTTGTTCGCCGTAGATGCGGTCGCGGTCGGGGCCTGTCACCTCGCGGATGGTGACGTCGTACGTCTCGGTCCCGCGCTCGATCGTGGCGTTGCCGGCGGCAACGAGGTTGGCGTACCAGTCCGGATTGGTGGGGGCGCCGCCCTTGGTGGCGAAGACGTAGATGGTGTCCGGATCGGTCTCGTGCGCGAGGTACATCGCCGGAGTCACGTACTCCCGCCCGCTCTTGCGCCCGCGGTGATGCAGCAGCGTCACCGGAGCGCCTTCGAAGGGGCCGCCGACCCTGCCTTCGTTGGCTCGGAACTCCGTGATGGTCTGGTTGTTCCAATCACTCATCTCGCGCTCCTTCGGCTAGGCGTCATGGAGAGTCTTCGCCGAAGGCAGGTGAGGTGGCATCACCGGATTCTGGTGATTCACGTCGTCAGTACCGGTAGGAGATTGGGATTTGGGGCGTCGGGTACTGATGGGAGGGTGCTTGTTGCTGAGCGATACCGGGTGGGTCATTCCTTGGGCCGTGGTGGGATGGGTGAGGTTTTCCAGGCCATCGACGAACAACTGGGGCGCCCGGTCGCGGTGAAGTTGATGCTGCCGTCCGCCGGCGATTCGTCGTCAGCCGAGCGGTTTCGCCGGGAGGCACGAGCGGCCGCGAGGCTCAGTGATCCGCATCTGGTTGCTGTCTACGACTTCGGGCAGCAGGGCGATCAGTTCTTCCTGGTCATGGAGCTGGTCGAGGGCCGTACGGTTGCCGCGGAGCTTGCTGAGCATGGGCCGCTGCCGAAGGACCGCGCGATCGACATCGTCGAGCAGAGTGCGGCAGGTCTTGCCGTGGCGCACGACCAGGGTGTCGTCCATCGGGATGTGAAGCCGGGCAACCTGCTGATGACGCCGGCCGGCATGGTGAAGGTGGCGGACTTCGGGATCGCGCATCTTGCGGGTGACGGCGCGACCACGCTGACGGCGCCCGATCAGATCATCGGCAGCACCCGCTATCTGGCCCCGGAGCGGGCCCGGGGTGGGCAGGCCGGCAAGCCTGCGGATGTCTACTCGCTGGGCTGCGTGCTCTACGAGCTGGTGACCGGCCAGCCGCCGTTCACGGCCGAGCATCCGGCCGCGATTCTGTATCAGCACGTCGACACCCAGCCGGCGCCGCCGAGCGCGACCCATCCCGACCTCGCCGGCGCCTTCGAGACGGTGCTGCTCCGGATGCTCGCCAAGGATCCCGCCGACCGGCCGTCCGCCGCCGAGATCGCGGCCGGCGCTCTCCGCGCGCTGCCGGACGAAGCCCGTACTGCGGCCGTGGCGCCCGCGGCGCCGGGAGAGGTCGGCGGTCAAACCACCGCGGCATTCACACCAGGTGGCGTGAGCGTCGATCAATCCGAGTCGATCGCAGGCGCAGCATCAGCAGCCGACCGGTCGCGACGGCAGGTCTTGATGGCCGGAGGGATCGCCATTGTCGCTGCGGTTGCGGCGCTGGCCGCAGTACTGCTGCTCAACAATGACGGACCGAGATTGCCGTCGACCAGCGACGTGGGTCCCAATCCGGGGATCAGTTCCGGTACGCCGGGGGCCACGTCGAGCACTGCGCCCACAGTCGGTCAGAGCCCGACCAGCGGGACGAGTCAAGCTACGCAAAGCACCTCGCCGACGCCTTCGCCAAGCAGCTCGCCACAACCCTCGACCACGCCGCAGACGCCGTCACCATCGATAAGCACCCCGTCCCCGTCGCCGAGCGCGCCCTCCCCGAGCACACCCACTACTCGACCCACCCCGTCGCCGACGCCGAGCCCCTCGCAACCTGATCCGACGAGCACACCACCAACAGGCACGCCATCACCGAACACCCAGTAGCGGCGAAAACCGGGAGCCAGGCGTCGCCGGGGCGACTAAGGTCGAAGCTGGTCCCCGACGAGGAGGTCCCGTGTTCCAGCCACTACTGGCGTCCGCGACTAGAGCCGTTGAAAAACTCCGTGACATCGGTGAACCCCTACCCGACGACCTGACCAGCCAGCTGGCAAAGCTGGCCGACGACACCCAGACCGACGCCGTCAGGTCCGCCAAAGTCGAAGAACTCCTGCGCCCCTACGTCCTCGCCGACGTCGAGATCGACGAGCAGGGCCTGACCGCGACTACGCCGGGTGCTGCGCCACCGCGACTTGTTCAGCACGGGTGGCGAAGCTTCCTGGTCCGTGTCGCCAACCCGCATCGGTTGCTGGGGGATCTGTCCGCGCCGTCGAATTCTGTGCTCGGGCTGGTCGACCACCACAGTCACGCTGCGCGGATCACGCTGGCCGACACGTTGACCGTCGTACCGCGGATCGAGCGCGCCTGGCTGCAGGCGAAGCTCGCCGGTCCGACCGACGTGTCCGGCCTGGACGTCGAGTACAAGGTCATCAGCCTGTACAGCCGAGATGGCGGCAGCCGCAGCGGCGAGCTGATGTTCCTCCTCGCGGTGGAGGAGGCGACGGAGAGCCTGACCCGGCCGCCGTCCTCGAAGGCCTGGCAGCGGATGGGATTCGAGAGCCGTCAGTACGCCGGGAGGTTCGACTTCGACTGCCTCCCCGCCCGCGACATCCGGTTCGACATCCGGGAGCCGGACGGCAACAGTACTGTGGCGGCGCTGACTGTCCGGGATTCCCAGCGGCGGGCGTATCCGTCGAAGGCGATGCGGCTGGCGCCGGACATGTTCTTCCACGAACACGTCTACCGGGCGACGGGCGAGGTGATCACGCTCCCGGCCGGTCAGTACGAGATCTCGGCCCGCCGCGGACCGGAGTACCGGGAGGTCCGTCTCGAAGTCGATCTGTCGGCCGACAGCGAGGCGGTCACGATCGAGCTCGATCGGTGGGCCGATCCTGCCGCCCGTGGCTACTACTCGGGTGACCCGCACATCCACGCCGGCGGGTGCTCGCATTACAGCGTGCCGTCGGAGGGCGTCACTCCGGAGACGATGATCCGGCACGTTCGCGGGGAAGGGCTCTGGATGGGCAGCGTGCTCACCTGGGGACCGTGCTATTACCACCAGAAGCAGTTCTTCAGCGGCTTGTCCATCAGCCCGCGCGCCGAGCTGGAGTATCCCGCCATGCAGCAGGCCCAAGGTATGACGTGGGATCCGCAGGACACCGACCGCGACAGCCAGAGCCTGCTCCGGTACGACCTCGAGGTATCGGGTTTCCCGTCCAGCCATTCCGGTCACGTCATCCTGCTCGGGCTCACCGACCAGGACTACCCCGGCACCCAGCTGATCGAGGACTGGCCGTCGTGGAACCTGCCGGTCATGCGCTGGGGCCACGCGCAGAACGCGATGGTCGGGTACGCGCACTGCGGTCTCGGCCTCTCGGTCGGAACCGACGAGTTGCCGAACTACGTCATCCCGGGGTTCCAGTCGATCGGTTCCAACGAGATCATCGTCGATGTGCCGCTCGGCGCCGCCGACTTCCAATGCGGTGCCGAGTTCGCTCCGGCCGCCGAGCTCAACCTCTGGTACCACCTGCTGAACGTCGGCTACCGCACCCTGATGCTCGGAGAGACCGACTATCCCTGCATCTACGACGACGGCCCGGGAGTCGGGCGCACCTACGTCCGACTGCCTGAGCCGCCGCATGGTGAGCAGGCCTTGGAGGCGTGGCTCGGTGGGCTGAAGGAGGGCCCGTCGTACTTCGGCGACGGCCGCAGCCACGTCTACGACTTCGCCGTCGACGGCTCCGTGGGTCGTGAACTTGCAGTCGATGCTCCGGGACCGGTCAAGGTGACCGCGACGGTCGCGGCCTGGTTGCCCGAGCAGCCGCCCGCGGCGCCGGCGGTGGGCCAGCCGGTGTACTCCGCACCCGTCGGCTGGCATCTCGAGCGGTCGCGGATCGGCCAATCCCGCAATGTGCTCGTCGAGGTCCTGGTGAACGGCGTTCCGGTCAGGACGCAGGAATTACTTGCGGACGGCAACGAGCAGGAGATCGAGTTCGCCGTGGACCTGGAGCGTTCGTCCTGGATCGCGCTGCGGATCCTGCGCAGTGTCCACACCCAGCCGATCTTCGTCGAGATCGCTGGGCGGGCGATCCGGGCGTCGCGCCGCAGCGCGCAATGGTTGCACGACTCGGTCGACGCGCTGTGGAAGGCGAAGTCCGGGTTCATTCGCGAGACCGAACGACCGGCGGCGCGGGAAGCGTACGACGCCGCCCAAGCCACCTATCTGGTCCGGAGCAACGAATGTGAGGTGGACTGATGGCTCACGGCGAACCCGCGGGCTGTTGCGGGCCGGTCGACACCGCGGCACCGATTTCGGTCACGATCAACCCGGAGGCACGGGTGAATGTCGCCCGGACCGAGAACCGGGTGGAGAGCCTGACTATCGGCGACTGGCACACGATCGACTTCCCGATCGTCAACACCGGTTACGTGACAGGTCCGCTGGTGATCGAGGGCGACCAGGTCCCGAACGTCGAGCTGGACCTCCCGGTGCACGAGCTGACCGGCGAACCACGCCAGGAGGGTGGCTTCCGGGTCCGCTTCGACGTACCGACGACCGTGGACCTCACCCTGACCTTCCGTGCCCTCGGAGCACTCGGAGGCCTGGCCATCCACAGCTCCCTCCACCTGATCCTCCGCTCTCACGTCGCCGTGCACACCTGAGGAGGGACATCCATGAGCGAGATTGCAAGATCCGAAGCCGTGGTCATCGATCGGTCCGATGGCAGGGACGACGGCGAGGAGTGGACCGAGAATTACACGGAGCTGCCTGGTGGCGCGGGGATCTCGCTGATCCTCGAATCCACCACCAAGGAGGGCGTCGGTCCTCGCCTGCATCTGCACCACTATCCCGAGACCTTCATCATCCGGCGAGGCTCAGCGACCTTCACCGTCGGCGACGCCCAGATCGTCGGCAAGGCCGGCCAGATCCTCATCGTGCCTGCCGAGACACCCCACAAGTTCTCGACCGGCCCGGACGGCTACGAAGCCATCCACATCCACGAAAGCTCCACCTTCGAAACCGTCTGGCTCGAGTGACCTGCCCCGCCGATCCGCAGGCCTCCGCGCAGAGGCCTGTGGATCGGCACTTGCGGGCGCTTAGGGCAGCTGAAGCAGCGTGGCGTTGGCCCAGTCCGCGTGGTCAGAGTTGTTGCCGTCGCCGGCGTCGGTGACACGGAGCAGCAGCTTCTGAACTCCCATCACGTCGAGGTCGATCTGCTGCGGCGGGGAGTCGGCCCGGAGTACGGGGGACTGGTACACCAACTCGCCGTCGGCCTCCACCTCGAAGACAACAGAAGAGTACGCAGAACCTCTCTGGAAGTCGTCAACGCCAACGAGTGCGGAGAATCGCACATCATTGGGACTGAGCTGGTAGACGATCTCCGACGCAGCGTGGGTTCCGATGCCTGTGCCGTACTCCACGCCTGCCAGGGAGATCGCTCCTCCAGAGACCGAACGGTTCTTTGCCAGCTCCCCCCATCCGATGCTTGCCGACTCCCATTCGCGATCCGACAGAGCTGAGGCTTCGAGGTCGGCTGGGAGCGCCGTCTCGCGGGTGGTTGCTGAAGGCCCCTTTCCTCGCTCGTTGTGGGAGGTGACTCGGTACTGCCAGGTCCCGGCGCCTGCCTGCGGGTCAACCCACCCGTTGCCGACCACGGACGTTGCAACAACTTGAAAGTCGTCGTCGGATCCGTCAGGGGCTCTTTCCACGGTCGCAGTCAGAGCATCGGGGGCGCTCTGCCAGGTCACGGCGACCCTGTCTCCGGATCTGTAGGCATGCAGGTTCGATGGAGCCTTGGGTGCGGCTGCAGGCATGGTCCGGAACTTGTGCGGCCCGGAGAGCACTGGCAGTTGCTGTCCTGTCTGCGCATTCACCGCGGTCACAGACCAATAGAACTGGCGGCCTGCCGCCAGACTTGTCACGGGCGCTGCAGCGCCTTCCACGGTCCAGCTTCGTACGACGTCCTTGAGCAGCGGATCGCGAGCCACGGTGACCCGGTACTCCGTCGCATTGTTCGACCGACTCCACCGCAGGACGGGATTCTGGGCCGGGACGCGGTCGGCGCCATCTTCAGGAGACAGCAACTGGAAGTCCCCGGGGTGCGTCGTCATCGCGTCGCCCCAGCGCTTCTGGTCGTTCGGGCCCATTGCTTCAGCGGTGACGTGCCCGCTCGGCGGAACCGTGACCGTGACGGAACTGACCGACTTTCCGCGCTGCAAAGCGTGGTCCGCAGTGACCTTCTTTCCGTTCACGTTGATCTTGGAATAGCCACCGTAGAAGCTGATCGTGGTCTTCAATGGCCGAGGGCCGGCGTTGTGCGTCACGGTCGTCTTCGTGCTGCCGTCGTGGCGCACGTTGATGTCGTGCGCGCCAACCATGATGTGGTCCAGATCCAGCCAGCCGATGTCCTCCGGCAGCCGCGACAGAGTGGAAACCGCATGCGAAGGCGCGTCGGGAACGACGCCGGCGAGACCTTCGACCGTCTGTGACACCAGTGTGAAGGGCACCTCGGGGTAGTCGCCGTTGGTGCCTTGCTGGACGACTTCATGGGGCTCGTCCAACGCTCCGATAATGTCCTTCATCCACGCCCAGCCCTGCTCGGAACGACCGTAGGCAAACAGAACGTCAGGCACGTAGGTGCTCGACTCGATGTTGGACGGCGGCCGCTCGGAGTACATCCGATACATGTAGTCGAGGAAGTCGTCGGTCTTCCGGCTATTGGGATCAATGATGTCGTCGTAGGCCATGAACATCGAGTTCTCCTGGCCCCAGCCGGCCACCTGAGAGCCGTCGGGGTTGCGTCCGCGTGCGTATTCCCACGCCCCAGGCGCAACTCCCCAGTCGGTGTTGAAGTACTCGAGCAGCTCGCCGGCCCGCTTCTCGAACTGCTTGGCGATCGACTTGTCTCCGCGAGCCCGGGCGAGTTCCGCATAACCGCGGAATGCCTGGTATTGAGCAGCGATGCCGTCGCCGGCTTCGATCATCTGGTGGTCGGACCGCTCGTTGTAGCTCGCGGCCCCGTACCAGATTCCCTTCCCGGTGCCCTCGGCGACTCCGTTGGGAAGTTGCTGGTCATGCCGAGTGATGAACTCGGTCACGGCCTTCGTGTAGAAGTTCCAGAGCGTCGGGTCGTCGAGGTAGGAAGTGTCTCCGGTCCAGCGGTACTGCTCGGCGGCCTTGTCGACGAGTTCGAAGACCGCGGGCACCTCGCGAACGAAGTACGAATCGCTGGGATTGTCGACGAAGTAGGGACTGCCGTCGAAGTTGAGCGCCCACAACGGAAACCAGTCACGGGCCTCCGTCGAAGTCGCAGCATAAGCCTCCAGCATGGACCGGTTCTCCTCGTCGAGGCCGAGCAGATGAGCGCCGGATGACTGGTGCGCATAGTCGCGGATGTAGAAGGCGGTGCGGTGGGCATACCCCGCCCAGTACGACGGGATGTAGTCGGCCTGCTTCGCATCTGGGGGAACTGGTCCCTCGACATCGATCGGCCCGTGCTTGCCGGTCTGGACGTGTTGCCTGGCCCGCCACTTCGCCCAGTTGAACGCTTCAACCAATTCGTTGTTGGAACTGGCGATGACGATGCTCTTCTGCTCGGAGGTCACTGTTACGGTCCAAGTCGTGGTGTTCCCGGTGCGATCCGTGATCACGAACTGCCTCGGCTGGGCATAGTCCAACGGCTGGGTCGGATCCGGAGAGATGGTGAAGCCTGAGGGAAGTGTCACCTTCGCGACGAGATTGCTCCGATCGGACTCGTACGGGACCTGTAGGGCGACGGTGCGTTCGCCCTGATCAATTGCTGACGGTCCCTGCTGTCCCGCGATTTCGAAGTTGACCAGCTCGCGGATGTCGGCGTACACCGAAACATCGTCGAAGTTCACCCAGTTCTCGGCACTGCTCCCCACGAAGACTTCGACCCGTTGACCGACGGCAAGCTGCACCGGATCCAGCGCGTAGTGCTGATAGGACGGGTTCACGGGCAACGTCAAGGACGCAAGTACTTGACCGGAATCGCGATCACGAAGTCCAAGGACTCCTCCGGCGCCGTTCGTAGCGATCCATGCCGTCGTTGCGTAGCTGGCCGCGACATCGACCTGGAGCTGTTGAACGACCTCATACCCGCTCCCGGCATCGAGGTAGGCCAGCGCCTGTCCGGAGTGAGGGTTGTTGGTCGCGCGTCCTGATCCGGTAGAGAACACCCAGGGAGCGCCGCCCGACTCAAACCCGCCGTTCACGACAAGTTCGTGCATGCCGTCGTCTTGCGCGGCTGCGGTTGCGTTCACAGACGGTGTCAGCAGAGCGAACGTCAGCAGACCTGTCCCCACCATCTGACGAGCCCGTAACCACGCAGTGGATTTGGTGTGTTGCATTGCGAACTCCTCGATTCCGAAGTGGGTGGGCGGACCGAATCGGGCGAGTTTCTAGCCGAGCGGATCCATAACGGTCGCGCGGTGGGTGAGGCAGGTTGGCACGAGCTCGATGCGTTCCTCGCCTACGCCTCGGTGCTCGAGCAGTTCGAAAAGCATTCGCATCGCGCGCAACGAGACCTGACGAGGATCAAGTGCCACGTTCGAGACAGGCGGGTCGGCATCTGCGGCATCGTCGTCCGTAGTGAGCGCAATCAATGAAAGATCCGTTCCGGGGGCGAGGCCGGCCGCGGAGAGCATCGGTACGACCTGGTCGAGTGAGTGGCTTCCTGCGAGAAACACCCCAAGGCGTTCATTCGGAGAGTGCACCGCCTGGATTTGCTCCACTGCTGAGCGCGCACCGGCGCGGCCGAACTCGATCGGCGAGATCTCCGTGTACTTCAGGCCGCGGTCTGCCGCCTGCGCCCGCGCTGTTGTCGTGAGACGGTGAACGAAGTTCAGGCCCATCTCCGTCATCGCTGCCGGGTAGCCAATGAGGGCAACACGATCATGTCCGGTGGTGGCGAACTCATCGATCACGAGTCGTGCGGCGCTCTCGAAGTCGAGATCAACACAAGTCAGGCCCTCGTGCTCGTTGGGAATGCCGATCATGACGACTGGCACGCCGAGCTCCACGGCGATATCGATGCGGTCGTCATCGAACGCTTTGGCCTCCATCAGGATGATCCCGTCACACAGTCGGCGTCGGGCGATCCGGCTCAATCCCTGGGTGCCCTCGCGCGAGGTGATCAAGAGCAGGTCGTAGTCCTTCTCGCGAAGGGTGGTCGCGATGGTGTCGATGAACGGAATCAGACCGGCTTGGTCGGCCGCGGTATCGAAGGGCACCACGAGACCGATCACTCGGGTCTCCTGGCTGGCGAGTGCGCGCGCTCCATGATTCGGTTCGTACGTGAGTCTTTCGATCACGTCCTGGACGCGACGGCGGGTGTCCTCAGAGATTGGACGGCGCCCGCTGAGCACGTACGAGACCGTGCTTTGCGAGACACCCGCGATGCGTGCAACATCTGCGGCGGTGTACGGCTTCATTGGGGTGTTCCCTCTGATCATGCACCTCGATGCGGCGGTTTATCGATGCGCATCGACGATCAACGTAGTGCCATCGGTTGAACGTTGGCAAGATCCACCTCACTGTGAAAATGGAGTGCCCGATCAGAGGCGGCCGAGATGGTCGCCTCTAACCGGATTCGATGCGAGTCAGCCGGCGTACCGGGCGGTGACGTCGAGGATCCAGGTGACGCCGAAGCGGTCGGGTACGCCTGCCTGCACTAGAACAAGTGCTTGGTGCCCCGATCGTTCCGGATGGGGCGCGACACGCGCTGAGCGTCGCGGTCGGACGAACGTCACTACAGTGAGTAGTCGCGATTGTACGAATAGCGGCTACGTCCGGGGGTGGGCATGCGCAGTCACTATCCGGCGTGTGAGCGGGCCGAGCAGAACCTGTGCCGATGCCAGCAGTGCGGAGGCATGATGCATCGGATCGAGTGGGCGCTAGCTGCCGCGCAGCAGGCATCGGGGGAGGACCGACGACGCCGTAGACGTTCACTCGACGCAGCCTGGGAACGATTCGACGAGGATCGCCGGGCGACGCCGGCAGTCGTTGCGCAGGTCGCCGTCAATTCGGGTTTTGTGGACGTCGTCGACTGGCTGGCCGAGGACTATCGCCCGGCTGTCGTCGCGGGCGAGGAAGACCGTAGCGTTGTGGCCCACCTCAGAGCGGGGCTGGTAGGCCTGGTGTCTGATGCGGTCCGGATCGAGATGGACGCGATCGTCGGACTGCCGGGAACGGACGGACACGTGAACCCGCTGCGCTTGGGATTGGCGGATCACTTCTGGTGCGATCTGTTCGCGGCGATCGCCCAGGTCGCGCGGGATGTGCAGGCCGAGCTGGATCAGGTACCTGATCACCTTGCCGGCGTAATCATCCATTCGCGCCGCGCGGACAACAATCTCGTACGCCCGAAGCGTGGTGCACGGCGCCCGACGAAGCGGATCCGGTTGGAAGATGTAATCGTCGAGCGAGTGATCGCGGCTGCGGTTGAGACTGCTTGGGCGCCGGTTCAGGCGTTGTACCAAGCGAAGCTCCAGCTGCTGATCCGGCATGCACAGATCCTGGCGATCCTGATCTGCCCGGCGCCCGAGCGCCATCGCAGCGTGGTCGAGCACTGCATGCGCCCACTCTTCGGCGAGGAGATCGCAGATCCGACAGTGGAACGCATCAAAGCGGCGCTGTATGGGGATCTGTTCGCTCCGGTTGTTGAAGGGACGCCGTGATGGATGCGCGACTTGTGGCTGTACTGGTTGCCGATCGGGCGACTGGGCGCTTCGTCGACAAGACGCGAGATGTCTTGAGGTACGTGCAGCAGGTCGACGGACGGGTCGAGATCGTCTTCACCGGCCGCTCCGAGCCGTACAAGTATGGTCCGGAGCGAGTGCGGATCGTTGCGCCGGCCGAGCGCGTCCATCTTGGTGAAGGCCGGCTGGTCGAGGTGGACGGCGTCATTTGGGAGAAGGCGACGGAGGTCTGCACGTTTTACGGCCCGGACGGGGCCTGGTCACGTGTCTTCTACGCAACAGGCCAGGGTGAGGCGCACCGAAGTCGACCGGCGGCGCAAGTGCGGATCATCACGGATGCCGCCAGCAGTTCGAGGGCAGCCGGCATCCTGAGCTATTGGCGCGACATCGTGTCAGCTCTGGGCGCTGACGATCCGCTCCGGCAGGTGTACGACTCGTTGAACTTCGTTCACCCCGACAGCGCCCTGGGACGATTCATGGCAGGTACGCCGATAGAGTCGTCGGAACTCGGCACGCCTCCGATTTATCCCTTTCGCTGCAATCTGAGCCAGCGGCAGGCGGTCGAGAACGCCCTCACTCAGTCCATCTCCGTGATCGAAGGGCCACCGGGGACCGGCAAGACCGAGACCATCCTCAACCTGGTCGCCAACATCATCGCGAGCGGCTCGGCGACCGTCGGCATCGTCTCGTTCGGCAACTCGGCCGTCGACAACGTCCGAGAGAAGCTTGAGACTCTCGGCTTCGGGCACGTCGTTGCCCGGCTCGGCAACAAGGAGTTGGTGACGGAGTTCTTCGATCGGCAGCACCGCCGGAACGCCGAGCTGAAGGAGTTCGTGAATCAGACTCCGCTGGAGCCCCCCTTCGACAAGCTGGCCGAGGTGGACAGTCGTCTCCGTCGCCTGCAGGCGGCCGAGCGTGAACGCGCAGGAGTGCGGCAGGAGATCGAGGCGTACGCCTTGGAGCTTCAGCATTTCGAGAGGCATGTCGCGCCGGATGAACTGGCACAGCTCGACCGACTGCCACTGCTCCGCCGATCATCCGACCGCATTCTCGACTACCTCGCGGAGTCAGAGCTTGAAGGTGCCCGCCGCCGCGGTCTGGTCCGGCGGATCAGGGAATACCTCAAGTACGGATCGCTGCGCGGGCTCGACCCCAGCGAGACGGCGACAGTACTGCGCCTCCAACGAGCGTTCTACGACCGCCGGATCGTCGAGCTCTCACTGAGGCTTACCGAGTGGACGACGAGCTGAGCAGAGCTGACTTCACCGGCCTCTCCGATGAGCACCGCCGGTTGTCGATTCAGACCCTGTACGCCGGACTCGGCGCGCGCTATCGGGAGCTGGAATCCACGATCTACGACGCCCGGGGCTACCGGCAGTCCTTCGCTAAGTTCGCCGCGGACTATCCGGTGTTGCTGAGCACCTGCCACTCGCTGCGCAGAAACCTCCCGAGCGGGCAGCTGCTCGACTACCTCATCATCGACGAGGCCTCACAGGTCGACTTGCTGGCTGCTGGAGCGGCTCTCTCGAGCTGCCGGAATCTCGTCGTGGTCGGGGATCTCCAGCAGTTGCCACACATAGCGAACGATGCTGCGCGTGACACGGTCGCCCCTTTGCCTGCCTATGACTACAACAAACACAGCATCCTCTCGTCGCTACGTGCCCTGTATCAAGAGCAGCTCGCAAGCACCCTGTTGCGTGAGCACTACCGTTGTGAGCCGGCGATCATCGGCTTCTGCAACAAGTCGTTCTACCAAGGCAGACTCGTCCCGTTCACCCAGAGCGAGGTCGAGCGGCCGATGATCGTGTGGCGCACTGCCGAGGGCAACCACATGCGCCAACACCAGGGTGGTGGTCGTTCGAACCAGCGTGAAGTCGACGTCATCGTCAACGAGGTGATCCCACAGAACTGCGCGGGTGTTTCGCGTACGGACATCGGCGTCGTTACGCCGTACCGGCGTCAGGCGAACAAGGTCACCCACGCGTTCGTTGAAGAGATCGAGAAGATCGACGCGGACACCGTGCACAAGTACCAGGGCCGGCAGAAGGACGTCATGGTCATGACCACTGTCCTGGACGAGACCTGGCGTGGGCAGACCGGACTTCAGTTCGTGGATGACCCACACCTGATCAACGTGGCAGTGTCGCGTGCTGCCAAGAAGTTCATCCTGGTGACGAACCACGACCTGCTCTCCAAGAGCCGGCACATTCGCGACCTCATCGACTACATCGGCTACCAGGACCTCGGCGGTGGTGTGAGCGACAGCGAGGTGGTCTCGATCTTCGACCTCCTCTACCGCCGGTACTCCGAACGGCTCGGATCGCTGGCGGCTCGGTTGCGGAACGAATTGAAGTACCGGTCGGAGGACATCGCCTGGACCGTACTGCATGACGTACTGGGCGAATCGCCGTACCGGCACTTGGCCGTGAGCTCCCAGGTGCTGGTGCGAAACCTGCTCGCGGATGTCGAACGACTCACTCCCCGGCAGGCGAGCTACGTGGCGCACCGTGCGTCGGTGGACTTCGTCGTCTACAACCGCGTGAGCAACCGCCCACTGCTCGCCATCGAGGTGGATGGCTTTGCGTACCACAAGAACAATCCAGCTCAGCTCGAGCGCGACAGCCTCAAGAACGAAATTCTTCACGCATACGGCCTGCCGCTCCTACGGCTCCCGACAACAGGCAGCGGCGAGGAACAGAAGATCCGCACGGCCCTGGACCAAGCCGACGCCCACTGGGTTCAGGTGGCGACCCAAGGCTCTGACCTGTGATCCAACTGATCCCATCGGCAAATGTGCCATACGGGCGCGTGTGCTCAGAGCGCGAACAAGAACAGAGGAGGTCGACGTGGGTTGGGTGCATTGCGACGGTTGCTGCTTGCGCGTAGCGGTGAACAAGGACAACACCTTGCCGAAGCACTACACCGAGACACCAGGCTTGATCCTCAATCGGGCGCAGCGGGAGTGCAAAGCGTCGGGGACAACGCGGTACATAGTGCAGAGTGAATTTCGATGGACGTGCAAGCGGCCGCGCAGTGGAAGAAGCTGTCCATGCTGCGGGCGGAAGCGAATGACGTTGAACAAGAATGGCAAGTTCCCCAAGCACCGGGCGCCGGATGGCGGCCGATGCGCCATGTCGGAAGCCAACTAGCCGCCGCGCCCTTCGTTGGTAGCTCGCCCTGCGCGACGGCGCGTTCGATCCTGGCCCCGACGACCACGACACGTTGTTCGATGAACGCGTGGCCGTGACGGCGATCTGTCTAATCGTCTCCGCTGGTCTGTTGAGACCTGTGGATTTGTCTGTGTCCAGGAGGAACACGCACCTTAGCTACACGCTTGGAGCTCCAGGCTCGTTCGATGGAGCAGGGCATGGCTGAGCGGGCCGCGGAAGTGGGGCTGAGGTACGAGGTCGACCGCCCGGCGCGCAACACCTTCGACCTGCTGCGTCTCGTGCACCTCGGCGCGAAGTACGGGGTCTCCTGGGAGTACCTGCGCGCGATGCAGGTCGAGGTGTTCAGCGGCAACTACGAGGCCTTCGAGCACGACACACTCGTGCGCCTCGGCGAGAAGCTCGGGGTCCCTGCCGAAGAGATTCGCGACGTGCTCGACTCCGAGCGCTACGCGGATGCGGTGCGCGCCGACCACGACGAGGCGGTGAACCTGGGTGCGCGAGGGGTGCCGTTCATCGTCCTCGGTGGGCGGCTCGGCATCCCTGGTGCCGTGAGCACCGGGCAGTACAGCGACGCGATCGCTCAAGCCTGGGAGCAGGTCAATGGCTGAAGACACCTCCGCGTCAGGGACGCCGCTGCCGTTCGTCGAGGACGAGGCTGACGGCTACTGCGACTTGGAGACCGGCGTGTGCGTGTCGCCAGGTGCCGAGAATCCCGACAAGGTCCTCCTGGTCGAGGTCCGGCCGCAGCAGCAGTAGCAAATCAGCCCATCAGACCAACATTGGAGTACACCTATGCCTGTCATCGCCATCGTCGGAGCCGGTCCCGGCCTGGGAATCGAAATCGCCCGCGCCTTCGGCAAGATGGGTTTCGCCGTCGCAATGGTCGCCCGCAACGCCGCGAAACTTGACGCCCTCGCCGCTGAACTTCACGCCGAAGGCATCAAAGCCGCCGGGTTCACCGGCGACATCAGCAAGCCCGACACCATCACCGAGGCGTTCGCTCGCATCAAGGAGCAATTCGGCACAGTCGACGTGCTCGAGTTCTCGCCCGTCGACCAAACCCTCAACGCCGTCGGGGTCCTCGACGTCGACCCCGCGGCGCTCCAACCCCAAGTTGAGTTCTACATCAACGGCGCCATCCACGCCGTTCGGCAAGTAGTGACTGAGATGATCGCCGCCGAGTCGGGCACGATCCTGATCACCACTGGCGGTGGTTCGATCACTCCGGTACTGGCCCTGGCTAACATCAACATCGCCGCGGCAGGGTTGCGCAACTGGACTCTGAACCTCCATCAGGAGCTCAAACCCCAGAACATCTACGTTGCGCACGTCGCCATCAGTGCGTGGATCGGAGCCGAGCACCCCGGTGCAGCGCCAGACGTCATCGCCGGGGCCTACCGCGAACTCTACGAAACCCGCATCGAACCCGAACTCCACTACATCGCCCTCAACGACTAACGACAGCGCATACACATTCAGAGAACCGACGTCGTCAGGCTGGTCAACAAGTGGGCGAAGTCCGCCCGCCCGAACGGTCTCGCGACAGCGCCCGTGCCGGCCGAGGTGGTCGACGCCGCGACAGCCCTCCTCACCCAGCTGGCCGACGGCGCGTCACCTGCCTTCAAACGCGCCGCGAAACGAGCGCAGCGCGACCTGACCGCGTTCCGCGACCAAACCGTGCCTGACGCCCTCAAGACCCTCGACAAGAAGCATCGGTGAGGCCGACATCCAGGCTGTGGCACTCCTCGGCCTATGGCAGAACTGCATGGAATCCCATGTATCAGGAGGCGTTCGTCCTCGGTCCGTCCATCGAGGGCCCTGATCAGCAGCGGCCACGCCGAGGGGGAGAGCACCCACCATGTCAGATACCGATTTCGATGGCCTGCCCGGCTTGAACGGCGCCGTTACCGGCGTCCTCATCCGCGACCACGACGGCAACCCGAACAAGGTCATCGACAACGAATTGCCCTTCGACGTCAAGGTCGACTGGACCGTCAACCCGGCCGCCACCGCAGTCCTGCTTGAGGGAACCTGGAGGGTGAGGGCATACGCGGAGTCGATCGGCCCAGGCCCCGAAAAGGCTATCGGATCCGTCGACGTGCAGGCGACCGGCGGGCTGGCGTACACGGCGACCATCACTGTCCCGGTCAATACCTTGCCCGCTGACGTCCCGCCGGACTCTGGCGTTTACAAGCTCGTTGTGGTGATCACCTACCGCACGCACAACAACGCCCCCACCGAGATCGCCGCGTTCAGCGAGGGCCCCACGTTCATGCTTCGGCAGCCGTAAGTCTTCGTTCGAGACAAGCAGCTGCCGGCAGTTCGGAGCGCGGATGCATGCCACCGGAGGAGGGGCCGGGTCGGCGTGGAGTCGGCGTCCGGCGGCGGCGATACAGCTTTCGGCTGTATCGCCGCCGGATCACGGCAATCTGGACAGGGAGAGCCTGGCCAGCGATTCTTGCAGCACCAAGCAGCCCGGGAGTCCGGTCATGGATGACAGCGCACCGCCGGCCCGAACGATCGCCGATCGGGCCCGGGCTGCTATGTCCTGGCAGACGGTCGACGAGATCCGTGCGGAACTAGGCGATGCCCGGGTCCTCGTCCTCACCTCGGCTCCGCTGTCGGTGGAGCTCGAGGCCATCACACTCCCAGCGCGATGAAGGAGTCCGCCGCACTGCGGGCCACCGGATCGGCGCCCACCGATCCGCGGGCATGGACCAGCGCCTCGGCCAGCGTCGACCCTTCACGGAGGTGGCGATGCAGGGCAAGCATGAACGGAAGCGTTGCGGGATCGTTCACGGGGACGACGCTGGCGACGACGCCGGCGGACCCGAGCGAGATGAGGGCGCTGACGACCCCGAGAAGCTCGTCCGCACCAGTCGGCCCGCCGACGGCGGAGTTGCAGCTGGACAGCACCACTCGATGTGGGGCGTTTCTGAGCCTTTCGAGGTCGTACACCGTCAAAGGCCCGTCATCGAGCTCGAGTGCTGAGAACAGCGGGCTGTCGGAGCGAAAGGTGCCGTGCGCCGCGACATGCACCAGCCACGCACCATCGATGGCGGCCAGCACAGCTTCAGCGGTCGCCCTGCCTTCCGCCAGTACGACGGCCTCCGGGTACTGCCGCGCGAGCAGGCGCACCTCCTCAGCGCCGGTGGACAGGTGCGGACCGCCTACCAAAACAACGCTGGCAACCGGAGGGGGTACGGCGCGGCGAGCACGCAGCCAGGCGGCAGCAGAAGGGGTGACAGATGTGGGCCGTTCACGCAATGACGGGAGCAGGCTCCACGGCACCGCATGCAGCCGACCGGTCGGTACGACCACCACCGGCCCGTCACCCACGAATCTCACCGCACCGCCGAGCAGATCCGCTTCGAGTTTGGCCCCGACCTTGTCCACGTCGAGCCGATGCGTCCCTCGACCTGCCGCCTCATGCCGTAGGGCGAACAGCGCGTGGGAGAGCGAATGAGTGGCCTGACTCGTCGGGCCCACGTGCTCCAGGTGGACACGGCCGCGCCCGACGACGACGACGTACAGGTCACCGTCGACATCGGACAGCTCAATCAGGCCACCATGACCCAACTGCCCGAACAGCTCCGCGGAACGAAACGGCTCGGTGCGTCCACCCGAGATGCCGGGAGTCCGGAGGACGCGTTGGCGTACCGAGGTTTCGAGCCGGCGGTGCTCCCTCTGCAGCGGTCCCGTCAGAACGTGGCGGCCGTTGTTGCCGTCCAGCCGGCGCGCCAGGTTGCGCAATGCAGCAAGGTCGGCCACCAAGTTGGCGTCAGCCTGAGGCCGCACCGGCGGGATGGCAAGCACGGTGGCCCTCCACCGCTCGCTCCATTCCAGAACCTGCCGAGCGTTCTTTCTCCGAACCCCGTGCCGCAACGCGATGGCCGCGAGCTCAGCGCCTTGGGCGGTGGCCAGCATCCGCAGTTCGGTGGCGCCCAGCGTCCGCAGGTAAACTTCGAGCAAGCTCAACCCTTGCCGGCAAGCAGCCAGCATCTCCCGGGAGCGGCCCTCGCCTTCGCAGAGCGTCGCTTGGGCCAGCCAGCCGGCGCCACGCGATTGCAACCCCCGGTGACGGGCACTCGCCGCTGTCCGGAGATGGCGCTGCGCCCCCTCGACGTCCGCTCGCGCGAGTGCCAGGCGACCAGTCAGCAGGTGAGCCTCGATGGCTCGTTCCGAATCGAGGCTGTCCAGTTCCGCGCTGACCCGCTTGCCGCCGCGCAACAGGGACGCCGACCGATCGCCGCTGGCGTAGCGGCTTTGCAGAAGCGCCAGCTCAGCGCGCGCCGCCCACCACGGGCGCTGCTGGCGGCGAAAGAGCCGCAGCGCGTCGAGACTGCGCTGTTGCGCAAGCGCAAGGTCGCCCGCGGCATGCGCAGCCAGACCTGCGCAGTACAACAACTCCGCGCGCCTCGTCGTGGAACCGTGCTGCTGCTCGATCCGGTCGAGCGCGCTGTTGACCTCCACCAGTGCGTCGCGGGACAGGCCGGCGGCGAGAAGCACTGTGCACTTGTTGACGAACAACTCCGGTTCGAGGACGCCGAGTTTGTCGACCAGTTGGTGCGCGTCATCGAAATGCGCCAGGGCCGTCGGCAGATCACCGCGCGCGAACGCCGCTGCCCCGCGCTCCTGCCGGGTGTCGGCGTACTCGAGCTCCTGACCACACTCGGCGAAGAGCTCCTCGCTGCGGGCGTAGTCCTGGTCCGCTCGGTCGATCGCGCCCATGGCGTGAAACACCATGGCCCGGTGGGTCAACGCGCGGGCCTCCCAGACGAGGTCGCCAGTGTCGCTCAGCAAGGCAACTGCTCTTTGCGCAGACTGCAGCGCCTCGGCGTTCCGGCCGAGCAGCCACATCACCCACACCCGGCGGATCAGGATCCGCCCGGCCAGGACTCCCGTCCTTGCGGGACCCACGGCATCGAGCGCGGCCAGACCGCGGTCGGTATGGCCGGCCATCACCAGGGCGACACCCAGACTGGCCAGGACGTCAGCCTCGCGATCGGGATCGGTGGCCTTGCGCGCGTGCCGGTACGCCGCCCGCAGCTCCGTCACGGCTTGGCCGATGTCTCCGAAGTCGCGCAGTACGACGCCGATGGTTTGGTGGGCTACCGCGGCCTCGGACGCGGACGGGGTTCCCGCGAGCACACCGCGGGCGATCGCCAAGGCATCGGAGGGACGGGACAGCGCAAGCGCTTGCAACTCGTCGGGGTCCACGTCATCGACCTGCCTCCCCTACCCGAACACGTACAGCTTCCACTACGGCGCACGATCGCGCCACCACCACGAGGAGGAGACCATGCCACCGGTAGACGAACTGCACCGAGCTGAGATCCACCAGATCATCGGGTCCGACCCGGAGAGAAATTCCAAGGAACGCCGCCCCGGCGCAGCAGACGGCGATGGTCTGCCTGGTGCGGCGGCCTTTCCTCCCGACTGGGAGGAGACCGGACGAAGGGTCGAGTACCTGTACCGCGAGTACAGCCTTCTGGTGCGCACTCCTGCGTTGGACCGGGTGCGGGACGAGTTGTCGCTCCGGTTCGTCAGGGATTTCGACGTGCCGGAGAGCCAACTCCCTGCCCTCATCGACGAAGTCGGCGTCATCGAAGGTGTGACCCGGTTGACTTGGCCTGCCGAGCGCGGGCTGCCGACAACGCCGACGCTGCTCGACGGCTACGACGTCGATTCCGGGGAGGCCACGGAAGGCAGGGAGGACGCGGAGGGCACAGAGGGCAGGGAGGCTGGGCGAGTCCCTGGACTCGACGAGACGCTTGGCGTTCGTGTGGCTACGCCCGACCACGTGCTCTACCTGTGTGGACACCCCTGCCCTGCGACGGAGCCTGAGGAGGTGCCAGGCTCGGCGATCCCCTTCCCGGCTGTGAGTACGGGTCTCTGCTGCGGCACCGCGGAGGACTGCCGACCACAACGAGTTTGCGACGGTGTCGGGGTGTTCGTGAGCATCGTGGACAGCGGCCTTCTCAAGGAGGCTTCCGCGGACCACATCTGGCTCAACGGCGTCGAAGGTGACTTGGATGATGCAGTCGTCAACGGGCAAATCCGCCACTACTCCTGCCACGGCACGTTCGTGGCTGGTTGCGTACGCTGCACCGCACCCAAGGCATCGATCTATGTCGAAAGTACGCCGGCCGATCACCGCGAGGCGGAAACAGGCGCCGCCTACGAGACTGACGTCGTACTGAAGATGGGTCAGACCCTGGACCGGGGTCCCGACATCATCGTCTGTGAGTTCAACGGAGAGACCCGGAAGAACATCCCGCTGGTGTCTTTTGATGCCCTCTACGAATCGCGAATCCGTCCGCTCAAAGGCCTGGTCGTCCTGGTGCCCGCCGGCAACGAAGGGACCCGTGTCCCGGCCTGGCCCGCCGCCCACACCTGGGTGATTTCCGTCGGTGCGCTGTCGGCCAATTGGCGCACTCGGGCGTCCTTCAGCAACTACGGAGGCTGGGTGGACGTGTACGCACCTGGCGAGGATCTCGTCAACGCCTTCGCCACCGGCGGGTACGAGTGCATCGAGGATCCCAACGCGGGCGTGCACCGGAACTTCACCGGGATGGCCAAGTGGAGCGGCACCTCGTTCTCCACTCCGCTTGTCGCTGGACTCATCGCCGCCAGGATGTCCGCAACCGGTGAGAACGCGCCCCAAGCAGCAGACGCTCTGCTGCACCTCGCGCGCCGTCAGGCCCTACCGGGAGTAGGCCCGGTCTTGTTTCCTGATCAGCCTGGCTGCGATCTTGATCCGCCGCGACCGTCGGGCTGCTCGTGCCACCCGAGTCCTCACTGCCAATGCGGGCGGCATTGATGGCGCCGGCCACGCTCGCGGCTCCTGGCTCCGCGTGGCGGATGGCTCTGCATGCCGTTGTTTCCATCACGTGTGGGTGCTCTGATGAGGAATGACCACTACCCATCAGCTGCAATGCACGGCCAGCCCGAACGGCCTGCTGTTCGAGTGTGTGGAGGGCTGTGGTCGGCGTGTCGCGGTCGACGGCGTGAGCGGCAGGCTCACAGTCATCGACCGCGGTGACCCACTGGCCCTGCACCGTGGCTCCAGCGGCGGGCTCGACCTCGCCCCCTCGCGCCTCGAACCGAGATCGACCTGAACCAGTTCCGTCGGCCCCAGCCAGCCCCTAGGGCCGTCGGTTGTCCCGCCCGCGTTCGGTCGAACTGGCCCCTGCCAGCAGGGCGTTGGATCGTTGGTCGATCAGGCGGGTGATGAACTCCTGGGCCGCGCCGAACACCACTGCGTACGCGAGGATCTGCGACTGGGTGTCCACCTGCGTGAATCCAGGGACGACGCCGGCGCGGAGGAATAGGAGACCAAGCACGGCAGTCAGCGTGCCGACGGCCGCCTTGAACAACCCTTGGAAAGACCGGGTGGTCGACATCGCGATGGATGAGGCAGGTGCGCGCTTCGTCACGAACCGCACACCGGTCAAGACAGCTCCTATCAAGCCGAATAGCACGACCACAGCCACATCAGCCTTCGCCGGGTCGCCGTGCGCGCCGCTCGGGCAGACGGCTGTGCCGCTGGCGCCCGGAGCGTCGGGGTCGGGGAAGCACAGTGGCAGCACCTCTGGATTGAATGCGCCCAGCCCGGCCAGGGCGCCTACCAGCATCAGGATCAGCACCGCAGAGATGGTGATCGAGATCTGGAACCGGCGGAGGCGGGCACACTCTGCCGCTTCCCGCTCGTAGCACGACTGCAGGGCGTGGGCCAACGCCATCCGTTCGCCGGGGCCGCTGTCCATTGCGTGGTTCGGCTGTCCGTACCATCCCTTGAGCGCGACCCGCTCAGGATCGTCTTCCTTCAGGAACTTGCTGGAGAGGGCCAGAACACGCGGCGTGTACGCGTCGAGTTGCGCCGCGTCCATCAGCTCGATCAACCCGACCCGCGCGTTGTGAACGTGCCCCCACGCTCCTTGCGGCCGCGTCCCGAGCCACCACCTGCGGATGGTCGCCTTCGAGTCCAGGTAGTCCCTGGCGACTTCCAGTTGGTGAATCACGGCGTGATGAGCCTGACGCAACCCGGTATCGATGGTGCCCTGACACGCCCGCGACGCCACGGCTTGGTCAGCTGTGCGGCGGACGCCATCGATTGCGATTCCGGCAGCGACCTCCCAAGAGCGCATACACGAAGTCACCGGACGCCGGTCGGCCTCCGCTACGGACGATTTCCGCCGCCCTTGTCCATCTTCGCCAGGCGAGGATGGCGCTTCCACCCGATACGTCTGCAATGCGGTCACAGCTCCTCCTTGCGGGGCCTGCGAATTGAACCCCTGCAAGAAGGAGTCCGGACCAGAGCCTTAGATACCTGTATCAAGACCCGGCTCTGTGGCTCCGGCAAAGTAGGCACATTTGCCGGGGCGAGGCTTGGAGGGAGGCCCCGCCCCATTGCCCATTACGGCGAGATCAACCCCGTCACCGCAGTCGTGCCGGACGCGGTCTGGCACAGCAGGCGGAACGATTCAGCCGGCACCGGGCTGAGGATGAAGAAGCCCAGCTCGTCGATCGCGGCGCTGCCGGCCGTAGTGGTGCCGATCTCAGGAGGACCTGGTTCGGTGCCACCGACGTACGCCGTGATCCGGCCACTTTGCACCGGCGAGATCTGTCCGAGGAGTGCATCCGGCGTCACCTCCAGCTCGATCGTCAAGTCGGCAGACGCGAAGGTCAGAGCGCGAAGTGTTGCGGACTCGGCGCGGGTCGCGCTGACCGCTTCACTGGCCGAGTCATAAGTGAGGGTTGCCAGTTCGGCGTCGATGGTCCGCCACGCGTACGCCGCTTTGCCGGCCTCGATGAACTCGGGCGGTACTGCGTGCTCGGTGCTCAGAGCGTCCTTGAGAACTCCCAGAAGCTGGTCGTCATCGCTCCACCACTGGTTAACCATGTCGCTCACTTCCTCCTGTTCGCTCGAGTTCGGCCTCGATCAGGGAAGTGAGGGCGGAACTGTGGCGCATCTTGTCCAGGCAACGTGCCCGGCTGGGACCGATGCTTCCGATCGGCATGTGCAACGCCTGGCTGATCTCGCTGTACGACTTGGGTGGATCTTCGATAAGCAGCGACAGCAACTGCTGACAACGCGGTGATAGCTGGGCGAACGCAGCTCGCGCCGCCGTTCTCCGCTCTTGCAGGAGTAGGTCGTCGTCGACCGAGACGGCATCGTCGACGATGTCGTGGTCTTCTGCCAAGGGGGCGGCCGGTTCACTGCGCCGGCTGATTCGCAGCATCCGGAGACACTCCCGCTGAGACGTCGTGGCGATCCAGCCTGGCAACGCGGCCGGTTCGCGCAACGTCGACAGATGCTCGACAAGCCGAAGCCACACGCTCTGACCGACGTCATCGATATCCGCTGCGGACAGCCGGTACCGATGGCAGATTGACCAGACCAGCGGTGCGTACCTCTCGACCAGCTCATCCCAAGCGGCTTCGTCCCCGTCACGGGCCTGCGTGACCAGCAGGACGACCGCTGGGTCACTCCGCATAGTGCAGCCTCCTCCCGCCTGGGTAGACGGCCTCGCCTCACCTGACAGAGCCTATGGGGGCTCGGCTGATACATCCGAACGCAGCCGTTGATCGAGCGTAGCCGTCAGGTATGTGGATCTGACCACCACAACAGGTCGCCTGAATCATGTTGTGAGAGTGATTTGGGCGTCACTCTGCATCCCCCTGTTCGCCAGGTCTGTCGCCAGCGATGGCACCCGTAGGCCGGCGAGTGACGCCGCCCTTCAGCTTCCTGGCATTCCGTGAGCCCTACCACGATGGCCAACGCGCCGCGAATCGACATTGAACCTCCCCGGATAGAGGTAGCCAGCGTCTCCGGTCCGTGGTACTCCGGGTAGGGACCGCTCTCGGCGCGGGCCGCCCACATCGTCGACTCAACGGGAGGGCGAGATGGCAACGGAAGTGTTTGTGAGCCCAGCTGCGGTGTCCGAGGACCTGGATGGTGGTGATGGGAGTCTGGCGAATCCGTTTCACTCGGTCGCGAACGGCATCAAGAAGGCGAGTGAGGACGGCGGTGGGATGGTTCTCCTGGACGGCGGGCACTTCGTCGAGTCGGTTGATCTGGCGGCTGTCTCAGGCCTGAACGCAGACCACCCGATCGTCGTGTGCCCGTCCGGGGAGGGCGGCGAGGTCTTCATCGATTCGTGTCTTCCTGAGTTCCTCGATCCGGATGCCGGGCCTCAGTGGGTGCCGGTGGAGGTCCCTCCCGACGGCTTCACGGGGGAGTACGAGTCCGTTCATCAGTACCCGCCGGCCGGAACAACTGCGGGGGTCGGTCGGGTGAATCGGGGCGCGTTCCTCGACGAGCCAGTGCACACGCGGCTTGTCGGCTATGCGGAGTTGGAGGATCTGCGTGCGGACAACCAGCTCTGGCCTGACGACGTCGGCAACATCGTCTGGCGGGCCAAGCCGGGGGTCCCCGGCACCTTCATCCACGAGGACCGCGACAACCGGCCGCACCGCCGGCCGTGGGTGTACATGGGACCCGGAATCTGGTTCGACCAGAAGATGCTCGAGGACGACCCCGAACACGGCAGACGGATCCACATCAGGTTGGCGCCGACAACGAACAACGTCCCGAACTGGCCGGACTACGATCCGGCGGTAACCGACCCGAACCAATTCAGGCTGGCTCTGTCCCTCGAAGAGAAGTACGCGATCTTCTTGAGGAATTGCCACCACATCGAGTTCAGGAACCTGACGCTTCGGTTCGGAAACCCCGACACCGTCCGTCTGAACGGCTGCAGCGACATCGGCTTCGACCATTGCCGGATCCGTTCCGCCAGCAGGGCGATCTTCATGCTGGCAGAAACTGGCCACCAGAACGAGAACATCAGGGTCGAGCACTGCGTGATCGACGGCGGCCTACCGACCTGGTCCTTCCGCAGCGACCGCAAGGACACTTACCTCGTCGGGCCCAACGAGCAGGAGACCGCCACCGCGGCAGAGGTCCATGAGAACAGGCTTGGCTACGCGACCAGCGGCGTGCAGGTGTCTGGCAACGAGCGCAGTACCGGGGTCGTCGTGCACCACTGCGAGATCTTCAACGGGCACGACAGCTACGTGTTCGGCGACAGGATGGAGTTCCACCACAACTGGGTCCACAACCTGAACGACGACGCGATCGCGCTGTCCGCGGAGGCACAGACCAAGAACGCCAAGATCTTCTGCAACGTAGTGACACAGTGCCTGACAGCCCTTAGCTTCGCGGCGAACAAGGCTGTCGGCCCGGTGTACATCTACGGCAACCTGATCGACCTCCGGGAACCCACGCTGGGGATCCGGCCGTCGGGGAAGGACGACGGCGTCCCGGACTCGTTGCGACAGGGGCACTTCTTCAAGGATGGCGCCGACGAGGGCCCGATCGAGCTGTTCCACAACACGTGCCTGGTGCTTGACCCCGGGGCGATGGGGGACGATCTCGATGATGTGAACGACGCCGGATTCACCTACTACGTCACCATCGGGAAAGGTGAGCTGCCGCGGAACGCCTTCAATAACATCATGGTGGCCGCGTTCACGCCCGGGGCGGTCAAACCGATCGCCTTCCTGGCACCGGAGTCATTCGGCGTGGGGACCGACGGAAACACGTTCTTACGGATCCCGCTGGACGACCTGGAGCCTAACTTCATGGTGCGGCGCCGAATCGTCAACGCGGAAAGCCGAGACTTCGCCGACCTCGATGCATACCGAAATCACTACTGGCCAGACGGGGTCGGCGAATACGAGCACGAGAGCGTGCTCGGGGACCCCGTGTTCAAGTCGTTCGACACTGTGACGGGTGCACCGCATCGGCATGATGATCTGCGGCTCCGACTCAGCCCCGAGAGTCCGGCCAAAGGCACGGCGGTGGGGATGTCGGACGAGCTGAATACCATGTACAGCGCCGCCATCGGTGAGGACCCCGCAGACCGGGGCTGCTACCCGTCAACAGGGGCGCGCCTCCAGGTCGGTGTCGACGGACGCCGGGTGTTTCCGCGGCTACGGATGATGCCTGTGCACGACTCGCACTTCGACGGTGCCTGCCCGTCATAGGCGGGGCTGATGCCGATTTTGGCGCCGGTCCTGCTCGGCCCGGGCATCACGTTCTTCAGCGGCGCCACTGAGGCGTGGTTGGTGGACGGTCTGAACGCGACCGGGTACCGCGGCTCGCTGGATGCGGCCATTGCCAAGGAGCAGGTCGCGGCTGGGATCGCGATGCTGGGCGGCACGATCGGTGGCGGCTTCATGGCCCAGTGGACCAACCTCGGCGTTCCGTACCTGTGCGGGCGATGCTGCTCCAGCTCCTCGGCCGTAGCGATTCCTATGCGATCGCCGCCACGATGCCGGTCAGGCAGGCCTTCCTCAACGATTGATTCCGTCGGCGCAGCGGGCGACCGTGCTGTCGTCGGACAACCTGCTTGGCTCCGCCGATGGTGTGGTCATCCAGCCCGCCCTCGGCAAGGCCGCCTACGCCTGGAGCTACGGCTGGCCAACTTCTGTCCGTCTACAACGACGGTGGGGCCACCTGGAGCGGTTCTGTCCCAGTCCTTCCACGAGTGAGGCCTGAGGATCTCGGCGGCCGGTTGATCGAAAGTCAGAGGTATCACGCCGCCCTCAGGCGCCTCCGCTCCAGTGAATCCGTCCACTGAGCGGTGAACATTTGTGAAGAAGGTCGATCAAGATGATGGTCGAGGGCTCGCGCCGGGTAACGACGCCTCCTAATGTCGCGTTCTGGGTCGTCGGAACACCGACGATGGTCGTTGGCGTGCTTGTCGCTGTTCGTGGCGTTGTGCAGGTGATGGAGACCATGGAAGCGGCCGATCCAGTCCGCGGTTCCGGCCCGGACTCTCTTGCCGATGGAGCGAGCAGCGTTGTCTGGGGCGCCGTGATCCTTACCATCGGCATGTACCTGTGGCGCGCGGCTGGACGCCGTGGTTTGCAAGACGGGATCGGACGTCTGCTAATCATCGCTGGCTACCTTCTGCTTGGAATCGCGTTGAGCCAAGGCATCCACGTCGCGGTCGGCGTGTGGTCGATCACGACTGAGGAGGCGGCGCAGGTCCTACTCGTGGAACTCCTGGTTACATTCTTGGCCTGGAGCGCGCCGGCAGCTCTCCTGATACACGTCGGCACTCGACTCGCTCGCGAAAAGGTTCTGATGACGGCCTCGATGAGCGCCAATCTCGATGTCTGACACGACATGCGAGTCGGCTAGGAGCGTGTGACGTGCGGATCGGTGACATAGCGGCAAGGTCCCGCGGGCGACTGGTGGTCGCGTCGTTGCTTGCTGTCCAACTTCTCAGTGGTGGGTGCGAGAGGTCGAGCGGAAGTGACTCCGGCGCCCGGAGTACATCGCTGGCGCAGGCGACCGTGGGTGTCGACGTCACAACCCCGGAATCGACGCGACCGACACTGTCAACGAAGCCCACAGTAGGGCACCTGAGGCCTTCGCCATCGATGGCTCCGGAGAAGCCGCCCGGAACGCCCTCCAGCACGCTCACGCGCTCAAGCATTCCAACAAGGCTTGTCGGTACCTGGGTGACGTTCGACAGCGGGAACGCCAAACAGATGTACGTGTTCTCGGCGGATGGGCTGTACACGTTTGTCGGTCTCCTTCAGCAGCAGCGCCCGAGCGGGATGTTCAGTTTCAGCATCACAGCGGAAGGTACTGCGGCTGCCAACAAGAGCAGACTCATCCTCCAGCCGGCTAGGGGTATGAAGAGCATGCGCGATCCGGACTCACCGAGCAGCAACTACGACAGGCCGATCGGCATGTCGCCAGAATCGTACGAATGGGATGTGTCTGGTGATGTCCTCAGCCTGACGGACAAGACGGGCCTGACGGTCCGTTACGCAGCAGAGTAGGTAGGAATCCGTGATGGCGAGGCACAGACCTGGACGCCGATGGATCTGGTTACGCCGTGACGACCTGACGAACAGTCTGCAGGGAGCCGTCTCCATCGGGATCGCCCTTCTCGTGGCCTGCGCGACGTTACTGGCGTCAGAGGCGGGCGGCGCCTGGCAGCAGTCGGTTCGAGCAGACGTGAGATGGTCCGCGGCGATGATCGAGACGGTCAGTCAGGCTTACAGCTCGGAAGCTCCGCCCGGCTTCGAGCTGGCGGCGCTCGAAGTGCGCGCCGAACGGCTCGCCGCGGCCGGCCGCTCTGCGGGCACGAACGGCGCGACGGCCCTCATCGAGGCTCGCAGCCTGCAGCGAGCCGTGGCCAATCTGCGCTTCGCTCAGAAGGACAACCTCATCGCCGGCGACAAGTATCGGCAGGCTGACGGGTCCTTCGACGTGGTGCGACGCCTCAATGATCTACAGGCAGCCGAGGCCGGCGTGTTCGCGGATCGGGCGCAGCCGCTCATGGAGAAGGGAGACAGCTACCAGCGATTGGCCAACGTCTGCCGCCCTGGCGACGCTCATTCTTGTCGATGCGTACTGTGTCGCTCATGCAGTCGTCGCCGGCCGCAAACGTCTCGATGCGCGAAAGACGGCACGGGATGTCAGCCTGGTTCCGCATCCCTGGACTGATCAGCGCGTATCTCTGACGGTGCTGGCCTTCATTGCATGGCTTCTGGTCACCCTGCTGCCGGCGCCACAGATCGTTGCATCCCTCAACGAACAACGTTCCCAAGCATCGTCCGCTCGTACGGCAGTGCAGCTGTCCGGCGACATCGCGGCCAGCCGGGCTGTGAGCGCGTTCCGCGCCAACAGCAGCCTTTCGAGCGTCAACGTCGTGGCGCAGGGGCTCAGTCGGGAGTATGAGATCCTGCTGCCTGGCATCAGCGATGATCTCGCCGACGCGCAACTGCCGATGGCGCGCGTGGAGCAGTCGTTGGCGCCCAGCTTGCAGGAATTGGCCACGGTGATGGGGCGGGCGCCGTCGCCGGCCGACGGAACCGATGAACGCACCTCCGCGGCGATCGCCAGTGTCCCGGGCGACTGGATCCGTAGCCTTGCACTGCAGCACGCCCAGGTCGATCAGGCCAACACGTCCGGACAGAAGGCGAACATGCTCGGACTCGCTGTCTTGCTCGCCGCGCTGGCCTTCAGTACGGCGATCCTGGCGATGGTCCGCTCAGGCGGCTCAAGCCGCCTCTTCAGGATCATGGCTGTGAGCCTGCTGGCAGGTGCTGTGCTGTCCGTGCTCTCTACCGTCTGACTGATATCACTACTCAGAGTGTCGGAGGGGGACACGTGCCTTAACCACGCGCATCACGCTCACTGTATGAGCCGAAGCGGCTCGCGTCTGGTCCAGATCTCTCGCCGCGTGGCAGGTCAGTCTGCCTGCTGTGGGATGAGGGATATCTACCAGGCGACGGACGAGGTCCCGGGGCGAGCTCTTGCAGATGACGCGGTCTGACCCTGCAGCCATTGACCGAACGGCGGTCTCGTTGATTCGGGGTTAGGGATGATCGGCCAGGGGGCGGCCGAGTCCGTTGGGTCGCAGCGGTAAGCCGAGGACGGGCCGGAGGGGGAGGGCGAGGTGCGGGCGGAGGGGCGTCGCCCCTTGTACATAGTGCGTCTCGGCGATCGGGCCGTGGCGAGCAGTGTTGCGAATGTGCAGGTTGCGACACGCGATGTAGGAAACCTTGGACGGGGGACTGGACGCTCACCGCTGAGCTGAAACTAATTCATCGTGACTGGGTGTGACCCGTTGACTACTGCGAGGTAACAACGCTAGCGTCTGGTTCGGCAGCTGCTGCGACTCAACCGCCCCCCACTTTGGAGGTCGCAATGCACTTGCGTAGATCCGCTCTGTCCACCCTCATCATTGCCTCGACCCTCGGACTCGGGGTCGCCCCGGCGTACGCCGACGCGACCGGCTCCGGCACGATCACGTTCGAGGGGCAGTCGTGTGGCTTCACGTTCACCTATGCCGGTGGTCCGCCGCCGGCCTCCGTCCAGATCGAGTCCATCGATATCGCTGATGGCTGCGCTGCCGACGGTAATGCGACCGGTTCGCTCACCTTCGGCCCAGGCGATGCCGCGCAGCTCAGCCTGGAAGTTGCCGTCAGCAAGCCGATCAGCTGTGGGTACTCCGGCTCGTTGACCGGAACGTATGCCGGCATTGCCGCGACGTTCCCGGAGCAGGACGTCCCGAAGTCGAGTGGCAGCTTCCTCTGCCCGAACCCGGCCAGCATCGCGATCCAAGCGACCCTCTGACCGCATCCCGCTGATCCGCAGGCCCTGCGCTCGGGGCCTGCGGATCGGCACGGCTCTTCCCGCTGGGTGCGGGGAAGAGCCGTTAGGTCTGCAGGGATCAGCAGTCGTCGTTGGTCCAGGCGTGCGAAGCGATGTTGTTCTCGAGCTTTTGGCCCTTGCCGTCCGACCACCAGAAGCCACGGTTGAAGGTCTGGCCACCGTTGACGAGGTCGGGCCAGGAGTCACCTCGGCTCAGGCAGGCGTACGCGCCACCCATCCGCTCGTTGTAGTAGAAGTAGACGTTCTCATACGCCCCCGGCTTGCCGTTGTTCCACAGATCCGACGCATTGTTCTGCATGTTGTGGAGGTTCTCGCCGTCAGAGCAGTCCTCCCAGTCAGTGTCGTGCCAGTCCCACTTGCACATGTAGCCACCCGCGTGAGGGTGTTGCCACGCGTAGAGGTATCCATCTGCCTGCGTTCCCTGCGTTCCAGTGGGTGCCTGCGGTGCGGTCGCGAAGGCGGGTGCAGATCCTGCTGCGGCCGCGACGACGATACTGGTCATCGCGATCGCGGTGGTGATCCGTCGCATCGGTGCTCCTTTTGTGGGCATTACTCGTCAGCGCGACCGGTCGGCCGCGCAGTTCGGGGGCGGCGGTCAGCCGCGGGTGACGATGTCGTCGGCCGCTGGAAGGGCAGCTCGTTGCAGGCGCCGCTGGGTGTCGAGCTCCGACCTGTACTGCCGTTGCTGTTCGGCGTCGATGCGCCGGTCGGCCGTCTTCGTCGCCGCGGCCAGGCCCGACGTTTGCAGGCACTCGGCTTCCGCGACAGCGGTCCTGATCTCTTCGGCTGCTGGTACGCCGGTTCGCGTGCTCATCAGCCTGGCCGACTCCACGGGCGCGACGAAGTCGAAGCCGGCCTTCTTCATGCAGCTGGACCAGGTGGTCACCAAGGGCTTGAACGACTGGTCACTCAAGATCCGGAAAGCGCGAGCTCGCGGTAGTCCGTTGGTGAGCTTGGTGGCCCGGTACCAGCCGGGCAGGTCGCCGTACAACTTCCGCTGAGCCTCGGCGCTGCATCCCTTGTCGCTATGGGTGACCCGATTGCCATCGATATCCCGAGCCTCCAGGCCGACAGGTGCCGGACCGTTCACGACGGCGACGAACTGCTGACGCCGCTCGGATGTCAGCGACCTGAAGTACTTCTGGTTCGGGTGCTCGTCATCCATCGTGCGGAACTTCGCCTCGAGCCCGATGCCATAGCCGTAGCGCCGGGCCCAGTCGACGTCATCTACGCCGTACGGGAAGTCGCGCAGCTCCGGAATCGGCCGGCGGGCCGACGGCCAGTACTCGAAGCCCTTCTGCTCGATGCAATCGCGGACCAGCAACTGCTCAGCGTCGTAAAGCCGATCCAGCTCGGCCTCGCTCAACGGTCCGGTGGCCGATGACACCGGTTGCACCGATGTCGAATCCGGTGCGCACGCAACGAGAATCGTCAACAGCACAAGGGAAACCAGCACGCGGCAACAACGCATAGAGGCGACACTCCAGACCGAGATCAGTTCTTGAGGACACCTCGATCTTGATCGTCACCGGCTCCAATCTCCGAAGGTTTCCGACCCGATGCAAGGGCTGGACACGCTTCAGTTGAGTGGGGTTAGCGACCCGCGATGTAGCTACCCCCGCGCGGGCTGTTGCTAGCGGCAATGAGCAGCCTGGGTGCTAGCTGCAATAGGCAGCCTGGTGCTAGCTGCAATAAGCAGCCTGGTGGGGTGCTGTGGGCGAACCCTCCTTGAATGGGTGGTCGGCCCGGCAGACAATTGAGGTGATCGGCCCGCCTACGGGAGCGACGGACCAAAAGCTGGAAAGGTGGTCGGTCCGGATGAAAAGAAGGACCCACCCGCAGGACTTCATCGCATTGCTAGCTGGAATCTATGCCTTCCTGTCACCGATCTGGACTACGACGACAAACAAGGCCACGACGACGATGATCGTCCTCGGCGTCCTGACCGCGGTGATCGCGGTTCTCGAGTTGGCCAGAGCCGACCTGCTACCCGCTGAGGGCGCTACTGCGCTGCTCGGCGTGCTGTTCTTCATCTCCCCCTGGGTGATGAGCTTCAGCGGCACCCACCCGATGGCCTGGACGGCCTGGATCGTCGGCGTCATCACCTTCCTGGTCGGCGCGGCGGACCTGCAGATCACCAGGTCGCACCAGAGGACGGCTACCACCGCCTGAGCCCGCCCGGCCTCACCGGGCGCGTGGCGATGGCCCGGTGAGGCCGACCGGTCAGTAGACCTGGAGCAGCGACGACGCTTTCGCCGACAGGGCGCAAGCAGCAAGATCGCCAAGGTCGACCCGAACTACGGGCGTCACTCGTGGGACAGTTGCCCAACGATGACGATCTTCACGTTTCACCTTGCGGAGCTCCGTCCGACGAGGACGGCGGGGGCACTGTGGAAGGCGCCGACTGTGCCTTCCACGCCGGGGTTGCGGTACGCCGAGTGCCTGGCGCTGATGCGTCTCGGTGCTCCGACTGTCTCGCCGGCGCGGATGCAGTTGCGTCGGATGGCGATGTTCGCGCGGTGGGAGGACGAGGCGGCGGTCGAGACGTTCCTGGCGGACCACTCCCTGGGCCGGCAGTTGGCGGCAGGCTGGCACGTGCGCATGCAGTTCCTGCGCCGCTGGTCGCGGCTTGCGGCGCTGCCCGACCTCCCGGCGAGAGCGGGCGAGTGGGATCCTGCTGAACCTGTCGTGGCGGTCACGCTAGCCCGGATGCGTCTCCTGGAGGTGCCGAGGTTCCTCAAGTGGGGCAAGCCCGTGGAACGGCTGGTTCGCGACCATCCGGGGACCACGCTGGCGCTGGCCGCGATGCGCCCGCCTCGGACGATCTCTACGTTCTCGGTCTGGCGGTCCGTGCAGCAGATGGAAGAGATGGTGCACGGCCACAGCAGTGTCCCGGAACCCGACCGTCATGCCGCGGCAATGACGGAACGCCGGCGCAGGGACTTCCACCACGAGTTCGCCACCCTGCGGTTCCGGCCGCTGTCGGAGCACGGCTCGTGGCAGGGGCGGAGCGGGATCGTTCCTCGGTAGGGACGCCGCTGCTCGTCGCCTCAGCTGCCGTTCGGCTCGTCACCGAATCGTTGTCATCAGCAACATCTTCGCGGCAAAGAGAAGAGGTGACACGATTTGCCGCGTCACCTCGGAATGAAACAGGTGTTTGAGTGTCCGAGGAGCAACACGCACCTTAACCACCCGCCTCGAGCTGAGGCTCGAGGGATATCGGGCTTGCGTGAGCGCTCGAAACGTTTGCCGTAGGTGGCGGCCGGAGTCGGTCGACGTCTGATCAGGTTCGCCACGCCACGTTGAACCAACCGTCGAGGGCATTCGTTCTACATTGGGTAGCGGCCACGCGATTGCCAGGGAGCGACGATGACTGAGATCCAGAAGTATCTCGCGGAGGAGGTCGGAGAGGACCTCGCCGACGGCATCATCACGCGGAGGGAGGCGGTGCGGCGCCTCGGCTTGCTCGGTGTGACCGGTGCCGCGGCGACAGGGCTCATAGCGACGTTCACGGCCGCTCCAGCGGCCGCCGCCGAGCCGAGTAAAGCGACCAATCACGGCAAGCGGAGCAGCGAAGAGACGAGTTGGGCGCCCGTCGCCCGCGAGTCGATCACGTTCCCGGGACCGCGCGGGCCACTGATGGCGGCTTGGGCACCTGCGGTCAAGCCGCGCGGCGGCGTGCTCGTCATCCACGAGAACCGCGGCCTGACCGAGCACATCCGTACGGTCGCCGGCCGGCTCGCCGCGAGCGGTTACTCCGCGCTAGCGCTTGACCTACTCTCCGAGGAGGGCGGCACCGGGGCGTTCCCGGACGAGGCCGCGGTGGCGGCGGCGCTCGCGGCGATTCCTCCGGAGCGCTTCGACGAGGACATGAAGGCGAGCGTGTCCGAGCTCAAGCGCCGCGTCCGTAGGAAGAAGCTGGCAGCGATCGGCTTCTGCTTCGGCGGCGCGATGGTGTGGCGCCTGCTGGCCGCAGGCGAACCACGTCTGGCCGCGGCAGCGCCGTTCTACGGGCCGTTCCCGGAGGGCGGCAACCTCAAGGATTCCCGCGCGGCGGTGCTCGGGGTGTACGGCGGCCTCGACACGCGCGTCAACGCGAGCATTCCCGCAGCCAAGGCGGCACTCGAGGCCGCTCGGCTCAAGCACGAGCTGCTGACATTTACCGAGGCCGACCACGCGTTCTTCAACGACACCGGGGCGCGCTTCAACGCGCACGCCGCGACCGAGGTGTGGCGGCGAGCGCTCGATTGGTTCGACGAAGCTGACTGAACGGGGTTGACCAAAGTCAGGTCCCTATCCGGCGAGCGCTAGGGATAGCCGAACGATTACAAGGTGTCCGAGGACCACACACCTTGACATCGACACGGATCCCATCGGTCGAACCCCATAACCGCTGATTCACCATCGGCCGGCCGCGCTCAACGACGACCTTGCCGACCGCACGTAGTTGTCAGACGTTGAGCTTGGTGCCGCAACGCCGGAAGGGATCGGCCCCGCCTTCGACGCGGTAGACGACGCGCTGGTTGAGTGTCCCGGTCCCAGAGGCTCCGGCCGGGATGCGTTGACTCGGCCCACAACAGACAATCTGGCTGAGTTGGTTTTCGGCAGTGCGACGCGGGTCAGGATTGGATCGTGATCATCCACCTGGTGCACCGCCTTTCGAGCCGCATGCCGGCGGGCTGCCACGAACTCCGCTCGTACCTGCACGAGGTACTTGCGGAACCTCAGGACATCATCGCGTTGCCCCATTTCTGGCGATGGCCGCGTGCGCTGAGGACTTGAGTACCTCGCGAACACTGACAGCACCATCCGCGGGTTGCCCCGGGCTGGTGGCTGTTGCGCTGACCACCAGCCGATTTGGTCATCCGTCCGACTCCCTGGTCGCTGTGATGCCAGATCCGGGAAAGCCGTTCCACCAACATGAAGAAGAGGACACAGTGATGCTCGATCCCATCGTCGACAAAGGTCAGCTGACCGAGACTGACCGCTTCATCTTCGAGTCGTGGGGCTACTTCATGATTCCCAACGTCTTGACCAAGGACGAGGCCGCCGAGGCCTACGATGTTTCGCGCCGTCTGCACCAGAACCGCGACCGCGAGTTCGGGCAGATCGGCAGGACCTACGAGAGCGAGCCGGTTCTCGAGCGGCTCATAGATCATCCTGACGTCCTTCCGAAGGTGCAGGGTTTGCTCGGCGACCGATTCGTGCTGCAGGCCGGCTGGAACACCATGCAGCCGGCGCACGCGGGGAACGGCGGTTGGCACCAGGACGGATCGTCCGCCTTCGACTTCAAGGACCTGGGATTCCCGGTTCCATTGCTTCAGCTTCGTGTGTCGTATCTGCTCACCGATCAGACTGTGCCCGGCATGGGCAACATGGAGCTGATTCCCGGCAGCCACCGCTCGCGGGTCGGACTACCTGATTCAATCCGTAAGAGCAACGACGACATCGCGATCGGCCATGTCGTTTGCGCTGAGGCCGGGGCTGCCCTGGTATTCCACAACGGTGTCTGGCATCGAACCTTCCGCCACGATGGCGACTACGACCGCTATACAACGCACTACGTCTACAGCCCACCGTGGGTCCGCATGGCCGACCGTTTCAGCAATGACCCCGAGTTCCTTGAGCGCACCACGCCCCTGAGGCGCGCATTGATGGGGGAGTTCGCAAGGCCGGATGCCCCGTTCGGCGCCAACTACGATCCGCTGCCGATCTGACGCACGCACTCGCTTCCCCCAAGACACCGGCCTTTGCTGAGTTGGAAGGCCGGTGCCACGTGCGCTGGCTGTGTGAGATGTCCCTCTACCGTCGTCGTGGCGCTAGTGGCCTGGGAGGTTGACCATGTAGTGGTGACCTCCTCGCCCCGCCCGCCGCACGTTGGTGACCGACCGGATCCGATAGGCGGGACGACCGCGCTCGATGGAGAGTCCGCTCCCGCCCGCGGGTACCTGCTGGACAACGCGCGCGTCGAGGCGGGCGAGCGATTCGTTTGGCTGGCCGAGCTGTTCGACGGTGTGACGCGGGGGCACTTCGATCGACTGGGGGTCGGGGTTGGTTCGCGTTGCTGGGAGGTGGGGGCCGGTGGCCGCAGTATCCCGGAGGCGCTCGCGACGGCCGTCGGTCCGACCGGGCACGTGCTGGCCACGGACATCGACCCGTCGTGGCTGGAGGCAGGCGACGGGTACGAGGTGCGCCGGCACGACGTCGTTGCTGATCCGCCCCCGGAGCCGGGGACGTTCGATCTGGTGCACGCCCGGCTCGTGCTCGTCCACCTACCCGACCGGGCTCGGGCGTTGGCCACGATGGCGGCAGCGCTACATCCCGGCGGCTGGCTGCTGGTCGAGGACGCCGATACCGCTCTGCAGCCACTGGCATGCCTGGACGACAGCGGCCCTGCGCAGCGGCGGGCCAACCGGCTGCGCGACGCGGTCCGGGAGCTGTTGACGCGCCGCGGGGCAGACCTGCGCTACGGCCGGACACTGCCGCGGGCGTTGCGTGAGGCCGGCCTGGTAGATGTCGCCGCGGCGGGCTCTTTCCCGGTCGGCGGGCTGGCCTGCGACCGGCTGGAGGCGGCGACCGTCCGGCACGTCCGCGGCGAGCTGCTCGCGGCCGGCCTGGCCGACGATGCCGAGATCGACGCGCACCTGGCCGCCATCCACGCGGGCAAACTCGACCTAACACTCGCGCCGCTGATCTCGGCCTGGGGACGCCGGCCGCCGCAGTAAGCATCTCGCCGGTTGGGGCACCCTCGTAGCCGAGGGCGGGCCACCCCGCCGCTACTGGTCGCGACCACAGGAAACCCCGCCGCGACACAGCAGTCGCCGCGTCCCGCCTACCTCACTCCCGGCGGGCACTACCCGTAGTCCCAGACGGACCTTGCTTGCAGCAACAACCCCCGACCCGACGACCCCGGCCCGCGACACACAACAGGCGACACGCGTCAAGCGTGCCGCCCGTGAAACAACTGCTTCAGTGTCCGAGGAGGGATACGCACCTTAACCACACGCCTGGACATCGACACGGATCCCATTGGTCGAACTCCGTAACCGCTGATTCCACCATCCGCCGGTCGCGCTCAACGACCTTGCGGACTGCACGTAGTTGTCGGACGCGCTTGTTGAGTATCTCGGTCCAGAGGCCAGTAGGCCTGTGCGCGGTCAGTCGGTAAGTCGGTGGATGTAGTCGATGAACTCGGCGGGCACGAGGAAGTGGGTTGCTTGGACTGAGCTTCCGGCGTACTGAGTTTGCAGCGGCCAGGGGGCGTCGGGAGAGACAAGCCCTTGGCGGATCAGTTGCCGGGTGATCCTCCTCGCTGGTCGGGTGAATCCCCGCAAGCTCCGGCTTGGTGGGAAACCGGCTACTTCGTAGACCTCGCCTCTGGAGATTCGTCCGCGATGTTTGGCCGCGTACTTGATGATCTCCGCCTGCATACCGGTCTCCTGTTGGAGGTACCGCAGCAGTTGTTCGAAGGCTCCAAGGCTCCATCGGGGGCGAGACGGTTCGTCCTCGACCACTTCGTCGCGGTAGGTCAAGTCCGGTCGCCGCCAAGGACTGGTTGACTGTTCGTCGGACTCGTCTCTGGCGTGCTCAGTGGCCGGTACCGGCTGGAAGGTCACCTCGGCCAGATTGTTGTCGACGGCAATCATGAGCGACCGGTCTCGGCGCGGCCGTGAGCCAGCGGCGATGGGGACGCCAGCGTCGCCATCTTCTCCGAGCGTAGGTTCGGCCACAATCCACGGTGCCAGGCCTGGCGGTATGGCGAGACGCAGTGTCACTGGCCGTTCTTGGCTATCCGTGGTCACGAGCCATTCGCCGGCCTCAGTTGAATGTCCGCTCTGCGCCAGCGTCGTATTCCGTTGTGTGGGGCGAACGACGAGCTGGTCGGTAAGGAACGTCTCCGCCTCTCCGGGATCATCCGGCTGGAGAAACACGATGAAAGGACCGTTGGTGGCGAAACCGACATAGAGTTGGTTGTCGACTCTTTCCGCCGCTTGTTCCGCGATGGCTCTGAGTCGATCGCGCGGCAAAATCGGACGAGTCGCCAGCCGTAAGTCTGCAGGCCAGGTCCCGAAAGCTTTGCGTAGAGCCTTTCGGGTCTGGCGCACGGGGAAAGTCGTGATCTTCGATTCCTCGGCGAGTTTCAGGAGGGCGGTAGCGGTGCTGTCGGCGGCGTCGCGTAGCCATCTGAAAGCCGGTGTACTGAGATCGCCGAGGGAGAGCCGCTGGGTGACGGCATATTGGATCGCATCGTCGGTGAAGCCCGAAGTCGAGAGGATGACGTAGCGGTAGTCATACCTGGACATATCGGGGGAGTGCTTCTTGGCGGTTCGCCAGGAGTAGTGCTCGTTGACATCGTTGACGACGCCCAATGCGTTGCGAAGTACCGGCAGTCCAGTTGGAGCCTTGCGAAACTTGGCCTCGATGAACATCCGCAACGGATAGCTGAGCGGTACTGCTGAGCGCAGTTGACCGAGTACGTCCACCTGGTGCAGGGCGCCGCGGCCGTAGATGTTGAGCTCGTTCCCCGCCATTTGAAGTGCGAAACTGTCCTGCGAGGGGTGCACCAGGAGGTCATAGCCACTGTCCTTGATGAGCCGGGCGATGAACTCCTCGAGAACGTATCCGCGTAGCGACGACTGGCTGATCATCCGCGCAGCATAGGCGCCGGAGAGCCTGCATGGAATGGTTGCCGTAACTGCCGCACCGCGAGGAGACTCTTGAGTCAACCGGCGACAATGCACGGTATCGGCTACCTGTTGGAGCCGGTGTCAATCGCGGCCTACCTCCCTCAGCAGGTGAGTCCAGAGTTGCAGTGCTATGTGGAGAATTTTTGCACCCTCCTCGCGGCGATAGCGCAACTTCAGTCGTGGTCGATCGGTGGCTGCGTGCTCAGGCGGAGCCCCGGCAAGGGATGCCGCCGCTCGGTGCGAGGGTGTCTAAGGGGCCAGCCCTGTTGGCGGACGTAGGATCCCGAGATGGATGCGACTGTTGCGATTGGCGCGGGTACTGCGCTGGTCGGTGCTCTCCTTGGTTCGCTTGGAGCTCCACTTTTACAGAGGCGACTAGCCGACCGAACGAGCTTGCGCAAGGAGCGCACGGTTCTGTACGCGGACGCCATGCTCTATGTGCACTTCGTTAACGAGAATCTCCGATTGTTGGTAGATCCGGAAGGGAGTCCTGGTACGACCGCGAAGGAAATCAGTCAGCGCGACGAACTGCAACAGGTGCCAGATCAGATGACTGCACGGATGCGGCTGCTGGCTCACAAGCGCGTACGGGATACATGGCTTGAACTGCTGCAAGCACAAGAGAACCTGAGCTACCAAATAGGCGAGGATGATCCGGGCTTCCGACAGCCGGGTATGGACCCGATGGCGGCCGTTCCGGAGGGCTACATGCCAGTTGTCCGGCTTCGGACAGCGAGTGAGCGGTTTGAGAAGATGTGCCGCAACGCCCTGGGCGTCGCAGACTGAGCTTCTATGGTGCACGAGGCGCGTTGGTCGGGCATCCGAGGGTTCAGCCTGACCGTCAGTACTTCGCGACTCTTGGCGGCTTGCGACAGTAGAACAAGGCGATCCAGAACTTGAGTCGCGGTGCTGACGCAGGGCTGCATGCGTTGGCCAGTTGGTGGGTGTCACGATCTGCGGCCTGCCCTTGGCAACCGGTCATGATGGCGGCATAGTGCTCCGCGGGGGACGTGGCAGGAACTTCTCGGGGATCTGTAGTGGCGCAGGGGTGCGCCGTGACGGTGGTCCAGCTGACTGATGTCCAGTTGGTTTGCTTGCCCGATCCCAGGGTTGTTCGTGCCGGGAGTCGCCCGAGCACGCGGGAGGGGGAGCGGTTATGTTCCGTCATCGGGTGGCGACTCGCGTCTACGTTGAGGCTGGTCAGCTCTGGGCGGGTGGTCGTCCTGCCGGATTGGATCGCCGTGCGTACGTGCTGAAGGTTATCGGGTTGGCGAGCCAGGCGGCCGAAGCGACCGTCGGTGCAGACGATCGCAAAGGCGAGGAGCTCTGGGCTGACGCAAAGGTCATCGAAGCCGAGTGCACCTTCGAACTCGGAGATTTCGACGTCGCATTGGGGATGCTGGCTGCGGCCGCGGCGACCTACATCGCTCGAGCCAAGACAGGCCGATCCTTTGAGCTGTCGGAAATCGCCATTCTGCTCAGCCGTTGTTACAGCCAGCTTGGGCACTCGGAGGCCGCCGCGAGGTTCGCGGTTGAGGCCTATCAGCGTAGGCCCGAGAGCGAGATGGACTTTCCGTTCCTCAACTGGCACTTGAGCATGATGCTGGCGGGTGGATATGGGCCCCAGGTCAAGAATCTTCTCGACGGTGCGTCCGATGGCGATGGTCCAGAGCCGAGCCGTAGCCTCCTGATGGTGCTCGAGCACGCGTGCGGCCTGCGATCGCTCGGACCGGACGAGCTGCTGCAATGTCTCGCCGCGCTGGCGGAAGTACCGTCGGAAATAGCCGGCTACCAGCGGCAGGTTGTTGCAAGCTCTCTGGCCAAGGCGGGCCAACGGGAGAAGGCGATTGACACCTTGCGCTCCCACATCGAACGACTCATCGCCGAGGACGAACCGAGCTGGAGCATCGCCAGAGCGAAGCAGGACCTCGCCAGGCACCTTCAGCTCGAAGGCGACCACGAGCAGGCGCTCGTGTTGGCGCTTGAGGCATGGGCAGTCATCGAGGCCGGCAGATCGTCCACTGGGTCAGCTGAGCTTCGTCAAAGCATCGACAACTCCTTCGCCACCGCACGTGAGGTCGCCATGCGGTCCGCCGTAGAGCTCGAAGACTGGGGCCTCCTCACGGAATTGATCGAGGCATCGCGCCTCCAGTCAAATCCCGACGTGATCGGTTCCGGCTTCGAGTTGGACACCACGATCCGCACTGGCCAAGCGCCGGCGAAAGTACCTCGCCCAGGCCCAACGAAGTCGCTGAACATCGACGAGCTTCCAGAGCCGTACTCGACGGTATTCGAGGGGATCTATCACGCCCGCCTCGACCTCGCCCAACAAGCTGGCATCGCCAGCCGAGGGCGATCTGCCTTGGCGGCGGCGCGCGACAGAATGCGATCGACGACTCTCCACATGTCTCCCGCCGGCCCGACGATCGATATTGACCTGATCGCAGACAAGGTCGGAGGGGGACCGCTGCCTTGGTGGCACACGTGGGTCGAGCGCGGCCATGTCTTCTGGACCTTGATCAGCCCGTTGGGACAGGCTGACGGCGGATTCATCGACCTACGTGAGGACTCAGATCTTGCGGCTGCATTGAACGCCTGCGCGCTCGGCAACGGGATGCCCGCGCCAGTGCCGTCCGGCCGCGACGACGACGATCTCTCCGGCGCACTCAAAGCGTTCGAGAGCTTCGAGGAGCTCCAGATAACGGCGCCGCTCGCCAAGCTGCTGCCGCCGGCACTCGCCGAGCAAGCCCATTCCGCGACCCGGCGGAGCCCGTGCGGGTGTATGCCTCGATCGCCGCCGAACTGTCCGCAGTGCCATGGCCAATCGTTCCAATCCGACCGGACTCGAACGCGCCACGTTTGGTCGAACGCTGTTGCCTCTCCTACTTGCCATCGGTCGCCACCATCGCGGCATCGTCGCGCGATTCGGATCAGGCAACCCTTTGGCCGTTCCTGCTGAGCTGCGACTACATGAGCGATCACGCAGAGCGGCCCTACCTCGAAGTGAAGCCTCGAGCGGCGTGGCGATTGCTAGGCACGCCAGTGCACGCCTCCTCGAACGGGAAGGTGCAGCTCGCTACCTTGGAGAACCTGGCCGCGGCACTCCGCACCCTGTCTCCTGGCCAGCCTGGGCTCGCGTTCTTCCGGGCCCACCACGACCGGCGTGACGGCGACCCGAGCATCTCCGGTCTTGACCTGCAGAACGCCACATTTCAAGCCGGAATGCTGTGGGTCACCGACGGAGCCACCGGCCAGCCAATTCTTCCAGTTCCGAGCCGCGTCATCCTGTCGTGTTGCTCGTCGGCTCCCACCGCCGAAAGAAGTGGTGCCGAGAGTCTCGGGCTGGTTTCGGGGTGCCTGCGCTCTGGCGCCAACCACGTGTTCGCTACCGGCGTCGATGTACCGAACGCGTCCTTCACTAACGCCTGGGACGATATGTTGATCGAGCTCATGCTCACCGCGGACGATCCGGTGCGTGCGCTGCGAGACTTGCAGCTCCGAATGCTTCGCGAGTGGCAGGTCTACTCGCTACGGGGGAGCGCTGACGACATGTACGACATCCGCGATCCGCTACCGATTGTGTGGGCCTACTACCAAGCGTACGGGATCTGAAGTAGGCGTCTGTGGCGCAGATTCGTGTAACCCAGGAACTGGCAGAGGCCTTCGTCGAAGAACGCATTGCGCGACTGGACTACCCACGGCGATCGAACGCATTGGAGATCCTGGTCCAGGGCGCCGAGGCTGGTGCCGTCGTGATCAGCCTGCTGCAAGGTCCGGTCACTGTCGCCCAAATCGTCAGAGCAATCAAACGCTGGGCGACGACCCGGCCTACCAACGAGGCCTTGATCATCAAGGGCCCAGGTGTCGATCTGGGATTGACCCGGTTCGACGGACAGGATTGATGCGGGGTCGGTTCACGCTACCTTTTCGAGGGTGGGGGCGTGGAGTGATTCGTAGCTGGCCGGGCTGCGATAGCCGAGGGTGGAGTGGCGGCGGCGGGTGTTGTACCAGCCTTCGATGTAGTCGAAGATCGCGCTGGTGGCGGCTTTGCGGGTTGGCCAGGTGCGGCGGTGGATGAGCTCGGTTTTCACGGTCGCGAAGAAGGACTCGGCGACCGCGTTGTCCCAGCATTGGCCCTTGCGGCCGACGGACAGTGTGACGCCGAGATCTGTTGCCAGGTTGGCGTACTGGGCCGAGGTGTATTGGGCGAGTTCAACCGGTCGATGCAACACCAGGCTGTTATAGCGAGCCTAGCTGCTCTTCGAAGACCTCGGCCGGGGTTCGCCAGTCGAGGATCTTGCGGGGCCGGTTGTTGATCGCGAGAGCGACAGC
>Ga0193717_1000127_pt1 | contig 74245 bp, 49 predicted proteins | sample U2c2metaG_FD_145900 | JGI IMG/M metagenome (GOLD analysis project Ga0193717, IMG submission 145900) | Soil microbial communities from a riparian zone of the East river system, Colorado, United States - U2c2 | ecosystem: Environmental > Terrestrial > Soil > Riparian zone | place: USA: East River... | reverse complement strand
CAGCTATGAAGACTTTGCAGCAGAACGGCCGCCTGTGGGAGCCTAAACTGCTCAGCCTCAAACTCAACGCCGCTCGTACCATCGAAAAATATATCTTTACGGTGTACCGATTTTCACCCATGAATCATTCGGAAGACCGGAGTGCAACTCGAGGAGAAACAGCATGCCTAATAAGACATTGGAGTACCCACCCATTCCGGCCGACGATCCCAGTCGCGGGATAACCATCTTTCAATCCGATCGGGATGAAGAGGTTCTGCACATAGGTCTGGTAGGCGACACATATACGATCGCCGTTGCCGGAAAAGACACCGACAATCGCTTCTGCGTGATCGACATGCATATTCCTCCAGGGGGTGGTCCTGGTCCGCATCGCCATGACTTCGAAGAGACCTTACTTCTACTCGAAGGTGAGATCTCTATAACCTTTCGAGGCCAGAAATCTGTCGCTCAGGCAGGCTATACAGTCAACATTCCATCCAACGCCCCGCATCAATTCCAAAATGTTTCCTCCAGACCAGCTCGTATGATCTGCATCTGCTCGCCCGCGGGACTGGAAGACTTCTTCGTGGAAGTTGGAGTACCGGTTGCCACGCGAACAACGCCCCCACCAAAACTGAACGAAAAACAGATGGCAGAATTCCTGGAGAAGGCACGCACTCTTGCCCCAAAGTATCGTACAGAGCTTTTGAAAGAAGCCTAGCAAGGTCTACTTCCAAGCCGCATGGTTCAATTGTGAGAACCGTTACATTTTCAGTTCTACGCTCTGATGGTTCGAGGATTAACTTGTTCAAAGGGGATTCGAAGAATTAGAGTTGACATATAGGTTTTACCCAAGGCAAGATTTCATCTTAGCGGCAGAGACCAGAGGGCCGCCCCAAAAAGCTGCGAGCAGATACGCAGATATGGGGCGGCCCTTTTGCTTGGAATATCAAGGATGTAGGAGCGAAAATGCCTTCTTTCGGGTACGAACAGATGAGAAGAACGGATACGTTCCTGGACAGAATAGGGATCCCATCCGTCTTGATATGGGGATTCGTTGGCTTATTGCTCTTTATGGTAGGAGATGGCGTAGAGTCCGGCTATTTGGCTCCCTATCTTGTCAGCCGAGGGCTTGCGCTCAATGATGTAGCAACCATCTCAACTTTTTATGGCGCAATGGCAGCTCTGGCCGGATGGTTTTCGGGTGCCCTCTCTGACGTTTGGGGTCCACGGCGCGTGATCACTCTTGGTCTGGGTATCTGGCTGGTCTTCCAAATACTCTTTCTTAAGATAGGGCTTAGTCACGCTGCTTATCCCGCAATTCTGATCACCTATGGATTGCGGGGGCTGGGATATCCTCTCTTTGCCTTTGGCTTTCTGGTTTGGATTACAGTAGCAGCTCCTAAATACCGGCTGGCGTCGGCAATGGGTTGGTTTTGGTTTGCATTTACCGGCGGCCTTCCCACGCTTGGATCTCAGATCGCTAGATTTTCCATTCCACGTATCGGCGCATACCAAACCTTTTGGCTCGCTACTATTTTGGTCTTGACCGGTGGAGTGGTGTTGTTAGCAGGCGTGAAAGAAAAGCGTGGAGCTGCGCGACTAGTAGCAAAAGCAGAGAAGCCAATAGGCGCTCTTCTGCGGTCTATCTCACTTGCATGGAGAAAGCCAAAAACCGGGATTGCTTGTATCGTACGCGTGATAAACACCGCTCCTGAGTTTGGCTTCTTCGTAATTTTTCCAGACTTCTTCCAAAACACCATTGGTTTTTCGCAAACGCAGTTTCTTACATTGCTAAGTGCGATTTTCCTTTCAAATATTCTTTGGAACCTGTTATTTGGCCTCATCGGAGATCGCTTTGGGTGGCGAAAGACAATCGCTTTATGCGGTGGCCTCGGCAGCACGATAAGCACGCTTGCCCTCTATTATGTCCCGCTAACCACTCATAGTTACGAATTGAGTCTTATGGTGGGCATGCTGTATGGCGCAACCCTGGCAGGATATGTTCCCCTCTCTGCACTGACACCGATGTTAGCTCCTGATCATCGCGGCGAAGCTCTCTCGCTACTCAGCCTGGGAGCAGGCGCGGCGATGTTAGTAGGGCCGGGACTTGTACGTCTCTTTCTTCACCCCGTTGGTGTTGCTGGTTTGATGTGGATCTTCGCACTGCTATATCTTTTGAGCGGATGCTTGGCCTGGACACTACGAAATCCAACAGACACAATGGCGGGCGTTTGATATGGCATGGATTGCGATTGATGCAGGAACTACAGTTATCAAAGCCGTTGCGTTTGGTCGAAATGGCGAAGAGTTGGCATTGGCACGTGAAAAGACAACATTGCTGCATCCTCAACCCAACCATTCTGAACAGAGCATGGACAGCGTCTGGCGGTCCATTGTCTCTACTGTGCGCCAAGTCACAGAGCAATGCGGTGAATCAATTGAAGGAGTTGTTTCAACGGCACAGGGCGATGGATGTTGGATGATTGACGCTGCTGGTAGTCCCGTAAGAAATGCTGTGCTCTGGAACGACGGTCGAGCTAACAGTATCGTCGAGCAGTGGCAGGAGCGTGACGTATTGGAGAGAGCCTTCCGCATCAGCGGATCGGTTTCATACCCTGGCTTGCCAAACGCGATCATCTCCTGGCTCCAGAAATATGAGCCGCAATCCATAGCTCGTGCACGGTGGATATTGACCTGCAATGGCTGGATATTCTCTTGCATGACTGGCCACATTGCAGCCGACCTTTCGGACGCTTCTAATCCATTCTCCGATATAAGTGCTAGGACATATTCCTACGCATTGATGCAATCCTTCGAGCTTGAAGATATAGCGGAAATATTACCCCGAATCGCGCGGAACGACGAGGTTTCAGCTCCTCTTCTACCGAACGCCGCGGAGCAAATGGGCCTTCAGGCTGGCATCCCGGTTGTAATGGCCCCCTACGACATTGTGACCACAGCATTCGGCTGCGGCGCCGCTCTTCCTGGCCACGCATGCGTAATTCTCGGGACCACAATATGTGCCGAAACGATCACTTCTTCCCCACATCTCACAGGCCATATTTCAGGAACAACCATCGCTCTCGAGAAAGGCCTCTATCTCCGCGCAATGCCTACTCTCACGGGATGTGAAGCCCAGGAGTGGGCAGCCAGGATATTCGCCCAAGGCGATCTCGAAAAACTGGGACGACTCGCTTCGGAAACGAAGCCTTCCATGCAGGTTCCATTCTTTTTTCCCTACCTATCTTCAGCAGGGGAACGCTCTCCATTTTTAGCTCCAGAGGCAAGTGGAAGCTTTCATGGTCTCTATTTCTTTTCCTCCTCATCGCAGATTGCGCATGCAGTATATGAAGGTCTCTCATTTGTGATTCGCGAATGTCTTGGAACTGCAACGAAGGAACCTGTGCACGAAGTACGGGTTGCCGGCGGAGGAGCCCGCAATGACTTCTGGTGCCAGATGGTGGCAAATGTAATTGGTGTAAAGGTTATCCGCGCTGCAGGCAACGAACACGGCGCACGAGGAGCCTTTTTGTTCGCGGTTACAGTGACAGGTCAGATCGAGAGCATCGCAGCAGGTCTACGCCGCTATGAATGCAAGGAGCGCGTTTTCGAGCCTTGCGATGAGAAGCATGCCGTTTACTCAAATCGTTACAATCTGTGGCTCACCCTACGAGAGACTGCAAGCAGACAATGGTCGCTGCTAAGAGGTGCACAATGAGTTCCCCCGTCTACTTGGGGATCGATCTCGGCACCCAGAGCGTCCGCGTTATGGCGGTAACGGACGATGGCCACGTAGCCGCATCGGCGTCAACGCCGCTCACCAGCGACAGGAATGGCCGACGACATGAACAGGACCCAGAGCAATGGTGGAACGCCACCGCATGTTCCTGCCAAAGCATTATGCGCCAGCTCAACAATGCAGTGATTCTTGGCCTCGCAGTGGATGCAACCTCAGGCACCGTTCTTGTCATGGATTCGCGGCTTCATACTCGCGGGCCAGCACTTATGTACGACGACAGCCGTGCAGTTGCAGAAGCCGTGGAAGTAGATCATGTTGGCTCCTTTCGCTGGCGAGAGATGAGCTATCGTATGCAGCCGTCGTGGGCACTCCCAAAGATTGTTTGGCTTTTTCGAAATGGATTTGTACCGCACGGAACGAGGCTGTTACACCAGAACGACTTTATCAATGCGCGCTTAGCTGGGCAGATGCTGGCAACCGATTCGAGCAATGCCTTAAAAACTGGGTATGACCTGATCCGCAATGAATGGCCTGCAGAGGTTATGAATAATTTGCAGATCGATTCCTCGCTCTTGCCTGAGGTAGTCGCACCCGGAACTCTTATAGGAGAGATAAGCATCAGCGCACAAGAAGAGACGGGCATTCCAGCCGGAGTTCCGATCTATGCTGGCATGACGGATGGATGTGCTGCACAGATTGCCGCTGGAGCCATCGCTCCTGGGAGTTGGAACTCCGTTATTGGCACCACGCTGGTGATGAAGGGCGTCACACACAATCTTTTGCGCGATCCACTCGGCGTCATCTACTCTCATCTGTCCGTTGACGGCATGTGGCTTCCAGGTGGAGCCTCCAGCACCGGTGCAGGAATTATTGCCAGGGAATTTAATTCTTATGACCTTCCTCGCCTCAACGAAGCGGCTCTTCAACGTGGCCCCACCGGAGTAGTTATATACCCACTCCTTGGGTTGGGCGAGCGCTTCCCTTTTGCGGCCCCTCAAGCGCAGGGCTTTACACTTGGTGAAACTCCTTCGCAGGCAATACGCTATCGCGCAATTCTTGAAGGAATTGCATGCGTCGAACGGCTTGCGCTTGATGTGCTGCTTGCCCATGGCGCTCCCACTCATGGAAGCTTCACCATCTCCGGCGGCGCCACGAAGAGCGAAGCATTCAATCGGATACGAGCTGAGGTTCTCCAACGGCCGCTTGCAATCCCTTCGACTTCCGAGAGTGCTTTTGGAATGGCCATCCTGGCCGCTGCATCCAACTCTTCCCTCACACATGCTGTCCAACGTATGGTTCACATCGATCGCGTTATCGAACCACAACAGTCCTTCGCTGTATACGCAGAACAATACGTCATGCTGATAACGGAACTGCAACAGCGAAATTGGCTCCCTCAAACAATTGCAGCAGCCGCATTGCAAGGGGTGCACTCATGAGTCGAATCGTCCTGGTCCGACATGGAGAGACAATATGGCATAAGGATAATCGCTATGCAGGGCGTAGCGATATTGCCTTGAACGAGAGAGGCTACGCGCAAGCGAATCAGCTCGCCACCTGGGCAACCGCCGCCAGTATTACTGGTATTTGGAGTTCGACGCTATCGCGCGCCGGCAATACAGCGTCTCCTATTGCAAAAGCTTTAGGGCTTCCGCTTCAGACCGATGCGCGCCTCGCGGAATTGGACTTCGGACGAGGAGAGGGTCTCACCAGCGCAGAGATGTCTTGCCAAATGCCAGAGGAATTCGCGGCGTTTCGCGTCGACCCAGTGAAAAACTTCTTTCCCGAAGGAGAAGATCCGATACACGCCGTCGAGCGTGCTCTTGCCGCACTCTATGAAGTTGCCGAGTGCACCGATTCGGCCGGCCGTGCGTTGGTAGTGGCCCATAATACGCTGCTGCGATTGGTGCTCTGTCGTCTGCTCGGAATCTCGCTCTCGCGTTATCGGACGGTCTTTCCTGTATTTGATAATTGCTCACTTACAGAGATAGAGATCGCCCCTGGTGTAGCTTCCAGCCTTCTTTGTTTCAATGTGCCACTTTCCATACCCACCTCAAAACGTAAATCAATGATCGGAGATTCATTCGAGAATGGACAGACAGAAACTTCTCGTCATCGGTGACAACTTCATTCTTCCCAGCCTTATGCGCACCAGTCTTGGAAGTCTCGCCGAACGGTTTAGCATCGTGGAGGCTTCTACCCCATTTCCTCTTGAGCCCTTTCGCGATATCGCAGAGGTTCGTGAAGCCTCCGGCTCAGAAGAACAAATGATCGAGGCGCTGCGCGGTGTCACGATCTGCATTGCGCACCATGCTCCCCTGACGAAGTACGTTATCGAGAACGCTCCCGATTTGCGGCTCTTCATTGTCTGCCGCGGAGGTCCGGTCAATGTCAATGTCTCTGCAGCAACCGAACATGGCATTGTCGTGGCCTATACACCTGCGCGGAATGCAACGGCAACCGCAGAACATACCATCGCCATGATGCTCAGCGCGATGCGCCTGATACCCGACGCGGATGCGGCCATCCGCAAAGGACAGTGGAGGGGAGACTACACATGGGCGACCGTTGGCTTCGAGCTTGAGAGTGCAACGGTGGGATTGATTGGTTACGGAGCCATCGGCCACATCGTAGCCCATATCTTGAAGAGCTTCGGTGCAAACGGTCTCGTCTATGATCCCTACGCAGAAATCGGTGAAGAAGAAGGAGTGAAACAAGTAGAACTGGCTGAACTTCTGGACCGGTCGAACATAGTCTCGCTCCATGCACGTGAGACTCCGGAATCACGAGGCATTCTTGGAGCAGAGCAAATCGCCCGTTTACAACAAGGATCTATTGTGGTGAACTGTGCGCGTGGATCGTTAATGGATTATGAGGCCGTAGCCGACGCTCTGCGTTCTGGGCACTTGTTTGCAGCGGCGGCTGATGTCTTCCCCTCCGAGCCCCTCGCATCCAACTCCCCCCTGCTTCAACTCCCCAACTTCATCATGACACCGCATATTGCAGGGGGGACGCAGCAAGCCGCTATCAAAGCCACCCGCATTGCCGCTGAAGAATTGAATCGATATCTCAATGGATATAACCTGCGGTATTGCGCAAATCCACAAGTACAAGAAGGATTAGGCCTCAAATAAGCCAAAGACGGGAATTGCTAGTGGTAACGGCATGAATCCCCGCAGCTAACAACTCCTCGATCTCTTTTAAATTCTCAATCAATCCTCCACCAATAGTGGTGAGATCGGAGTAAGTTTCACGCAGGCACTTCCCTACGCGTGGCGCAACCATGGCGGGTAGAACCTCTATTGCATTCGGTCTGAACTGAGCAAGCGATTTTTTTGCCGCCATGACGGCGGCCGTATCGATAGCAAAAGTACGTAGCACCGTCATCAGTCCCAACCCTTGCGCAAATTTGAGTGCCTCGGACCGAGTAGAAACGATTCCAGCCACACCGTTTGCAGCCAGAAATTCAACGGCAAAACGATCCCGCGAAAGTCCATCGAGGAAATCTATGTTCACCATGCAGAGTTTGCCATGATCGTTTGCACGCTGGAGCAGGTTGGGCAACGTAAGCGGATTGCCCGTGAGAATGAACAGACAACGCGTGGGAGCCAACAATGCTGTTTCAAACGCTTCAAGTGAATTGACCGATGCAATGAGAGGACCAGTCATGAGCTTCGGCGAGTCCGAAAGATCAGCTTTTGCGTTGCCAACACTGTAAGCACCTGGACGTGAAGGCTTGCTTTCTTTCGGCCCAAACTTTACTTGGATCGCCATAATTCCCTTGTTGTCATCATATCCGAAGAGTCCGACACTCTGCTTCGCGGACAGTACCGACACACCCTTCAAAGATTTTGCATGAATGAATTACTAGATCTTCTATATCTCCGCAGCGTTGTGGCAATGTATCTATCAGCCCGACGTGGTAGTAGCCATAGGCGCCTCCAGGCGAAACGTGAAAATCCTCAAGACTGGCCAGGTAATTCAGTTCACCCAAACTGAACCACATCGAGATTGATGGGATCCCGGTAAACTCTCCTGACGACTAGCCAGGCTCCTGGAAGAGTCGAGGGCTAAGCAAGTCATCGGTTGCCGAATCTATAGATCGTCTTCGAAAAAAATCGTTCACCAACATGAAGAACTGTAGATGGGAAATGCGGGTGATGGGGGGAGTCTGGAAAGTGCTGTGTCTCCAGGCAGAATCCCGTGTGCCGCGTATAAGGTTTTCCGTGTCGCCCTTTGATTCCATTGAGCGCGTTCCCGCTATAAAACTGCAGCCCCGGTTGCGATGTCTCTACCAAAAGGGTCCGTCCAGAAACCGGTTCATGGACCTCTGCAGCTGGCCTGACCTTGCTCTCGACACCATCGAGAACAAAATTGTGATTAAAGCCCTCTCCTAACTCGATTTGGCCATCTGAACTATTAATCTGGTCCCCGATCCTCTTCGACCGTCGCAGGTCGAGAGGAGTCCCCTGAACCGTTGAAATCTTTCCTGTCGGAATTGCCTCGCTATCGATTGGGATAAAGGTGTTCGCAAAAATCCTGATCTCATGCGAGAGAATATCGCTGTGATCATTGCCTCTTAGGTTGAAATAGGCATGATTTGTGAGATTTACAACTGTAGCTTTGTCTGTAACTGCTTCCAGAATGATGTGAAGCTCACTTCCGTACAGCACGTAGCGAACTTCCACCTCCATTTTGCCGGGAAACCCCATGTCATCATGCGGCGACGTAAGCTGCATGCGAACTCCGGCCGGGATAACTTGTGGCGTCCACAACCTTCGATCGAATCCCTCAGCCCCTCCATGGAGAGCGTGTTTCATACCAGGCTCTAACTGGATCGCATATTTCTCTCCATCTAGCTCGAAAGCTCCATTAGCAATTCTGTTAGCGAAACGCCCGACTATAGCCCCCATATAGGAAATGTCCCTGATGTAGCCTTCGAGCGTGTCAAATCCTAGAACAACGTCTTCCCGCAACCCACTTCTATCTGGGGCTCTTACGCGGATCAGCCTTGCACCATAGTCGCTAAGGCTTACGTCAAGTACATCGTTTTTTAGATGAAAGAGGTGGGCGTAGCTTCCGTCTAAGCTCTTACCCAGCCGCTCCTCTTGGACATGAACTGTTCGCTCTGATTGCATGAAGATTCTCGATCTGTTCATCGCCCGGAGAAGCCAGGCAGGTTTTTCTTTCAAAAAATTATAATTGACAGTCGTTCACGGAGTGGATTAGTGTCGCTTTCGTTTCAATATAGCGCCAATTTACGTGAACGAACACGGTACAAATCTACACACTATTCTTTTCGATCTCATCGCCTTCCAGAATTGCACTTTGAGAAGCGGAATCCGGTTTTTATTCCGATGTCACTAAGGCAGGCCAGTATGTCTTCATTCAAGAAATTTACGCATCGTTTTGCACTTCTCGCATTCCATGGGACGCTTTGCGTTCTAGCGACTGCATTTTTCGTCACACAGTCACATGCGCAGATGGATCAGGGAACTGTCACAGGCGTTGTCACCGATACGAGTGGAGCCTCTGTCCCCAATGCAAAGGTCACACTCACTTCTTCTGATACAGGTTTAGTTTTCGACCGGCAGACCAATGAGAGCGGCATCTATACTTTTTCTCCCGTAAAGATCGGCCGCTACAGCGTTACCGCCGGAGCAGCTGGCTTCCAAACGACAACGCGAGAAAACCTGGTACTCAATGTCCAGGGCCGCCTGGGCGTTAATTTCTCACTGAAGCCGGGCGAGGTAACTCAAAACGTCGTTGTAAGCACGGCACCACCTCTGCTCGAGACGCAAACAAGCGCAATCGGGCAAGTCATGGATTCAAAAACCATCAATGAAACTCCGCTGAATGGACGCAATTGGGTCTTTATCGCGCAGCTCGCCGCAGGCATCGCACCTCCGCAAGGCCAGACACGCGGATCCGGCAAGGGCGACTTTGTAGCGAATGGCCAGCGTGCGGAGCAGAACAATTTCATTCTCGATGGCGTAGATAACAACACAAATCTTGTGGACTTTCTGAATGGATCAACCTTCGTGCAACGCCCCCCGCCGGATGCGCTGGCTGAATTCAATCTGCAAACCAGCAACTATAGCGCCGAGTTTGGCCACTCTGCGGGTGCCGTCCTTAACGCCAGTATCAAGGCAGGAACGAACCGGATTCATGGGGACGTCTGGGAATACTTTCGCAGCGACAAATTGAATGCCCGGAACTGGAACTCACTTACGATTCCTCCATTCCATCAGAACCAGTTCGGCGCTACTCTTGGATTTCCGATATGGAAGGACAAGATATTTTATTTCGGCGATATCGAGGCAAATCGTCTTTCTATCGGACAGACGAGCAACTATTCCGTACCCACGGCCAAGATGCGTAGCGGTGACTTTACCGAATTGCTCGATCCGAACCTCACCGGCTATACCGGCCCGATCAACCTCTATCAGCCTCTCAGTCGAGGAACTGTGCCGCTCGGGGCTCCATGCGGTAGGGCTCAAAATGTCTTCTGCCCTGCTGATATCAACCCGGTGGCTCAGAACATTCTCAACATGTATCCGCTTCCGAATACGAACGGCGGAAAAACCTTCAACAATTTCACGACGAACGTAGGCAAGAAGGACAACACCATTCAGTGGGATCAGCGGCTCGACTGGAACATCAGTCAAAAAGATCAGATCTTTGGCCGCTTCAGCTATCTTCACCAAATCATCACGAATGAGCTTCCCTTCGGCCCGATCCTCGACGGCAGTGACTACGGCGGAGCACAGGATACCAATCTCGCCGAGAACGGGATGTTCAGCGAAACGCATACCTTCAGCCCGTCCATGACAAACGAGTTCCGCTTCGGCTACAACTGGGGTGTCTTCAATTTCCTTCAGCCGAACGCCACTAATTTCACACTTGCCGGTGATTTGGGACTTGGCAACGTTCCATTCTCTCCATTGCAGGGCGGTTTACCGCAGGGTCAGCTCCAAGGCACAGTAGGAGCTCGTTTCTGGGGCTCCTCTGGAACCTCTAACGAATCACAAAACGTGTATCAGATTCTCGACAACGTTACGAAGATCATCGGCAACCACTCACTCAAATTCGGCGTTGCCATCCAAAACATTCGCTTCTATTACACCTATGCGCAGAATCCCCGCGGCCAGTACAGCTTCAACGGGTCCTATACCAGCGTCCCTGGATCAAGCGCTACCAGCGGTACCGCGGATTTCCTGGCAAACAAGATGTCTTCTGCCTACATCACGAACAATCCCGGCGTCCACGACCAGCAGTGGTACGACTCCGGGTACGGGCAGGACGACTGGCGAATCAGCTCGAAACTCACTCTCAATCTGGGCCTTCGCTACGATTGGTACCAGCCTTATGCGGAATCAAGAGACAAACAGGCCAACTTCGTTCTCACGGGTCCAGTAAGCATCGGACACGGAACGGGAGTTTATCAGCTGCCAAAGGGGGCGCAACAATACACGCTTGCACCCGCCTTCCTCTCGCTGTTGGCCGCAAACAATGTTTCAGTTCAATACGTGGATAACACCAGACTGCTTGAATCCCAGAAGACGAACTTCGCACCCCGCGTGGGATTCGCCTATCAGCTCGATTCCAACTCAGTCATCCGTGGCGGCTACGGCATCTTCTACGGCGGCCTGCAAAGCCATGGCAACGGAAATCTGGGAGCCAACTATCCCTTCAACCTGACTGCAACCTACAACCAGCCATCCTGCAACGCGGCTGATTGTTCCCCGCTGCCTTACACGTTGGAATCCGGCCTGCCTTCACTCACGACGGATGCTTCTCCATCGCAGCCAGGCTTCCACTCTACCGACGCTCGCATCAAGACTCCCTATACACAGAACTACAGCCTTTCTTTCCAGCGTGCCTTCACCTCCGATCTTGTTGCTTCAATAGCCTATGTGGGAAATGTATCGCGGCACCTTTCGACATACTGGGCACCTAACTCCGCACTTGCCCTTACGCGAGCAAGTACAAATACGCAGAATCTGCAACCCTTTCCGGGCCTCGGCGGTACGGGGCAGATCCTGTACTCCGGCATCAGCTCGTACAACTCTCTTCAGGCGAAACTCGAGAAGCGTTTCTCGCAAGGACTTTCGTTCCTTGCGACGTATACCTGGGCTCACGCGCTGGATAATTCCAGCTCCGCAGGCGGCCTGTCTACAGGCATCGGAGTTCGATCCTATTACCTGCTGGGCCTGAACTCTGAATACACAAATTCCTCATACGACATCCGTAATCGATTCACCTTCAATGGAAACTACCAGTTGCCATTCGGTCATGGCAGAGCCTATCTCCATGATTCCCGCCTGATGGATCTGGCGGTGGGTGGATGGTCGTTGAGCGGCACTCTTACTGCACAGTCCGGAATTCCCCTTGGGGGTATATCGCCGATCGGGTCTACGGTAGCTGGCGGGTCCGCACGTGCTGTCAAGATCCGAGACCCTTTCGCTCCAGGTGGAACTCCACCACCTGGAGGCGCTGCAAGCTGTCCAACTCAGACTCGTACGAAGGAAAACTGGTATAACCCGTGCTCTTTTGCAAATCCTCCCGCGGGAGATAGCATCCCGGCAGGTACGCTGATCACGGATCCCGCGGTGGCGCTCGCCTATCTTGGTGATAAACAGAACATCGTCTATGGCCCAGGATACTGGCGCGCGGATATGTCGCTCTTCAAGAACTTCCCCACCTTCCGCGAGCAGTATCTGCAATTCCGAGTCGATGCCTTCAATGTGTTCAACCATCCAACCCTCGACAAGCCTTCCACGACTAACAACGGCTCTGGTGGAGGTCAGATCACAGGCCCGAAGAACCTCCAGGCGAACGCGCCGGACGCCCGCTTTCTTCAACTTTCTCTCAAGTATGTCTTCTAAAGCGCGGAGCATCTTCCTCAGGACAGCGGTAGCCTGCTACCCTGTCCTGGAAGAGCTGCTTCAGACGTGTGGGTGATCGCACAAGTAACAGCTTCAACCACATTGGCGAAAGTGAATACCCGCTTTACGGACGGGAATTGGGAGCTAATGTCGTTCCGACCAAGCGATTATTAGCTGGGGTGCGCGCTGAAGAAGCAGGATATGAGAGCCTCCTTCGCGACTCTTACGAATCTCCTCCAATTGCCTGCGAAGGATGCGCTAACGCCTAGCGAGATGCTGCAGCTTTCGCATGCGGACCTAAGCCCCTTTTTCCCAGGAAATAACTTGACATCTCTATTTCCAGAAACATAGATTTGGCAATGATCGGTAACGTACACGAAATAATTCTCAACACGCTCGAGAGAAACTACATTCCAGGGGCAGAATGCAAAGCGAAGCGATTGATCACGTAAAACTCACCTTGCCTGAAGCACCGGCCAGCGAATCGGGACAGGTGAAGGCATGGGAAGAAGACGTGACAATGCGAACCTATCTTCCCGCGGCAGCTGACCGCAATCCACTCTTTCTGGAGAAGCGGGTCTACCAGGGCAGCAGCGGTCGCGTATATCCTCTGCCGGTCATCGATCGCATCGACACCGTCCCGACGCTCCAAAAATGGAAGGCAATCCATATTGAAAACCGATATCTACGGCTGATGGTGCTTCCACAGATCGGTGGCCGTATTCATGTCGGCATGGATAAGGTTAACGGCTACGATTTTTTTTACAGGCAAAATGTTATAAAACCTGCGCTCGTTGGCTTGGCAGGGCCGTGGATCTCAGGTGGCGTGGAGTTCAATTGGCCGCAGCATCATCGTCCTGCAACTTACATGCCCGTAGACACTACGATTGAGCGGGAAAAAGATGGCTCCGTCACGATCTGGTGTAGTGATCATGACCCGATGACCCGTATGAAAGGCATGCATGGTATCCGCCTGCATCCTGAAAAAGCGTACATCGAAGTTCGCGTCCGTCTGTACAACCGTACGCAGCAAACACAAACGTTTCTTTGGTGGGCAAATGTCGCTACCCACGTTCATGAACGGTACCAGTCTTTTTTTCCCAGGGATGTCCGTTTTGCGGCTGACCACGCCAAACGTGCCATCACCCATTATCCGCTCAGTCAGGGAAACTACTATGGCATAGATTATGGCGAAAGGGCACGGCACGGCGTTCCGGCAGAAGAGGCACCATCTCACTTCGTACCGGACGGCTCCTATCCGCCCAACGATCTGGGCTGGTACGCCAATATCCCTGTTCCCACCAGCTACATGATCGATGGCTCCAAAGGCGATTTTGCTGGAGGATACGACCACAAACGACAGGCAGGAGTAGTGTCCTTTGCCAACCATTACATCTCTCCGGGGAAAAAACAGTGGACATGGGGAAATCACGATTTCGGCTATGCGTGGGACCGTAGCCTGACAGACGAGGACGGCCCCTACATCGAGTTGATGGCCGGTGTTTATACCGATAACCAGCCAGACTTCTCATTTCTCGCGCCGGGGGAAACCAAGTCCTTCAGCCAGTTCTGGTATCCCATTCGGGAGATCGGAGTACCCGATCTCGCAAACTTGGATGCAGCCGTTCGGGTCGAGATCACCCCTGGCGCACTCAACGTTCACCTTCAGGTGACCAACGATCGCCCGCAAAGTACGTTGGTTGTGCGGGTAGGTGGCCATGAGATTAAGCGGTGGTGCGGGGATCTTCTGGCTGAGCGTCCGTTGCATTCCATTTTCTCTACTGAGAAACTGACCGATTTTGAAGTTGTCCTTGAACAAGAACACAAAACTCTGCTTTGCTATGCACCATCGAAGATTGGAGAAGCTGATCCTCCAGAGGTAGCAACCGAGCCCGCCTCCCCCGAGGAGACCGGCTCATTGGATGAACTCTATCTGACCGGCCTTCACCTTGAGCAATATCGCCACCCCACGCGCTACCCCGAATTTTACTGGCGAGAAGCACTACGTCGAGATCCAGGGGACAGCCGATGCAATAACGCGCTTGGTCGATGGCACCTGCATCGAGGCGAACTCGAATGCGCTGAGCGCCATCTCCGAGCTTCGATTCAGCGTCTTACACAGCGCAATCCCAATCCTTATGATGGGGAGCCTCTTTACAACCTCGGCCTCGTACTCCTGGCGCAGCAGCGCATCTCCGAAGCCTATAGTGCCTTCTACAAGGCAGCCTGGAACGCAGCCTGGCGTGCTCCTGCGTATCATCGTCTTGCAGAGATTGATTGCATCCATCATCAGTGGGATACTGTGCTCGATCATCTCGACCGCTCCCTGGACGCAGAAACTGAGAACCTGAACGCACGCAATCTAAAAGCCATCGTTCTTCGCAAGCTGGGCCGGAATGCCGAAGCGGATCAGTTGCTTCAGGCAACACTGGAGCTCGACCCACTCGACGTTTTCTCCCAATTTCTAAAAAATTGCACTATCCCGGAAGATGGGCAGCAGCGTCTCGACCTTGCATTTAGCCTCTGTCAGGCCAATCTGCTTGACCTAGCTCAGCAAATTCTTCCCGGAGATGGGATCGGTCTGAATGGCCCTTGCGCCTTATTGCTCTATGCCAGGGCAGACGTACTCACACGGCTCGGTCGTACGAAGGACGCTGAAAAGACCTATCGTGAAGCCGCAGCAGCAGATCCTGCCTATGTTTTTCCCAGCCGTATCGAAGAGATGCTGCTGCTTGAGCGAGCAATACGCTTATATCCCGATGACGCACGGGCCCGGTATTACCTCGGCAACTTCTTATACGACCGAAAACGACATAGAGAAGCGATCGCACAATGGGAACGTGCTGCGGAACTCGATCCCGAGTTTCCAACGGTCTGGAGAAATCTTGGCTTGGGTTACTTCAATATTCAGCAGCAGCCAGAGAAGGCGCTGGATGCCTTCCGTCGCGCTCGCAAGGTTGCCCCGAAAGATGCTCGTATCTTCTACGAATACGACCAACTCCTGAAACGTACGGGGGAGGAACCTCGTAAACGGCTTAAACGACTAAGGGATCATTCTGACCTGGTGTCTCTTCGAGATGACCTTTCGATTGAACTTGCATCGCTCCTTAATAGCGAGGGAGAGTATCAACAGGCACTCGACCTGATCCTCAACCGCCACTTTCAGCCATGGGAGGGCGGCGAAGGGCAAGTGCTCGCGCAATATGTAAGGGCACACGTTCTTCTGGCACAAAATGCGCTCTCAGGCGGCGATGCAGGCACAGCTCTTGATCACCTGCGGCTGGCAGAGCATCCACCGGAAAGTCTGAGCGAAGCGCGACACCTTCTCCAAAATCGAAGTGTTATCGATTATTGGCTGGGAGTAGGCCTGCGCATGACCGGCAATCTCGAAGCCTCGCTTCATGCATTCTCACGAGCCGCTCAATCCATGGGCGACTTCCAGCAAATGCAGGTGCAGGAGATCTCTGAGATGACCTACTGGAGCGCGGTGGCCATGAAGGAACTGGGTGAGGCTGAAAACGCCCGCTTACTCTTTGAGAAAACCGGAGATTATGCCCGAAGACTCCGTCAGCAGCTTCCCAAGATCGATTATTTTGCGACCTCGCTTCCAGCAATGCTTCTCTTCGACGAAGATCTTCAGAAACGCCAGCGCATTACTGCAAATTTTCTTGAGGCACAATCCTTACTGGGTCTTGGAGACACGCCTCTCGCCATACAACTGCTGCGTCAGGTCTTGGCCGAAGACCGCAATCATATTGGCGCGATAGACCTGTCGCGGGCCTTGGGGATCTGAGAATGCAGGGACCCTTCACAATTGATTCTGCATCAGGCACGCAGACACCGCCGTTACAAACCGCCTATGTGTGGTGGATCGCCATCTCTGCCGCTCTGGGTGGCCTGCTCTTTGGATATGACTGGGTTGTTATCGGCGGAGCCCGTCAGTTCTACGAAGTTTATTTCCATCTTAATGCGGCGGTCCAAATTGGCTGGGCGAACAGCTGTGCGCTTCTCGGATGTCTTCTTGGCTCACTTGCCGCAGGTTACTTTACAGAGCGATATGGCAGAAAACCACTGCTTCTCGTCTCTGCCCTTCTCTTCGCTGCCTCTTCTGCACTCACGGGATGGTCCTTCTCCTTCTCCAGCTTCATCATTTGGCGAATTGTCGGTGGCATCGCCATCGGCCTGGCTTCCAATGTGTCTCCGCTTTACATTGCCGAGATCAGTCCTGCCGCGCTTCGAGGACGCCTTGTCAGTCTCAATCAATTTGCCATCGTCGCAGGCATCCTGTTGGCACAAATCGTAAACTGGCTCCTGGCGCGCCCTGTCTCTCAAGGCATCTCACAGCAGTTTTTCTTTCAGAGCTGGAATGTACAGTATGGCTGGCGCTGGATGTTTACGGCTGTCGTTGTCCCGGCGACATTCTTCGCAATGACATCCGTCTCCCTTCCAGAGAGTCCACGATGGCTCGTCAGCAGAAATCGTGAGGCAGAGGCCGTTTCCGTTCTAACTCGCATCGGCGGCCCTGCATATGCTGCCTCCGAAGTTGCGAGCATGGAACACTCGCTCAATGCCGACGTGACGGCTTCATCATGGGGCGATCTCTTGCGTCCAGGCGTTCGCCGCATTCTTTTCGTGGCAATAGCGCTGGCAGTTCTGCAACAGTGGACGGGCATCAACATTCTGTTTAACTATGCAGCAGAAATTTATCGAAGTGCTGGTTACGGATCGAACGACATCTTCCTCAATATCGTCATCACGGGATCGATCAATCTTGTCTTCACGATACTAGCGATGTTTCTTGTGGATTCTCTCGGTCGCCGTCGTTTAATGCTTGCAGGCTGCATCGGCATTGCACTTTCGCATCTCTTATGTGCATGGGCTTATAGCCACGGCAAGTTGGGAACGCCGGTACTCATCCTCACTCTCAGCGCGATTGGTTGCTATGCTCTTACGCTGGCGCCGGTCACGTGGGTTCTTATCTCTGAAATCTTCCCGAATCGCGTCCGCTCTCACGGAGTTTCAGCTTCCGTCAGCGCCCTCTGGATCGCATCCTTTTTACTCACATACACCTTCCCCTTCCTGAATAACCGCTTGGGAACAGGAGGAGTATTTGTCAGCTACGGTGCTATCTGCCTGGCTGGCGCACTTTTGGTCGCTTTCGGCGTTGCAGAAACTCGTGGGTACACTTTGGAACAAATCGAAGCCGCATCTCGGGCAAAAAATTGATCGATAGAAAATTCCTAGCGCCCGGGAAAAATAAACGAACCCTTTGAGGTGATCTCATGCTGTCTCGACTATCCGCCCTCTCTTTTGCCTTCGCCTTCTTTTTGGTGTTCTCCCCTTTGTTGCAGGGGCAGGAGACGGCCCCGTCAGTATCCTCGCCTGATGGCAGGTTGACCATGACATTCGGAATCAGGAAGACACCCACGTCCGCAGCCGAAGCGGGACAACTCATTTATTCCGCCACATTCCGTGGCAAGCCAATCGTTGATGCTTCTTCTTTGGGCCTCGATCTGGAAGGCGGCGCTGTACTAGGTTCCGACGTTCATGTGGTGGAAGCTAAATCTTCCTCCGGCATCGATGATTACTCTTTGAGAAACACTAAAGTCAGCAAAGTCCACGATGCTTACAACATGATTACCTTGCAGGTTGCGGAGCAGGGACAACACCCCCGTACGCTCCTGGTAGATGCTCGTGCTTACAACGATGGCCTTTGTTTCCGCTATCGCATACCATCGCAACCTTCTGTTCGCGATCTCCGCCTTCGCTCCGAAGCAACCGAGTTTCGATTCAGCCAGGATGCGACCGCATGGATGCTCGCGCTTCCCAACTATCGCAGCAGCTACGAGAGTGAATATGTAAAACTCAATCTCTCCGCACTCAGCAATCAAGGAGGAGTACCCAGTCACTTCCTCATTGGTACTCCTGTACTACTGCATGAACCCGGCGTTGCGTGGTTATCGCTGATGGAATCTGACCTTGAAAGCAACAGTTCCATGTACCTGACTAATCCATCGGGAAGCTGGGCGGGCCATTACTTCACGGTCAAACTATCTCCGCGATGGGATGACCCACAGTATGCTGCAATCGGCAATCTTCCCCATAACTCAGCATGGAGGATCCTCGCTGTAGCCGATGAGCCAGGAAAATTGATCGAGTCCAATCTGCTCACCGATCTCAATCCTGCGAACCGCATCTCCGATACAAGCTGGATCCAAGGTGGAAAGGCATCTTGGAACTGGTGGGTAGACAACGTCAGCAATACGGGCAAGAGCGGTTTCACCACGGATGTAATGAAGGAATATATTGATTTCGCCGCGGAAAACGGCCTTCCCTATTTTATGCTTGATGCCGGGTGGTCCAAGTCCGGCGATATTACGCAGCTTAACGGAAAAGTTGACGTTCCGGAACTGGTTCGCTATGGCGCGACCAAACATGTAAAAGTCTGGGTTTGGCTGCACTCTGAGGCTGTCGCCAGGCAGATGCGCGAAGCCTTCCCTCTTTATGAGAAGTGGGGAGTCGCTGGGCTCAAAATTGACTTCATCAATCGCGACGATCAGGAAGGAATTCAGTTTTACTATGACGTTGCGAAGCATGCCGCAGAGCATCATCTGATGGTCGACTTCCACGGTTCACGAACACCATGGGGCCTGCTTCGCACTTATCCCAACGTCATGAGCTACGAGGCTGTTCTCGGTCTCGAAAATAACAAAGTCGGTCGCCGCGACAGTCCGGTAGACCGAACGACGTTCGCCTCAACCAGACTCCTCGCCGGGCCTATGGACTTCACGGCTGGCGCCTTCGACAATGCAACCGAAGATGGCTTCATCCCGCGAAATGAGGCCCCGATGGCGATGGGAACCCGAGCCCAGCAGCTCGCGCTTTATGTCATCTATGAGACGCCAATTCCCATGCTCTCCGATAGTCCACGGAACTATGTGAAGCAACCTGGCCTGGAGTTCTTGAAAGATGTTCCTGTTGAATGGGACGAGACGCGCGTCGTCGACAGCGATCCCGGGGAATATACAGCTATTGCACGGCGTCATGGCGCAGAGTGGTATCTCGGCAGCATGACAAACTGGACACCACGCACATTGCGCATCCCGCTTCGCTTCCTGGGCTCCGGAACATACACTGCTGAAGCCTACGAAGATGCGCCAGATGCCGACAAACAGCCGAAGCACCTGCTCATATCGAAGAAATCGGTTACAAGCGCAGATATCCTCACCTTACATCTCGCTCCAGGTGGAGGTGCGGCCATCCGTCTTGTACCAGGAAACAGGAACTAAAAATTCAGCTGTTCTTCTTCGACTCGCGCCACCCTCTCGGGGGCGTCGTCGGAGAAGAGTGAGAGATTGCTCCGGAGAACAACATGGGGTGCCAATCGAATGTATCGATGTCGTTCATCCTTCTGCAGCAGATAGGCCACGAGATTTTCGAAAGCCAGCTTCCCCTGTGTGAAGGGGCGCTGGTAAATCGTCGCGAGGATCTTTCCATACTCAATCAATGGGACCAGGTCTTTGTACAAGTCCGTCGTAACAATATGTACCTTATCCAGAAGATTAAGCTCGTCCAGCGCTTGCAGCACAGGTTGGCTGTTCGCGGTGCTCAGATACAGCCCCTCCGGACGTGTTCGTTTCTTCATAAGGTCCATGGTCTGACGGTAGGCCTCTTTGGGCCTCTCATGGCTCTCAAGTGCTGGCAGCAACGTCAAGTGCGGCGCCTGCACGGCAATTGTGGCAGCAAACCCCCTCAGCTTCTCCGCATGGTCCATAAGGGAGAGTTCGCCGCTGAACACTGCGACATTCGCCTTCTGAGCCAATCGAAAAGAGAGCAATTCCGCCGCGATCGCGCCACTCACATACGCATCCACTCCCACAGACCCAATACGCTCGCTGGTTGGCGCGTCCGAACCCACGCACATCATGGCGGTACCGCCATGCGAGAGTTTACGAATCATCGAATCATATCGCTGCATATTGCCCGGCAAAAAGATAATCCCGTCATAGCCTCGATGAATCGCTTTCTGCAGGGCCTCTTCGTCCCCTACGCCAAGTCTCGGATACTCAATAAAATCCACTGCGACCTGGCCCCGCACCGCCACAGCGGCCGCCGAAGCGATCCCTGCGCGCAGCGGGTCGAAAAAGTACGAGATGTGTTTCGGCAATACCGCTGCTATCGAAATGCGCCGGTTCAGCTTCAAGGCCTGTGCTGCAAGGTTGGGCCGGTATCCGAGTTTGCTCGCCATCTGCAGCACACGGCTCTTCGTCCTCTCGCTCACGCCCGAACGATTGTGAAGTGCCCTGTCTACCGTACCGATGGAGATTTTGAGGGCTCGCGCAATCTCTTTAATTCCAACTTGCTTGGATTCAAGTTCCATGGCTGATAAAAATAACCCTACTCTAGAAACAACCTTCAATTGACGCATTCTCTCATAGCGAAGGCTCGACTGGACTGGGGATACAGTCGATGACTGTCCGGCTCGAATTTGCTCAAATGTTTGTCAATCGTCCTGTACATTTTCTCGAGGAGTTCCGAATGCAATTCTCATCTATCGTCCGGCGTCTCTTTTTGCCCCTACTCACTCTTTGCATCCTTGCATCGGCGCTACCGAAGAGAGCTTATGCTTCAGCACTGTTTGACGCAAAGACAAATGTCTTTCGCCTCGATGGCGGTGATGTGACTTACGTCCTTGGCATCAATACCCAGGGCGAGGTGCAGACGATTTACTGGGGAAAACATCTACCGGCAAGCGAACACTTCGACGCGGCACGCTCTGCGGACGGAGCCGCATCCTTTGACATGCCCGTCAATACAACACCGCAGGAATTCATCGGCTGGGGCGGAGCGCTCTACGTCGAGCCCGACCTGAAAATTACATTCCCCGACGGCAATCGCGACCTCGTTCTCAAATACGTCTCGAATAAGGTTGACGGAAATGAGGTCGATATCCTCATGAAAGACATCTCGCGCGAGGTGTATGTCACCCTTCAATACCGCATCGATACGGAGTCTGGGATTCTGCGCCGTTCCGCGAATATCGAAAACAAGACCTCTGCTTCCTTCAATATTGAACAGATCGCATCAGGAACGTGGAATCTGCCCCGCGGAACTGACTATCGTTTGCACTATGTCACAGGCCGATGGGCAGCAGAGTGGAATCTTCAGGAGCAGCCCATTCACGGTGGAAAGACGGTTCTGGAAAGCCGCCGAGGGACAACCGGCGCACAGAACAATCCCTGGTTCATGATTGACCATGCATCCGAGAAAGATCAGGATCGCGGAGACGTATGGTTTGGCGCACTCGGCTGGAGCGGTTCCTGGAAGCTCGCCGTCGAACAAAACGCGCTTCAGGATATCCGCGTCACCGGCGGCCCAAACTCTTTCGATTTTGCATACTTTCTCAAAAAGGGCGAGCATTTCCAAACTCCCTTCTTTTATGGTGGCTACTCTGACCACGGCCTCGGCGGAGCATCACGCCTTCTGCATCGTTTCGAGATCGACACCCTTCTTCCGCACGCCCCCACGCCTAAATTGCGGCCTGTCCTTTACAACTCTTGGGAGGCAACGACTTTTAACGTGGACGAAGCTGGCCAGATCGCACTTGCAGAAAAAGCTGCCAGCCTGGGCGTTGAACGTTTCGTGATGGACGACGGCTGGTTCGGGCAGCGCAAAACCGACCATGCTGGTCTTGGCGACTGGTATGTCAACCCGCAAAAGTTTCCCCACGGATTGAAGCCTCTCATCGACAAAGTCCACTCTCTCAAGATGGACTTTGGCCTTTGGGTGGAACCGGAGATGGTAAATCCCGATAGCGATCTCTATCGCAAACATCCGGACTGGGTTCTCAATTTTCCAGGCCGCCCTCAAACAGAAGGTCGCAATCAATTAGTGCTTAACCTCGCTCGTCCTGACGTTCACGCCTATGTTCTGCAATGGCTCGATAAGCTCCTCACCGAGAACGACATCTCCTTTATCAAGTGGGACTACAACCGGAACTGGTCCGAGCCCGGTTGGGCTGCGGTTCCAGTAGAAGAGCAGAAGAACGTCTATATCGACTTCACGCGCAACTTCTACGACATCCTCGCCCAGTTACGGATAAAGCATCCAAACGTCGAATTCGAGAGCTGCTCTGGCGGCGGCGGTCGCGTTGACCTTGGCGTGATGCACCTCACAGATGAGGTCTGGCCATCCGACAATACCGATGCTTATGATCGCTTATCACTTCAGGATGGATTCACCTACGCCTACACTCCGGGAATCATGATGGCATGGGTCACCGACTCACCCACCTGGGTGAATCACCGTACGCTCTCGCTGGAATATCGCTTTCTCTCCTCCATGCAAGGTTCGTTAGGCGTAGGGGCGAATCTCAACAAGTGGTCTCCAGAGGATTTCCAGGTGGCGACGAAGATGATTGCGAGCTATAAATCCATTCGAGAGACGGTTCAACGTGGTTCGCTCTATCGGTTGATGTCGCCGCGCGAGGGAGAAGAATCCGTCACGGAAAGTGTCTCCCGCGATGGACGCCAGGCAGTTGCCTTCGCATTTTTGCATTCCAGCACACAGAACTATCCATTTCCCCGCATCCATCTGCGCGGCCTGGATGAAAATGCCATCTATAAGATTCAACCCCTCAATGGCAAAGTCAACTCAGAAACTCCCGCCTCTGCAAGTGGAGCTTACTGGATGCATCGCGGAATCGACGTGGAGTTGCGCGGAGACTTCCAGGCAATGGCCTTCACACTTGTGCGGCAGGAATCGGTTGCCGGTAATTGATGTTGTCGTGTGAAGAATCAGTGTGAAAACCATGGCCGCACCTCAGGGCGCGAGGAGAGGGAATACCGGAATTCCCTCTTCCTCCGTACCTCGCGTGCTGAAAATAAGATTACGCAGCCTTTCGAAGCAGCCCGTGTGGATCGAGCACAAACTTCTTTGCTACACCCGAGTCGAAGTCGCGGTAACCCTGAGGCGCTTCGTCAAGAGAGATAACCGTAGAGTTCACAATCTTTGCGATGGGCAGTCGATCATGCAGAATCGCCTGCATCAATGCGCGGTTATATTTGAGAACCGGAGTCTGTCCCGTGGAGAAGCGATGCGACTTCGCCCATCCCAGACCAAACCGCATGCTCAAGGCTCCCTGTTGCGCAGCTTTGTCCTTCGACCCCGGATCTTCAGTCACATAAAGACCGGGAATTCCTATCCCTCCGGCTGCACGGGTAATGGACATCAGGGAATTCAGCACCGTCGCAGGAGCCTCGACTGTATGTTGTGCTCCATGTCCCTTTGCCTCAAAACCTACAGCATCGATGGAGGCATCCACTTCGGGAACCCCAAGCACAGCTTCAATCAACTCCTCTAACTTGTCGCTCTTGCTCAGATCAATGGGTTGAAAGCCCACAGACGCAGCATGTTTCAGGCGATCCGGATTCATATCGCCTACCAGAACAACCGCAGCCCCTAAAATCTGTGCCGATGCCGCCGCCGCCATGCCAACTGGACCCGCACCTGCGACATACACGGTCGACCCCACTCCAACGCCGGCTGTGACTGCGCCGTGGAACCCCGTAGGCAGAATGTCAGAAAGCATTGTCAGATCGCGAATTTTTTCAAGTGCCTGTGCCTTGTCCGGAAACTTGATCAGATTGAAGTCCGCATAAGGAACCATGACATATTCGGCTTGCCCCCCAACCCACCCACCCATGTCTACATAACCATATGCACCGCCGGCTCTGCTGGGATTGACGTTTAGACATACTCCCGTTTGTTCTTCTCTGCAGGTGCGGCATCGTCCACAGGCAACATTGAATGGCACGGTTACCAGATCGCCGACATCAATATATTCAACGTCTTTTCCCTTTTCAATCACTTCACCTGTAATCTCGTGGCCAAGTACCAGCCCTTTGGGAGCGGTCGTTCGACCACGAACCATGTGCTGATCCGATCCGCAGATATTGGTGGAGACAACCTTGAGAATCACAGCATGTTCGATCTTCCTGCCCGCAGGATTTTCAAACTTGGGATCATCGATTGCCTGAACCTCTACATGGTTCGGTCCGAGATATACGACACCGCGATTGCCAGCCATAGCTCTTACTCCTTTTCTCGAAAGCCCGCCTGAGGACAACGCGGCTCTCTCTGCATAAGACGATGGCTTTCTCTCCCCCTTTGCCTGACTTCGGCAATGTATTCCAGAAAAAGCAGTCATCGACGTTTCTAGGAATATCTCTACCAGCTGATCTCGATCGTTTTTTCTAAGTATCCTCCGGTGGCGTTGCCGACGACAATCAGCCAATCTCCCTCACGTCGCGCTCCCGTCACCTGCAGATTGCGAACCGCACCATTGGTCCGTAGGTAAATCCTTGAATCGCGCCCAGCAGGAACATCCAGCCTGATACTCAGGGAGTGCGGCCCATATTCCTGGCGGATAAACTTCAGCTGCTCAGTACTGGCCCCCGGCTGCACACTCTTGGGCTCCAATCCCACCTCCACCTTCGGAAGTGGAATTCGCATGCGATGGCTGGTCGTCTCAGTTGCATCGCACGATGCCTCTGCGAAAAATTCGCGGGAGCTTTGAAGACAGAGCCTAATCGGCTTTTGCGATACCGCCTCAACTTCAAGATTTGCATCGACTCGATGCATCTCGAGATTGAGCCGCGTCGTTCCAAACGGCACATTCTGCAACGAAGCTTCGGACCATTGCGCAGGCAGCTGAGGATCTACCCGCAGCCGTCCCGTCATCGCATCTGCCTCGAGACCGAACAGGCCGCGCACCGCCGGGCTCAACACCATCGCCGAAGACCACAGCTGATGCGAGCTGCTTCTGCCCAGGGGCTGATAGAACTGCCCTGACAGAAGCTCGGTCACCGCACCCGGATCCTGAAGCCAGGTAAGCTGTGCGTTCTGTTCAAGACTGGCAAATCCAGCTTGCGGACGTCTAACGCGATACTCCGCAAGCGAGGCCCAGCCGGTATAAAGCGGCCACACAGAACCGTGATGATAGCTAAGAGGATCATAGGTAGCCTCACCCTCTCCCATCGAACGTGTTCCCCAATCGGTGGAAAAGCGCGGCGATGCCCAGCCGTCAAACATCTCCTCCGCCTGCGGAAGCATCAGCGAGCCGCTCCACCACGCGACCGACGGGAAGATCGTATGCCGCGTATCGAAGGAGTCTCCATCATGGCTGAAGCTATAAAAGCCATCTCGGCTGCGGTATGTAGCAAGATAATCGCGAATCGTCTTCGCATGCTGCGCTGCCGTCGATGCGAGGGTGTCATCTTTCATCCACTTCGCCAGCCTTGCCATCGCCTCCGATGACTGCTGGTCGAGCGCTGCAAGATAGATCTCCTGCTGCGGCATCTTCGGAAGCCACTCTTCTACCCATCCTGTCCCCTGAGAGTTGTCGTAGACGCCATGGGTTGTGTGGGCCCGGGTAAAAGCATAAGCGCGCTTCACGTTGTCCCAATGCGCCCGCAGATATTCGATATCTCCACTGGAGAGAACATAATCGGCCATCTGCATCACAAACAGAGGCGTGGAATCTGCGGCCGCGTAAAGGTACGGAAGATGGATCCAGTCGACAAGTTCCGCCGTCTGCGAATACTCGTGCATCATCTTGCCGTCAGCGCGCTGATGAGCTAACAGGAAGTCCATCGCTTCACGACTCAGCTGAAAATCGCCATAGCTGTTCACGGCATAGAGAGTCCACAATGTGTCGCGTCCGAAAAACCAGCCAAACCCAGGACGCGCCGAATCCCCTGACGTGTACCATCCACCGGCCAGCCCGGATCCAATGGAAGATAGAACCCTTGCCTGCTCAATGGAGACCTCTGCCCACCGCAGCGCCTCGTCCAACCTCGCGTCAGGCGTGTGCGTCGTCAGCCTCGTATCAAAGAAATGATCGAAGAACTCCGCTGTGGATCGATAAAGCGCAGGCACCTCTTGTGCAGCTTCCAGCAAACGTCTCTGAAGTTGATCCACACTCAACTCCGGTTTGCCGTCAACACCGGTAACAGCTGCCAGCAGAGGAAAAAACCTTCCATCATCTCGAGCCGGATCGTAATGGATGTTGAACTCCAGAGGCAGCGTCTGCGCCCGCTCCTGATAAGGGCGAAGTGGGCCGCGCTCACTACCCGGCATCGCGACGGCTCCGAAAAAATTCGGGTTGTCCGTTGCCAGCGTATAGATCCCGCCAGTGTCGACGCTGGTCCAGGATGCGTTTGGTCTTCCGAAGTTGGGAGCCGGCCATTGACGCTCCATCGAAGGCTCGAACTGCAGTGTAACCACAGCCGGGCGAATCGCGTGAATCTCAAACAGGACCACCGCCGTAGCGACGCCCGCATTCGCTGATCGCGGAATAAACATATGCTGCTTCACCGTAATCGCGGCATGGGAATAGGTGATGGTGGTGTGATCCGGTCGCACTTCGATCTGCGAGGCGTGTTTGTTCAGATCGATCGTAGTTTCATAACCCTCCAACCGAGCTGTCAGGCGCGCATTGTGCAGAATCTTCACCGGAAGCAGCCATAGCTCGAAGCTTCCATCCTGCTGGCCAAGAATGGCGCCACGTTGGCCCGTCACGCTGAAGGGACGATTGGCTTGCGCAGCTTGGCGAATAAGCAGTTTGTTGCTGTCCAACGGAAAGCTTGAGACGGGTGCGAACCGCGCCTGTGCCGTGGCAATGCAAGCGGGGGAAAGCAGAAAAGCGCAAAATAGACGCATTCTGTACGAGAAGTGTCGCACGTGTCCTCTTCTTGTCACTCGGGATTCTAGTTGATGATGACTTGCGGAGGTAAGGCAAAACAGGAGCTGCCGTCAGACAGCTCCTGTCAAGGTTCATCTTGCGTCAGAAGGTAATGCGGCCAGCGAATTGCAGCTGACGCATGCTGGAGTTTCCTTCCAGGCTGGTAATGACGCCGCCGCCCACAGTGCAGTCGACGCAGCGTGCATTCGACGCTGTTGGAATATCAAGCGCGGAATGGTTGAAAACATTGAAGGCCTGGAACTGGAACTGGGCCTTCACGCGTTCCGTGATTGGAATATCCTTGATGAGAGCAGCATCTGCGTAATAGTCGCGAGGCCCCACCAGGGAGTTACGGCCGATGTTGCCAATTGTGCCAAAGGCAGGCCGGGCAAACGCACCCGCAGTGTCTCCATGCGCCGTCAGCGGAGCGACCGGCGTGAAGTACTGCCGTGAGTGCGTCACCGGATCAAGCGAGCTCACCTGGGTTGTAAAGCCGCCACCGGCGCTGTCAGGACGGCAATCGCTGCTGACACCTGGTCCACCGAAGTTGTTGTCCAGGTCCTGATCAGCTCCGCACTCCGCATAGGTAGGCGTGAACGGGCGTCCACTCTCCCATGTCGTGCTGCCGCTCAGGGTCCAACCACCAATCGCATAATCAACCATACGGTTGACGTTGCTTGCGAACATGCGATCTCTGCCGAAAGGCAGTGCATACACTCCGCTCATCACAAAAACATGCGTGCGATTTGTGTCGTTGCGTCCGCGGCTAAGCTCCGGATAGTTCGCAAATGCTGCATCGTTGGCATAGTTGATCGCCTTGGACCAGGTGTAGTTCGCATTGAACTGCAGGCCGTTGCTGAAACGCTTATCCAGCTTCGTCTGCAGAGCATGGTAATTGGCATTCGCCGACGGCGCGGCAGACGTCAGACCATTCGAGCAGCAGATGACCGCAGCACCCTGGTAGGTCCCGGCGAACTGATTGAAGTAAGGCCGCCGCGCCGCGCTATTACCAAGCTGGGCAGGCGACGTAGGAAGAAGCGGCGAGTTGAAGTCATACCCGTAGGTCTCACCCGGATAGATGCGTTCTGCGTGATTTCCCACATACGCGATCTCAGCCGTAAAGGTATTCGTGAACTGTTGTTGCAGCGTCAGGTTCCACTGATCCGCCTTCGGCAGCTGAATACGGTCACCACGAAACTGCGGGCTGGAACTGTTGGAAAAGGGAATAATCCCATTGCTGGGAATCGTGGGAGCCGCCGGTTTTGCAGGCAGCGTCGTCAAGGTAGCAAAGTATTGCCCCGTCGTGCTCGTCGAGCCCTGGTCTTCGTTGTTCACAACCGGAAGATTGTGGGTCAGGATCGAACCGAAGAGCGTGCCGAAGAATCCCACGCTGTCATAGACCTGGCCGAAGCCGCCACGGATAACTGTATTGGGATGAACTTGGTAGGCAAAGCCGAACCGGCCGGCAAGGTTCGTATAGTCCATCTTCTGACCGCCATTGGTTCCAGTCCCGCCTGCACCGGCAACTCTGATTCCACCCGCATTGATATCGGCGAAGCCGCCATTTCCCGGGCTATTGACGGTTTCCGGAAAGATGACGTCCCAGCGAAGACCATAGTTCACCTGCAGCTTATTGGTAACGCGCCACGAATCCTGCGCATAGAACGCGCCACGCTTCTGGCGGTTAGAAGCGTCCTGCGAATAGACATCGAATCGCTGGAAGCGAGCCACCTGCCCGAACAGCAGCGATCCGAGCGCATTGCCGCTCGATGCAACCGGATCCAGAGGACCGGCAGCGGTCGAAGCCGATGCAAAGTTCAGCACGCCGGCGCGATCGTTGTCGCTCGCATTGCGCAGGTTCAGAGCGTAGCGAATATCGCCACCGAATTTGATCGAATGATTACCAAGAATCTTGGTCCAGTTATTTGCAAGCTGAAACACCTGCTCGCTCTCCTGAAGCGGGCAATTGCATCCCTGGGTGCCAAAGTTGCTGATCGTATCCGTCATCGTAAAGTTCGGTAAGCCACTGCTGTCCGGCGCGGTATTCAGGTTAGGAATGCCCACACTCTGCGCAGGCGTCTGGCCGGCGGTGAGTTTATTTTCAGAAACGTGGTAGCTCAGAAAACCGAAGCGAAGATCTGTCAGCAGCGACGGACTCACAGCCCAGTCCATGCCCAGGGCCGCACTCTGATTCTGAACCGTAGACCGCCCAGTCGTTCCACCGATGCCGAAGCCCGGCCCGCCTGCCGGGCCGAACGCTGCATCTCCAAATAGACGGAAAAGCGCGTAATCGTAGCGGCCAAAGGCATGGATCTTGCTATTGACCTGGTGGTCGAGTCGCACATCTGCCTGGTCGGCATCGTTGCTGCCATTGCCCGATGCGGCAAAGTTATTCGTAACTGAAGTGCCGTTCGTATTCGGAGCCGGCAGCTGCTTCAACAAGGCGATTGCCTGCGGAGACAGCGCTGCCCGCGGAATCGCATTGCTGGCATATTGCTGTCCCGGAACACCGTTACCAGCCACATGGTTATAGATGGGCTGCGAACCGAGATACTGGCTCAGATCGCAAGCCGCTCCGCTCGTCTGATCGATGCAGGTATTGCGAACCTGCTGGGTCGGAACAGACAACAACTGGCTCGCGCCTAGCCGTTGACGCGTTCCCTGGTAGTCCATAAAGAAAAACGTACGGTCTTTGATGATAGGTCCTGAAAGCGATCCGCCAAATTGGCCGAAGACCTGATTGGGAATAAACTTCCCTGTCACTGGATCAGGTGAGGATTGCGAGAAAGGATTGCGGGCCAACTGTTCGCCGCTATGGCGGAAGAAAAAGGCATCTCCATGAAACTGGTTTCCACCGGACTTCGTCTGCGCGCTGACGATTCCGCCAATCGCGCCTCCAAATTCAGCATCATAGTTCGACGACGTTACCTTTAGTTCTCCCACGGAATCGAGGGTGGGATTGATGACGATAATTCCAAGAACCGGCTCGCGATTATCCGTGCCATCCAAAAGCCAGCCCTGCACGCCATAGCTCGATCCATTCGTCGTGACCGAAGTTGTGCCCTGCGGGTTCTCGGGGCCATTAATGTTAAACGTCGAATGCTGCACCCCTGGCGTCAAAAGCGTAAACTGGGTGAAGTTGCGATTCAGGTTCGGAAGATTTTGAACCGCCCGCTCGTCCAGAATCTGGGCGACATCGGCTCGGTCTGTCTTCAGCGCCGGAATATCATTCGCTGAGACATTTACCGTCTCGCTCGATCCCGCGTCCAACTTCACATCGACTAACTGTGCAACGTCCGCGTGAACAATTACTCCCTTCGATTGGGTCGACGCAAACGAAGGAGCCTCCACTTTCACATCGTAGCTATCGGGAATAAGGTGAGCGACGCTCCACGCTCCGCTCTCGTTCGTTTGCGCGCTTTGCGTGATCCCTTTCGCCGCATTCGTGACTGTAACTGTAGCGCCTTTAACCACTGCCCCCGAAGTATCGGTCACGGTTCCGTACAACGAACCGTAGACCGCTTGTGCATGCATGCCTCGCGAGCCGGCCAGCAGCAGACACACTGCTACTAACCCCAGCCATAAGCGGGCCGCTCTTTTTTGATTCAACATCTGGTCCTCCTGATTGGTGAGGCAAATACAAATTGCCTGTCGAAGAGATGAGCATCTTTACGCAACAGTCACAAACATTCGGCGTCTAAGTACATGAATGTCACCGTATTCACGGTGCGCACCCCGTTTGACGGGTGAAATTTGAGCGTGAAATACTGATGAATATTGTGAGTGGAACTGTCGTCAGCCATTCATTCATTGGAGGAACGATGAATGATCCGCGTTGGGCCTTAGCTCAACGTGTCATAGCAAGTCCTCACCTCAGCTCTTCTCCCAAACTGGTTGAGTTCTTCCTCTATGTAGTCGACTGCAGTTTGCGCGAAGCTCCCGAAGAAGCCACCGAGCAGCAGATCGGCGTTCACGTCTTTCATCGCATACCTGGATACAACTCCAGTGACGACAGCATCGTGCGTTCTCAGGCGCGGCTCCTCCGTCTAAAGCTGGCCGCTTATTTCGCGAACGAGGGAAACAGTGAAGAGCTCCTCGTCGAGATCCCCAAAGGCCACTACCTCCCCGTCTTTCGTCCCGCGAATCACGCCGCATCTGCCCCGCCTCGTGCAGGATCCCTTTCACTCGAGATTGCGGAGACGTTACCCGAAACAGCAGCCGAGCCGCCTTCATCCAGCCGCAGGTTCCTTTGGAAAGGGATCGCCGGTGCTTTGCTCTGCCTCCTCATCGGCGGCTTGAGCGGTCTTCTGCTGGAGCGCCGTCTTTCAGCCGTGCCCCGGTCTGATGTCGATACCTTCTGGAAGCCTTTCTTCGTGGGCGACTCGCCCCTGATCATCTACAGCAACCCCCTCTTCAAAGGCACACCGTATACGGGACTCAAGCTGGTTCCTAACGCGGACATGGCGGACTCACCGGAGTATCCTGGAACTCCAGATGAGACCTACACCGGGACCGGCGAGGCCACCGCCATCCACGAGCTGACCCGGGTATTCGATACCCACCATGCCGACTTCACCCTGAAACGCAGCCGCCTGGTGACCTGGGACGAAGCCAAACTACGCAACCTTGTCTTCGTCGGAGCCCCCAGCCAGAACGGCGCCCTGCAGGACCTTTCCACCACATCCGACTTCGCGATTGAACTGGATGGCAACGACAAGGGTTACATCCTTAACCGTCACCCGCATTCTGGCGAGCCTCAAAGGTTTGTCCCTGCTTCGCCCAATGACGAGTACGCCATCATCGCATCGATTCCCGGAATTGAATCTAACCGCCGCATCGCAATCTTCACCGGGCTCACCACCAACGGTACTCAGGCAGCCGTCGAATTCGCCTGCACCCCCGAGAACGTGCGCCAGATCACCGATCGCGTTGGGAAAACCAGTGGCGTTATCAAGCCGTTCGAAGCTGTTTTGCACATCAAGCTGAGCGGCGGGGTTCCCCTCCAGTCCGCTCTCGAAACCGTTCATTCTCGCTGAAATCTCAACCCGTTAATCGCCCAGGAAGAACTCTCGGATACCTCTATGTCGGTAGCTGCTTTACACTAACAAAGCATCCCTGTAACTTTGAGCATCCAGACAGAAAGGGGGAGCCTCATGGACGACACCACACAACGCTGTATCGCAATCATCGCCAAGGCCAAGAACATCCCCACTGACACCATCACCCCCGATACCACCTTCGAAGAACTTAATATTGACTCCCTCGATAAGATCAATATCTCCTTCGAGGTCGAAGAGGCCTTCGATATCGCCATTCCGGACGAATCTCTCGGCTCTCTCAAGACAGTTGGCGACGTCGTTCGCGGTGTCGACCAACTCGTAGCCGCTAAGAAAACTCCGCCGGCCACAGCCGCTACGCCGTAACGCACAGGGAGCCCTCTTTTTTCGTGAACCGTGTCGTCATCACAGGACTTGGCTGCATCACTCCCATCGGTTCCTCCGTCTCCGCCTTCCGCGAGGCCCTCTTCTCGGGAACAACCGGGATCGCGCCTATCGCCGCTGTCCCCGACACGCCTGACGGAGATCCCGGTGTTCGCTACACCCAGGCGGCGCAGGTCTCCGACTTCGATCCTGCCCAGCACCTCGACTCCGGCATCATCACCGCGACCAATCGCAACACGCACTTCGCCATCGTGGCCGCACGCCAGGCCGCGCAACAGGCAGAGCTGATGAAGCACCACGCCCCCGGCGACATCGCCATCATGATGGGCTGCGCCTGCGGAGGCCGCTCCTCAGAAGAACACGAAGTCAAAGGGCTCTATACCCGCAACGCCCGAGCGCATCCACTCACCATCGTTCGCACCATGTCGTCGGCCGGTGCCAGCAACATCTCCATCGATCTCAAAATTACCGGCCCCACGCTCGACATCTCCACCGCCTGTGCCTCCGCGACCCATGCCATCGGTCTTGCGTTCCATATGGTCCGGTCCGGTATGTCCACCGCAGCCATTGCGGGTGGACACGAGGCGCCCCTCAGCTGGGGCTTCTACCGCGCCTGGGACTCCATGCGCGTCGTCTCCCCGACCCGTTGCCGCCCCTTCGCAGCTGACCGCGATGGCATGACTCTCGGCGAAGGAGCCGCCATGCTGGTCCTCGAAACGCTCGAATCCGCCCTGGCCCGCAATGCGCCCATCTTCGGCGAGATCGTCGGCTTTGGCATGTCCGCCGACGCGAACCACATCACCCAGCCTCAGGCCGAAGGCGCCGCCGCCGCCATGCGCAAGGCATTGGCCGATGCAAGCGCCTCGCCCGAAGACGTCGGCTACATCAACGCGCACGGAACCGGAACCCAGGCCAACGACGCCACCGAAGCCAAAGCCATTCACCAGGTCTTCGGAGCCCGCGCCGCCCACATCCCCATAAGCGCCACCAAAGCGCTGCATGGACACTCCATCGGGGCCAGCGGTGCGCTCGAGGCTCTCGCCACCCTACTTGCCCTCAAGGAAGGACGCCTTCCTCAAACCGCCGGCGTCACCAATCCAGATACTTCGCTGAACGTCGATGTCATCATCAACGAACCCCGGCCAGCCGGCCCGACGCTCGCTCTCTCCAACTCACTCGCCTTCGGTGGTCTCAACGCCGTCATCGCTCTGCGCACCTGGCAGTAGAACGGCTAGCTTCCTTCCAGCGACACTTTCCTTCAGTGAGCCAGTCCAGAAGCGACCGCCAATCCAGGCACAAGGTAACGCCGTAACCGCCAGCAACACCGAATACCAGTGCGGCCCAAGGTCCGTGTTCCACGTAGTGACGGCTCCCACAATACAAAGAACCAGTCCAATCGCCCCTCCGACCAATGCGTGCAGCATTGGTCGGCTGGGTGCGAGCCTGGCAATCACATAACAGCCCAGTACACTGAAGAGGAGCCGATAAGCGGTAGCGAGCACAAACAATCCATCGGACATCGGCCTGCCCCATGGCGGATATACGCCTGTTACATGCAATACCTCATCAACGCCAAGACTGAGCACTGCGCCGACCACAATCCCCACAACCACGGCGACGACACTGCCGCCCCAGCGCCGCGATGTTCCGGCCTCGCTCATCTCTCTTCCTCCTCGCGTCGGATACGAAGCAGTTCCGGCATGAGCGCCAGGCTTACGCCGGAACACTCTCGTCTACGCGAAGCTCGTCTCCAGCAGCTTCTCCAGCCGGTCGTAGCTCGCCGCCACGCCCGTATCCATCGGCGACTGGAGCACACCATCCCGGGCTTCTTTTGAGTCATACCGGACCGTCGTCTCCGCCGTCGTCACTCCCTTTTCCTCGACCAGGATCGTCGTTGTCACGGCGCCACCGGGATACCACGACTGGTCAAACTTCTCCGTCGCCACCAGGCGCTCCTCAGGAACGATCTCGCGGTAAACGCCTCCCATGCCCATCTGACTTCCATTCTCATGGGTCCACTCGTAGCGATACGATCCTCCGACCTTCAGGTCGATCTCGCACACCGTCATCGTCCATCCAACCGGGCCGGCCAACCATCGCTTCAACAATTCGGGCTTCGTCCAGGCGTCGTACACCAACTTGCGTGGCGCGTTGAAATTACGGGTCATAACGATCTCGCGATCGCCCGTCGCAGCAAGCTTCAGTTTTCCTGTCTCTCTCGTCAGCATTCTGTCCTCCTCGGAATATTTTGGTTGGGGCCTGGATTAGGCAGTTGGAACAAGAATCTCGGTCATCAATTTGTCTTCTGGTGTCGTCCTTGGGTCGTTCATGTAGTTCTCGATGGCGAAGTCATCACGCAAATGCATCTGCTTTTCGGAAACGATCGACCACACGCGGCCAGAGGCTTCCGGCAAATTGGAATAGGGGCCGGTCAGAACGAAGCGGCTGTACTTTCCGCCCCCGAATTGCAGGTATTGAACATCGGGCGGCAGCTGTTGCGGCGCGGCTGCAAGCAGAAAGCCGGCGCGATAGATCTTCGGCCCGATCCTGTAGAGAGCCATGGCTCCGTTGATCCGATTGTGCTTTGAGATGGCAGGCTCAAGTTGATGCAGGTCTTGCCAGGCTTGGCCCGCAGTGTTGGAGAACGGCCCGACTCTTTCGAGAAACGCGTAATGGGTTTCGGGTTGGGTGACGATCTCAGGTTCTGTTGTGAGGTTCATGTCATCTCCTTTTTGCGCTTCGTCTCAGTTCCCTTTATGATTTTTTCTCTTCTGTCGTGTGTTCACACTTCTCGTTCGTCCCTCTTCAGCCTTCATCTCTTCCAGCAGGGCATCCAGGCGTTGAAAGTTCTGCTCCCAGCACTCCCGATAGCGCTCCAGCCATTCGTTTGCCTCCTCAAGCGCTCGCGCCTCCAGCCTGCACGGCCTCCGCTGCGCATCCCGCCCGCGCGAGATCAACCCCGCCCTCTCCAGCACCTTCAAGTGCTTTGAAATCGCGGGCTGGCTCATCGCATACGGCTCTGCCAGCTCAATCACCGTAGCCTCTCCCTGAATCAGTCGCGCCAGGATCGATCTCCGCGTTGAATCCGCAAGCGCCGCGAAGATCGCGTCCAGATGTTCTGCCCGTCCATTCGCAGCTGCTATTCCATAACTCATAAGTTTTATAACCTATCGGTTATATACACAGGACAGCCAGGCTTCGTCAAGGGTTCAATTAAAAATTCATCGGGCCTACACGCCCCTCTTTGTAGACCACCGCCCTCCCGGTATAGGGTGGGAAGATGAAGGCGTTGAAGAGTCTATCTATTATTGTCCCGGCCCTCCTGCTCGTCGCCGCTCTCATCGGTCTCTTTCTTACCCGGGGTTCCATGGCCAACCTGCCCTTCCTCAGGGGTAAGGGACTTTCCAGAAATACCGCGGGCAGCCTTGTCGATCAACGTCCCTGGCAGACCATCGAGGCGCTCTCCCCTCTCGCTGTCTCCTCCGAAGAAAAGCGCCTCGCCCGGGAAGCCGAGCGGCTCGCCGATCACGAAGTCGACCAGGCTTTCGCCCACGCTCTCCGCCAGGCCACGCTCAATACCCGTACGTTGACTGGCAAGGCGCTGGAGGTTCAGCAGAAGGTCAGTGCGCTGCAGGTAGTCATCAAGGAAGATCAAGCCAAGGTCGACAGCCTCACCGCCGCACTGAAGAACCCCACTGTCCCTGGCACGGCCGCTCCCACCAGTGATGACCTCGACATCGCCAAGGCGCAGTTGCAGCTCGACAGCGACAATCTGGACGATGCCAACGAAGAGCTCGCTCGTCTCAGTGGAGACCATCGCGACGAGATTCAGCGCGAGCTCGCCACTCGCCAGGCCGCGATGAAGAAGCGCGACGAGCAGGCCGATGCCGCCGGTCCTTCAGCCGTACAGACCGCGAAGGGTTACCGCACTCTCGCAGGCCGCATCTCTGCCTGGTTTGACCAGCGCAGCCGCACAGATTCCATCGCCCAGGCTCAGGCGCAGGCCAATGCCGATGCAGCATCCTTGGCCGCTCAACAGGCCGAGATTGAAGCGAAGCTGAACGCCGCAAATTCTCCCAACGGCCAGAACGCCGGTGCCATGTCCCGCGTCGCGCGCCTCGCGCAGATGCACTCCCTCTCGCAGATCCGCTCCATTCTCGATGATCGCGTGCAAACCCAGAAGGAGCTCTCCGCCGTCTACGGACGATGGGTAGATCAGGTCGGACGCCAGCATCAGATCGTTGTCCATCTCATCCTTCAATCCGTCGCGGCGATCGCCTTCCTCCTCCTCTGCTCCGCCGTGATCACCGTCCTCGTCGGCAAGCTTCTCGACCGGCTGAAGATCGACCGCCGCACCCTGCTTACGCTACGCACCATCGCTGTCCTGGCCATCCAGTTCGTTACATTGCTTCTCGTTATCCTCATCATCTTCGGGGTCCCCAGCCAGATGCCGACCATCCTCGGCCTCGTCACCGCCGGCCTCACCGTTGTCTTCCAGGACTTCATCCTCGCCTTCTTCGGCTGGTTCGTCCTCATGGGCAAGAACGGTATTCGCGTGGGCGACTGGGTCGAGATCAATGGCGTAGGCGGCGAAGTCCTCGAGGTTGGCCTCTTCCGTACCTCGCTGCTCGAAACCGGCAACTGGACCGACAATGGCCATCCCACCGGCCGCCGCATCAACTTCATCAACAGCTTCGCCATCCGCGGGCAGTACTTCAACTTCTCGACCTCTGGCCAATGGCTCTGGGATGAAATTCACGTCAACATCCCCCCCAGTGAGCACAGCTATAAGGTCATCGAAGCCATCCGCACCGCTGTTCGGCTGGAGACCGAGAAGACCACCAAGCTTGCAATCTACGAGTGGCAGCGAGCCACCGGGTCCCATGACCTCAGCCACTTCAGCGCCGAGCCTTCCGTCGATCTTCGCCCGGCCTCATCCGGCATCGATCTCATCGTCCGCTACATCACCCGCGCCGGGGACCGCTTCAACGTACGCAACCGCCTTTACCAGACCGTCATCGACCTGATGCGCAAAGACGACGAAGCAGCCGCATCTGAATCCGGAGAAAAAGCGTCGTGATAAATCCCAGGGAGGTCTGGACGCAAGATACGTCATTCTGAGCGGAGCGAAGTGGATTCGAGGAATCCCTGTATTTCGTCTTTGCCTTTGCTCTCTAACCGCACGGAGGGAAGCACCTTGAACCTGCTCGTCATCAACAGCGGATCGTCCTCCATCAAGTTCTCCATCTTCGCCGCCGACGGCGAATCCCCTCACTCTCTGTATGAGGGCGAAGCCCTAGCAATCGGTTCCGGTCACGCCACCTTCAGCTTTCATCCCAGCGGCAAAAAATCTACTCCGTCCAGCATCCAGGCCAACGACTCCGTCGAAGCCATCGGGAAGGTCGTCGAGGCCGTCACCCAATCCGACATTCCATCCATCCATGCCGTCGGCTACCGCGTCGTGCATCCCGGCCCGAAACTAGATCGCCACGTCCGCATCGACGATTCCATACTGCACGACCTCGACGAAGCCGCCCTCTTCGCCCCGCTCCACGATCCCTCGGCCGTCAAAATCATCCGCGAAACCATGGCGTGCTTCCCCCGCATCCCGCACTTCGCCTGCTTCGACACCATCTTTCACCAGACCATGCCCGAGGTCGCCACCGCCTATCCCATTCCCTCTGAATACCGGAAGCAGGGCGTCCGGCGTTATGGCGCCCATGGCCTCAGCTGTGAATCCATCGTTGAGCAGATGCGCCGATCCGGCGCATCCATCCCAAAACGTATGGCCATCGCCCATCTCGGCAGTGGCTGCAGCGTCACCGCCCTCATGGAGGGCCGCTCCATCGATACCAGCATGGGCCTCACCCCCACCGGGGGGGTCGTCATGGGAACCCGCCCCGGCGACCTCGACCCCGGCCTCGTCCTTTATCTTCTGCGCCAGATGCAGGGAGATCGCGACCAGGCCCTCCGCGCAGTCGAACAGCTCCTCAATCACGACTCCGGAATCGCCGCACTCTCCGGCCTCCCCAACGACATGCAATCCACCCGCAAGGCCGCCGCGGAAGGCAATGCGCAGGCACAGCTCGCCATCGCCGTCTTCACCCGTAGCGTTCGCAAGGCCATCGGAAGCTTCAGTTGGCTCCTGGAAGGTCTGGACGCCATTGTCTTTACAGGCGGCATCGGGGAGCATGACTCCCAATCCCGCGTGGAGATCCTCGACCGACTCCACCCGCTGGGCATCCACATCGATCCTGAGTTAAATGTCGCTGAAAAGAAAGATGTGGGAAATCCCGTTCAGAAAATCTCGGCATCTCAATCGAAAACAGAAGTTCTGCTCATTCCGGCCAAAGAAGACTGGATGATCGCCATACATGTCCAGCGCATGCTCGGCGCAAACTGAACGCCTGCACCACTTCTGCCTGACGGGTCATTGAAGTTGAGTCCTTTTTTACCTCACTCGAAGGAGATCGCACATGCCGGCAACGCGTCCCGAAAAAACCAGGAAACCAGGAGCAGGCCCCCTCAGCAGCGACGAACTCCGCAAGATGGACGCCTACTGGCGCGCCTGCAACTATCTTTCCGTCGGCATGCTCTACCTTCAGGAAAATCCCCTCCTGCGCCAGCCTCTCAAGCCCGAGCACATTAAAAACCGCCTGCTCGGCCACTGGGGATCCGACCCCGGCCAAAGCTTCACCTGGGTTCATCTCAACCGGCTCATCAAAAAGTACGACCTCGACCTGATCTTTCTCTCAGGTCCCGGCCACGGCGCGCCCGCCACCCTCTCCAACTCTTACCTCGAGGGCGTCTACTCCGAGGTCTATCCCGACAAGAGCGAAGACGAAGCCGGGATGCAGAAATTCTTCAAGCAGTTCTCCTTTCCCGGCGGAATTGGCAGCCACTGCACCCCTGAAACTCCCGGCTCCATCCACGAAGGCGGTGAGCTCGGATACAGCCTCTCTCACGGCTTCGGCGCCGCCTTCGACAATCCCGAGCTCATCGTCACCGTGGTCGTCGGCGACGGCGAGGCCGAGACCGGCCCCTTGGCCACCAGCTGGCACGCTAACAAGTTCCTCGACCCCGTCCGCGACGGAGCCGTTCTTCCCGTCCTGCACCTCAACGGCTACAAGATCGCCAACCCCACCATCCTCGCCCGCATCTCCCACGAAGAGCTCGACGCCCTCTTCCGCGGCTACGGCTGGACCCCCTACTTCGTCGAAGGTGACGATCCCGAGCTCATGCACCAGCTCATGGCCGAGGTCACCGACATCCAGTCCAAAGCCCGCAGCAGCAAATCCAAATCACCCGAACGCCCCCGCTGGCCCATGATCGTCCTCCGCACCCCCAAGGGCTGGACCGGCCCCAAAGAAGTCGACGGCCACAAGGTCGAAGGCTTCTGGCGCGCACATCAGATTCCCATCCTCGACCCCAAAACCAGCCCCAAACATCTCAAGCAGGTCGAGGCCTGGATGAAGAGCTACAAGCCTGAAGAGCTCTTCGACAAAAAGGGCCGCCTCATCGAAGAGCTTCGCGGGCTCGCCCCCAAAGGCACGCGCCGCATCACCGGAAATCCCCATGCCAACGGCGGCCTTCTGCGCAAGCCGCTTGAGATGCCCGACTTCCGCAAATACGCCATCGACGTCAAAAAGCCCGGCCAGCTCGAGGTCTCTTCCACCTACACCCTCGGAACCTTTCTCCGCGACGTCATGCGTCAGAACATGACCAGCTTCCGCGTCTTCGGCCCCGACGAGACTGCCTCCAACCGCCTGCAAGTCGTCTACGAAGCCAGCCCTAAAACCTGGATGGCCGAGATCCTCCCCGAGGACGCCGACGGAACCGACATCGCCCCCGATGGCCGTGTCATGGAGATGCTCTCCGAGCACACCCTCGAAGGCTGGTTCGAAGGCTACGTCCTCACCGGACGCCACGGCTTCCTCTCCAGCTACGAGGCCTTCGTCCACATCATCGACTCCATGTTCAACCAGCACGCCAAATGGCTCGAAAAGAGCAAGCTCGAGCTCCGCTGGCGCGCCCCCATATCCTCCATCAATCTCCTTATCACCTCGCTCGTCTGGCGGCAGGACCACAACGGCTTCACCCACCAGGACCCCGGCTTCATCGACGTCGTCTCCAACAAGAGTCCGCACGTCACCCGTATCTACCTTCCGCCCGACGCCAATTGCCTTCTCTCCGTCGCCGACCACTGCCTGCGCAGCGAAAACTACGTCAACGTCATCGTCGCCGATAAGGCTCCTCACCTGCAGTACCTCAACATGGACGAGGCCATCAAGCACTGCACCAAAGGCATCGGCATATGGGACTTCGCCTCCACCGACGCCGGCTCCGAGCCCGACGTCGTCATCGCCTGCGCCGGAGACATCCCCACCGCCGAAGCCCTCGCCGCAACCGCCATCCTCCGCGAACACTGCACCGGCCTCAAGATTCGTTTCGTCAATGTCGTCGACCTCTTCCGCCTCATGCCAGATACCGAGCATCCCCACGGCCTCCCCGAGCGCGAGTTCAACTCCCTCTTCACCCTCGACAAGCCCGTCATCTTCAACTTCCACGCCTACGCCTCGCTCATCCACAAATTCACCTACAAGCGGAGGAATCACAGCAACATCCACGTGCGCGGCTACAAGGAGCAGGGCAACATCAACACGCCGTTGGAACTCGCCATTCTCAATCAGATCGACCGCTTCGACATCGCTATCGACGTCATCGACCGTGTCCCCGCACTGCAGTCTTCCGCCGCGCACCTCAAGGAGTGGCTCAAAGACCAGATCATCGAGAGCGTCAACTACGCCCACGAAAACGGAATCGATCGCAAGGAGATCACCGACTGGAAATGGCCCTTCTAACCTTCGCCATCAGCGAAAGAATCACCTGAATTTCTCCGGACCTCTGCAATGTCATCCTTGCAGAGGTCTCTTTCTTGTGCCATCCGTTCACACCCTGCGAAATTTGTCGCTCATCATTGCCGGAAGCGTTGCGTCATGCTACCTTCGCATATAGGACTAATTTAGTCCTGTATTGCCTTCAGAGATCAAATCATGCGGAGTTTTTGGCGAAGCGCCGCGCGATTTGAAGAGATCGACAGAGGATTCCGGCCACACCCCCGGTGTGTGCCGTGTCCTCACACCGGGGAGACGACCATGACCTCTCAATAATTTTTGCTCGAGATCACTGCCTGCCCTGCTCCAGCTTCGGGCATGAGGCAACACGTTCCTTTCCTTGCACTCCCAGGCAGGAAGCAGCGCCACGCACGACTCAGCGTGCGACTCGCAGGCTGTCACCCTGAACATTTCAAAAAATATTGGAAGGCTCTTTATGCACTCAAGGTCTCTGGTCAAATCCTCTACAGATGTTCTCCGCATCAGCTTCTTCATCTGTCTTCTGTCTGCAATGACAAGCGGCTACGTTTGGGCAGACGGAGAGAAGATCACGCATACCCCGGATGATTCATCGATGGCAGAGAGCGCGGCCGTTCCCTGCACTAATGCCGCCAACGGCACTCTCCGCAAGCTCACGGGAGTCGTTACCGACCAGACCGGAGCCCGCATTCCTTACGCGCAACTCACGCTCGCATGCGGAGACTTTCACGCAAAGACCACAACCGATGCCAATGGTGCCTATTCGTTTGCAATTCCCGCAGGCGCCTATCAGCTGCTCATAGAAGCCATGAACTTTAGCAACGTCGTTCAGGAGATCACGGTTGCGGATGCGGATTCCCCCACCGAGCTGAACCCGGTGCTTCAACTTGGTCAGATCCGAAGCGCCGTAACTGTCTCAGCAGGAAATGAGTACGCTACAACCGAGACTCTCAGCGGCACCAAGACCGAGCTTTCGCTCAATGAAGTTCCGCAGGCCATCAGCGTAGTCAATCGCCAAATCATGGATGCCCAGGACGTCGTAAAGCTTGACGATGCGCTCAAAAACGTCGCCGGTGTCATGCCTGGCGGCTACTACGATGGTTGGGATTACTACCGTATCCGCGGCTTCGACGCTTCGTTCAACACCTACATCGACGGCCTGCGTGGCGGCAACGGCATGATGGAAGAGACCTGGGGACTCGAGTCCGTGGAGGTGCTCAAGGGCCCATCGTCTGCGCTCTATGGACAGAGCGTCCTCGGCGGACTAGTGAACATCGTGACCCGCAAGCCCGTGCCAGACCGCTTCACCCACGTGCAGCTCACGGCGGGCTCCTTCAACTTTCTGGATCCGGCCATCGATGTCAGTGGCTCGCTGAACTCCTCGCACACCGTCTACGGACGCCTCGCTGCGCTCTATCACTCCGCGGACTCGTATGTGAACTACGCCTACCGGCACCGCTACTACTTCGCACCGTCAATCACCTGGCGGCCCGCGCCAACGACCTCGCTGACTTTGATCGGCCGCATTCAGCGTGACAACGGTCGCAATGGTATGCCGTTGCCTGCTCTTGGCACAGCTCTTCCCAACATCAACGGACCCCTCTCCATCCACACATACAACGGCGAGCTGGATGCTAACGCCAACAAGCTTGCCCAGGCGAATCAGCAGTTCGGCTTCCAGTTCCGGCACAGCGTCAACGAGCATTTCGCTCTGCGGCAGAACGCTCGCTTTGCCTGGTACCAGCAGGACTGGAACCGCATCTACTACCCATCTTTTCTGGGTGATGACCAGCGCACACTCTATCGCTATCCGCTGAGCTGGCATGGACCATGGCAGAACCATGAGGTAGACACCAGCATGGAGGGCCGCGCCAGCTTCTGGAACATGGAGCACAGTGCTCTGCTTGGCGTCGATTTCTATCGCAACCCCAACACCGCGCGCGGCTACTCCATCGACTTCGCCGATCCGTCGCAGTATGAACCGATCGATCTCTACAATTCGGTATACGGCGCCAACCCAATTCGCCCTCTCGCGCTCTACACCAGCAGCGATACCGTAACCCAGTACACCGGCATCTACCTGCAGGACCACGTTCGACTGCCAAAGCAGCTCACGGTCACCGCAGGCGGCCGCCTCGACTTCGCCAAGAACGAGAGCAAAGGCTCGCCAAACCAGAACGCCACTGGCCTTACTCCTCGCATCGGCGTTACCTGGCAGGCCATCCCGTCGACGACTATCTATGCCAGCTTCAGCAAATCGTTCATGCCGCAGTCAGGCTTCGTCTTTGATGGCTCGGTTACCGGCAGCTTCATCGCTCCCGAGCGAGGCCAGCAGTGGGAAGGCGGCATAAAGAGCGCGGCATGGGGAAGCCGTGTCGTGACGACACTTGCCATTTTCCAGCTCGATCGCCGAAACGTGGCCACGACCGACCCCGGTCATCCGAACTTCTACCTCGTAACCGGGCAGCAGCGCAGCCGCGGCGCGGAGCTTGAAGCCACGCTGCACCCGCTCGCAGGCTGGAACCTGACCACCGCCTATTCCTACATCAACGCCGAGGTGACGCACGATACCTCGCTCCCGGCAGGAACGCCGACGCTGAACGCGCCCAAGAACCTCTTCAACATCTGGACGACCTATGAGATCCCGCGAGGAGTTGCGCGCGGCCTGGGCTTCGGTATCGGTGGACGCCACTACACCGATCAGTCGGGCGATCTGGCCAACAGTTTCCAGCTGCCCGGCTACGGCGTAGTCGATGCTTCGGCCACCTACCGCCGCGGTCGTGCCCAATGGCAGCTCAACGCGAATAACCTCGGCAACAAGCGTTACTGGGCAGGCTCCTACAGCGACGTCTACGTGAAACCGGGCGAGCCGCGTGTCATTCGCGGTACTGTCTCATGGAACTTCTAAACCTGGGATGTCCGGTTCACTGAGAATGGGGTGATCTCCTCGTCGGGATCACTCCGCTCCTCTGCTGAGTCGTAAAGATCTACGAATCGTCTTACCCGCCGCGACCGCTTCGTGGCGACTAGATACCCCTAAGCCCCGCCCCGCTCCAGCTCCCGCGTCTTCACCACAATCAGGTACTCATAAAACGACTGCAGCGCCATCCAGAATCGCCAAGCGGTAAAACATCATGTAGGCCCACTTGATCAGCGGCCGCCCCGGCATCCTGTAAAACAGAGCCTTCTGGTGCAGCCTGCGCGTATGGAAGTCCGGATCGCGTAATGCGCTGATCCACGATGGCTGCCGCAGTCCCTGCTGCTTGTAGATCAGTTCCGCTTCCATCGTCGAATACAGATTGTGCTTCGTCACCCAGTGCCCGATTCCTTTCGAGAAGGGATAGTGATCCAGCGGATAACCCAGCTCCGCCACTCGCCCTTCTACCTCCAGCACTTCATTGATCGCCCGCGTAAATTGCGCCTTCTCTGGCCTCACCAGCCGGATGTAAAACGGAGAGATCTGCGCATGCTTCAGCCAGGTCCCGAACAGGAAGTCCCGCCGCCGCATCCGAAATCCCGACACATCATTCCCCGCAGCTACGACAACCTGCTGCATCTCCCGCGAGAGCTCCGGGGTCGGCCGTTCGTCCGCATCCAGCAGAAACACCCAGGGATACTTGAACTTCAATTGCGCCAGCGCGGCATTCTTATGCGCCGCATAGTTATCGAAGACCCGCTGCGTCACCGTCGCCCCCGCAGCCTTCGCAATCGCCACCGTCTCGTCCGTCGAATACGAATCAAAGACATGCACATCATCCGACCACGCCACCGACTGCAGGCACTCCGGCAGGTCGCGCTGCTCATTTTTAGTAAGAATGAGAACCGAGATCATGAGTCTTTATTAGACCATCCTTCCGTCCACCAGACCTACCTGCGTCCGTCGCCCAAAAGTCTCATGTCCCTTAGGGTTTGCGCTTACCTCTCTCAACTGCCTATAATCTCCACCCTCTCCAGAAAACGGGCCGCGAACCGGGCTTCGATGTGGGCTCCGTATCGCGATGGACAGTGAGCCATTGGTGTGCGGCATTCCTAAGAAACCTGAGGTCAACCTTTATGTCTCAACGAGAGCATTCCGCTCCATGCGGCGTAGATCGTCGCGGCTTCCTTCTTCAGCTCGTTGTCTTTTTGCTCGCAATCTGCGGCTCCGCAACAGCCGCTCCCACCGTGCCTGTCCTCTTCGTCCCCGGATACGCCGCCTCCTCTCCGCATCAGGGAACGACCCTCCAGTATGTCTTCAACCGCGGAGCCAACCCGCAGACCCTCGACCTCTCCCCTTCTTATTCTCCCTTCGTTCGCAGCCTCACCAACGCCGGGTACATCGAAGGCAAAACCTTCTTCGGCGCCGTCTACGATTGGCGCGTGCCCATGGCGCCCAACGATGGCGTTTACGATGGCAACCTCAATCTGGTCACGCCGCAATTCATCACCAGCGGCAACTACTCCTACGCCATTAACTATCTCGGCTACTGGCTCATGCAGGCCGCAGAGGCGAACCCCGGTCTGCAGTATGTCGACGTCGTCACCCACAGCACCGGTGGACCTCTCATCCGTTCCTACATTCAGTTCCGGCTTACGGCGCCACCTATACCAATAAGCTAGGACAGAAACGGCAGCTGCCCAGAATTCGCTTTCTCATCCTTGGCGCATGCATTCACTTCGGAACGGTCCATTCCTTTCGCCCCTGGGGCGAAGACTTCCAGGATGTTCTCGGAGGTTTCATTCCTACCACGGAGATCGAAGGCCGCATCACCGCTACCGCATTCGCCTTCGTCAGCTCCGGTGGAACCATCAACGGCCCCGATCGAAACATCACTCTCAAAGACATCCTCAAAAAAGACAAGAACGGAAGACTTCGCCCCGATCCAGTCGCCTTCTTCCGCCTTTACACCACCATGCGGCAAAGTCTCATGCCCATTACCGATTTCCTCACACCACCGGGATCGAACACTCCCCAGAACGTCGATGACGACCCCTCCGTCCGCAGCGACGTTCTCCTTGACCTCAACGCCACCTCATCGCCCGGCAACAATCCCTGGGCACAGCTCATAGGGAACCCCGGCATTCCCGGCACGCCCAACATCGACGGCGGCGTCATCAACACCTTCTCCATCGGAGCCCGCCAAAAAGGCAGCGACCTCGACTTTCTTGAGGCCGGTCTCGTCAATCGAAACAACTACATCTGCAGCCCGACTGGCATCACGCAACTCAGTAACAATCGAGGCAAATACCTTCCTCTGCTCAATCTCCTGGACCCCAATCCCCAAACCAACTACGTCTCGCAATCGCTCTTCCCTCGAATCGGCGATACCGAGATCAATCAACCCTGGGCAGGCGACGGAAACGGCTACTTCACTTCCTATGAGGGCTATGTCTATGGCGATCCGCACATCACGCGCGTGCAGTGGGGGAACGGGCCCTATCCCTCCCGTCCTCCCGGCAAAGGCACCTGCACCAACCCCGTCAGCCTTCCCATTCCCGCCAGCCTCCCCTGGAACCACGTGACCAACTATCCCGTCTGGCATGACGTCCTCTTCTACAACCCTGACGTACGCAAGTACATCGTCACTCTTCTCACCGGCAATGTTCCTCCACCTGAACAGGTCATCACTGCACGAGAACTCCTTGGCCTGCTCGGTTTTCTTAACGGACTGTAGATCAGCCTTTGCGGGAAGGTTCATACGCTTCCATGCACCTTCCCCGGTCCCCCTTCCACAAAAGTCATAGAGCTTCTTAGCAAAAATCTGCACTCTCCATCTACACTCAACGCATGTGTGGAATTGTCGGTTACATCGGCCCCCAACCCGTCGTGCCTGTCATCCTTGAAGGCTTGCGTCGTCTCGAATATCGCGGTTATGACTCTGCCGGCATCGCCGTCGCCGGAAACTCTGCCGGACTAGAGCTTCGCCGCGCCCCCGGCAAGCTCCGCAACCTTGAAACGGTCATCGCCGACAATCCCCTCCACGGCACCTTCGGCATCGGCCACACCCGCTGGGCCACCCACGGTCGCCCCACCGAAGAGAACGCCCACCCCCACCGCGACTGCACCGGCTCCCTCGTCGTCGTCCACAACGGCATCGTCGAAAACTACCTCGCCCTCAAAAAAGAGCTCACCGACCAGGGCCACAAGTTCGTCACCGAGACCGACACCGAGATCATCGCCCACCTCATCGAGCAGGAAATCACCAACGCAGCCTCCGGCGGAAGCAGTCAGGCCAACGGCTCGGCATCCGGACCGCTGCCACTCGAAGAGGCTGTAAGAAGAGCCATCCGCCGCCTCACCGGAGCCTTCGCCATCGGCGTCATGTCCGCCAACGACCCCGATAAGCTCGTCGCCGCCCGCATGGGTCCACCCGCCGTCATCGGCATCGGCGAAGGCGAGTTCTTCCTCGCCTCCGACGTCCCCGGAATCCTCCACCACACCCGCAACATCCACTTCCTCGCCGACGGCGAGCTCGCCGTCCTCACCCGCTCCGGCGTCACCCTCACCGACTTCAAAGGCCGTCCCCTCCCGCTCAAAGTCCAGCGCATCGCCTGGGATCCCTTCCAGGCCGAAAAAGCCGGCTACAAGCACTTCATGCTTAAGGAGATCAACGAGCAGTCCCGAGCCGTCCGCGACACCACCCTCGGCCGCGTCTCCTTCGACACCGGCAAAGTCTTCCTCGACAACCTCGACCTCACCGACCACGACATCCGCCGCGCCTCCCAGGTCACCATCGCCGCCTGCGGTACCTCATGGCACGCCGGACTCGCCGGAAAGTTCATGATCGAGCGCCTCGCTCGCCTCCCCGTCGACGTCGACTACGCCTCCGAGTACCGCTACCGCGACCCCATCGCCGACCCCCACGCCATCGGCCTCCTCATCACCCAGTCCGGCGAGACCGCCGACACCATCGCCGCCCAGACCGAGCTCATCGACAAGGGATCCAAGACCCTCGCCATCTGCAACGTCGTCGGCTCCGCCATCACCCGCCGAGCCTCCGGAACCCTCACCACCAACGCCGGCCCCGAGATCGGCGTCGCCTCCACCAAGGCGTTCACCTCACAACTCACCGCACTCTTCATCCTCGCGCTCCACCTCGCGCAGGTCCGCGGTACCATCACCCCCGAGCAGTCCCTCCACCTCGCCACCGAGCTCTCCAAAATCCCCGGCAAGCTCGAGTCCATGCTCTCCCTCAACAAGCCCAACATCACCGGCATGTCCGAGGGAGTAGCCGCGCCTTCCCCGCTTCCCCCTCCGGACGACACCGTCCCCCCACTCTTCGTCGAGCGCCGCAAGCGCCCCCGCATCTCCCTCGACGAGCACTGCCAGCACCTCGCCAAACTCTTCCACGGCGCCAACGACTTCCTCTTCCTCGGCCGGGGCATCCACTACCCCATCGCCCTCGAAGGCGCCCTCAAGCTCAAGGAGATCTCCTACATCCACGCCGAAGGCTACCCCGCCGGCGAGATGAAGCACGGCCCCAACGCCCTCATCGACGAAGCCCTGCCTGTAGTCTGCATCGCCACCAAGGACCCCAACGACCCCGCCAGCGTCCTCAAGTACGAAAAGACCCTAAGCAACATACAAGAGGTAACCGCCCGCAGCGGCCGAGTCATCGCCATCGCCATCCAGGGAGACCACGAGATCCAGAACCTGGTAGAACACACCATCTACATCCCCCAGGCCCCCGAACTACTCCTACCCATCCTCGAAGTAGTCCCGCTACAACTCCTCGCCTACCACATAGCCGTAAGAAGAGGCTGCGATGTAGATCAACCAAGGAATCTGGCCAAGAGTGTAACTGTGGAGTAGTCGATAATTCGAAAGCCAATTCATTGGAACTGAATAATGGTTCCGCCTACTGTGCAAATAAACTCCCTACGGTGTATATAAACCGCCTACCGAAGGCGAGTGTGATCCTGGTAGCAACTGTCCGGAAAGACGGTTATTCGGCCACTTGCCGAAGACATAGATCGAGTCGAATAGCTCGATGAGTGACCCGCCCTAGTATGGAGTACCCCTGTCAGCTGCGCGAGATCGGTGGAGTTGCCTTTGTAGGTGTCGTTGTTCCCGAGGTCAGAGCGAGCTGCAGCCTGGGCAGTGTTGAGCGACGATTGATCAATCTGATATATCAGACAACAGAATCCATCTGAAACCGAAAAATCCGGCGATGATCAAGGGCAAGATAATTCCACTGGTTGCCGACCCGCACCAGTGGCAACTAGGCAGTTCTCCGCGATTACTGGTCGCCAGGAGACAACGTTACGCACACCGACTTGCTGCGGCCTGGCGCTTATTAGTTGACCTGATCGGTAGAGTCCCGGATGTCCCGATAAAGGATCAGCGAAAGCCTTGTCAGAAATCCCCATATTGGTCCGGGGCTGCGGAATCGAATCCCGTCTTGATGACGATTCCGCCCAAATGATACAGACAACGTTCTGTTGTTTGTGCTCAGCAACTTTTCCTGCGAGATACCGTTTAGGGAAGCAATCCAGGAGTCTTCTAAGTGGTTAGAAGGAAATTACGGTATTACTGGCTCGTACACTCCATAGCCGCTCTTTCCATAGGGTGCTACGTGTTCGTTTGCATCACAGCTTTCCTACCCAGCTGGACTTTAGCGAAGAACGCACATTACCGCTCCATTTTGGATCGCCCTGAAACAAATCAGGGAGCCACAGAATATCGATTTCAACTAAGCTGATATCCCTTTTTGTCGCTGGAGCACAAAACTACTGTTGTTTATGCTCGCCGACTTTTCCTTACGCGACACGGCCTATTGGACTACTTTGATATCGGATATGCGAATACGACGATCAGGTCTCTCCTTCTTCGTTAGCTTGCCGATAATCACGATACTTCCCCTGTGCCCGCTGCTCTTCCCGAATCTCGCTCATCGAATTCCAATGCTGCCGCTAAATGGAATAGGGATTGGGTTGGTCGTCGGAAAGATATATAAAGCTTGGCTCAGCAGGGAAGGCTTTTTTGTTCGATCGCTTGCTCAACGCAAAGAACAGTAACTGAGCCTAGATACGTTTCCCGCCATTCCACCGCTTCCCATCGCGGAGGCACAAACTACTGTTGTTTGTGCTTGCCCAATGGAACGAAACTCCCACTCCCGGCGTAATCTCGTCAGAGAAACGGAGGTCCGTGACCTTTGCTCGATGTGGATTCCCCCAATACGATCCCTGGTAGCTATTGCACCTCTAACCCTCCTCGCGTTCAGTGGCATCTGCATAGGCTCTCCATCCTCTGGATGGCCTTGGGGGACGACAGCAGATCTCTCCACTGCGTGGGACGATGAAACTGTCCCGCTCGGGTCGACATGAAGCGTTATGTTCAGAGATGTCCTTCTTATGTGAGCCCTTGCTGGCTACGGTCATGCGTGGCCACGAGACTTACAGCGCTTATCGCTGCGCTCGCCATGAGCCAGAACGCAACCGCGAGTTTGCTGCCGGTAGAGTGAACCACCATGGAGACAATCGTAGGGGTGAAACCGCCAAAGATGGTAACGCCTAATCCGTAGGCCAAGCCAGTGCCGGTCGAGCGAACGGTCGTCGGAAAAAGTTCCGCCATGAAGGCGAATGTCGGTGCTAGGTAGATTGTCAGGAAGAGGGCCATGATGACCTGGACGGTGATCAATGCTCCTCCGGAGGGATGAGCACTGAGATAGCTGAATGCCGGATACGGATAGACGATGAGGCAGACCAATGCGAATAACATCACGGGTTTCTGGCCGAAGCGGTCCGCAAAGATGCCTACAGCAGGGCACAACATCACGACAATCCCAACTACGATCAGGCCGAGGTATGCGTGTGATTGCGGGAGCTTCAGTACCGTAGATGCATAGGTCGGTATATAAAGCGTCACGTAGGTGCTAACAGTCGCAGCGACAACCATTCCGATGCCTGCCAAAAGAGCTTTCCAATGTTCGGTGAATATCAAACTTGCCGGCTGGCCCCGAGTGGTCTCCGACTCATGCGCGATGAAGACGTCCGACTCCGGTACGTGTCTGCGTATGTAAAAGCCGACGGGTGCAATGAGCAGCCCGAAGAGAAAGGGGATGCGCCATGCCCATTCATTGACCTGACTCTTAGAGAAGCAGGTGGTGACGATGGTCGCAATGATCCCACAAAGGAAGAGTGCGCCGCCTTGACCTACTTCCTGAAAGGTTGAATAAAAGGCTCGGCGGGAGGGGGGAGCGTACTCGACGAGCAGTGCGATCGCTCCTCCAATCTCGCCACCGGCGGAGAGGCCCTGGAGGAGCCGCGCCAGGACAAGAAGCGTGGGAGCTGCTATTCCAATCGTCGCAGCGGTTGGGCAGGTTGCGATCACCAACGTGCTGAGCGCCATAAGCAAAACAGTGAGAGTGAGCGCCGCCCGGCGGCCGGTTCTATCCGCGTAAGTTCCGAATAGGATGGCGCCAAGTGGGCGGGCGAGGAATCCGATGCCAAACGTGATGAATGTCTCCAGCAAAGAGGTGAAATCGGTTTTTCCGGGAAAGAAGGCATGCGATATCGGGATAGCGAACATGGCATAGACGATGAAGTCGTACCACTCCAACATATTTCCGATGCTTGCGGCCACAATGACACGAGTCATGCTCGGACGGAGAGAGAGGTTTGCTCCTGATACGGTAGCGCTCATATTCGTATTCCTGGTCTGTGAAACTTAGCGCAGATGCTTCGGTGCTAAGCGCAGCTATTGGTGGGACCGATCAGACCGCCGCCCACAGCGCGCTAACGGCTTCGAAGGCGAAGGCGCGTGCCGCGAGGAGACGCGTCTTTGTCCAGACGACTTCGAGCTGCACATGCTCCTGCTCACGAAGCGGTGTGGCACTGAAGAACGGGACCTTGGTTTGGGTCGGTAAAGAACCAGCTGCTGGTGTTGTTTCGGAAAACCCCATTAGCGAGATGGTCCGCCGCTTGATCTCCACGTTGAAGTGAATGATCGTGTTGGCAGGTTCAAGGAGGATCATCGATATGCAGATTCGTTCAGTTAGTATCAATCTGGCACCCTTCCCGGTTACGCTGAGAGCATAATAGGTGAAAGGTGATCTTGCGAAGAAGGACGCGCCGTTTCGACGGTCGGACCTCATCTGGCAGCTTGAGGTGGCAGGCAGTAGTGGTCGTGGCTCGAAACTGGAATGCGGCTTCATTTGAACCGATACTTGTTAATTTTGAGGGCTCTGACCTTGTAATCCAAGGTCGACGCAGGCATATTTAATTTCGCTGCGGCACCCGATGGGCCCGATACTCTGCCTCCGGTCTCAGCTAAGGCTGCCTCAATGATTTCTTTCTCGTTAATCGCTGTAGAGAGCATTTGACTTACAGGACGATGCATTTTCGATGTCGGATCAGAACGGCCGGCGAGCCAGCTCTCATCTACCGTGAAGTCCTCCGTTTCGCAGACGATCAGCGATCGTTCGATCACATTCTGAAGCTCTCGAACGTTTCCCGGCCAGGGGTAGGACAGCAACCGATCCATGGTTGTTTTCTTTATTCTGCGGATCCTCTTTCCCGCTTTCCTCGCGAAACGGTCGAGGAAAGATTCGACCAGCATAGGGATGTCTTCCCTGCGTTCACGCAGTGGAGGAATCTCAATCGGAAACACGCTAAGTCGATAGAAAAGGTCGCTGCGAAATGTGCCATCAGCAATAGCATCCTGCAAGTTGCGGTTGGTGGCAGTGATCACCCTTACATCAGTTCGAATCAGCCGATTTCCCCCGACCCGTTCAAATTCGCGCTCCTGCAGGACCCGCAGAAGCGCGATCTGCGTCTCAGCCGGGAGCTCACCAACTTCGTCGAGGAAGATAGTACCTCCACCCGCCAACTCGAAGCGCCCCAGTCGCTGCTGCTGCGCCCCGGTGAACGCACCTTTTTCATGGCCAAAAAGCTCCGAGGCGATCAGCGACTGCGGGATAGCCGCGCAATTTACACTTACGAAGGCTCGTCCGGACCGAAGCGAAGCTTTGTGAATGGCGCGGGCGATGAGCTCCTTCCCTGTACCAGTCTCTCCTGTAATCAGAACCGTTGAATCAGTCGGCGCAACCTTGGAGGCGCGGTTGAGAACGGCTTCCAGCGCCTGAGAACTGCCCACAATCTCTTCGAACATGGACGATTGTTCGATCTCTTCCTTCAGAGCTACGTTCTCTCTATAAAGTTCGTCCTTCAGCTCTCTGATTTTTTCAAAGGCTTTCTGAAGTGCCTCTTCCGCCCGTCTGCGATCGTCGATATCGGTATTGGTTCCGTACCATTTCATAATCTGTCCCGTTTCATCGCGTAGAGGAAACACGCGGCCGAGAAAGTATCGATACTCACCATCAGCCCGTCGGATGCGAGCCTCAAACTCATACGGCTTGCTGTTGGCAAGACCCTCACTTCTGATCTCAACCACTCCCGGGACGTCATCAGGATGAATTGCAGCAAGCCATCCGCCAGCAAGTACAAAGTCGCCAATCAAACCCGTATATTCCAAGAAGCGTTGATTGATGAATTCAAGAGAGCCGTCAGCCGAATTACTCCAAACCATCGCGGGGATCGTGTCGATCACCATGCGCAGGCGGCCTTCTAGCTGTGCAGACGTTAAGTCCCATCCATTTCCACCGAACGCCATAGTACCTCCCATCGGTTCAGTCGAATAAGAATTTCCAGGTGGCGAAGCCACTTCATGTCGTGTCCCTAGATCTTTTTTCTCGTAGGTAAGGTAACGAGATTTCTTATTGCGATTCTTCTCGCGAAAATTGTTAAGCTATAAATCCGTCCGCTGTACCACTACGTAGACGCTCATCACTATCGCGGTGAGTACCCGTCCTGCACGCGTATGGGTTGTCACGCCCGCGGCATTTCGGAATCGATGACAACATCAAGCAAGGACGGCAGTCCCGACGAAATAGCTTCTTTCAGTGCGTCAGACAGGGCGGTCGGCGTGTCGATTCTCTTTGCGTCGACGCCCATACCTCGAGCGAGGGCGACAAAGTCGAGCTTTGGTTTCTTGAAGTCCATGCCAAGAAAGCGGTCTGTTCCTCGCATGGTGACGAGCCGCTCTTTAATGATCTGGTAGGCACGATTGTTCGCGATGACAAACGTGATCGGAAGCTCCAGATGCGCGGCCGTCCACAGCGCCTGGATAGCGTACATGGCGCTGCCGTCGCCAATAACTGCTACAACCGGCGTCCCTTTGCGCGCTAAGGCCGCACCGACAGCTCCTCCCATGCCGAATCCGAGGCCACCACTAGCGAGCCCGAAGAAATCACGTGGTCCACTGACCTCGAGCATCGAAGCCAGTAACGGCGCCGTCGTAGGAGCTTCTTCTACGACGATCGCTCCGTGCGGGATCGCGTCGGCGACGATCTGGGCGAGATAGGCTGGATCAATCGGCACTTGCCGCGACTTCTGCTCAATCTTCGCTACTGTTTGAGCACGCCGTGCTGCCCAGTTTTTCTCGCTCAGGCTTTTGAGTTTCTCTCCTGCGGAAGCACGATGTTCCGCTGTCTGGGCGGCTTCCACGCGCGGCAGAATACATTCGAGGGTGGCCTTTACGCCAGCACGCATGGCGATGTAGGAGGGATAGTTCTTCCCGAGCTCCCAGTCGCGCTCGCTGATATGCAGAACGCGTAAGCCCTCCGGCATTGGGTCGACATTGCTGAAAGCCGACATGCGCAAGAGGTCGGCACCGAGTACGACGAGCAGGTCATGCTGCGCCAAGATCTGACGAACCTTCTCCTGGTTGCGGGACAGGTCGCCCATGAAGGCGCAATGGCCAACCGGATACCGTGTGTTGTAGGGGATAGGCTCGTGGTAGACCGGTGCGCCAAGCACCTCGGCAAGGCATTGAGCTTCACCCATCGCGTTTTGTTCGGCCAACTCCCGCCCGGCGATGATGACGGGGGATTTGCTTGCGAGGAGCGTACGGATGATGTCCGATAGATCGTCTTCGGCTGGCACCGTGTGGGCGCGGACGCGCGTGCGATGTCCCAGGTCGAGTTTGGCTTCGTGCTCAAGGATGCTTCCGGGCAGACTGAGAAAGACCGGGCCAAACGGCGGGGTCAGGGCAATCTTTGCCGCGCGTCGGACTACTCGTGGAAGATCCTCTACGCGCTGGACCTCATAGGCCCATTTAACAAGGGGTTGAGCGATCGGAACCAAAGGCTCGTACAGCATTGGTTCAAGCAATCCGTATCCAATTTCATACTGGCCGGCAGTCACGATGATGGGCGAGCCGGAGAAGCGCGCATTATACAGCGCACCCATCGCGTGGCCGAGGCCGGGCGTACAGTGGAGATTGCACGCCGTGAGGCGCCCCGATGCGCGTGCGAAACCGTCGGCCATGGACACCACGATCGACTCCTGCAATCCGAGCACATACTGGATAGATGTCGCGTCGGGCATCGCTTCCATTAACGCCAGCTCGGTAGTTCCCGGGTTGCCGAAGATATGTGTGACCCCTTCATCCTGAAGCAGTTTGAGAAATGCGATGCGGCCATTGAGGCGGTCTTTGGGCATGACGTGGAGGTCCTGTATCAGTCAGTGGTGACGCCGAATGGCCGCGAGTATGTTGCCCTCCATCCAGCCAAAGCTATCCTCTGACTTCGAGTGAATCGATGGTTGGGATGATGAATGTCGACAAGATGCCAAGTACGGAGATGGCAGCGACATAGTGTGCCGGGCTGAATCGGTTGTAATGGACCAGCCAGGAAATCAGCAGGGGAGTGATTCCTCCGAAGATCGCATAAGCAATGTTGTAGGAAAAAGAGACACCGCTGAAACGGATCGCGGAGGGAAAGGCACGGACCATCAGGACCGGCGTGAGTGTTACCGCGCCAGCGGCGAGCCCGGCGATTGCATAGAGCAGTACGAGCTTTGATGGCGTCTCTGCGGCGCCCGCATATAATCCGTAGGTCGCAGCGATCAGCAATAGCAGCGATGGAACGGCGACGCGTCGAATACCAAACCGATCGGTTGCTGCGCCTACGACGACAGTGGATATACACAAAGTTAGGGTTCCCACAAGGTTTGCCATTTGTGCATTACGAGGCGTTATGGCAAACAGCTTCTGTAATAGTGCTGGCGACATCAGGATCACGACGACAATAGCTGCTGTTAAGGCCCAGGTGCTGATCACCGAGGCAAGGATGGCGCGTCCATGTCTGGCTAGCACTGTACGCAGCGGTACTTCCCGGGAAACAGCCGCGCGTGCCCTCAGCTCTTCAAACACTGGGGTTTCTTCCAGCCAGCGCCGCAGAAACATTGCAATGAATCCGAAGATGCCGCCCAGCACAAAGGGTACTCGCCAGATGCCATTCACGATCTGAGCCGACGTGTATGCAAGATTGAGCCCAGTTGCGACTATGGAGCCGAGCAGAATTCCGGCAGTGAGACCGCAGGTGAGCAGGCCGATTGCGAATCCAGATCGCCCACGGCGAGCATGCTCGGCAACAAAGACCCAGCCTCCTGGAGCCTCGCCTCCGATAGCGATGCCCTGCATGATTCGCATTGTCAGCAGAAGGAGCGGAGCGGCGACGCCGATGGATTGATAGGTGGGCAAAAGCCCGATGGTCAGAGTCGGAATTGCCATCAGTAAAACACTGAGCGTAAACATACGCTTGCGGCCACGTGTGTCCCCGAAGTGACCCATCACAATCCCGCCTAATGGACGGGCCAGATAGCCAGCGGCAAAAATTCCAAACGTCTGAAACTGCCGTACCCAATCCGGCAGGCTGGCAGCAAAGAACAACTTGCCAATGGCAGTGGTGAAGAAAACGAAAACGACAAAGTCGTAGAACTCGAGTGCGCCTCCAAGCGATGCGAGAGCGAGTGCGCGTATTTCCATTCTGGATAAAGTGAGATCAGATTGGGCGTGGGTGGCCTGCATGGTTTCCAGAACTCTCCATTCAAATTGTGTCAGTGGTACATGCAGTCGGCATAAGCTGCCTTAGAGTCTCTACGGAGCTCTTCCGCCGCTGCAGCCGCTTCCGCTTCACGGGACACTATGGTCTCCATTATTGGGATGCGCCCATCATATGTAAAATATCTATTTAGTTGGTTAGTGATATCTATTAAATATGGAACTTCGCCACCTGCGCTACTTTGTCGCTGTCGCTGAAGAACTGAGCTTTACCAGGGCGGCGCGCAAACTGCATATCGCACAGCCGCCTCTGAGCCAGCAAGTGCGCGCTCTCGAAGAGGAACTCGGGGCGAGGTTGTTGGAGCGGACGCATCACCGCGTAGAACTAACCGCGGCGGGAAGTCAATTCCTCAACGACGCACGCATTATCTTGGCACAAGCGGAAGAGGCGGTGCAGAAAGCTCAGCGTACAGCCAGGGGCGAGGAGGGCACCCTTCGTTTAGGATTCGTCACAACCGCGATGTACGAGGACACTGTTCCGAGGTTGATCCGCGACTTTCAGACTCGGTACCCGGCAGTGGCCCTTCGGCTCGAACAACTGAGCAGCGTTGAGCAGGTTCAGGCCCTGCTGGGAAAAGCGATCGATGCAGGTTTTATCCGGACACCAATTGATGAACCACGCTTGGTATTGCGCACCATCACTCGCGAGTCCCTCTTTTTGGCGCTGCCGGCAGGTCATCGGCTCGCACAACTCGCACGTGTGCAACTACGGTCCCTGGCCTCCGAGCGATGGGTGGTTATCTCGCGTGACAAGACAGCGGGCTTCTATCAGAAGACTTTAGAGCTGTGCGAGCGAGCCGGCTTCAAACCCAACGTAGCGATGAAAGTGGGAGAGGTCCCGACGGCAGTGGGCTTAGTCGCGGCGGGGTTTGGAGTCTCGCTCGTTCCAGCCGCAGTCACCAGATCGCGCCGTCGTAGCGTGGTTTACGTGCCTCTCGCAAGCCCACATGCAACTTCAGAAGTATGTCTCGCCTATTTGCGCGACAGTACCTCACCGGTGCTTTCCCATTTTGTGAAGCTAATCGGCCGATCCGATCCCAAGAACCTGAAGCGTTGAAACCAAGCGCGGAAGCTCTGTAGTGCTTCCGCAAGGGCGACAAGGTGGTACCTATGCACAAAACAAGCGGCTGAGCCATTTAGGCTCAGCCGTTTTTATATGAGAGTGTTCGCGGAAACTTAGACAGATATTTCACTATTTCTGACAACCTGCACACGGAAACTATTTGAGGTAACACGTGACCGCATTATCCTCCGTTTTCGATTACATGAGAACCTTCGCCAGTGAGATAGGCGATCGAAATCGTACAGTCTTATCAGCCTCTCCACAAACCAGAAGATCCGCTCTCGCCTGAGATTGCGATGTTGAAGCGCCGCCCTCTCCCAGCACAGGCCCTGGCAATTATGGGCACGGCGAGATTCCTCATTACTTCCAAGGCTGCCAAAACTGTCGCAGAATGCGGCACTGGCAAAACCTTCATGTCAATGTCGACGTGCTTCGTGTGCATGCGGCCGGAAAGCGCTTCACTGCGATCGTGATGTGTCCGCCGCAACTGCCCAATTCACTCATCGAAAAATGAGATCGAGCTAAGTTGCCGAATAGTCGGCAACTTGTCGAAGACATAGATCGACTCGAATAGCTCGATCAGTGACTTGGCCTGTTCTCGCCAACGGACATCCGTGCCAAAAGGCGACGATCCGTAATGCTGCAACCTCTTACGAATAAGGATGCATCGACGCAGCGCCGTGCCAAAGTTGTTGATTGTGGAACGCCCGAGAGGATGATCAACCCTGAACGCTGACTGTTAACGCCATAGGCTGAATGAGCTTCATCTCACCGGGGAAATTGATGTACCGGTGTTACCGAACCAAGCATCTCTTCCACTGTGTCCTCATCCTCACTCGTTAGGAAGATCACTTGCTGATCTGCATCTCTTGAAGCGGCAGCTCGCCTTGCAAAGGTGGCGAAGCTCATCCGGTTGGCCTGCTGTTGACGTCGATGTCGTTCTGCGTCATCGTGGTGCGGTCGCACTTCACGAAGTATGCCTCCTCGGGCTGATCTTGCAGCTCAGCCGGGTTCCACCCCTCCCGCGCTTCGCTAGCCATCGATCAGAATTTCGTGGCAATGTAGAATCGCGTGTAAGCGAGAACGTCTTTGAACATAGCGAATGGAATCGGTCGACTTGTTGGGCGGCGGGAACAATACGGGAACAACCTGGGGAGAAAACCATCCCAAACGATCCTAAATCGGAGTTGCACTAACATCTTTCGTATCTATCGCGTCCGCTGATTCTAAGCCACTTAAGTTCCATTGGTAGGGGCCCTGGAAAGGCCGGCGTCGGCGGTTCGATCCGCCTCTGGCCACCGTTTAGAATCAATAACTTACCAAAACTAGTTCCAAAAGTTACCTCTGAAGGAGGAGTTGCTGGACAAACGTCCTGACGACTTCACGAGTTCCTTCGCCCTGTCTTAACGCACGGCGCGGCTCTCGGCGGATGGCTTCATTCTTGCGGCGTCTTAAGAAACAAGTGCCAGCAACTTCCAAGTCTGGATCAAGCATTCGCGTCAACGGCAGTTCTTGCAAAAATCGACTAATCACTGCACTCCGCAAAAATCACGCACGGTGCACTGTCAAGGCCATCGAAGAGCCATGGAACGACGTAAACCTTATCAAGCTCAGGCAGCGCGTTCGGTAGGTTGGTATCTTCAATCAGGAGAATTGGCCGGCTCGAATACTCTTCGCATCCGAGAAAAACACGGTGCGCCTCGCAACCTTCCTCCATGTGCGACATCGCCGCGATCGAAACGAAATCGACAGCGAGTGCCTTGAGATCTGAAAATTGACGCATGAGAAAATCAGCCGCTGCCTTGGAAAATCCGGGAGAATGATCGACATACATCTTTGCGTCGGTGCGACACTTTCCGAACCCCGAACGTAGGATAAGCAGATCGCAATCCTTGCGGCAGGCGGAAGATGCCTCGAGATGTTCAGGGAGAATCAATTCGTCCGGTGACACTTGAATATCCATCACAACCGTCTTTGTGAAGATGAGCTCGGACAGGTCGTACTCGGAGATCTTCCTACCCTGGGGGTTGAAATGGAATGGTCCGTCGACATGTGTCCCCGCATGATTACTGGTCGTCAGATAAAACGAGTTGCACCCATCGCCCTTCGCAAGATCGTACAACCGGTCGAGCCGCGGACCGGGGAGCGCACTGTAGAACGGCGTGGACTCAGAGAGATTATGGGAGAGTTTGATAACCATACAACGGATTCTAGAGTGGTTCGGTATCTGTGCGCCGGAATGATGCAAGCATCTGTATGCCTTGCATCCTGTATACGGGAAGGAAAGTTGCACCTTTATTTCCAGGGTCAATAGCTCGCATCAATTCGAAAGGCGGCCTCTCCTTTTACATTCGGAATTCTAATCCACTCTTTGTTCGCATCGAAATCGCTCCACGGTTGGCCGTTCACAGTCACGCTGCGAATCGGTAGATTCTGTGGATGACGCAAGCGAACCAGAATGGTCTTTCCCGGATCTGGAGTATCGAGCCAAAGCGAGGCTTCGATGTGACCACTGGCGACATGGCTTCTTAGCTCGAACGAGATATTTCCGAACAAGGTCGGAGCACCACTGACCGTAATCGTCTTGCCCTCCCGCAACCATGCTCGTGGCGTAGCCTGCCCAAGAATGAGCGTGTCATCATTCCATTCACGGACGAGCATATTGCGATAGATCTCAAACCAGGCTCCATCTGTACTTGGCGGGCCAAAATACTGTCCCCAGCGCCATCGGTGCTCCACTGGCTCGTAGACACCTTGGCTGAAGCCCCCAGCCATCAAGCTATAAAACGTGCGGATCGTGGCCTTGGGGTCATCGCGAAGCAGATAAGCAGCCGCCTGCTGGCTGTAGACAGGTTCATTCGCCAGGCCCCACTGGTGCAAAAAGAGATTGTCTTCGTGATCATTCAAAATTGCGTCGGCCAGCTCCCCTTGCGCCGACAAAGCCTTCAATCGCAGAAGATGGGCTACCCCCGTATCCACATCCGATGGATACCACTGCTCATAATTCCGTCCTGCATGATTGGCGTCTGATGGCACAAAAGAAACCCACGTATGATCTCGCAACTGCACCAGGGGAGATCGAACCGTTGCCACCCGAATCGCACGTTCTATCGCAGTGCGGTACTCTGCTGCAACCTTACTGCACTCTAAAGCTCGTGGGCTTCCGTACTTTGTCAACGCTTTGCCCATCATCTCGACACCGGCATACAGATACGCCTGATTGAAGGTCCAGTACCCGACTCCGGTGATGTCGTTCAGCGGCCCCGCCACAAGACCTTCCGTTGCGCCAGAAACCGTCGATGCCCCGCGAATCTGCGCGATGGACCAGTCCAGCGCCTTCAGCGTCTCCGGGAGCAGTTGCTCGAAACTCTCGCGGTCGCCCGAGAGCAGATAGTTCTGCGCGACTGAATACAACATCCCCGGCGTGTAGGCATGCCAATGTGCAAATCCGTCAACGCGGCCGCTAAACTCCTGGTTATTCCGAAAGATGGCAGCCATCTCTTCTGTCGCGACTTGGTTGTATCCGCGCAGGCCGTAGATCATGTAGTCGACATAGACTGCCTGATTGATCGGCCACGGAGTTCCTGTCTGGTCATACGCAAAGTTCGAATAGGGTAAGTCCATCTCCTTGTAGCTGTGTCTTCGAGGCAAACGCAGGGCATGCCAAAGATTAGCATTGAACAAATCATTGACGGCCTGCTCGGGTACACGAAACTTAGCGCCGTGCGCCAGATAAGCGGACCAGAAATTCAGCGTCTCTGTTCTTGCCTTCTCATAGTCCAATGCCTCGAAAGCAGCTATGTCTCTCTGATCAACTATCGGCGAAGGGAGTGTGACATAGAACTCGCGTGTACCACGAGCAGGTAAATCAATTGAGACCGTAATGTCTACACGCTTCGACTTTTGACCTCGCTCGTAGACGCCTACCCAATCAACCTTCTCTCCCCTTGTATTGACGGCCAGGACTGCGTGACGACGCGCATCTTCGCTTAGCACGAGCATTCCATCTCGGTACTCACTCACAACATCCGTGTCTCCCTGCGATGACAGAAAGCGTTCATGCGACATCGTCACAGGAATCGTGCGTGCCACGCCTGTAAGGTCAGTCAGTCGCACGCGCTGCATTAACACCATCTTTAGGTCGCCCGTCCTTTTCTGCCGCGGACCGTTCATGGGATAAGCGAATTGCTCAACCTCATAGCGAACATTCTCACGCTCGAAGAGCGTCGTCATCACTGGAAGCCCTTCCGCCAAGGTCTGGCTCTTCCAGTAAGGAATGATTCCGTCGGCGAGGTTACCGAAGCCAAACCAGAACCGAAATCGATCGGGATTTCCATAGTCGTTCCAGACACCGGCTCCGCGATCGATCCCGAACTTCGGAATCGCACTATCCCATGTGAGACCGACGATGTGCCCCGGTCCCTCTTGTACAGGGTGGGTATAGGCGGGGCTTCCCATATTCTCCCATCGCTGTTTGAACTGTTCGTAGCTGGCCTCCGGGTCGCGTTGCACTTGGTCGAGCACGCGGCCACCTCTGTATGGAGCAGACACGCTCTGATACTCGGCAAACGAAACAGGTTTCGCTCCCGTCGAGAGATACATATCGAGCGAAGGAATCCAAAACGTCTTATTCCGTACCAACTGGTCGATGGTCAGGGTAAAACCGCGCGTGCCTTCCGCATTAAGTTCCACCCTGATCCGGCGCGAATCGATACGAGCTGCAGGATCGCCCAGAAGTCGCGCCGCGGTATCAGCGTCGGAGTGAGCAATCAAATCGGCCCATATGACGTGGAGGTCCTGTATCGGCTTGACGTCCAGCTTTGGATAAGCAAGCTCAAACGTCTGCGTCTCTACATGTCCTGCCCCGGCAGTGCCTTGCCATAAACCTTCACCACGGACCGTCACGCCGCCTTCCATCACGAGACGAACATGGAATGGTTCACGTTTCAAAGCCGTCTGGCCCAAAGAAAGGCGAACTGTAAGCGCCTCCCGCGACTGCGCACGAAGGCTCCCCCCGCATAAAAGAACAAGTGCGATCGTTGCTCCGCAGGCTATCCCTCTCCGTTGGCGGCTCCAATCCAGCAGCCTCTTTGAAAAAGTTCGAACTACAAAAATTGACAACAGCATTGGGCACTAACCTCAGCTGATAGATCACTCCCATCTTCCTCTTTTAAGTGCGCCCAGGCGCTGAGACGGAAGCATGACAACCCCTTCCAATCCGATTGGCTGGATGAAACACTGTGAGAATTTATTAGCGCGAACGCCAGAGACTGCGCGCATCCATAGAATGAAAGCCAATCCCGGCAAATGGCTTCGGGTGCGACGAATCCAGATAAAGGAATTTTCATTTGCTGCAGATTGAGTCGTCTGATCTTGTTGTTGAGATCCTGCCCGAGGTTGGCGGCAAGATTGCGCAGATCCGCAACAAGTTCTCCGGCCGAGAGTATTTCGTTCCTCCGCAACGCCCCTACCGCACGATTCCAGCCGAAGGTGACTGGCTGCAGCATGACACCAGCGGGATGGATGACTGCTTTCCGAATGTCGCGGCGGGCCAATATCCCGATGCTCCATGGTCGTCTCTGGATCTTCCCGATCTCGGAGAGTGGACGCTGGCATTTTGGGAAGTCACCGATATTGATAAGCGCGAAGTCTCGATGAAGCGGTCCAGTACAACGCTTCCCTACACTGCCACCAAGACGACACGGTTTCTCTCGGAGCGCATCCTGGAGTCAATCTATCTCGTACATAATCACGGTGAAGCGCCAATACGCTACCTATGGTCGGCACATCCCCTGATCTCCGTCGAAGGCGAGTACGAGGTAATACTGCCGCCAGGCGAACCACAGCTACGAACATTTCCTTCGGACGGCGGAAGCTATTCGTGGCCGATGTGGAAGGACACCGATCTTTCACGGGATTTTCTTCCCTCAGGCAAGACGTTGAAAGTCTTCGTCTCTGGACTGAGTGAAGGCTGGTGTCTCTTACGTCAACCCGCATATTCCCTGCGCTTTACTTTCGATTTGAACCAGCTCCCGGCACTCGGTATCTGGTTTAACAACTACGGGTTTCCGACTGATAGCGAAAAACGCTTTCGTTGCATTGCTCTCGAACCGTGCACCTCCCCAACTGATCTTCTTGATGAGCTCGCGTCCGACGCGTATCAGTCCATCCCGCCGGGCGCCTCTGTGCACTGGTCGTTGCAGATGGAGATTTTGCCCCACGATGAGGAGCCATCAACGAAATTACCCAGCGCTCAGCAACACCAACGATAGAATTCCGATCACGATTCCAGCGACTCCATATCTTCCAATCCGTTCACGGAAGAGAAGAACCCCCGCGGCGGCTACGAGAAAGAGATTTCCTCCCGTAGTTGCGGGAAATACGATGTAGCCCGGCACACCCCGCTCCAATGCCATCAGACTAAAAAGCTGGCCTCCGAAGCTGCCGATCCCAATTCCAAAGGCGAAGATAACCTCTCTCGAATAGAACCGGCTTCGCGTTATCAGAAATGCCGTCAGGGCAAATGCAAGTCCGCCGGCGTACCACCAAAGCAGGTATTGGTAGTGATATCGGTCCGAGAGCCCTTTCTCTGCCATCACTTTCAGACCGAATGGACCGATGCCGTTCGCAATAAACGCGATGATCATCAGTCGAAGCCATGTAAGTTGACGGTTCATTGCGGCTTCTCCGTCTGCACCCGTGCCGTCTGCAACCGCTCATCATTCTGCTTGTCCTTCCAAAGCAGCAGCATCGATGCCACGGCCAGCAGGAGAACAACAATCTTCCTGGGGTTTACCGGCTCCCCATAAAAAAGAACTGAGCCAATCGCCGGGATCGCAGCGGACAGGTTGATGATCAGCCAACTGGTCGAGATCTTTCCATACCGAATGCCCGACATGAAGACGATTCCGCCAATTGCACTCGCAACTCCGAACGGCAAGGCAACGGCATAAACAATTCCAGGAACAGCGAACGATCCGCCTCGAAACAGCACAACAAAGAGAGCGCTGAAGAGCATCGACCAAGCGTAGGCGAGGGTATACACCGCACTAGGCCTGCACCCGCGCGTGTCCGCAAGCTTGGCGAAGATTCCGATCATCCCAAACGAGGTGAGCGAAAGCAGCATGTAGAGGTACCCAGGGTTCACGAAGTCTCCTCTGTTTTAATCCGCATTCTTGCATGCCGCCTTCCGGACGAATTTGTACCAGGCGACCGCCTCACAACGCGCAAAGCGGATGCCGAAACGCTAAATTCGGTTGAAGCCAATCTAGCATCCCCACGACCAGGACACCGGTGAGCGCACAGGCAAGATCTACCAAAGTATCCGAAGGACTGGATAGACACGATCCACACCGTCCTGACCGCGATGTCCGGTGCATATGCTTCGTTACCATGGACAGTGAGATCAAACTATGTCAACGACCGTCGTTCACCATCCATCACAAATTGACTTTGACAAACCTGGAAAGACCCACTACCGCCTGGCCTTCCACCTTGATTCAGGATGGGGGAGTTCTCTTGTCCCCATCACCATCATCAATGGTTATCGTGACGGCAAAGCCTCTACGACTCCACACGGCCTGGCAGCCTTCGGGGGGACCCATGGAAACGAATGGGAGGGACAGGTTGCGGTTAAACGTCTCTGTCAGGAGCTCGATCCCACCGAGGTCAGCGGAAAAATTATTCTGATGCCGCAGTTGAGCGAGAGCGCTTGCGCGGCGAACCAGAGGATTTCGCCGCTCGATGGTGTCAATATGAACAGGGCCTTTCCCGGCAACCCGCGTGGCACCATCTCCTATCGCATTGCGGACTTCGTCAAGCGCTACATCTTTCCTCGGGCGCGCGTCGTCGTCGATATCCACGCAGGCGGCCGCGAAGGTGGCTTTGCCCTGTGCACCTCCTTTCATCCGGTACCTGATCCAGCGCAGTTTGATGAGATCGCCAAAGTCGCGTCCCTCTTCGATCTTCCATTCCAGCTGATCTACTCCAGCCAGATGGCCTCCGGCCTTCTCACCGATGAAGCGGAAGCAGAAGGAAAGATCGCGATCGGAGGAGAATTCGGCTTTGGCGAAGGCGTCAATCGCAAAGGTGTTGTTCACGCCTTCGAGGGAATTCGGAATGTGCTCAAGTACTACGACATGCTTAGCGGAGAGATCCTCAAGATCGATCCGTCTCGCCCTTCGACCCCACGCCTCGTCGATGCTCGCAACCTCGAGGACTATCTTTCCTGCCCTCGTCCAGGAATATGGGAGCCTCTTGTTGATCTCGGAGATGAGGTGAAACACGGCCAACTGGTGGGCCGTTTACACGACTTCTCCGACCACACCGCAGATCCTCTGGAACTGAGGGCACACCAGGATGGCGTCCTCATTATGATGTGCGCAGCCGCAAGCTGCCAGCAAGGCCTCACCCTCTACGTCATCGCCCGCGATGCTTCAATCGCCAACAAATAACAGAATAATCCTCATTCAAAAAGAAAGAGCCGCCGGTTATGAACCGGCGGCTCTTCGAACATGATCTCTCAGAAGATCAGCTTCAGACCAAGCTGCATCTGTCGCGCGGCTTGAGCAGAGAATATCTGCCCCGTCGTCGACTGACCGATGTATATATTTGGCGCATCCAGATTGGTCACGTTGGGAACGTTGAAGACCTCCCACCGGAATTGGAAGTAGGTCGGCTCCGTGATGTGGAAGTTCTTCAGCAGCGCCATGTCCAGGCCGCGGAACGCCGGTGCGTCCAGAATTCCCATACCGGAATTGCCATAGGCATAGGACGCGGGCGCCGCGAGCGCGGATGCGTTGAACCATCCCGCAGCTCCCTTGTTTGGCGCGGCCAGCGAGCCGACAAGGTTTGGTCTCGTGTCATATCCGTTCCCTAACGTGGCGCCAGGAACATCGAACGTCAATGGCGCTCCCGAAATAAAGGAGTAGATGCCAGTGATCTCCCACCCCCCTATTCCGGCATCAAGTAAGCGGTTCATATCGGTACCATACTTCTTCCCGCGTCCGAAGGGCACCTCGTACACAGTATTGACGGTAAGAATGTGGCGATGGTCATTGCTGGAACGTCCGCGGTTATATCCAGGCGGCGTAAATGGTTGAACATTGCAGTAAATGCACGACGCCAGGTTGTCGACCATCAGTTTGCTGAACGCATACGAGCCTGTATAACTAAGTCCGTTAGAGAAACGGCGCTCCAGCTTAGCCTGCAGGCCGTTGTACCAGGATTTACCCATATTCTGGTAAAGCACGATCCCGCTCAACAGAGGGTAAGGTCTCGCTGCCTGTAGATCGGGGTAATTTCCAGCGGGAACATCGTCGTACGATTGGCCCGAGATTCCGTCAGCGATGTGGTTTCCCACATACGAAAGAGTGAGAGAAGACTGGAATGGAAGGGCCTGCTGTATCGCCACGTTCCACTCATGCGTCTTCTGCGGAATGACGTTCCAAGCAGGAGCGGCAACACCCGGCGTGGCGAAATCCGTAGGGATCGCGGAGAACGCCGTCTGCCACTTCTGCAGTGATTGTGCACTATAGCTCGGCGTCTCGTAGCCCCAGTACGGTGGACCAACAATGGACGACGCTGCAATATTTCCCTGGAAGCTGCTGGCGAAGATGCCATACGATCCGCGAATCACCAGGTCATTGACGAATGACGGACGCCACGCGAACCCAACTCGTGGCGACAGGAATCCATTCGACTGAAAAAGTCCCGACGGGATATTGACCTTGTTCGCAGGAACCCAGAGCGCCGCCGTAGACGCAGCGAGATATTTCGCCTCTGGTTGCGCTGTAAGATTCACGTTGCCATCTTGATCTACTCCGGCAATCACTTTTCCGAGCGTAGGATCGAACGTGGCCGCATTTCCATACAACGCCCGCTTTCCGAACCATCGGTCATAGCGAAGGCCAAGGTCAAGTGTGAGCGTGGAAGAGATCTTATACGTGTCCTCAACAAACCACGCAGAATAGGGTGCTCGCTGTTGGCCAAATGGTGCCAACGGATAGTCTCGAGCTGCAGCAGACGTGTAGCCAAGAAGGTAGTCCGCGAAACCATCCCCCGTATATTGGCCGTTGAAGGTGAAATTGCCACTTGCGGCGAAGGATGCATGCGCACCATACACGCTACGGTTGTCGTACTCATAGCCAATATCGATCAGATGCTTACCGCGAAGAAGGTTGACGCTCGTCTTCCCATTCCAACTATGCGACCAAAGGCTGCCGTTAACACCCCACAGATGAGCAAACCCCGTATAACCGCTGATGAGGGCTGTCGGCAAACCGATTGCGCTTTCCCGGCCCGGTGTCGAAAATCCCTGAATCCCAGCCTGTTCGGTTAGGTTTGCAACTCCGGCCTGAGGGCTGATAAACGTATTGTTCGACCCCTGACGTCCAACTGAGATCGTGAAGATCGTTCTTGGCGTAATCGTGTAGAGATAATTCACGCCAAAGCTGTTCTGCGTCGTCGTGTTCGTCTCGAAATACTCAGGGCCATAGCCGTAGAACAATTGCGGACTGTTATATCGAATCCATCGGCCATAGATATGCTGCTTGTCCGTAATGGAGTGGTCGATCCTCACCGTGGCCGAGCTGTTATCGGTTTTGGTCGGTGCATTGGCATGGTAACGTCCGTCCGCTCCATTCGCCTGCTGAATGTATGGAAGAAAGAATGTCGCCGCCGAATCAATGCGCGAAGCAGGAATCTGGTTTCCAGCGAACTTAACCCCGGTAAGCGGATCGATGATCGGCGTGGCAACCGCAGAGAAGTCTCCCTTTCTCATTGCATCTGTCGGCACCGTATTGTTGAAGATCTGGTCCTGGCGAATACGCAGGGCTTCGAAACTCCCAAAGAAGAACGTTCGGTTACGTAGGATACGACCACCGCCCGCCGCTCCGAACTGGTTCTGAATCAGCTTGGGCTTCGTCACTGCAAAATGATTGGTCGCTGCAAACGCGCTGTTTCTTGCAAACTCCCAAACCGTACCATGATAGGAGTTCGTTCCAGCCTTGGTGACCAGGAGAACTTGCAGCGGATTACGCCCATACTCCGCGCTAAACCCCGACGCCTTCACATTGAACTCCGCAATGGCGTCAACGCTTGGAATGCCGACAGCACCTTCGTCCATGCCACCATTCGAGTTGAATCCGTCGAGCGTAAATTGCGTCTGTCCGCTCTGGATTCCAACACCCTGCACCGTGGACCCTCGCTCCGCCCCGAACTGCCCTCCTGCCTGTCCGGTGTACTGCATACCGGGTGCAAGGCTGACCAACTGAATCGCGTTCCTTCCATTCAACGGAAGATCACGGATCTGCTTTTGCTGCACAACCGTGTCGACAGACGCGTTTTCTGTCTGCAACTGCTCCGAGTCCGCCTGAACGTTGACGCGTTCGCTTACGTCTCCAATCTCCAGCACAGGTGAAAGTCTGCTGCGTTGGCCGACCGCCAGCACCATATTGGTAACTGTCCATGTCTTGAAACCCTGCATGGACACAGTCACGGTATAGGGACCAATGGGCAAGCCCAGAACTTCAAAGGTACCCGTCGAATCAGTCTTCGCTTCTTTTGTAAATCCAGTCTCCAGGTTCTTCGCGGTCACTGCGGCGTCCGGGATCGTAGCTCCGCTTCGGTCCGCCACAACTCCAAGAACACCACCTTCGTTCGCGATCTGGGCTGGCAATATGCCACACATGACGAACAGCAGTGACATCAAGATCATGACTCGTTTCATCGCTGTCTCCTATTTGCACGGTTGTATCTTCACCGGCGGGCTTCTAATGGCAGTGCGTGAAAGTAATTCTGCAACGCATCACGGTCTTGATTGACATAGCTTCCAAAAAAACGAGTGAATCCATCCGACCCGTCGGAGTCGAACTTTCGTCGTCCCACCGGAGCCGATTGAAGTGTCGGCCGTCGCCGATAGCCAACCGCGCACGATCACCGCAACCCCATTACTCTCGGATTTCACCCATCGAGAAGATATTGTCCGATTAGCCGGACAATATCAGGAATAGACATCTATTTTTATGCGCTGTATTCACGGTATAGTGCGCTATGGATTCTCTGACCGCTCCCAGGACACAATCCGTGCCGGCGTTGGAACGAGGCCTTTTGATGTTGGAGCACCTCGCCAAGTCCCGGAACGGTGTCACCTTATCGCATCTGACCCAGAAGCTTCAGCTTCCGCGAAGCACTGCTCATGCACTGCTCCTCACCTTTCAGCGCTGCGGGTATGTCCAGCGCGACGAAGAGACTGGGCGCTACCGGCTGGGCTTTCGACTCCATGCGCTTGCGAAGATGGCACTCTCTGGAGTGAGCCTTCGCGGAAAAGCTTCACCGATTCTTTATCAACTCATGCAGAACAGCGGCTTGACGGTGCACCTTGCCATCCTGGAAGAAGGAGAGGCAATCCTCATCGACCGCATCGAACCTCCTGGTGCGCCAAGATTGGCAACCTGGGTCGGCAAGCGCATGGGGCTGCACTGTACCGCACTCGGCAAGGTCCTTATCGCACCTCTCCCCGAGGATCAGCTCGCCTGCATGATTCAGAGACAGGGGCTTATACGCTATAACGACAACACCATCCGCTCCATGCGAAAGCTGCGCATGGCCTGCGATGAGGTCCAGCAACTTGGCTATGCCGTCGATGATGAAGAAGAGGAGATTGGAGTCCGCTGCATTGGAGCACCCGTCTACAACAGTCGAGGCGAAGTCGTGGCGGCGATCAGCGTCTCGGGAGCCAAGGCTCAGCTCGAAGACATCGCGCTGAAGGCTGCCCGCGTCAAGGAAACCGCGCAAGCCCTCTCCAACCACCTCAGCCCTCTTAGCATCGAGCGACACATCGACGCAGTCGAACACGTCACCGAAATCGCTCCGCCAAATTGAATCTCAACTCCATCCGTGAACTGTCCTCGGTATCGGATGATTCAAGAACCAGCAACACACTCCTTTAACTTTCACTCATAATTTGGAACTAGTCTGGGCGCATGGACAATCAAACCACTCGTATCTCGGGACATCCCGCGACCCAAACAGATCTTGACCTGTTCAAGCACATCGAAGAGAACCTGTACACAGCTGTCATCTCGGACTCCTTGGATGAATTAGGACACAGGGATCAGGTCCTGCGGGAATTTATGCGCCCGCTCTCCCCTGCCGATCGATTTGCCGGATGGGCCCGCACCTTCTCCTGTGTCGACATGGACTATATTCCCGCGGAGCCATATGCAATGGAGATTGCCGCCCTCGATTCCGTCCTTCCCGGAGAAGTGGTTATCGCATCGACAGGGGGCTCTCTGCAGAATGCGCCCTGGGGAGAGCTGCTCTCTACTGCAGCGTATGTCAGGGGTGCGCGCGGAGCCGTCATTGAAGGACTTGTACGGGATGTTCGCAAGATCCAGGAGTTGGGCTTCCCCGTCTTCGCACGCGGCATCAAGCCCGTCGACTCAAAAGGCCGCGGCGCCATCGTCGACTATAACATCCCCATCGAATGCGCCGGCGCCTATGTCCGCCCTGGCGATCTTATCTTCGCCGACTACGACGGTGTCGTCGCAATTCCGGCTGCGGTTCTTCCTCGGGTCATCCAACTTGCTACAGACAAGGTATCGAAAGAAAATGGAAGTCGCGCTGACCTCCTTCGAGGTGCCTATCTCAAAGATGTGTTCGCAAAGTACGGTGTGCTGTAACCATTTGGAGCGCTGGCGAAACGCAACCGCGCAGTCAGAACATGGCTGGGCTTCTTCGAATAACTCTTCTGCGCGACAGCTTAAAGAGATCGTCCCGGCAAGAGTCTCGCACGTTGCCGGGAACGATCAGAGTCGCTTTTGTTTTTCACTTGATCCTAGGCTCTAACGACCAGGACTCAATGCCGTAAGGTTCCAGACGGACCTGCTGAATCTTCTCTCCCGGCTTGAGCGCGAAATCCGGCATCGGCCGCAGACGCACATTCTCATCATCCGACGGGGCTGCCGCATCCAGCGAGCGACGCTTTGCCACCATGACGACTGGGAGACCATGAGCATTCAGGTCGACATTCACGGGCGTCGCGGAGTAGTTCCACAACAGAAGGTTGTAAATTCCGTAAGACTCATCGTAAGAGAGAAAAGCATGAACCGAGGTGTCGTTGGAGTCGGCTCCGAGCCTTTGTCCTGTGGCGCGCGACAGTAGCAAAAACGCGAAGTATGCGGGCCTCACCCTGTCCTGGTAGTCGAAGAGCCCCGAGTACTGTGGCATCCGATTCCACCAACTCGCCATGAACGACGCGCCTCGCAGCGAGAAGAACGCCGCGAACCGGTCACGGTCCACATGATAGTCGCGAATATGGTAGTAACAGGAATAGTCCAGGCCTTGCTCCTTCATCCGCCATGCCGTCTCAACAACGAAGGCAGGCTGAATCCGAACATCGGTGGGAGGGACAGTCAGAGCCATATTCCACTCATCGAGAATGGTCTCGGGATGCAGCGATGGATGTTTGGCGATAAGAGCTTTCACGCTCTTGATCGTGCCCTCGACCGCTATTGGATCACTGTCATAGATATGCCACGACACGAAACTTAGCGGGACTTTTTCCCTGTCGCAAAATGCGAGCAAGGCAGGGAGAATCGGAGACTTCCACCCAGCAAGTGCAGGACCGCCCACACGGGCCCGTGGATCAGCCCGAAGGATCGCCGCCACCGTGTGTTGATAGTAACGCGGATAGTTTTCAGCCGTAAAAAAGTAAGGGGAGCCGCCGGTCTCGCCGATATCGGGCTCGTTCGCGACCTCCCAATAGAGACCCTCCAGGCCGCGCGCCTTATAGTGGCTCACCATCTGGAAGATCAACTCCTCCCACTTTGCATAATCCTGCGGATCAACGATCTTCTCATCGACCACTGGAAACAATACCTTCGGTTTGATCGCAATGGACATCAGCGGCTTCGCGCCGGCTTTAAGAATCTCGTCCACCGATTGATCCAGCGTGTCGAAATGATATTTGTCGCTTGCAGGCAGCACGTCGAAATACTCCTGCACAAACAATCGAATCAGCCGGGGGTGTAGAGCACGGACCTCCGCGATCCGGTTGTCCCACATCGGATACTCTGACAAACCACCCTGTCCTAGGGAGATGTGGTCCATCGCAACAGGTCCCATCGGCTTATCAAACTTCAGGTCCAGCGTCGCAGTACGCGCCTGCGAGTACGAAGCAGAACTCACCCCCAGAGTAAATACCAAAGCAAACAAGTACGACATCTTCAAGGTCATGGATCTCTCCTGTTGCGGTGCGTCTTTACAAAACTCTCAACGCTCGTTACGAACGTTTCCGCGCAGAACTCGACGTCCATCCGCCATCTACTGGCAGGGTGATGCCAGTAATGAAGGAAGCCTCATCGGAGGCCAGAAACAACGCGGCCCACGCCACTTCCCGGGGATAACCAACGCGGCCAAGCGTCGTCTGGTCGCACTGCCACTGGAAATGCGGATCTCCTGGATCGGCTGAGATACGCGTCTGGATGGGGCCAGGGCAAAGTGAATTGATTCGAACGTTATGCAGACCGTAGTCGTACGATACGCTCATGCAATAGCCCAGCAACGCCGCCTTCGTCGCAGTGTATGCAACCGAGGTCATCATGCCCTCCATTCCCTGAATGAACACAA